>Ga0224505_10002301_pt1 | contig 11316 bp, 9 predicted proteins | sample SF_Jan12_sed_USG_FD_169102 | JGI IMG/M metagenome (GOLD analysis project Ga0224505, IMG submission 169102) | Sediment microbial communities from San Francisco Bay, California, United States - SF_Jan12_sed_USGS_4_1 | ecosystem: Environmental > Aquatic > Marine > Sediment | place: USA: California...
CCGCTCACCGGAGACTGCGTCGTGCAGACTGCACGACGAGCAGCTGCCTCAATCGCCCACCGCCGCCACCAGGGCGTTCCACTCCCGGGCCCGGTCGATGATCTCGGGGTCCGCCGGGGCCGAGTAGTTGGTCTTGACTGTGCGCACCACCTCGGCCACCCCGTGGCGGTCCCGCAGCTCCCGCTCCAGCGCGTCGAGGAACTCCCGCACGCCCTGCTTGCCGTTGCTGATGAAGCCCACCGTGGCCCCCTGCAGGGAGGCGAGCCTCGGGGCCCGGGTCAGGGCGGCAGCCTCGGTCTCGTGGGTGGGGTCGAGCACCTCGAACGTCATCGGCGGATCCTCCTCAACGGGTCCTCAACAGTCGACGCAGGCGCCGACGGGGGTGGTGACGGCCTTGCTCTTGTGCCCCAGCCACGGCGGGATCACGATGCCGAACCCGCCGGCGGGACCGCCGGCCGACAGCACCAGCAGGTGGTCGGGGTCCCGCAGGGCCCGGTACTCCCAGTCTCCCCGGTCGGCCACCACGGAGCCCTTGCCCACATCGGCCCACTGCCGGCGGTGGACGAAAGCCCGCTCGTAGACGTAGGACCGCACGTCGGCTTTGGACCAGCCGGCCCGGTGGAAGTGCTCCCGTAGCTGGCTCGGCACGCAGATGGCGTAGTAGCCGTGCCAGATCGAGTAATGGAGCATGTTGGCCTTGATCTCGGCCACGAACGTGTCGAGGATCTCGCCCGGGTCGGTCGTCCACTCGTTCATGATCTGGCGGGGGCCCATGGCCGCCATCACCGTGACCGACGACATGTCGGCGTCGCCGCCCAGGCGCTCGAGGCCGAGCGGCAGCCAGGGGGCGCCGCCCTCCTCGTCCTCGGCCAGGCAGTAGCTGAACTTGCCGGGGTGGCCGAAGGTGGAGCGGTCGATCCCACCGGGGCGGACGTCGAACAGGTTGATGAGGATCAGGCGCAGCGCCCGGCCGATGCAGCTGGTGGCCCGGTCGCTCTGTCCCAGCACGTTGAACGTGCCGTCCATCCCCAACTCCCGGCGGATGGGGCCGTTGACGATGCACAGGATCGCCGAGCCGCCGGTGCTGGCCGTGGGGCCGTGGACCTCGAAGTCTGGGTGGAGCATGCCGGTGACGGCGGTGATCACCACCGGGAGGTGCATGGGGAGGCAGCCGGCCATGACGGCATTGACCGCCACCTTCTCGGCCGTGATGGCCCGCTGGCGGACCGGCTCGATGCCGATGAGCTGGTCGGGCGGCATGCCCACCCAGTCGAGGGCGGCCTCCACAGCGGCGGTGGTGGGGGGCACGACGGGCAGGCCGTCGGTCCAGCCCCGGGAATGGAAATACTCCTGGGCGTCGGCCGGATCGTCGAGGGAGATCCGGCGGGAGCCCAGCAGCCTGGTCTCGGTGGCCATGGGGGCATGGTAGGGCAGGGGCGGTACCCAGGGCTAAGGCGCCCGGTGCGGCGGGCGCTCAGCGCCTTCGACGACGAGCTACGGTTTGTGCCCCGACCGGCCAAGCCGAACCCGGGCCCGGCACCACCCGGGTGAGGATCGCTGGGGTTGGTTCCAACGCTGGCGGGTGCCGATCAGGGCCTTGTGCGTGATTTTGATCGCCATGGCCGTAGCCCTGGCCTTCGGGGCCAGGCCCGTCCCCCGACCTACCGTGGGTCTGATGTCGATCCCGACCGGGCACAGACGGAACAGGGTCGATCCCTGGGGTGATCTGCAGGCGACCGCAGCCCGAGGGTTGTTCACCGGCAATCGGGGATGCCTGGTCGACGACAACCGCCAGCTGGCGCGGCACCATCGCGGCTCGCTCTGGATCACCTGTCTCACCGAGTACAGGGGCCGGCGCCACGAGCTCGACCAACCCCGGCGGTGGACGCCGCTGTTCTTCCTCGACGACGCCGTGGCCCTGGCCGCCGGGCACCGCCCGTGCGGGGAGTGCCGACCGGCGGCCTACCGGGCCTACCGGGCCGGGGTGGCCGCCGGCCTCGGCCTGCCGGCCGGGGCAGTGACGGCGGGCGACCTCGACCGCCGGCTGGCAGCGGAGCGGCTGAGACCGGGCCGGGGTCTGGAACGGGCCCGCCACCGCCGGTTGTGGCCGGCCCCGGTCAACGCCCTGCCGGCCGGCACGGTGGTCGTCGGCCCCGCCGCCGGCCGGGCCCTGCTGGTGACTGCCGAGGGCGTGCGGCCGTTCACCTTCGAGGGTTGGGGTCGGCTGGCGGCGGCCCCCGACGGTGAGGTACCCGTGCTCACCCCGCCGACGTCGGCCCTGGCCCTGGCCCACGGTTTCGAGCCCGTGCTCCACCCCAGCGCCCTGGGCTGACGCTCCACACGAGGAGCTCCCGTCCGTCATCAGGTCCGCCGTGACGTTTCGGTCACTATCGGGTCGGCTACAGTGTCGACAGTTTCATAGTGGGGAGCGGGAGACTGGAGAATTCGTGCTCAGGCGCGCGTACCGCTCTTGCTCAAGGTCGACAGCCAGAATCATGCGGCGGACAGTCGACGTCGTCATTGCGTCGATGCTACTCCTGGTGACGGCGCCGATGATGGCGCTGATTGCCCTGGCGGTACTGGTACTCACCGGTACGCCTGTTCTCTGTCGCGATCGGTACCTGGGCCAGGACGGTCAGCCATTCGAACGACTGCGCTTCCGTACGCTCAGGTACGGCCGGGGGCCGGAACTCACGCGGCTCACTCCGCTGGGTGCCCGGCTGCGGGTCCGCGGGCTTGACCAGCTGCCCCAGCTGTGGAACGTACTCCGGGGCGATATGAGCGTCGTAGGGCCACGCCCGATTACCGATGAGAGCCTGGCCGCATTCGACGAGTTCCAGCGGAGGCGCCTCCAGGTGCGGCCCGGGCTTGTCGGCCCGGTACACCTCCTCCAGTCCGACAGCGTCTCATCGGAGCGGGAACTCCTCCTCGAGGCAGAGTACGTAGAGCACCGCTCGATCCTCCTCGATCTCGCCATCATTCGACGATGGCTGGCTCTGATGGTTCTGCGCCGGTCCGGCTGGTCGCCCTCAGCCAATACCAATGACATCCTCCCGGCTGAGTCCGGTAGGGCCGACACCCGTGCTGGCCGGCAGGCGCAGCCGGGCGAACGGTCGGGCGCCGGGTGAGTCGAGCATGGCCGCAGCTCGGCTGTCCATCGTCGCGGTGCTGATCGAGCGGGTGGAGGTGCGGCTGCTGTCGCTGCCGATGCGGGAGCCGTTCGGGACGGCCCACGGCACGGTCCGGCAGCGCGAGATCGCGGTGCTGCGGGTGGAGACCGACGAGGGCCACGGATGGGGTGAATGTGCCGCCCTCACCGATGCCACCTACAGCGACGAATACGCCGCTGGGGCCTTCGACATTGTGGCCGGGACGGTGCTGCCCCGTCTCGTCGGGCAGCGGTGCGACGCCGCCGGCGCCCTACGCCTCCTGGCCGACGTGCCCGGCCACCCGATGGCCAAGGCGGCCGTGGAGATGGCCCTGCTCGACGTGGCGCTGCGCTCGTCCGGCCGATCCTTAGCCTCCTGGCTGGCCGACGACGATCCCGGCGGAGCGGGGCCGGCTGCCTCGGTTCCGGCCGGGGCAGTGGTGGGGCTCGGCTCCCCGGCCGATGTGGCAGACCGGGTGGCGGCGCTGGCCGCCGAGGGCTTCGGCCGGGTGAAGATCAAGATCATGCCGGGCCATGACCGGGAGGTCGTGACCGCAGTTACGGCCCGCTGCCCCGGCCTCGCCCTGCACGCCGACGCCAACGGCTCCTACCACGCCACCGATCTGGCCCTGCTGGCGTCGCTGGGCGACGACGGGCTCGGTGCCCTGGAGCAACCGTTCCCGCCCGCCCGGCCGGGTTGGGCAGCGGAGCTGGTGGCGGCCACGGCCGGCTCCGGTCTGATGGTGGTGGCCGACGAAGCCGCCGTCGACCTCGTCGCGGTGCAGGAGCTGCACCGTCGCCGGGCCCTGCGGGGGGTAGTGGTGAAGCCGTCACGCCTGGTCGGACTGGCCGCGGCACGAGAGCTGCACGGCTGGTGCCGGGGCGCCGGGTTGGCGCTGACGGCCGGCGGGATGGTGGAAACCGGCCTCGGCCGCCATGGCCTGGCCGCCCTGGCCTCCCTCCCCGGTTTCACCGTCACCGGCGACGTGTCGCCGGCCCGCCGCTGGCTCACCGCCGATCCCTGGCCCGATCTGGTCCTGGCCGGCGGTCACATCGAGGTGCCCTCGGGCCCCGGCGTCGCCCCCGACCCGGACCCCGACGTCCTCGCCCACTACACCGTCCGCCGGGCCGAGCTGTAAGCGCCCCTCCGCCCGAACGGCGTCGACAACTCGGGCGGCACGCCCTATCTCTCGACAGGTTCGGCCGCGCAGAGAAGGGCTCGGCCCGGCGGGCGGCGGCACGGCAGGACCGGCCCGGCGGGCGGCCGTTCAGTACTCCCCGCCCAGCTCGGCGGCCAGGAACCAGCGGACGGCAGCCGCCGCCGCCGTCGGCTGGGCCAGGTGGACGGCATGGGTGCCGGGCAGGGTGCGCATCCGGGCCCGGGGCAGGTGCTCCACCAACCGACTGCCCTCGGCCGTGAATTTGGTGTCGTCGGCGCCGGCCAGTACCAGCACCGGCATCGTCAGCCGCTCGAGGTCGCCCCACCGGGGCTCCTGGGTGCCGGTGCCGGTGTGGCGGAGGCTGGCTGCCAGCCCCTCGGGCCGGTTGGCCAGCCGCTGGTTCACGGCGGCGGCCGACGGGGGCAGCCCCGCGAACAGCGGGTTGGCCAGCCATCGCTGGAGGAACGCCGGCAGGCCGCCGGCCAGGAGGTCGGCGGCCAGGGTCTCATCGGCTCGGCGCCGAGCAGCCCGGGCCGCCGGGTCGTCCATCCCGGCCGTAGCGCCGATCAGCACCAGGGCGCGGACCCGTTCGGGATGGGCCAGGGCGGCGTGGAGGGCGGCGCGGCCGCCCATGGAGTAGCCGATGTAGACGGCGTCGCCCCCGACCTCAGCCAGGAGCCGACCAACGGTGGGCAGGTCGGCGGTGTCGTGGGCCGGATCGGTGCGGCCGTGGCCCGGGAGGTCGACGGCCACGACCTCGTGGTCGGCCGCCAGCTCGTGGCCGAATGGCCCCCAGCAGCGGCTGTTCTGGGTGAAGCCGTGGGCCAGCACCAGCCGCTCGCCCCGGCCCCACACCTCCGCCGCCAGACCCTGCTCGTTCATGGCCCCAGCATGCCCGCAAACCCCCCACGATCTGGTGCGTTCGGCACCGGTCCGCCCGGTGCCCCACGCGCCACCGGTGGACCCCGCTCGTCCGCTGTCTGGCGTCGTCGATCGTGCTGCCCCCTGCGCCCCATGCGTCAGGCGCCACCGATGGTGCCGCACGCACCCGGTTGCCCGGCACCCACGCGGGTCCGGGGTAAGAGGCGCACGATGTGCCCGCACCAGGATCAGTCGGGCCGAGGGGGCGGGGATACCGTGAACGAGGTGACCGAGACGACCGTGGCCGCCACGTTCTGCGCCACGCTGGTGGACGAGTGGGTGCGGGCCCGAGTGACCCTGGCCTGCGTGGCCCCCGGCTCCCGCTCCACCCCCCTGGCCCTGGCCCTGGCCGCCGACGCCCGGATCGAGGTGGCCGTCTTCACCGACGAGCGCAGCGCCGCCTTCGCCGCCCTGGGCCACGGCCTGGCCACCGGCCGGCCCGCTGTCGCCCTGTGCACCAGTGGCACCGCCGCCACCCACTTCCACGCCGCCGTGGTGGAGGCCGACCTCTCGTCGGTACCCCTGATCGCCTGCACCGCCGACCGCCCCCCCGAGCTGTGGGACCTGGGCGCCCCTCAGACGATCGACCAGACCCGCCTGTTCGGGGTGTCGGTCCGGTTCTTCGCCCAGCCCGGCGTGCCCGACGCCGCCACCGCCGGCACCTGGCGGCCTTTCGCCTCCCGCCTGGTGGCCGAATCGTTGGGCTGGTCGGGGCGGCCCGGCCCGGTCCAGGCCAACCTGAGCTTCCGCGACCCCCTGGTGGGAGTGGCCGGCGATCTGCCGGCGGGGCGGCCCGGCCGCACCCCCTGGTATGAGGTGGTGCCGGCCCGGGCCGGGGCTTGGCTCGACCTCGACGCCGCCGCCGGCCTGGCCGCGCTCGTCGCCCCCGATGGCGAGGCCCGGCCCGGCGTGATCGTGGCCGGCCGGGGCAGCCCCCCGGGCCACGTGGTGCAGGCCCTGGCCCGACGCCTCGGCTGGCCGGTGCTGGCCGACCACCGCTCCGGCTGCCGCAGCGGCAGCCACGCGGTGACCCACTTCGACGCGCTCCTTCGCAGCGACCGCTTCCTGGCCGTCGCCCGGCCCGAGGTGGTGCTGCGCCTGGGTGAGCCGCTGGCCAGCAAGGTGCTGGGCCAGTGGCTGGCCGTTCGGCCGGCAGCCGACCCGCCGGCCCTGGTGGTGGCGGTGATCGACGACAGCCGCTGGATCGACCCCGAGCTCGTGGCCACCACCGTGGTGGCCGCACCCGGCGCCCTGGCGGCGTTGCTCGACGCCCTCGGCAACGACGTGAAGCCGGCCCCCACCGCCGACATCTGGCTCGACGCCGACAACCTGGCTGCTGCCGCCATCGCCCGCCATCTTTTCACCGGGGGCACCGCCGGCGACGGCCCCGGCGAAAAGAACACCGACGACCGGGCCGGCCGCCAACTTCCCACCGGGGGCACCGCCGGCGACGGCCCCGGCGAAAAGAACACCGACGACCGGGCCGGGCCGACCGCCGTGAGCGAGGTGGAGGTGGCGCGGGCTGTGGTGGCCGGCGTGCCGGCCGGCGGGGCGCTGGTGGTTTCGTCGTCGATGCCGGTGCGGGACGTGGAGTGGTACGGCCCCAACCGCAGCGACATCGACGTCTTCTCCAACCGGGGGGCCAACGGGATCGACGGCGTGATCGCCACCGGCATCGGCGTGGCCCTCGAGGGCCGCCCCACCACCGTGCTGGTAGGCGACGTCGCCTTCCTCCACGACTCCTCGTCGCTGGCCGCCCTCCGGCACCGGCCGATCACGCTCGACGTGGTGGTGGTCGACAACGACGGAGGCGGCATCTTCTCGTTCCTCCCGCAGGCCTCCCAGGTGGCGGCCGACCGCTTCGAGCAGCTGTTCGGCACCCCCCACGGCACCGACCTGACCGCCCTGGCCCGGGCCCACGGCCTGGCCGTGGTTCCCTGGCCCCTGCCGGCCCGGGCGGATCCCGCCCACGCGCCCGGCGTGCGGGTCTGCGTCGTCCGCACCGACCGGGCGGCCAATGTGGCCCTCCATAGTCGGCTCACCACGTCGGTGCTCGACGCCCTGCGGGCCACGACGTTTCGCTGAAGGCGAAACTCCAGGTCTCCGTAGGAGACACGCTAGCGTCGGCCGGCAAGAAGGGGGTCCGCCCGGGCGAGCCGGGCGGAGCACGCACTCAGGAGGACAGACGTCATGCTGGAGCCCTACCGGGTCCTCGACCTCAGCGACGAGCGGGGACTGTTCTGCTCCCGGATCCTGTCCGAGCTGGGGGCTGATGTCATCCACGTGGAGCCCCCCGGCGGCTCCCCGGCCCGCCACCGGGGCCGCTTCGCCGGCGGCACAAGGGACCCGGAGAAGTCCCTCACCTGGTGGGCGATGGCCCGGGGCGACCGCAGCGTGGTGCTCGACCTCGACGACGCCAACCAGCGCCGCACGTTCCTCGATCTGGTCCGCGCCGCCGACATCCTGGTCGAGTCGGCCGACCCCGGCGAGTGGGAGGCCCGGGGCCTGGGCTACGACGAGCTGGCGGCGGTCAACCCCCGCCTGGTCTGGGTGTCGATGACCCCGTTCGGGCCCGACGGCCCCAAAGCCACCTATGCCGCCACCGACCTGATCGTGCAGGCCGCCTCGGGGGCCATGGCCCTCACCGGCGAGGCCGGCCGTCCACCGCTGCGGGCCGCCGCCGTGCCCGCCTGGACCCACGCTGCGGCCGAGGCCGCGGGGGGTGCCCTGATCGCCCTGTGGGAGGCCCAGCGCAGCGGCCGGGGCCAGAAGGTGGAGGTGACGGCCCAGCGGGCCACCAACCTCACCGCCCAGTTCATGCAGTCGGCCGAGGTGGTGGGCCACAACCCCATCACCCGAGCCGGCGGCTTCACCCTCCAGGGGATCGACTTCCCGTTCATCTGGCCGGTGGCCGACGGCTACGTCTCGGTCACCCTGGCCCTGGACCCGGTGAACAAACCGTTCCTCGACCGGTTGATGCAGTTCATGGTGGCCGAGGGCCACGGGGCCGAGGGCATCACCGACCGTGACTGGACGGTGCATCTGCGGGCGATCCGCTCGGGCGACGCCCCCCGGGAGGACCTGATCGCCCTACGGGACGCCGTGGGTGCCTTCCTCGCCACCCGCACCAAGGCCGAGCTGTTCTCGGCCGCCCTCGACCGCAAGCTGCTCCTGGTGCCGGTGTCGACCTTCGACGACCTGTACGAGAGCCCCCAGCTGGCCCACCGGGAGTTCTGGACGGCCGAGGAGCTGCCCGACGGGTCCCAGGCCCTCCTGGCCGACCATCTCGTGCGCTCCACCCGGCCCCGGAGCCGCCCCCGCTCTCCCGCCCCCCGCATCGGCCAGCACACCGACGAGGTGCTGGCCGAGTTGTACTCGGTCCAGGAGCTGGCGGCCGCCGCTCCGGCGCCGGCCCCGACTCCGGCGCGCAGAGGCGACGACGCACCCCATCTCCCCCTGGAAGGGGTAAAGGTGCTGGACATGATGTGGGTCATGGCCGGGCCCCAGTCCTCCGGCGTGCTGGCCCAGTACGGGGCCACCGTGATCCGGGTGGAGAACGAGGCCCGGCTCGACACGGCCCGCCTGCTGGCGCCCTGGTACGACGGCAAGGTGTCGAAGGAGGGGTCGTTCGGCTTCGCCTCGATCAACGTGAACAAGCAGAGCATCACCGTCGATCCCAACTCCCCCGAGGGCCGGGAGGTGCTGTTGGAGCTCGTGCAGTGGGCCGACGTGGTCACCGAGTCGTTCTCGCCCCGGGCCATGACCAAGTGGGGGCTGGACTACGAGTCGCTGCGCAAGGTCAAGCCCGACCTCATCATGATCAGCTCGTGCCTGATGGGCCAGGACGGGCCCCACGCCTACGTGGCCGGGTACGGCACGATGGGGGCGGCGGCGGCGGGCCTGGTGCAGCCCACCGGCTGGGCCGACCTGAAGCCGTCGGGCCCCTACGGGGCCTACACCGACTACTGCGCCCCCCGCATCAGCGTGGCGGCGGTGATGGCGGCGCTCGACCACCGGCGGCGCACCGGCGAGGGCCAGTACATCGACCAGAGCCAGATCGAGTCCACCCTCAACTACGCCATGCCGGCGGTGCTCGACCACCAGGTCAACGGGTCCCCGTGGGACCGCCTGGGCAACGCAGATGACGACATGAGCCCCCACGCCGTCTACGCCGCCGCCGGCGACGACGAGTGGGTGGCGGTGGCCTGCCGCCACGACGACGACTGGACCCGCCTGTGCACGGTGATCGGGCGGCCCGAGTGGGCCCGGTTCGGCCTGACCGAGCGCCGGGCCCGGGCTGACGAGATCGACGCCGCCATCACCGCCTGGACCTCGCAGCGCCCGCCCACCGAGGCCGAGACGGCGCTCCAGGCGGCCGGGGTGCCGGCCCACGCCGTGCTCCATGCCGGCATGCCACCCGACCCCCAGATGACCCACCTGGGCCACCTGGCCGAGGTGGAGCACCCCGACCGGGGCCGGGTGCCGATCGAGCGGACCCGGATCCAGCTGTCCCGCACCCCGCCCCGGCCCACCCATTTCCCCAAGCTGGGCCAGCACACCGAGGAGGTGCTGCGCACCGTGCTCGGCTACGACGAGGCCCGGATTGCGGCCCTGCGCCGGGCCGGCGCCCTGGGCACGGCCCGGGTCAAGTGAGCCCAGGCCGGCCATAGCCTGAGCAGCTATGACCGACCAACAAGCTGCGGCGTCCAACTCCTCGTCCCCCACGGCCGCCTCCTCCACGGCCAAGGTGTCGGAGATCTTCGACCCCGAGGCGTGGGATGTGGTGCCCGGCTTCGACTTCACCGACATCACCTACCACCGGGCCCGGGAGGTCGGGGCGGTGCGGGTGGCGTTCAACCGGCCCGAGATCCGCAACGCCTTCCGCCCCCACACGGTGGACGAGCTGTACCGGGCGCTCGACCATGCCCGGATGAGCACCGACGTCGGTTGCGTGCTGCTCACCGGCAACGGCCCGTCGCCCAAGGACGGGGGCTGGGCCTTCTGCTCCGGCGGCGACCAGCGGATCCGGGGCCGTGACGGCTACCGCTACGCCGAGGGCGAGACGGCCGACACGATCGACCCCGGCCGCTCGGGCCGCCTCCACATCCTCGAGGTCCAGCGCCTGATCCGCATGATGCCCAAGGTGGTGATCTGCGTGGTGCCAGGGTGGGCCGCCGGCGGAGGCCACAGCCTGCACTCGGTGTGCGACCTGACCCTGGCGAGCCGGGAGCACGCCCGGTTCAAGCAGACCGACACCGACGTGGCCAGCTTCGACGGCGGCTTCGGCTCGGCCTACCTGGCCCGCCAGATGGGCCAGAAGTTCGCCCGGGAGGTGTTCTTCCTGGGCCGCACGTACACGGCCGAACAGGCCCACTTCCAGGGCGCGGTCAACGCCGTGATCGACCACGCCGAGCTGGAGACCGAGGCCCTTCAGTGGGCCCGGGAGATCTGCTCCAAGAGCCCCACAGCCCAGCGCATGGCCAAGTTCTCGCTCAACCTGATCGACGACGGCCTGGTGGGCCAGCAGGTGTTCGCCGGCGAGGCCACCCGGCTGGCCTACATGACCGATGAGGCCCAGGAGGGCCGCGATGCCTTCCTGGAGAAGCGCGACCCCAACTGGTCGGGCTTCCCCTACCATTTCTGAAGCCCCGACGCTCCGCCCGCCCGCCCGCCGGTCCACCGGGAACCGCAGGGGAGCTGGCATCGTCTGAGCAAGGGACGAGGGGAGCGCCATCGTGGACGGCAACCGGCAGGCAGGGTGGGCATCGAGACGGCGACGGGGGCTGACCTGCGTCCTGGCTCTCGCCCTGGTGACGACGAGCTGCTCGCTGTTCGGCGATGATGGTGCCGCCCCCGGCGGGGACGGAGGAGGACCGGTGGGAGCTGGCGACGGCGGAGCGGGAGCGGACCGGCTCCGGGTGCTGGTGAGCGAGGGCCAGCCTCTGGCCCCGGAGGCCCTGCGGACACCGGTGGTGGACGGCACGCCGCTGTCGGCGGCCGAGGTTGAGGCTCTGCTGGCTCGCCTGCCCGACGCCGGCCCGGGCACGGCCGGGCCGGGCACGGCCGGGCCGGGCACGGCCGGGCCGG
>Ga0224505_10002302_pt1 | contig 11314 bp, 9 predicted proteins | sample SF_Jan12_sed_USG_FD_169102 | JGI IMG/M metagenome (GOLD analysis project Ga0224505, IMG submission 169102) | Sediment microbial communities from San Francisco Bay, California, United States - SF_Jan12_sed_USGS_4_1 | ecosystem: Environmental > Aquatic > Marine > Sediment | place: USA: California...
GACGAAACCAAGCGAGAAGTTCCTGGCTCTACTGAAGGCTCATCACATTCAACAGCTTGTCGACGTACGCACTGTCCCTCGCTCTCGCCACAACCCTCAATTCAACCGAGAAATCCTTTCAACCAGCATCAGCTCACGTCTTTCGCGGTAGTGGAGAATAGATTGCTCCGTTACCCCGATCCTGATGCTGCCCCTCGGTTGTTCCCCTAGCCGGTCCAGCAACTCCGAGCACATGCATATTGACAATTGCAGTGTTTGTACGTTGACAATATGACGCCGTTTCCACACGAATCCCAAGCCGCAGATCCTTACGTTTCTCTTTCGGTGAACGGATGAAATCCGCTACACGCTCTTGAACTTTGTCAGCTTCGCAAACAGGATAGCGGAGAAGGGAAGCAGCAGACCAAGCAGCAGTTGTGTGATGAACAACTCCCCCAGCTGGCTGTAGTCGGCTGGTGTTTGAATGGCGCCTGTGGCTTGGTCACGCACCTCTCGCGTCACGACAAACAACTCATTGAGATACTTCGTGCCGAGCTGGCCCAGCGAAAGCGCGAGGTTTGTGAAAGAAGCCATCACTGCAAAGAACGTGGCTTTCAGATTGGCCGGAGCTGAGTTGGCAATCCAGGCCAACATCGGAATCATGGAGATTTGGGCGAGAGGTGATTCTAATGCCGTATCGACCAGCGCAATGAACTTCGCATCGACGACTCCGCCGGTCACCGCCGCCGTCCATTCGTGCAATCCATAGTATAGCCCTGTGATGGGAAGGGCGAGAATCGTCCCGACAATGGTTAGAAATCCGACCACGTAGCTGATCGACCGTTCAGCCATAAATCGCCGAAAGACAAACATTCCCGCCAAGGCCACGACGCCACCGATTAAGGAAAGTACCGAAAGAAACTGTTGATCGAACTTCAATTGATCGATCATCCACCACGTCGCGCCGGGCCCGGATTGTGGAATTGCACGTAACGAAAAGACCACCGCGGCAGTACCGACCAACGTCAGCCGCTTATCCGGCTCCAGCTCTCGCATCAGTCGCGACATCAGGAAGAGCACGATGGTCATGGAGCCAGTAAATACGATCTCTTCTCGGTACGGAAACCCACCGAGACTGACCGTCAAGGTAAACAACACGAAGGCCAGGCTCCCCCCGAGGATCCACCAATTGGGTTTCGTCGGCTCACCTTCCGCATCACGCACATCGACCATCTGCTGTGCCTGTTCACTCGAGAATCCCTCTTGAAGCAGTCGCTGTTTCTGTCGGCGTTTCAACCACCAGGCCAGTCCGAGTCCCGCCACCGACACAACGGGGATCACCATCGCCATCAGATAGATCTGTTTGTAGAGCTCAATGAGGTCAGCCTGCGGCATCCCCTCGGTTCCACTGAAGACATACACGTTGACCAGCGCGACCGTGATCCCTCCGCCAACGATCGCCACGCGACCGAGCGTCTGCATCGTCGTATGCATCAATTTGCGCGTCTGGTCGTCGAATACGCGTCCCTGCTCGTCGACCCGAGGAACCGCCTCGACCGTCATGGCATCGGCCACCGCATCCTGAACGACATACCCAATGGGTGCCAGCAACACACTGATCACGTACCACACCTCCGCCGGCAGGATGGCCGTCATTGCCTCACGGTCGCCGATCAACAAGGCCATGATCCCCAGGCTGACCGTGAGCAAACCGGCCCCCAACCCAACCAACCAACTCTTCCAGCGCCAGAGCAGATCGACGGTATGGCCGATCGGCATTTTTAAGGCCCAAGGAATCCCGGCCCAGAATCCCAGCGCTGCCAGAAACGACGCGGAGAGGCCGAGATAGTCTTTCACGAAAAATGTGCCGACAATGCCCGTGAGACCGGAAATCCCGTAGGCGACGTAGACCATGAGCGGCGGGAGATAGGACAGCCGCATTTCACGGCCCAGGGAAAGAATGTTGCGATCGATCCAATGTGCGATTGACATAGGCCTCGTTAGCCGGATGTGGACAAACTCATCTTGCTGATTGTGGCCACCACGGGCAGCACGGTCTGTGACGATCCTGAATACCCTTGCAGGATGCGCAAAAAGGCTTCCCGGCAAGGCCGCAGCACGCAAAGAGGCGAATCCTACTCTCTGCCGTACGTGAGCCTCGGAGCGCTGCGAGAACGCCGCTGGCAGCCTTGTTCCGCATCCTGTTAGGAAGAGATGCCGCGCCGTTGACGACGCGTGACAAGAGCCTGCAGCTGAGCATGCATGTCCTCAACAGACAGGCGCACCCGGTCACCATGTCCGGCCAGCACCCATTCAAAATGATACTCGAGGAGTTTCTCGATGGAATCCAGCAAGGCGGCTTTGTTCCAGATCAGGCGCGTGGGAGCCTCCAGCGATTTTGTGTGCGGGTTCCACCAGAGATGATCGCCGGTAAAGAGAAAGGTCTCCCGATAGAGCAGGGCCATGCTGCCGGCTGTATGGCCCGGCACGGGAATAATTCTGAAATCCGATCCGATTCGGTTCGGCTCTTCTCCATCAACGATGTGTTCCGCAGTGGGAGCCGCTTTTACATCCCCCCGATGCACAATCCGTTTCGCGCCAAAATGCGCCGCGTACTTCTCCGAATCGGCCACATCATCTTCATGTGTGAGAAAGAGATGTGCGATGCCTCCCCTCCGCTCGAAGGCCTCAACAAGATGCTTGAGATAGCGGGGAGAGTCGATCAGCCAATTCCCATCCGGATGTTCGATCAAAAAGCTGTTGGCCCCGAATGACTTCTCGGAATTGAAGCCGCAATAACTCACCCCATCTTCAATAGGCAATGGAAAGCTGGCCATCGCCGTTTCAAATAAGCCCTTGTCGCTCCGCTCGGCCCCGATGGCCCCAACGGGGCAGGTGAGCAGCGCCTGGTACGCGTGATGGATGTCTGAGCCGGCAACCGGTTGATGGCTGACGGCCGAATATCTGCCGATTTCCTCAAAACTGACCGGCGCCAGCTGGCGACAGGTGTCGCAGTTGATACAGGTCGCATCGACATAAAAGTTGCCGGGCACGTTGGAGTCAAGTCGTTTATTGCGGTCTGCCATTACAAGACCTGCTTCACCTGCTTGTCCCGATCCGCCGCTCGCCAGAGGTACCAAGCCGCTACTGTACGATAGGGCTTCCACCGTTCGCCATACTGAAATACCTGTTTGGGGGTCGGCATTGAACGACGTCGATACGCAATCCGAAATCCATTCCGCACACCGAAGTCATCGACTGGGAGCACATCCGGTCGGCCCAATTGGAAAATCAGCAGCATCTCAACGGTCCAGCGTCCAATCCCTCGCACCCTGATCAACCGTTCGACGATCTCGTCATCCCCAAGTTTCCGGATCACGCGATTCGTCGGCACCGTGCCGTCGAGCGTCTTTGCGGCAAGATCACGCAATGCCATGATCTTCGCTTTCGAGAACCCGGCCGCTCTCATCGAGCGCATATTCAGAGCGAGAAGGTCATTGGGTTGAGGGAACTTCCGGCCGGGGAAGCACGCCATGAATCGCCTGAGGATACTCTCGGCTGCCTTGGCATGGAGCTGTTGGTGGGCGATCGCACGGGCGAGAGATTCAAACGGCGACCGACGGGCGTTCGGCTTCAGCCTATAGGGGCCGATGTCTTCCATCAACCGGCGCATCACCAGGTCGACTGCCGCCAGATGCACGACAGCAGGCTCGCTACCCGATAACGGCATCCGCCTCAATTTCTACGAGCATATCCGGATCGATCAGCCGTTTCACTTCGACCATGGTCGTGGCAGGTCTGATGGTGCCGAACACCTCTCCATGCGCCCGCCCAACCTCCTGCCATTGATCGATGTTCGCCATGTAAATTCTGGTTCGCACCACGTTCGCTAAGGACGCACCGGCCTGCTGAAGGGCCGCTTCGATTGTCTTCAAGGTTTGAATGGTCTGCGCGTAGGGATCTCCTTTACCGACCAGCCCGGATGGGGTCATCGCCGTTGATCCAGACACCGCAATATGCGCGCCCACCCGCACGGCTCGAGAATACCCGATCTTCGCCTCCCATGGCCCCCCGGTCGAAACAAGCTGTCTGGTCATCATGTCCTCAATTCCGCTTACATTACGATACCGCCACCGGCCTGGATGGTCTGTCCGGTCAGCCATGCGGCTTCTTCACTGACGATGAACGCCACCACATCCGCGATATCATTCGGCTTGCCCAGTCGCTTCAGCGGCGTCAATTGGAGGCCGATCTGCCGGTACTCGTCGGTCATCATGCCGGTTTCCGTAAAACCAGGGGACACCGTATTCACGGTCACCCCTTTGGGAGCCAATTCCTGCGCAAGCCCTTTGGTATATTGCTCCAGGGCGGCTTTGCTCCCCAGATAGGCCGTCGCCCCTGGAAAGCTCAGGTGCGTTCCGCAGGTCGAAATATTCACGATCCGCCCACCGTCTTTGAGCACCCGCGCCGCCTCCTGCATTGCAAAGTAGGGTCCCTTCGCATTCAGCGCGATGACGCTCTCGAAGTCCTCTTCCGTCGTCTGTTCGAGGGATTTGGGCATAAACTTGCCGGCATTATTCACCAGGATATCCAGCCGGTTGAATTGCCTCACTGTGTCAACCACGAGCCGGCGCGCATCCGCGACCTGGCCCATGTCGGCCTGGGTCGCGAGAGCTTTTCCACCCTTTGCCTGAATCACCGTGACCACTTCCTTCGCTTTGTCCTCGCTCCGGTTGTAGTTCACCACGACAATGGCGCCCTCATCCGCCAACCGTTCCGCAATAGCCCGTCCGATTCCATTGGACGCACCGGTCACAATCGCGACTTTTCCGCTTAACGATTTCATCTACTCGACTCCTCTTACTTCAGATGAGGCGGAATACGTGAGTTCAATAAGGGATGCCCCATTGGCCGGAAAAGGTCCACGCTTCAATCGGACGACGACTCCGCGGTTGGAGCTCTCGCTCACGCAGTCGGTCAGGAAGGACGGAAGGATCGCCTGGATAGCCGATCGCAATGATCGCAACCGGCTCATACCCCGAAGGAATCTGCAGGTCGGTTCGTGTTTTTTCCACGTCGAACCCAGCCATTTGTCTCGCCATCAATCCATGCACCGCCGCTTGCAAGACCAGATTCTGCGTCGCCAGACCCGTATCATGAAAGGCATGCCGATTCGGCCTCCCGCTTTCCTGAAAATGCATGCTCGCAACGGACAGCACCAGAACCGGCGCACGAAAGGCCCATCGCCGGTTCCCTTCCATCAAACATTCGAAGAGCCTGGTCCAATCCGCCTCCTGGTCCTTCGTGGCCACCACAAACCGCCAGGGCTGCTCGTTGTTCGACGAAGGCGCCCATCGAGCCGCCTCGAACAATACTCGCAATAAGTCGGAATCTACAGACCGATCATCGAAAGCCCGAGGGCTCCACCGACGGGCCAGCAAGTCATGAATCGGGAACTCAAAGGGGGCCATCTTGTCCATGATCACCCTAGCTTTTCAAGTTCTCCTTCGCTGGTTCCATGTCCGGCGTCCAGCCGCCTCCCAAGGCCTTGTAGAGTTGGATAACGGATACCAGGTGCAGCCGGTGCGTGCTGGTCAAGGCGAGCTCCGCTTCGAATAGATTTCTCCGCGCAACGAGCACATCGAGGTAGTTCGCCAGCCCACCCTTGTACCGGAGTTCCGCCAGCTTCAGCGCTGACTGGAGCGCCGCAACCTGTTGTCGCTGCGCCTCGCTCTGCGTTCGCGCCGTATGGACTGCGACGAGAGCGTCCTCAACCTCGCGGAAGGCAACGAGGATATTTTGGTCATATTTCGCAAGCGCCTGTCGGTGCTGCGCTTCGGCCGCATCCTGCGCAAACCCCAGTGCCATACTGTTCAACAGCGGGCCGGAGAATCCGGCTCCCGCCACGCCGAAGGACGCCGGATCCGTGAAGAACTTCGATAAGTGCGGACTGGCCGCGCCAACCATACCCGTCAGCGTGATTTTGGGAAAGCGATCAGCCTTTGCTGCGCCGATGCGGGCAGTCGCGGCCGCAAGCTGCTGTTCGGTTTGCAAGACATCGGGCCGCCGCTGCAACAATTCAGACGGTAGCCCCGGCGGCACCTCGGGTGGCATGACTTGGTCGCTCAACGGCCGGCCGCGCGTCACGGCAAATGGCTTGCGGCCGAGGAGCACACTCAGCGCATTCTCAGCTTGAATCATCTGCCGTTGAAGTTCAGCCGTACGGGCCGCTGCGTTGGCACGTTCCGCTTCGAACTGATCGGCATCCAGTTTCGACGTCATTCCTTGACGTAGCCGTGCCTGGGCGATCCGAACTGATTCTTCCCACGATTGCAGTGTGCGCTTTGCGATATCGAGCTGTGCGTCGAGCTGGAGCACATTGAAATAGGCTTCCGCAACTCCACTGACAAGCTGGAGGACGACCGCCCTGCGGTTTTCCTCCTTCGAGAGCAGATCTTTCTGCGCCGCTTCGAAAGAGCGCCTGATCCTCCCGAAGATATCGATCTCCCAGGACAGGTTGCCTTGCAGATAATAATTGAAGGGGTTCGCAAAGCCTGGAACGAGGAAGACGGTCTTTTTCCCAAACGGGACATTGCCTGCCACCGTGATGGAAGGGAAGAAATCCTGTCTGGAGATAAAGGCGCGGGCCTGAAACTCTTCGACGACCGCGACCGCGTGCTGGAGGTCCCTGTTCTCAGCCAGCGCGATCCTGATCAAGGCCTGCAACTGCTCATCCCGCAGCAGATCCCACCAGGGCAAGTTCGCGATCGACGGAGCATCAGGTGCCCCTTCGGCCATTCTGAAGGTAGCGGGAGCTTCTGACTTCGGGCGTTCGTAGTCTGGTCCCAGCGCGCAGGCTGCCAGGAGTATCAACAATGCAATAGCCAGTAAGGTACGCACGTCAGAGCTCCTTCTCCGATGAGTGGGGCGGCATCATCGCTTGGCTGAGCGTCATGGCCGGTTGGGTCCCACGCCGGGTCAACTTGCGAATCAATACATAGAACAACGGAACGAAAAAGATTGCAAGGAACGTCGCCGCCAACATACCGCCCATGACACCGGTGCCGATCGACTGACGACTTGCCGCACCAGCGCCGCTCGCGATGACCAGCGGAACCATACCGAATATGAAGGCCATCGAGGTCATGATGATCGGACGAAAGCGCAACCTCGCCGCTTCGACCGCCGCTTCGATCAAGGGACGGCCTGCTTCGTATCTGGTGTTGGCGAACTCGACGATCAAAATCGCATTCTTGGCCGAAAGGCCGATCAATGTGACAAGGCCGATTTGGAAGTAAATATCATTTTCGAACCCGCGAAGCCAGACAGCCGTCAACGCCCCAAAAACCGCGAACGGAACGGCGAGAATCACGGCAAACGGTACCGCCCAACTCTCGAACTGCGCCGCCAACACCAGGAAGACCATCAACAAGCCGATCACAAAGACCTGGGCCGATTGCCCGCCTACCCGCCGCTCTTGAAACGAAATATTGCTCCAATCGATCGCATATCCCTGCGGAACCAGCACGTCCTTCGCCACTCGTTCCAACGCTTCGATGGCTTGACCTGAGCTGAAGCCAGGCGCGGCAGCACCCAGCAGAAGCGCCGTATTGTAGCCATTGAAATGATTCACGGGATCCGGTCCGCTCTGATACTCCGCCGTCACGACCGTATCGAGTGGGATCATGTTGACGCCCTGTGCGTTCTGGGTCCGCACATAAATTTTTGAGAGATCCTGTGGCGTCGACCGATACTCGGCATCGGCTTCGGTCTGCACGTGATACACGCGACCAAACTTCACGAAGTCATTAATGTAGAAATTGCCGAAGTACGCCTGCAGGGTGTCAAAGATATCCGAAATCGGGATACCCAACGCCTTTGCCCGCTCCCGATTCACATTGGCATAGAGCCTCGGCGAGGACACACGGAAATTCGTCCCGACGCGCCCGATCGCTGGTTCTTTTTGCGCCCGCTCGACGAATTGCTGTGCCACCATGGCGAATTTCTTGAAGTCGCCGCTGCTCGGATCCTGGATCTGCGCAGAGAATCCACCAACGGCCCCCACTCCACGAATCGACGGCGCATTGAATGCAAGGAGCAGGGCCTCAGGAATTTTTGCGAACTCCGCATAGGCCGCGCCGACAAGCGCCTTCGCATGGTACTGCGGCTCCGGCCGGTCATCCCAAAGATGTAACGGGACGAACATCGTCGCAGAGTTTGGCCCTCTCGTGCCGAACACAAAATTCTGCCCGGTCAGCGCATCGGTGGAATGCACCGCTGGAATCGCCTGAAAAAACCGCTCAATCCGTTCGAGGACCGCCACGGTCCGCTGCTTCGATGCACCGTCCGGCAATTGCGCGATCACGATGAAGTAGCCCTGATCTTCTTCCGGTAGAAAACTCTTTGGGAGCTTTTGGAACAGTCCGACGCTCGCAACAACGAGCAACGCAAAGACCGCCATGACACGAAGCGGTCTAACAAGGAGCGCAGCGGTCGTTCGTGTATAGCCCCGCTGCGTCCCACCGAACCAGCGATCAAAGAGGTCCCAGAAGCCGCTCCGTTTCCCGTGCTTCGGCGCAAGGACGACGCCGCACAGTGCGGGGCTCAGGGTCAGCGCCACGAATCCGGACACGGTGACCGAAATCGCAATCGTCGCCGCAAATTGCTTATAGAGTGCCCCGGTGATCCCGCCAATAAAACCGACAGGAGCAAAGACGGATACCAAGACCAGGACAATCGCGATGATAGGCTCAGTGACTTCGCTCATCGCCCGCTTGGCCGCTTCTTTTGCGGACAGGCGATCCTCGCGCATATGGCGTTCGACGTTTTCCACCACCACGATCGCGTCGTCAACCACGATACCGATCGCGAGCACCATCCCAAAAAGAGTGATCGTATTGATCGAGAACCCAAGGGCATAGAGACCGATAAAAGTCCCGATCAACGACACCGGCACGGCGACGGTCGGAATGATGGTGGCCCGCCAAGTTTGCAGGAACAGATACACGACGAGGACCACCAGCACCATCGCTTCCAACAGCGTCTTGACCACTTCCTTGATCGAGATTTCGATGAACCGAGTGGTGTCGTACGGCGTGTCGTACGACACGCTGGGTGGGAAATTCTTGGCCAGCTCATCCATCTGATCTCTGGTGCGACGCACCGTATCGAGCGCATTTGCACCGGGCGATAAGAACGTCAGGATGAACGTGGTGGGTTTGCTGTTCCATCGGCCTTCCAGGCCATAGGACTGAGCTCCTAGTTCGATACGCGCGACATCCTTCAGTCGAACCGTGGAGCCGTCTGGGAGAGCGCGAACGATCAACTCCTCAAACTCCTTCACCTCTGTAAGCCGGCCCTTCGTGATGATCGGGATCGTGAGCTCGGTCCCCTTTGGAGCAGGTTCTCGCCCAATCGTCCCGGCAGGATAGTCACGGTTCTGCTCACGAATGATCGTCGTAATATCGTTGGGGGTCAGATTCAGTTTGGCCATCAACAGCGGGTTGAGGATGATCCGCATGCTGTAATTTTGCTGCCCGAACACCAGCGCGTCCCCCACACCTTTGACCCGTTTCAACTCATCGACCAGTCGAAGCGTCGCGTAGTTCGAGAGAAAGACGGCGTCGTGCCGTGGATCGGTTGACTTGAGCGCAATGACCAACACGAGGTCGGGCGACATCTTCTTCACGGAAATTCCCTGTCGGACCACTTCCGGAGGAAGTTGCGGTTCGGCGAGTTTTTCACGATTCTGAGTCTGGACTTGGGCGATATCCGGATTGGTGCCGATCTCAAACGTCAGCTTCAGCGTGACATGCCCATCGTTACTGCTGGTCGATTCGTAGTACAGCAGATTATCGATCCCTGGAAGAGTGACCTCAATCGGGCGAGCCACAGCTTCTGCCGCCACCTCAGCGCTGGCACCGGGGTAGTCCGCATCGATCTGGACGACCGGCGGGGTGATTTCGGGAAACTGTGCGATCGGCAGGAACTGCATCGCGAGCAGTCCCATCACGACAATGACGATGGACACCACCGACGCAAAAATCGGCCGATCGATAAATACGTTCGAGATCACAAACGATCCTTAATGAGGCGTGGAAGGAGCTGGTTCGGTTGCCGAGGCGTCCGCCGGAACCCACGGGACAGCATTGACCGGTGCACCTGGCCCAATCTTCATCAACCCGTTCACCACCACGCGATCGTCTTTATTCAAGCCGGTGTCGATGAGCCATTGACTCCCTTTCCAGTCGGATGCTGCGACAGCGCGAATCTCGATCTTCTCGTCTTGGTTGACAACGAAGACAAAGGGACCTTGGGGACCTTGCAACACCGCGCGTTGGGGTACAAGGACTGCATCCGTCTTGGTATCGCCGGTAAAGCGAACTTTCACAAATTGCCCCGGCAGAAGCGTCCGCTGAGGATTGGGAAATGTCATTCGTATTTGACGCGAGCTGGTTTCCGTTCTCAAGCCAGGCTCTAACAGGTCGAGGACCCCTTCCTGGGGATAGACCGTCCCATCCATAAGCGTGAGCCGACCTCGCAATTGGTAGACTCCCGGATGGGTAATTCTCTTCGCTTCGATGTCCCGTCGCCGCTTTAAGATGAACGATTCAGGTACGTTCACAACCACATACATCGGATCGACACGATGGATCGTCGTCAGCAGATCGGTTTGAGCCGAGACCAGCCGCCCTTCATAGTAGCGGCTGCGCTCAATAATCCCTGTGATGGGGGCCGTGATGAGTGTGTTGTCCAGATCGAACTGCGCCTTAATCAGGTCGGCCTGAGCCCCTTCCAGTGCGGCATTTGCCGACAGCTCTTCTGCAATCGCATCGTCGACGTCCTTCTGACTCACTGCCTGTTCCGCAACCAACGGTTTAACCCGTGCCAGATCCTGTTTGGCTTGGACGACGCGAGCCTGAGCCTGGGCAATCTTGGCCTTAGCACTCGCTGCCGCCGCCTTGAACGGAACGGGGTCGATCTGATAGAGACGATCGCCTTTCTTCACGTCGCGGCCTTCTGGATACAAGACCGCCTTCAAGAGACCGGTCACTTGCGAGCGGATCTCCACCGGGCGGGAGGCTTCGGCCTGACCGATAAATTCAGGTTCATCAGGAACGATCTGCGTCTGCACCGTCACGACTTCCACCTGAGGCACCGGCAGCGCCGGCATTGAACCAGCTTCCTGCTTACAGCCGATCGACAGGACTAGGGTCGCAAAGACGAAACAGAATGAGACGTGCGGCACTGATCGACGTACTATCGGCATGTTTCCTACCTTATGCTGCAATCCTCAAGAATTCCTCAGGAAGACAAACGTGACATTGTACCGAGC
>Ga0224505_10002303_pt1 | contig 11313 bp, 7 predicted proteins | sample SF_Jan12_sed_USG_FD_169102 | JGI IMG/M metagenome (GOLD analysis project Ga0224505, IMG submission 169102) | Sediment microbial communities from San Francisco Bay, California, United States - SF_Jan12_sed_USGS_4_1 | ecosystem: Environmental > Aquatic > Marine > Sediment | place: USA: California...
CATCACCAGACAGAGATACGACGCCGGGTCGTCCCACCCAGCCGGTTCCAGCGTGGCGGCACGCTCCGGAGCCTTCATCGTGATCCGCACCTCGTCGGTCGGGATGAACTTCAGAATCTCGAGCAGGTAATTGGCATTGAAGCCGATCTCGAGGGGTTCACCGTCGTAGCTCGCGGCCATCTCGTCGTGGGCCTCGCCAAGATCCGGCGTGCTCACCGTGAACTTCACGTTGCCACCGCCAAACCCCAGGCGTACCCGATGTGTTTGGTCACTCGCTACGACTCCCACGCGGCGAAGCGTGGAGGCCAGGGCCTGCTTGTCCAGGACCGCGACACGGTCGTTGTCACGCGGGATGACCTGCTCGTAATTGGGGTATGGACCCTCGATGAGACGCGTGTACACGTAGGTCTGCCCACACCGGAAGCCCAGGTGGTTCTCGCTCCGCGCGATCTCGATCTCGTCCGAGGAGCCGAAGAGCCGACGGATCTGATCCAGTGCCTTGGGCGGCACGATGAAATCGCCGGATTCCGTGCTACCCTTCACCGCAACATCCATCCGCGCCAGCCGGTGCCCATTGGTGGCCACCATCCGCATCTGGTCCTTGCGCAGCTCCCACAGCACGCCATTCAGGATCGGCCGACTCTCTTCCGTGGATGCGGCAAACGCCACGTGACCGATGAGCTTCTGCAGGTCACCCGACGCCACCGTCCAGGCTCCTTCGAACTTCACGCCCGGGAAGCTGGGAAACTCGTCGCGCGGGATTCCCAGCAGCTTGAAGTGGGAGCGGCCACACTCGAGGTTCACCCGCTGCTCGCCGGCGGCGGCGATACGAATGGCCGCACTCGGCAACTCGCGCACGATCTCCACGAGTTTGCGCGCCGGAAGGGTAACCGCTCCTTGCGCATCGACTTCCGCGGGAACCACCGTGCTGACAGCGATGTCGAGGTCCGTTCCCGAGAGACGTATTCCGTCCTCGAGCGCTTCCACCAAGATGTTCGAAAGAACAGGCAGGGTGGTCTTGCTGGGAACGGCGTTCGCTACCGCGAGGAGCCCTTCCTGGAGACGTTCCCGTGTGATCGTGAACTTCATGGCGTCCCTTACCCGAGTGGATATCTAAACTACAACTAACCCTAGAGAATTACTCTAGTAGTGGTAGTAGGGGATCTGGAAATCTGGAAGACCGCTCTAACCGCTTGCTCCCGCAATGGCCTACGTGATGATGTGGCTGTGGACGGTTGTTGGCTGCTGTGGATTGACTGTGCACGGAGCCACCCGCTGTCCACGGCGGTCCACAGGACGGTGGCATGTGTGGGTGAAATGTTCATGGCGCGGCGAGCTCCCGCCGTGCCATTTCCACGCGGTCCCGGAACTGATGATCCCGGGTCATGTCACGCTCGACCTTCCCGAGGCTATGGATCACCGTCGAGTGGTCGCGCCCGCCAAAGGCCTGGCCGATCTCGACGAGCTGCATGCCGAGCATGTCTCGCGCGAGGTACATGGCTACCTGCCGCGGGACAGTCAGCGCCTTGGTGCGGGCCTTGGATCGGAGGCCTTCGGGGGTGACGCCCCAGCGCCGGGCCACGACCTCCTGCACCCGCGCGACGCTTGGGATCGACCGTGAACTGGCCGCCAGCGCGTCTGCCTGCTTGATCTTGTCCGACAGCGCCTCGCGGGCGAGTTCGATGGAGATCTCGCGGTGCTTCAGCGACGCGTAGAGCAGGAGCTTGATGATGCACCCTTCCAGCTCACGTACCGAACTCCGTACATGCTCGGCGATGAACCGCAGGACATCGTCGGGGATCGTGAGCTCGAGGTGATCCTGTTCGGCTTTCTTTCGGAGAATCGCGATCCGGTGCTCAAGATCAGGTTGACCAATATCGGCCACCATGCCCCATTCGAAGCGGCTGACGAGCCGAGACTCGAGCCCGGGGATCTCCTTCGGTGGGCGGTCGGACGTCAGCACGATCTGCTTGCCGGCCTCGTGGAGCGCATTGAAGGTGTGGAAGAACTCCTCCTGGGTCATTTCCTTGCCCTCCAGGAAGTGCACGTCGTCCACCAGGAACATGTCCATGTCGCTCCGATACTGCTTGCGGAACTCAGGCATGTTCCGCCCGTGGATGCCCTCGATGACCTCGTTGATGAACTGCTCGGCGCCCATATAGGCGACCCGAGTCTCGGAGTGGCGGGCGATCACGGCGTGTGCAATGGCCTGCATCAGGTGCGTCTTCCCGAGGCCGGTCGCACCGTAGATGAAGAGCGGGTTGTACGTCTTCCCGGGCGCTTCGGCAACGGCATGTGCTGCTGCGGCAGCCAGTTCGTTGGACTTGCCGATGACGAACGTCTCGAACAGGTACCGCTCGTTGAGCGGGGTCGCTTTGCGGGAGACGGTGTCCGGGGACGCAGTCGCCGGGGACGGGACGAAGAAATCCATTTGCGGGCGAGACGCCCGCTCTGCCTGCACCTGGAAGATGATTTCCACCGCCTCACCGAACACGGCTGCCGCCAGCCGGGTCAGCGGCGCGGCGTGCTTGGACGCATTCCATTCGACGGCGAACTGATCGGGAGCGGCAACGACTAACCGGCCGGCTTCCAATGAGATAGCCCGCGCCGGCTCGAGCCAGGTGCGCACCGTCGCGTCAGGGAACTCGCGGCGCGCCTCCGTGAGCAGGCGAGACCACGCTTCTTTTGGAGAAAGGTCCATCCGCTTTGGTGAAACGGTGGGGGTCCAACAGGGCGACCGATGTTACCGCCCCAATGTGGAAAAGTCAACCTTGACCCCATAGTCGGCCCCAGGTACGTTTTACGGCTCACTCGGGGACGACCGATGCAACCGACGTACCGGCCGCGCAATACGCGGCGCATTCGCAAACACGGCTTTCGGGCGCGCATGAAGACGCGCTGGGGTCGCGAGGTCCTGAACCGGCGCCGCAAGAAGGGGCGTCGGCGGCTCAGCGTCCAGATTCCCTCGAAGCACGGGGCGGCCTGACGGCCGAGGACCTCCCACGGCGCCGCCGTCTGACGCGCGCTGCGGAGATCCAGGCGGTTCTGTCCGGCGGAACCCGCCGGCGCACTCCCCGGCTCGAGATTCTCTGGTGTTCCAACGATCATGGCCATCCGCGGCTGGGCGTCATCACGCCCCGCTTTGGTCGCACGGCAGTGGCCCGCAACCAACTGCGGCGGCGGCTGCGCGAGCAGGCACGCCGCCGTCTCCTCCCGCAGCTGCCGGCATTGGACATCGTGATTCGGGCCCGTCCCCCAGCGTATACCGCGGTCTTGGCGGACCTGACGCGGGACCTCGAGCAGTGGCGAGCGGGCATCGTGCCGTGATGGAGTGGCCACGGCGACTGGTCGTGGGACTGCTCCGCGTCTATCAGGTGGCTGCCTCGCCATTCCCGTCACCCTGCCGCTTCTCGCCGACATGCTCGACCTACGCCATCGACGCGCTCCAGCGCCATGGCCTGTGGCACGGAAGCTGGCTCGCCATCCGGCGACTGTCCCGCTGCCACCCGTTCGGCGGCAGCGGCTTCGATCCGGTGCCATGAGGGACTAATGGACCGCCGACTTCTCTTGGCCATCCTGCTGATGCTCGGTGTCACGATCGTGCCATCGCTCCTCTGGCCTCCCCAGCGCCCCCCGGTGCCGGCTCCAGGGACGGAAGACACGGCCGTGACGGCGCTCCCTCCCGCCACTCCGGTCGCGGGGCCATCGACAACCACCAGGACGACGGTTCCGGCCGTCCCGGGGCTGACCGAACAGGAACCCCTGCCTGACGAGCCCAGCGCCGAACGGCGCGTCGTGGTGGAATCCGACCTGTACCGGTACGAGTTCACGACGCAGGGCGCACGCCTGCTTGGGGCTACCCTGCTGCAATACCGGGCGCTCGTGTCCACGGACTCCGGCACGGCCCAGCTCCTCCCGCCGAACTCGCGACTGCTGGCCTACGCATTCGTGGTCGGCGGCGACACCTTGCCGTTCGACCGAGCGACGTTCGAGGCGAATACCGACCTCCTTCGGGTCGGGTCTGAGGGTGCGTCGCTGACGTGGACCGGTCGGGTGGGGGCACGAGACGTACGCCTGGTCTATCGGTTCCGCCCGGACGCCTATGTCTTTGACGTCGAGGGCGAGATCGGGGGTGGGGCTGAGGGGGTGCTCACGATCGGCCTGGGCCCACGGCTTCGATCCGTCGATGCCGACACGGTGGCGGATATCCGCTCCTATGGGGTCGTGACCAAGGCCAACCGGACCGAACGGCTGGACTTCCGAAGCCTGGATCCCGGCGAAGTGCAGGAGTTGGCTGGGCCATTCGAGTGGGTGGCCATCAAGTCGAAGTACTTCCTCCAGGCAGTGCTGGCGCTCGAGGAAGGCAACCCGCAGTTCGGGGGAGCGCTGGTGGTCGGGGGCCCCAAACCGGGTCGGTTCGAGACGGACGTCACCCTCGTGACCTCCCTGCCCGTTGCGAGCGGTCGGTTTCAGCACAGCCTCTACGTGGGCCCGCAGGAATTCCGCCGCCTCGCCAGGATCGGTCACGATCTCGAGGACGTGAATCCGTACGGCTGGATCTTCCGGCCCATCATCAGACCGTTTGCGAACTTCATCGTGCGCATCCTCCTGTGGATGCATGAGACGCTGAGCATCTCCTACGGGTGGGTGTTGATCCTGTTCGGGATCATGGTGCGTGTCCTGTTGTGGCCGTTGAACCAGAAGGCGATGCGGTCGTCTACGGCGATGCAGGCCATCCAGCCGGAGTTGAAGGCCCTGCAGGACCGGTACAAGAACGAGCCGCAGAAGCTGCAGCAGGAGATGATGAAGCTGTACAAGGAGCACGGGGTGAATCCGCTGGGGGGCTGCGTGCCGATGTTGATCCCCATGCCGGTCCTGTTCGCCCTGTTCTTCGTGTTCGCGAACACCATCGAATTCCGTGGTGTGTCCTTCCTCTGGCTTCCGGACCTTGCCCGTGCGGACCCGTACTACATCATCCCGGTCTTCATGGGGGTGTCCATGTTCGTGCTGTCCTGGCTCGGGCAGCGAGGGGTGCCGCCGAATCCCCAGGCGAAGATGATGATGTACGTGATGCCGGTCATGTTCACGTTCCTGTTCCTGAAATTCTCGTCCGGACTCAACCTCTACTATGCGGTGAGCAACGTGGCGAGCCTGCCACAACAGTGGCTGATTTCCCGGGAGCGGGCTCGCCGATTGGGCGGCCGCGGTGGCGGAGGCGGACCGGGCTGACCGGGTCGGCACACCGGGCCCCTGACGGGGCCCGGTTCTGTTTTGGCGTTTCCTCCCGCACTTTTCGCGTATGCTCCACGACGTGATCGCGGCGGTTTCGTCGGCGTCGGGGCGCGCGGCCGTGGCGCTCGTCCGTGTTTCCGGGCGTGACGCCCGATCGGTCGCCGCGCGGGTCCTCACCCCGTTTCGGCCTGACGAGCCGCGCCGGGTGTGGCGTGGGCGCGCCCACCACCCCGAGTCCCGGGAAGTCCTGGATGACGTGCTGTATGTCGTCTACGCCGACGGCGCGTCCTACACTGGTGAATCGCTCGTCGAGATCTGGTGTCATGGTGGCGTCCTCGTCCAGGTGGAGTTGCTGGGGGCGCTCTGCGCGGCCGGGGCACGCCCGGCCGAGCCGGGTGAGTTCACCCGGCGCGCGGTACTCAACGGGAAGCTCGATCTGCTTCAGGCGGAGGCGATCGGCGATCTCGTTGACGCGACGGCTCCGGCGCAGCGCCGCGCGGCGCTGCATCAGCTCGATCGGGGGACGTCGTCCCGTATCGATGCCCTGCGCGAGCGCGTGCTCGCCATCGAAGCCCTGGTGAGCTACGACATCGACTTCCCGGAAGAAGACGACGGACCGGTTTCCCCGGAGCGCGTGACCGCCGCCCTCCAGGAGACCACGACGGCGATCGACGACCTGCTGGCAACGGCTGGGGAGGGCACGCGGCTCCGCGACGGGGCCCTGTGTGTGATCGCCGGGCTTCCCAACACCGGGAAGTCGTCACTCTTCAACGCGCTGCTTGGCGAGGACCGCGCGATCGTGACCGAGATCCCTGGTACGACGCGCGACGCGATCGAAGTCCCGGCCGTGTTCGGTGGATTCCCGTTCAGGCTCGTAGACACCGCCGGCCTGCGAGCATCCGAAGATCGGATCGAGCGGCTTGGGGTCGAAGTGAGCCGCCGGTTCCTGACGGCGGCGGATGTCGTGCTCTACTGCGTGGAAGCCGGGCAACCCCTGGCGCCAACTGAAGAGGTGTTCCTGTCCTCGCTGAGCGTCCCGACCCTTGTCGTGCATACCAAGGGCGACCAGGGGGTCCGTGGCCTGGAGGCCACCGACGATCTCGTGGGGGCCACTGACGATTTCGTGGGGGCCACTGACGATCTCGTGGTGTCGGCGCACACTGGGCGCGGGATTGCTGCGGTGCGTGAGCGACTGGCCGCGCTGGCGTTCCACGGTCTCCGCGTCGCAGGCAATGGCGCGCCGGTGCTCACTCGGGAGCGCCACCGCGCGGCGCTGGCGCATGCCCGCCACGAGCTCGAGGAGTTCCAGCGTAGCCGCGGATCCGGACTCGAGGCGGCGATCGCCGCTACCCATCTCCGCGCGGCTGTCACGGCGCTCGAGGGTATCATCGGGCTGATCACGCCCGCCGATGTGCTGGCGCGGGTGTTCGCCTCGTTCTGCGTGGGGAAGTAGGGCGCCGCGTCAGTCGTGCTCGGCATCCGTGTCGAGCGCGATGCGCCACACTTCGTCCGCCAGCCACTCGAGGCGCTCCTGGGCGTACTCGATCTCGTGGGGCGCCATGGTCGGCAACGTCCGGCGCACGACGCGTACGTGCTGCACCAACTCGTCGAGCGCCTCGCGGAGCACCCGCTGGGTGCGCCGCTCGTCGCTCTCGTCTTCGGTGCGGGGCGTCATGCGGATTGCGCGCCCGCGGCCTGCTCGTCGAACGCCGTGACGCTCTCGGCCGAGAGGCGGAGCGCTTCCGCGATGCCACGCTCCTCGACCGCCGCCTCGGCCAGGCGCCGTCCGAGGTAGTATCCGGCACGCTCCGGGATCACGCGCCCCGCCACGAGACGCTGGGCCGGCGCCATCCCGCCCGACAGGTAGCGCAGCCGGAGTCCCAGTCCCCGCTGGTCGAGCTCGCCGATGAGTGCGCGGCGCAGAAACGCGTCGAGCTCCCGCAGACGGCGGTACTGTCGGCGCGTGTAGCCGAGGTAGTCCCAGGGCTCGAAGCCCGGTGCCACCGCCTCCGCGGCAAGTACGGCGAGGCCCTCGTTCACGAGCAGTTCGCGCAGCGTTGCGCGGGAGCCGCTTTCCCAGTAGTCGTACGTCCCGGCGGCGTCCGCGACGATGCGGGCCAGCTCCGCGTCGCTGCACGGTGACGTGTAGCGAACGGCGTGTGCCACCTCATGCGCGATCCATAGGGGCAACAGGACCGGATCCAGCCCCAGGCCGAACGAGTCGGGGTTCGGTCGGCCGGTGAAGTGTTCCAGGCAGACGAACGCCATACCGCGGCCGTCGACCACCAACTCCCCTGCGTTCGCGGCGCCCACGCCGACCATCAGGTACACGTCGATCGGGGTATCCGTCTCGAACACCGCCTCGCAAGAGCGCAGCGTCTCCTCCGCGACCCGCACGACGTCGCGGGAGCTCAGGAGGTGATGGAGGTCACGCCGGTCGGCGGCGAGCACGCGGCCGATGACCTCGTCCGCGTGGGGACTCTCGAGATCCAGCACATAATTCCGCCAGTACGCGCGCAGCACCGGGCGGTGAGTTTCGAGATAACGATGGTAGGCGGCGAGCGGATCACGCGCACTGAGCGCGGCGAGGAAGTCGGGCACGAGGTTGATCAGCATCGGCGGCGATTCGAATCTGCCGCGCGTGCCGACCGCTGACAAGAGCGCTCAGCGCAGCGTCAGATCCAGGGCGACGCTCCGCGAGGTGATCCCGAGCACCCGATCGTGCACCGAGAGCGTCAACCGGTACACGCCGGCGGGGACGAGCCCCGGCTGCACCACCAGCCGCTCGATGAGCGTGGGACCTGCGGGTCGTGCGCGGGGGAAGGTGAGCGTCACGCGATCGCCGCGGCCGCGCGGCGCGAATGTGTACGTGACGTCGTAGCGTACCATGCCGCGGTCGGCCGGCAGGTCGTACACCTCCGCAAACAGCGTGAGCGGCCGCCCTTCGCGGACGATCACCCGGTCCGCGGGCATCAGCGCCGCCATTGCGCTGCGCCCGGGTGCCGTATCCGCCGTGATCCCCGCCAACAGGCTCGAGATGGCGAGCCAGCCCGAGCCGATGGATGGCGTCTCGAAGTGGTCGCGCAGGCGACCGCGGCCGCGGTCCGTCCGGATGTCGGCGCCGATGCGGTAAACGCCCTCGGCCAGTGTCACGGTCAGGGGAACCGCCCCGCGCACGCGCACGATCTCCTGGTCGGCGAGATCCCACATCGCGACTGCGGCCGAATCCGCACTTGGGCGAATCACGATATCCAGGTACCCGAGGCGGGCGAGCTGCGGATCCGCGGCGCGGAAGAACGCGAACCACGCCTCGACTTGAAGATCGGCCCGCAGGGCGCTCTCGTCCCGCTCCAGCATCACGATCGCGTTATGCACCTCGGTCCGACTGGTGGGGAACAGCACGAAGTCCCCTCCTGCCTCTCCACGACCGCCCCAGGCGGTCCCACGAACCATCCCGAACGTCACGGGTCGTCCCTCCACCCGATAGCGCCACGCCTCAACGTCGAGTCCCTCCCCCACGCTCACCAGCCGTTGCTCCGGCGCGCCGAACCGCAGGTACAAGAGCCCGCGACCGTCGAATCCGTACCGCACATAGCGCGTGACGGAGTCGGGTTCGGGAAGATCCCGGACGTCCACACCGACCCCGGCCGCTTGCACTTCGTCCTCGACCCGCGAGTGGCCGGGGAGTCGCCCATTGACGTAGAAGCCTGCCAGCCGTTCAAGGAGGGCCGCTCCGAGCCCGGCGACGCGGGCGCGAGCCTCCACCGAGCGGTGAAAACGCGACGACGGGAACAGCAGGGCGAAATCGCGTCGCGCCGTGCGGAGGCGCTGGAAGTGCTCCGCGAGGCGTTCGTTGGTGGGCGTCGCGAGATCGGGCTCCCGCCGTGCCCAGAAGCCGCGGAAGAGCGCTGCGCGTCCGTCCGGCGGCGCGACGTAGTACTGGACTTCCTCCTCGGGGGAGGCGATGGCCGCGATCTGGCGCCAGAGGAGATCGGTGGTATCGGCGTGCGCGCGGTCCACCGCGTACCAGTAGAGCCGCTCTCCCTCCTCGAGCCGGCCGGCCTCGAACGCAGCTTGTGCCCGCAGCGCGAGGATGCGGACGTTGTCGCCATCCCGGGCCGTCAACGCCGCGAGCACAGAGTCGGCGGCCTCGTACCGCTCCAGCTCGATGAGCAGCACGGCCCGCCGGAGTCGGGAGGCCGGGTCCGTATGCGCGGCGAGGATGGCCTCCGCCTTGCGCCGGTGTCCCGGTCCTCGGTAGAGGCGCTCCCAGATGTCCCACATGTCCCGGTATTCGGGAGAGAGGTCGAGCAGCTTGAAGAACCCGTCGCGCGTGAGCCGCTCGCCGTCCACGCCACCGAGGCGCCGTCCGGTCTGCATCTGCCAGTAGCGTGGCTCGGGATCGTCCGGAGCACGGCGGGCCGCGTCTTCGAAGAGACGCCAGGCCCGAAACCGGCCGATGACCGGCCACTCGAGGTAGGTGCGTCCGAGCGCGAGGAGCGCGGCGGGATCGTCCGGGTCGCGGCGCATTGCGGCTTCTGCCACACGGCGGGCCTCCGCGAGCTGACCGATCACGAGCAGGGACTCGACCCGCGCTACGAGCCCGCTGTCGGGCGTGCCGACCGCGAGCGCGGCACCGAGCACGAGGGTCGCCGCAATCATACGAGCGCTTCGAGCAGATCCGCGTCTTCGTTCCGATACCCGAACAGAACAATGACCTCGATGGACTCGGCGTCCGCCGACGCGTGGATGGTCTCGATCATGGCACCGGCGGCATCCAGGAGTGGGATGCGGCCGACCCCGGAACCGAGGATGGGCATCGCGAGGCGGGCGACGCCGAGCTCGGCCGCGAGCCGGAGGACGGCCGCGGTTGCTCGCGCGATGGTGGTGAGGTCGGTGGGCTCATCACCCATGATGGCGGCGTGGATCACGTGGCGGACTGGGAGCTTGCCGGCTCCGGTCACCATCGCCTCGCCCATCCGGATCGGCCCGTGACGATCGCACTCGGCCTGGATCGTAGGTCCGCCTGCCTGGCGGATTGCGCCGGCGACGCCGGCCCCGAGAATCAGGCGGTCGTTGGCGGCGTTGACGATGGCGTCGCCCTCGAAAGTGGTGAGGTCGCCTTGACGAACCCGAATCCGAGGTGGCACGACCTACTCTCGCCGGAGTTGGCGGCTGACCTCGTCGAGAAACCGGCGTTCGGCGGCCGTGAGGCTCGCGAGACCCTGCCGCGAGATCTTGTCCAGCACGCGGTTCATCTCCAGGGCCGCGTCATCCCGCGGGGGCTGGAGCGGTCGCTCCGCCGGCGCATCGGCCGTGGCCGCACCCGACTGGTGCACCACCAGGACAGGCTCCGCCGGTGCCACGCCCTCGGGGAGGGTTCCCCGGCGGTCCAGGAACTCCCCGCCCTTGAGGTACAGGAAACCGATTACGAATCCGCCCAGGTGCGCGAGGTGTGCCACGCCATCGGGCGTATCCAGCAGGAAGGGCAGCAGTGCCGCCACCGCGAGCAGTCCCACCAGCGCGCCCGCGGGCACGGACCAGGGGAGGGGGAACACGAACACCCGCGCCTCGGGCCATGCGAGGGCAAAGGCCAGGGCTACGCCGAAAACCGCCGCTGACGCTCCAGTGAAGGGACCCACGCCGGGGATGACGAGCGCGAGCCCGAACGCCGCAAGCGGTCCGCCCAGCCCGCAGAGGAGGTAGTACCGGATGAAGGCGCCGGAGCCCATCCGGCGTTCCACGGCGGGACCGAACAGCAGGAGCATGAGCCCGCTCACCGCCAGGTGCAGCACGCCGGCGTGGGCGAACATGTAGGTCAGGAACGTCCACGGGCGCTCGGCGGCGCCCACGGGCGTGAACCCGAATGTCCGAATGACCCATGAAGGCGTGACAATGGCTGCCGCCAACACGAATACGGCGACATTCGCCGTCAAGAGACGGCGCACCCAAGGGGTCAGCGGGAAGGGGGTCGGCGAGGTCACGGGGCGTACCAGGGCGTCTAGATGATGTACCTGGTCAGGGGGGAAGTTTGTTCCCTCCCGTGCGTCGCGCCAGTCCCTGCCGGCAGATCGCGTCGCA
>Ga0224505_10002305_pt1 | contig 11310 bp, 10 predicted proteins | sample SF_Jan12_sed_USG_FD_169102 | JGI IMG/M metagenome (GOLD analysis project Ga0224505, IMG submission 169102) | Sediment microbial communities from San Francisco Bay, California, United States - SF_Jan12_sed_USGS_4_1 | ecosystem: Environmental > Aquatic > Marine > Sediment | place: USA: California...
GCGTGCTATTTCAGCGATCTTAGGGGTTGCCCGTACGAGCGGAGTATGGACACCAGGGCAAGAGACAAGATGTCATGGTCATAATAAGTCAATACTCACGCCCGACCCCCAAAAGTCTGACTCAAATACATGGTCGCGGGCGCCCGCGATGTGACGGCTGTGCTGACCATTCATCCTGCCGACAGAAATGGTGACAGGCACTGGGAGCTTGATAAAGGCGCGACGCTCTACGACGTGACGCACCTGGCCTGCCGCTCCGCCCGCTATACCCCAGCGGCGGTTGGTGGTTCGTGCTCGCCGGCAAACGCGCAGAAGACGGCGTTTCCAGTTGCGCCAGGGGGAGCGATGCCTCCAGTCGAGGGCTGTACAACGCTGGACTATGCAGTTCTAATCGTGATTGGCGTGGGCGTGGAAGGCTGAGCACCGGTCTCGCCCCGACGGCTTGCGCGGCGAGCCCAGCATGGAAACGGCACGATGGTGTCAGACTGATGAGCAACGAGCGCCCCAAGCGTGAGAAGATGTCCCTCGAAGAAGCCACGGTTTCCAATCGGTGCATGATAAGGTGCAATCACAGGGAACTCACTCCGTTGATTCGATGAGGGGATGGCTTGGAGAAGATGCAGTTCCCGGCGGTACTGAAGGCGTTGGCCTTTTCCCGCTGTTGATAGACTTCGACTCCAACGGAGGATGACACTATGCGCAAAGTAACAGAAGAAGCTTTCGTCAAAGAGAATCAACAAGTCATTCGAGACTATCTGAGCGAACAATTCAGAGGGTTTGAAGTCACCGATACGCCTAATCCTCCACTCTCGCACATGTTTATCGTGACAAGATCCTCAGAAGAGCGATACCGCGTAAAGGTTACATGGCCACAAATTTCAGACAGGAGCAACACCTCTGCAAAGATTAAACAGCTCCTTGTGATCCACGATGTAGCGGGCAGGATGAGAGGTAAGTCTCAGGGAGAATATTTCTCGTGGGGAAACTATTAGGCATGGGGCGGATGCCGCTAAATAAGAAGGGGAGAGGTGACTAGAAGAGTTAGGGTCAGAAGAGTTGGGGTCAGGCGTGACTATTGACTTATGGCGTCCGCTACTCCTGTCAATTGGGATACTCGATGACAGCTTCCGATTGCCGCTGCTACGGAAAGCGGCACAATCAGTTATCGAAACTGCTCGCAGCAGATATTCTGAGACAGCGTGCTATTTCAGCGATCTTAGGGGTTGCCCGTACTAGCGGAGTATGGACACCAGGGCAAGACACAAGATGTCATAGTCATAATAAGTCAATACTCACGCCTGACCCCCAAAAGTGAAGCCTACGCCTTGGGGGGGATTCGCATCAGAGATGATTGAGGCCGTCAAGGGCGGCCGTGCGGTAGCACTCTGCAAGGGTGGGGTAATTGAAGACATTATGCACGAAAAAGTCGACCGTGCCCTGATAGGCCAGGACGGGCTGGCCGATATGAATCAATTCGGTCGCTCCAGGCCCGACTATATGGACACCCAACAGCTCACGTGTGCCACGATGAAACACGAGCTTGAGCAGTCCTTCAAGGTCGCCGCTGATGTGTCCGCGCGCGATTTCCCGGTAGAAGGCTCGACCGACGCCGTACGGCACCCCGGCGGTGATGAGCTCCTCTTCGGTCTTCCCGACCGTCGAGACTTCCGGGATGGTGTAGATGCCGTACGGGAGCAACTTCGGTGCGGCTGGCTGGATTACCCCACACGCATGGCAGGCGGCGAGCCGGCCTTGCTCCATGGAGGTGGCCGCCAAGGCCGGAAATCCGATGACATCTCCAACCGCGTATATGTGCGGGATGGCTGTTTGGAAGTGCTCATTGACCGTCAACTGTCCTTGGTCGGCTTTGAGGCCAATCGCTTCGAGATTCAAGGATTCCGTGTTCCCGCTGCGCCCCATCGCATAGAGCATCATGTCCGTCGTGACGGTCTCCTGGCTTTGCAGTCTGGTCACGACGCGTCCCCTCGGGTCGAGGACGACGTCCGCGATTTCCTCTCCAAGGCGCATGACCACGCCGTTGCCCCGCATGTGGGCATCAAGCACGCGCATGATCTCTTGATCGACAAACCGGAGCAGGTGGGTCCGTCGATCAATCAGGGTCACCTGGATGCCAAAGGCCGCTAGCATGGAGGCGTACTCTGCTCCGACGACGCCCCCACCCATGACCGTGAGGCTGGCGGGATGCTCTTTGGTGTTCAGAATCGAATCGGAATCACAGACGGTGATGTCGTTGAACGGAATGGACGCCGGTCTGCGGGGGCGTGACCCCGTAGCGATGACGATCGACGACCCGCGCAGCCGGACGGCGCTGCCATCGGATCGCGCGACGCTCAGCGACCGGGAATCGACGAAGGAGGCGAGGCCCGGGATGACCTCGACGTGGTTACGCTGCAACTGGTCGGTCACGACCGTCACTTCGCTCTTGATGACCTGATCTTTTCTCGCCATCAGGTCAGGCAGGGTCATCCGGCGTTTGACCTCTGCACCGAGTTGAGGAAATCCGCGGCGGGCGAAGCCATTAAGGTAGTCGATCGTGTCTCTGAGTGTTTTGCTCGGCAGGGTTCCGGTGTTGAGGGAGGTGCCTCCAAGCTGCAGGGCTTTTTCGATGATGGCGACCCGCTTCCCGAGCTTGGCCGCCTGGATAGCCGCCTTTTGGCCAGCAGGTCCGCTGCCGATGATGAGCATGTCATAGCATGTCATCGCGCTGTCCATCAGTCTCTCCCGTGGAGGCCCCTCTTTCGGGTACCATGAATGGGCCGATCCGCCAAGGGAAAACCCTGTCTCGTCATCAGTTCTCTCAAACGGAAGTGAAGATGGACCTTCGTCGTGGGAGAGTGGGGTCAAAGATCTTGTTATATGTATCGAACCGGTAGGCTCACAAGTCGGCGACGTACCCGACAAGATCTGAGCGTAATCCTACTGATCCTGATCTCTTCTTTCTCCGTTTTCGGCAATCTGTGGTCGCCACGGCGATGGCCGACCGGCTAACACCTCCGAGGCGCATCCCTCGCGCCAGTTCATTTGCCACTCCCGCTGCTTATTCTCCTCCGGTACGCTGGTGCCGGCCGCTGCCTCAGGATTCCTCCGTGAACTGTGCGTTGGCCCTCCTCTTCCTGTGAGAGAGCCACCTGCATTTCACCCACGGAGGAAACAGGATGGCGACCTTCACGATCTCGAAAAGAGGTGGCCTGCTGCCCCGCGTACTCGGTGGGCCGCAGGTTACGCCTCCGCTGGTCCTCGCCGAACGTCCGGTCACCGCTGGGGTTGCGCGGCCGTCACCGTCCTCCTGTGCGTCTCCTGGGATTAAGATTTGGGGTCAGGCGTGAGTATTGACTTATGGCGTCCACTACTCCTGTCAATTGGGATACTCGATGACAGCTTCTGATTGCCTCTGCTACGGAAAGCGGTACAATCAGTGATCGAAACTGCTCGCAGGAGATATTCTGGGACAGCGTGCTATTTCAGCGATCTTAGGGGTTGCCCGTACTAGCGAAGTATGGACACCAGGGCAAGAGACAAGATGTCATAGTCATAATAAGTCAATACTCACGCCTGACCCCTAAAAGTCTGGGCCGACCATATCTCACAATGCGCGTGTCGATGCCCAAAGCCCCTATCATGCCCCCGCAGGCTCTGAAGGGTTTCTGGATCGTGTGGCTGGCCCCAAGTGCTGTGCAACAACCGGACGGTCGTTGTCCAGAACGTCTGACTTTCCACGAAACTTTAAGGATTGCCTATCCTTAAGCTCTTGAGATTTGAGCCTGGTGAGATTGGCAATTCGCTTCACCCAAAACGGACGGTGAATGGCCATTTTGCGACCGTCGGCATTCGGCCAAGAGCGGAAGTTCAGCGACGGGGTCGCACCGCCATAAAGCGGTCCTCAGCCCTGCTGAATTAACGCTTCCGTTGAGCCGCCGCTACCTGGCGCAGCCGCGAGGGTCCTGCAAGTGGTACGCTTGCAGCGGTCGGCTCGAACTGATGGTTGAGCGTCTTCATCTGCTGCTGCGGTTCAACTATCTTGAAATCCCCACGCTTGTTTAGTTCATGCAGGCGTGCCTGCTTGAACTCCAGAGGTAAGACCTTTCGACGATCCGATGTACACGATGTAAGCTCCGAGTTCCTTGTAGCCCGCGTCGTAAGGCTTACGTGGGCGTCTATTCTTACAATCATGGGGACGGCTTGGCACTTCGAGATCTCGGCTTCATAGTTCGTAGGTCCGCCACCGTGTCGGCCGACAGTTCGACCGACCACAACATGGAAGGGTCGATCAGCCTCCGGGCAACGTCAAGGTGAACCGTTCCGAAACCACGATCGCCCCACGACTTACCCCAGGTCAACAGAGTGCGAAACTGGCGGCGTTTGACACTGTAACCCACCAACAGCATGGAGGTGAGTCCATTGAACTCTGCGTGGGAATCGGGCATCGGGAGGATGCCAGTCCTCAAGCATGGAGGCTTGCACCAAGTCTCGTGCGACGGTACGAAGGTGATCACCGGTCGCCCAGCAGCGAGGTGCCTCACGGCGTCCGAAAGACCCTCTACGCGAAAGAAATCAACACGGCAGCACCAACCGCGATGCATGTCGAGGGTCTTCCAGGTGTGGCCACGCGGCAGACCGCGAACGTTCGGCTTGTAGCGCCAGACGGATTCCCGTGGCACGCCAAAGAAGCCCGCGACGAAGAGCGCCGGCAGCATGAACACACCCGTTTCTCCGGCATTGACCCCTTTCACCCCCCGCACCTGGCTGGTCAATACCTTTTCGTAGAGGTAGCGAACGGAGAGTCGCTGCTGTATGCCCGCCCGCGCAAGTAGCAATTCCATCGCATTGACAATGGTGATGGCTGCCGCCGTCTCTTCGGGGCCACCATCTAGCACCCTAGGCACCCAGCGCGACATGTCCGAGCTCCGCCATTCGCCGGCGAATGGCGAAGTCGATCGTCGGGCGTGCCGAACCTGTTCTGCCATCTCCCGCACATCGCTAGCAAAGCTCTCATGCCGAAGTTCTACTGCCTGCCGCATCGCCAGACCGGCGATGGGTGAGGGCAGACTCTCCGCGACTAGCGGACGCGCTTCCTGGACGAGAACCTGAACGACGCGCATGCCGCGCGCCAGGCCTCGCGCGACCTCCCAGGCAACCATGTCCTTCGGGTCGTCTATGCGTCGCTGGTCCGCCGTGGCGCCGAGCCACTGCCGGCCGATGACGATAAACATCGTGTCGCAGGCATCGAGCGCGGCGTCGAGTCGCTGGCGCCAGTCCTCCCCGCCAGCAATGCCAACGACATCGAAGAACACACTGCCGGGCCCGAGCAATGCGGTGAGATGGTCGGCCAGGCGGCCCGCTTCGCCGGCTGCGTCGGCACGGCGGTAGCTGATAAATACACCTTTGCGAGTGGCCTTATGCACGGGGCTCAAACGCCTCCTCAGCGAATGCTCCGCCAATGAGTCTGCGGCTCAGACCAGCCATTCTCGGAGGTGATCTCGAGGTCGAGCAAACTGCCTTCAGCAACTTCACACCGTACATTCGGTGCATCCGACATTTCAGTAATCCTGAAGCTCCCGCCGAAGAAGTGTTTGCAGAGACCGAGAAGCCCCTCTCTAGTACCTCTATTGATCAATCGCTTCTCGTTCACGGGAATAACGCCCAACAATGTTTAGACGGATCCGCGTAAGAGCTGGACCCGACTATTTCTGTCCGTATAACACGCCACTACGGTTCGTGAACAATACGCCATGCTCGTTGTCGTTTCAATGAATTGCGACGGTTGGACTGTGTATCACGGGTTCTTATGCGGATCGGTGAAAGATTCTCCCCTTCTGGTCTCGGTCGGTCGTGTACTTCGGCTAGGGGTCTAGGACTGCCATCGGCCACTGTGCGACAGTCGCTACGGCACGCTCCAAGCCGGAAAGCGGCCGTTCATTCGAGATGGTGCGCGCTTCGCGCTAAGCTTGGCGGAAGTGGGTCTGAGTCGGCTGGGGGAGGGTCGTAGAACAGGGACCTCACACGCGTGTCGGTGTCCACAACACCTGCCCGCCCGTCTATCCGTAAGTTCTCAAAATCGTGTGACTCAAGAATTCGATTAACGCCGTCCCTAAATCAGAAGATTAAGGGACGGCTCTAGTCTAGGAGCAGCGGTTCAGGAAAGCGTTTCTGCGACCCTCCTCCAGCTTACTCAGGCTCACTGGACCCAACGAGAACCAAGAGTTAGAGCAAACTAGAACTTTGGCTGGAATAGGCTGAAATGAATTAGAGTGAGGTGGCACTAAGCACAAAATGGGCACAATTGTGTTAACGCCGCCATCGCAAACCATGGCGCCGAGCGGAGCGCTCAAGCCTTGTGCGACAACACTGGCCTTCATCGTCCCCCTCCTCCCTACAGCTTCACCGTCACCGGCTGCAGGTTCCAAATCTCCTCGCAATATTCGGTGATGGCGCGGTCGGAGGAGAACTTGCCGCCACGCGCGGTGTTGAGAATCGACATCCGAGTCCAGTTGTCCGCGTCCTGCCACGCCACACTCACCCGTTCCTGGCAGGAGACGTAGGCGGCGTAGTCGGCCAGAACCAGAAACGGATCGGACTGGGTCAGGTTCTCGACCAGCGGCCGGAACACCTCGGCGTCACCGCGCGAGAAGCGGCCGCTGCCGATGAGCTCCAGCGCCGCACGCAGCTCGGCGTTGCCGGCCACATAGTCGGCCGGCCGATAGCCGTTGCGCTGGACGCGCTCGACCTCGTCGGACGTGAGTCCGAAGAGGAAGAAATTCTCCGCACCCGCTTCCTCGCGTATCTCGACATTGGCGCCGTCCAGTGTGCCGATAGTCAGCGCCCCGTTGAGCATGAACTTCATATTGCCGGTGCCCGACGCCTCCTTGCCGGCCGTGGAGATCTGCTCGGACAGGTCGGCGGCCGGATAAATGAGCTGCGCGTTCTGGACGTTGAAGTTGGGCACGAACACAACCTTCATGCGCGTATTTACGTCAGGGTCCGCGTTCACAGTTTCCGCCACGGCGTGGATCAACTTAATGATGCGCTTGGCCATGAAATAGCCGGGCGCCGCCTTACCGCCGAAGATGAAAGCGCGCGGCACTACCGCCAGCTTCGGATGTTCCTTGAAACGGCGGTAGAGCGTGACGATGTGCAACACGTTCAAATGCTGGCGCTTGTATTCGTGGATGCGCTTGACTTGAACGTCGAACAGCCAGGAGGTGTCGAGTTCAATGTTGGTATGAGCGCGGATGTAGGCGGCGAGGCGTTGTTTGTTAGCCTGCTTGATCGTGCGCCAGTTGCGGCGGAACGCGGCGTCTTCAGCATGAGGCTCGAGCTTGCGCAGTGCTCCCGGCTCCGCCAGCCACTGATCGCCGATCGTTCGATTGAGGAGCTCGCGCAGCCCCGGATTGGAGAGAGCCAGGAAGCGGCGCGGCGTGACGCCGTTGGTCTTGTTGCAGAAACGCTGCGGCCACAGCTCATAAAAGTCCTTGAGGACGCTGGCTTTGAGCAGGTCCGAATGCAGCGCGGCCACGCCATTGACGGCATGGCTGCCGACCGTGGCCAGATGCGCCATGCGCACACGCTTGTCGCCCTCCTCGCCGATCAGCGACATCCGCGCCACGCGCGCTTCGTCGCCCGGGAAGCGCGCACGCACCTCGTCGAGGAAGCGGCGGTTGATCTCATAGATGACCTCGAGGTGACGCGGCAATAACTCGCAAAACATCGGCAGCGGCCATGTCTCCAGCGCCTCCGGCAGCAACGTGTGGTTGGTATAGCCGAACGTATCGACGGTGATGGTCCACGCCTTGTTCCAATCCACCCTCCGTTCGTCCACCAACAGGCGCATCAATTCAGCGACGCCGATGGAGGGATGCGTGTCGTTGAGCTGTACGGCAAAATGTTGCGCGAACTGTTCCACCGGCACGCCAGCCAGATCGAGCAGATGCAGCATGTCCTGCAGCGAGCAGGAGACGAAGAAATATTGCTGCGCCAGGCGCAGCCGCTTGCCAATCTCCGGCTCATCGTTGGGATAGAGCACCTTGGTCACGGTCTCGGAAACCACCTTTTCGTTCACCGCCTGGTAGTAATCGCCAATATTGAACGCCTGGAAGTCGAACGACTCGACCGCCTCTGCGCTCCACAATCGCAGGGTGTTGCAGGTATTGACGCCGTAGCCCTGGATAGGGGTGTCGTAGGCCGTGCCTTTCACCACTCGATTCGGCACCCAGCGCACGCGATGGCGGCCCACTTCATCGCGGTCGTGCTCGCTGTGGCCGCCCCAGCTGACGTAATAGAAGATATCGGGCTTGACGATCTCCCAGGGATTGCCATAGCGCAGCCACTTATCCGTGATCTCCGTCTGCCAGCCATCGTGAATTTCCTGAGTGAAGATGCCGAACTCATAGCGGATGCCGTAGCCGATCGCCGGGCGCTCAAGCGTCGCCAACGAATCGAGATAACACGCGGCTAGGCGCCCCAGGCCGCCATTGCCCAACCCTGGTTCTTCTTCGCACGCCAGGACGGCGTCGAGGTCTTGGCCGAGCTCAGCCAATGCGGCGCGCGCCGGCTGTTCGAGGTTGAGATTCACAAGGTTGTTGCCCAGGTGCGGCCCCATAAGGAATTCCGCCGACAGATAGCAGGCGACCTTCCGCTTGACATCGAAATAGGTCCGGCTGGTGTTGATCCACCGATGCTGCATGCGCTCGCGTACGGCCAGCGCAAGCGCGCGGTAATAATCGTGCGGCTTGGCGAACGCTTCGAGGGTGCCCACGTAATAGCGCAGATGATCCATAACGGCCTGCCGCAAGTCAGCGGCCTGCATGCCGGTCCGTACATTCGTCTCTACCTGTGTGGTACCAGCGTGGGGCGTGGGGGGACTTATCGTGAGCTTCGGGGAAATGTTGGGTTCCATGTTACGCCGCTCCCGACTCAAGCGAGGACCAGTTGCGCACGAGCACGATCTTGCCTGTAACGCCTCCCGTCCCGAGTAACTCCTGTGCCTCTCTTGCCTCGGCCAGAGGAAAGCGCTGCGCGATAAGTGGCTTGATCTTTTGTTGTTGAAGGAGGTCAAACAGGGCCATCAAATCCTGTCGAAACAATGCTGGTTTCAGTCGTTGGAGCGTCTGGATGCTGTAGGGAACCACCCGTTTCCGGCCCGGGATCAGCCAGCTTCCAACAATGTAGAGCCCGAAAATGGCAATGGCACGAAAGCGATGACGACCACCGGAACAACCTGAAGCCAATCGTCCCTCACGTAGGGAACCAGTCAGGCCATAGGCCACGACCCTCCCGCCGGGACGTAGCGCCTTACGGGACCGCCAGATGTGGGTGCCACCGATGCTATCAAAGACCGCGTCGGCACCCTCGCCCGTGAGGCGGTGAATTTCCGTCACAAAGTCCTGATGCTGGTAATCAATCGGGATCCCGCCCAGGTCGGAAACCGTCGGCGCTCCTCGCGATGAACAGGTCCCATACATCTCTAGGCCGACGAGGCGCCCAAGCTGCAAGAGCGCCGTGCCGACCCCTCCTGCTGCGCCGTGAATCAGCACGCGCTGGCCGGGTTTGACCTTAGCGGAGCGATGCAACATCTGGTACGCGGTCACGTAGTTGAGCACGAGACTGACGGCGTCGGCCGCGTCCAGCCCAGATGGCACCGGCACCAGATCATGTTGCGGTAGGCAGACGAACTCCGCATACGCGCCGTGTATTGGCAGCGCGGCGACTATCTGGCCCGGGTCGATTCCAGAGACACCGTCGCCGAGTTGATCGACTACGCCAACCAGATCCCATCCAGGAGTAAAGGGCAGCGGGGGCGTCTCGGGGTGGATACCCTCGCGCATCATGAGGTCGGGCAAGGAGACACCCGCGGCCTGGACTCTCATCCGCACTTCACCATCCTTCGGTTCTGGGCATTCTTCCTCAACGACCTGAAGCGCATCAGGCCCGCCATAGTGAGTGACGATGATATGCCGGTGTTTCATGAACCGCTTCCTCGCTTGCCGGGCGCGAGGCCTCGTGTAGTCTAACGCCAGAACTAATCCGTCAGCTCATGCCGGAACGAGCGGCTGCGAGCCGTCACGCTAAGCCCGGTCGGGTTCAGTGACGAGTTAGGCTCGCTCCACGCGTTCAAAGGTGTCAAAGATCGATTCATCGTCGTCCCACGTATGGTGTTGCCCGTCCGCTTGAAGAAGCCACACGAGAATGGGTTCACTCTTCGCTCCAGGTAGAACTTGCCATACTTCTCCGGCCCGATGAATCTTCCCGGATGGTCCTCCCTGGGAATTCTTGACGACGATGTCTCGTTTAAGCCGTACGGTGCCGCCGGCCTTTAGGCCGCACTGATACCGCTCGATTGGATACTCTGATACAAATCTGAACTCATCCATCTATAAAGAGCTTAACTATTGAGTAGGTTGGTCGGTCTATCCTCGCCGATCAGTCTTTGGGCTGTAGGGAATCTTATAAGTTTCTTCGAGGCTGAGCAAGGCAGTGTCCCGCTTTCCGGAGTAAAGGTAACGCTGCATATCTTGTCAGCCTATTCCGCTACTGCAAGACTCGTAGAGATGGGTGACTGTTCCATGCAAAAAGGAAGGAGCATCTATGGAACAGAAGTGTGTAGCGATCGAGTGTGAGAACTGCTGCCGAAGATCACTTGCTTGCGAGTGTTGTCTTTGTTCGTGGACGGGTGCGTTTTGTGAGGCGCGATTCTTTGGAGATGAGCGGGAAGCTCTCGGGGTGTCTGATAGAGTCGGTTGCCAGGTCCACATCGAGATCGGGCCAATATAGGTGGTTGGGGTTGGGCCATTCCACCTTCATGATTTCCGACACGGAGGCATCGTGAACTACGGAAATTCTTTACATGGTTGCGAGGTTAAACTCTCTCAGGCGGACAATTCGACTGGCTTTGTGCGCCTTCCGATAGTATTGGTCATCGGCGGTCACCAGTGTTGCACTGGCTTCAGTCAGTGCAACGGCGTGATAGAAGGTGTCGAACAAATGCTGTTTGAGCGAGGCTGAAAGGTCGCAGGCTTTGTGGTAGGCCTCGATACTTGTGACGACAGGAAATTCAAGCGCGTGCAGAAGGGACACGGCTTGACGAGCACGGCCAGGATCGAGCCGTGCGATCACTGCAGCTGTTTCGGCCAGCCAGTGCGGCGGCTGCAGCACGGTCACGCGCGATTCTTTGACGAGTTGGAGAATCTGAAGGGCCTGGAGAGAGTGTCGCTCCTCGGAACGGTCGGCGAAGACCCACTTCACGATTACGCTGGCATCGAGGACGACCGTTGTCATGCTCGTCCGCGCGTTCTC
>Ga0224505_10002306_pt1 | contig 11310 bp, 9 predicted proteins | sample SF_Jan12_sed_USG_FD_169102 | JGI IMG/M metagenome (GOLD analysis project Ga0224505, IMG submission 169102) | Sediment microbial communities from San Francisco Bay, California, United States - SF_Jan12_sed_USGS_4_1 | ecosystem: Environmental > Aquatic > Marine > Sediment | place: USA: California...
CGATGACCCAGAACACGGCGATCCAGGCGATCGGCCTGGAGAACCGACCCAGGCTCCAGACACGATGATCGAGCCACTCCTTGGTCGTGGCGCCCAGGTAGATGCAGATCCCGTATGCGGCGTACAGGAAGATGGTGCTGATGGCCGTGACGATGACGATGGCGGTCCCGCCGCCGGCGAGGAAGGCCACCATGGCCAGGAGGAATGCCCCGACGACCATCGCGATCAGCGAGTTCGCCGGCGTCCGGTAGCGGTGCGAGACCTTCTTCAGCCAGCCTGAAGCCGGCATCCCATCGTCACGTGAGAACGCATACAGCATCCGCCCGGCGGATGCGACGGACGACAGGCCGCAGAAACTCATGGCGATGGCGATCGCCCCGCCGAAGACGCCGCCCAGACCGTCGCCCAGGTTCTCGGTCAGGATGTAGTTGACCGCCGCGTTATCGCCGAAGTAGTACTGGCTGTACAGCGACGGGTCGTCCAACTGTCCGAACAGCGGCGACAGGTCGGGCAGGTGCAGGGTCAGTGCCAGCAGGAAGACGAAGCCGACGACTGCGCTGACCGCGACCGACAGGAAGATGCCCCAGGCGCTGCCGACCCGGGCGCCGACCGTCTCCTCGGCGACGTGGGCCGAAGCGTCATAGCCCGTGTAGGTCCAGTTCGCCAGCAACAGCGAGAAGAAGAAGGCGATGAACACCGGCGAGTAGCTGATCGCCGGTCCGAACAGGAACTGGATGATCGGGTTCTCGGACCCCGGCGGGAACGTGATGTCCCATGACCCCAGGGTGTCCTGTGGTTCGATGGCGAACAGGGTCAGGCCGGCATCCCTGGTCGTGTCCTGGGTTCCCAGGATGAACAGTGATCCGGCGATCAGGATGACGAAGGCGATGTGCCACCAGACGCTGACCTGGTTGAGGAAGGCGACGACGTTGATGCCGGCGATGTTCAGCACCAGTTGCACGGCCATCAGCACGGCCATCGTGAGCAGCTGCCCGGAGATGAGCAGCGTGTCGCCGATCTTGAGGATCTCGCTCGTGTTCGTGTAGGCCCCCCCGGTCAGGGGCGAGATGATCGTCTGGTTGAGGAAGAAGGCGGCCGCGAAGTTGATGCCGGCGACGATCGCGAACTGACCGATCAGGTTGAACCAGGCGGTCCACCATCCCCAGTTCTTGTTCTTCATCTTGCTGGCCCAGTAGTAGAGCCCGCCGGCTGTGGGGTAGGCCGACGCGATCTCGGCCATGGAGGCGGCGATGGTCAGGACGAAGACGGTGACCAGCGGCCAGCCGATGAGGACCGCGGCCGTGCCTGCCCAGGCCAGGCCGTAGTCGTACAGGATCACTGCGCCGGTCAGGATGCTGATGATGCTGAAGCTGATCGCGAAGTTGCTGAAGCCGCCCATCGAGCGGAACAGCTCCTGCGCGTAGCCAAGCTGGTGCAGGTCCTTGATGTCCTGCTTGATGACGTCGTCGCGAGATCGTTGCTGAGTCATCGATACCTCCCTCACTCGGCGGAGCCATCGACACAAGAGGGACGATGGTCGCCGAACGTCGGACCGGTCCCATCCGGGTCCGAGCGAGATCGCGGCTGCAGCCCGCCGTGGCGGGGCGCCGGGCGAGGAACGCTGGGGACGCGAGGACGTGGAGCGGCTGAGCCGCTACGGCGCCGTGGGCAACGGCGCGGGGTCGATCGCCAACCCTCCTTCCCGAGCGTCCTCGGACAGCTCAGGCACGACCGCTCCCCGACCAGTGTCGTTCGGGCCTGACACGATGGCGCCGACTATACGCGCCCGCTCGCCGGTGTAAAGGGCGATTTCCGTCAGTACAGCATCGTCGTCCCCGCGGGGAAGACGAACTCGAATGCCGCCGGCGGCAGGGGCGCATCCGGCGCCAGTTCGGTGACCTCCGCGTGGCGCGTCACCACGTCGCCGATCGTCTCGATCAGGCGAAGGATGACTCCGGTCGCCCGGTCCACGGCGAGGTCGATGCGGTGGTCCGGCCGGTCCCCGGCCATCTCGATCGTGCGCGGGTGGTCGCAGGAGAGGAGGATGGCCTCGCGGCCGTTGACCAGGTCCGTTCCGAGCACGGAGCAGCGACCGGTGGCAAGCACGTTCTGGCAGTAGCCGGCCGGATGCACGAATGTCTCCGGGAGCGTCTCGGCGGGCAGAGCCGTCACCGGCTGATATACCTGCGCCGTGCCCGGAAGATCGGGGTCGTCCAGTCCTCGCGGTCGGTTGCGTACGGGTCGCTGCGTGCCGAGCTTGTGGGCCGAGGCATACGTCCTGACAAGCTCTCCGTCGGAGATCCAGATCTCGTAGGGGCCACCGACTGCCTCTCCGGGTCGGGTCGTCGTCACCTTCGCCGCGCCAGGATGCCGGAGCATGACGGCGATCTCCGTCGCGTGGTCGCCCTGCGTCGTGGCGGCGCGCTCGAGGATCCGCATCCGCAGCGTGGCGAAGCGGAGTTCGGCGTCCCGCATGAAGTCGAACAGGTCCGGCGCGCTCGGAAGGCCCTCAGGCAGCGCGACGACCTCCACGCGCCGACGCCCGTCGACCGGGACGGGTAGAGCGGCGGCGCGGTCCCACAGGCGTGTCGAGGTCATCGCGGGCGATTGTAACGGCTCCGGTCGCGACATCCGCGGCCGACTGCACCGTATCGCCCGGACGCCCGGCCTCTGCGCCCGGACGCCCGGCCTCGGCCCGCGAGGGTCAGCCCAGTCCCGGCTCCGTCATCGCGGCCGGGTCCAGCAGCCGGTCCAGCTCCTCGGCGGCCATGCCGCGCTCCAGGGCGAGGTCGCGGATCGTGCGACCGGACTTGAACGCTTCCTTGGCCAGCTTCGCTGCCTCGTCGTAGCCGATGACCGGGGCAAGGGCCGTCGCCAGCATGAGGCCTTGCTCGACGAGGGCCGGACCCCGATCCGTCGCGATGAGGCCGTCCACGGTCCGCCGCGAGAAGTTGGCGGCAGCGGCCGCCAGCAGCTCGATCGATTCCAGCAGCGCTGCCGCCGTGACCGGAAGCATCACGTTGAGCTCCAGGAATGACCCGGTCTGGCCGAAGGCGACCGTCGCATCGTTCCCGAGCACCCGCGCGACCACCATCGTCAGCGACTCGACGATGACCGGGTTCACCTTGCCCGGCATGATGGATGAGCCGGGCTGCGTTTCCGGCAAGGCCAGCTCGGCCAGGCCGGCCCGCGGACCCATCCCCATCAGGCGGATGTCAGAGGCGATCTTCCACAGGCCCAGTGCCGTCGTCCGGACTGCGCCGTGGGCGGCGATCGCCACGTCCAGGGATGCCTGGGCGTGGAAGTGGTTCGGGGCTTCGCGGACCGGCAGGGTCAGCAGCTCGGTCAGGCCGGCGCACGCACGCGCGGCATAGGCCGGGTGGGCATTGATGCCCGTTCCCACGGCCGTCCCGCCGAGCGGCACGGTGAGGAGCTCGTCACGGGCGGCCTGGATGCGCCTGATGGCCTCCTCGACCTGGCCCGCGTAGCCGCGGAACTCCTGGCCGAGACGGATCGGCGTCGCGTCCTGCAGGTGCGTCCGACCCGTCTTGACCACCGGCCAGAACTCGTCAGCCTTGGCGGCGAGGGTCGTCTGCAGCTCCACGAGCGCCGGGATGAGGGCTTCCTCGAGTGCCATGGCCGCGCTGAGCTGGAGTGCCGTCGGGATCGCGTCGTTCGAGCTCTGGCACTTGTTGACGTGATCGTTGGGATGGACGGAGCGGTCGCCACCCAGGCGCGCGGCGGCGAGGTGCGCCACGACCTCGTTCATGTTCGTATTCGTCGAGGTCCCGGAACCGGTCTGGTAGATATCGATGGGGAACTGGTCGTCGTAGCGCCCGTCGGCGACCTCGGCGGCGGACACGGCGATGGCCGTCGCCACGTCCACGTCCAGCAGCCCAAGGTCGGCATTGGCCTCGGCGGCGGCCTGCTTGATCAGGGCCAGTGCCCGGATGAAGCGGCGCGGGAAGTGCTGCCCCGAGATCGGGAAGTTGAGGACGGCGCGTTGCGTGGAGGCGCCGTACAGGGCGCTGGCCGGGACGGCCATCTCGCCCATCGAATCGCGTTCGATACGCTTCTCGCGAACGGGGTCGGTCATGCGCAGATTGTAGGTCCGCGGGCGACCTCGGAGCGGCGCGTGCCGGATCGCACGAGCGCTCGTCCCCCGAGTCCTCCGGACCCGGACCCCTCCCGGGCGGTAGCATCCCGAGCCATGGCGACGATCGAGGCCAACGGACTGCGGATCGGCTACGACGTGGAGGGCGCCGGGCCGCCGCTCATCCTGCTCCACGGCGCGACGTCCAGTGGGGCTCGTGACTTCCGCGGGCAGCTGCCCAGGCTGCGAGAGGCCTTCCGCTGTTACCTGCCGGACGCCCGTGGCCACGGCCGGACACGCTGGGACGTGGCCGCCGGCGGCTTCCAGGCCGGCAGGCTGGTGGACGACCTGATCGCCTTTGCCGATGCGCTGGACCTCGCCTCGTTCCACCTGCTCGGGTTCTCCATGGGCGCCCTGACCGCCCTCGGGGCCGCCGTCCGAGCGCCCGAGCGACTGCGGACCCTCGTGATCGTGGGGATGTCGCTGGAGCGCGATCCGCGAGCCAGCGTAGCCCGGCGCCTGATGGATCCGATCCGGATCGATCGTGCCGATCCGGCCTGGGCCGCCGACCTCGCTCGGCGGCACGACCCGGTCCAGGGCGAAGGGGCCTGGCGGGCCCTGCTGTCCGCGATCGCCGCCGACGTCGCGGTGCAGCCGCTGCTCACGCCCAAGGAGGTCCGGAGGATCGACCCGCCGACGCTCGTGATCGTGGGGGATCATGATCCGTTCGTGCCGGTGGATCATGCCTGGCGCCTCGCCCGGTCGGTGCTCGATGGGCGTTTGCTGGTCGTCCCCGATTCCGGGCACGAGGCGCTGGCCGAACATCCGGACATCGCGACCGAGGCGCTCGGCGCGTTCTATCGATCAACGGAGGCGGTCGCTCGCCGGCGCGCCGCCAGCGGCCCCCAGGAGGTTGTCGGATGACTACGCTGCTCGCGCTGTTTCGCCGCCCCGAGGGTGGCGCTGCCGCCCTCGCCGAGTTCGAGCGACGCTATGCGACGGAACATATGCCGGCCGTCGCGCGAACGCCCGGGCTGCGAGAGACCCGCGTCTCGCGCGTGATCGAGGCGCTCGGGACGGAGACTGACCTTGCCATCGTTACGTCGATGCGTTTCGACGATCGCGCGGCACTCGATGCCGGACTGGCCTCGGACGCGATGCGCGCGGCCGGTCGGAGCCTGCGCGAGATCGCTCCCGGTTTGGCGACGCTGCTCGTCCTGGAGGACGCGTCGGACCTCGAAGCGTGACCGGCTCGCGCGGATCCAGCGCTCCGACCGGACCCTGGGCCGACCGGCCCCACGTCCCGGGGTACGGCATCCCGGAGAGCACCGACGGGATCCTGCCATGGTCGTGGGCCGTTGATCGACTCGAACGGGCGACGATCTACTGGCTGGCCACCAGCGGGGCGGATGGCGCCCCGCACCTGATGCCCATCTGGGGTGCCTGGGTGGATGGCCGCTGGTACGTCGAAGGTGGTCCGACTCGCTGGCAGCGGAACCTCAAGGCGAACCCGCAGGTCGCCATCCACGTGGAATCAGGGAGCGATGTCCTCATCGTCGAGGGACGAGCGCGCGAACTCGTGGCCCCGCCGGCTGACCTGGCCGATCGGATCCTGGCCGGTTTCGCAAAGTACCGGCCCGACTACGAGGCCAGCGCCGATCACTGGACGCAGGGTGGCCTGTGGGTGCTCGACCCGATCCGGGCGTTCGCCTGGACCTCCTTCCCGACCGACATGACGAGGTTCCGATTCCACCGCTGATCACGGCCTCCAGTCGGAGGTCGCCGACTTGGGCTCCAGGGGGAGCCGTGCGATAATCGAGCGCGCGTGACGGACCTGGTCACCTCGAACGGGCGAGGACCCCGGGGCAAGGAGCGGCCGGCGGACCCGGAGCGCGACCCACCAGAAGGATCAAGACCCCACATGACCGTCGAAACCTCCACCTGGGCGACCAAGAAGGGCCTCGCCCAGATGCTCAAGGGCGGCGTCATCATGGACGTCGTCACGCCCGAACAGGCCAAGATCGCCGAGGACGCCGGAGCGGTCGCCGTCATGGCGCTGGAGCGCGTTCCGGCGGACATCCGCATGGCCGGCGGCGTCGCCCGCATGTCGGATCCCGAGATGATCGTCGGGATCATGGACGCGGTGACGATCCCGGTCATGGCCAAGGCACGCATCGGCCATTTCGTCGAGGCGCAGGTCCTGGAGGCGCTCGGCGTCGACTACATCGACGAGTCCGAGGTGCTCACCCCGGCCGACGAGGCGAACCACATCGACAAGCACGCCTTCAAGGTCCCGTTCGTGTGCGGCTGCCGAAACCTCGGCGAGGCCCTTCGGCGCATCAATGAGGGGGCCGCCATGATGCGGACCAAGGGCGAGGCCGGGACCGGGAACATCGTCGAGGCGGTCCGCCAGCTGCGTGACGTGCTCGCCGAGATCCGCCGCCTTGAAGGGATGCGCGAGGACGAACTGTTCGTCGCCGCCAAGGAGCTCCAGGCGCCGTACGAGGTCGTCCGGGACGTGGCGGCCAACGGCAAGCTCCCGGTCGTCAACTTCGTTGCTGGCGGGATCAGCACGCCGTCGGACGCGGCGCTGGTCATGCAGCTCGGCGCGGAAGGCGTGTTCGTCGGATCCGGCATCTTCAAGAGCGAGGATCCGGCGCGCATGGCCAACGCCATCGTGCAGGCCACGACGTTCTTCGACGATCCCCGGAAGATCGCCGAGGTGAGCAAGGGCCTGGGCGCCCCGATGCGTGGGATCGCGCTGGAGGAGATCCCCGAGCAGGAGCGCCTCGCGGTCCGCGGCTGGTAGTCGGGACGGAACCGCCACGGCGACCACGGCCGGCCCACCCGTTCGACGCATGAGGATCGGCGTCCTCGCCCTCCAGGGGGCGTTTCGCGAGCACCTCGAGACCCTCGACGCCATCGGCGTCGAGGGCGCACGCGTCCGCGAGCCGGCCGATCTCGAGGGGGCCAGCGGGCTGATCCTCCCCGGCGGCGAGAGCACCACGATGCGCCAGCTCATCGACCGGTGGGGTCTCCATGAGCCGATCGTGCGACTGGCCGAGTCCGGGGCGCCGATCCTGGGGACCTGCGCCGGGATGATCGTGCTCGCGCGCGAGATCGCCGGCGACGAGCGTCCGATCCTGCCGCTGCTGGACGTGGCCGTCGCCCGCAACGCCTTCGGTCGTCAGCTCGAATCCTTCGAAGTCGAGCTGGCGGTCCCGGTCCTCGGCGACCGCCCGGTCCACGCCGTCTTCATCCGGGCGCCGGTCGTCGAGCGGATCGGGCCGGGGGTGGACGTCCTGGCGCGCCTGGACGACGGACGGATCGTGGCCGTCCGCGAGCGGAACATCATCGCCACCTCGTTCCATCCGGAGTTGGCCGGGGAAGCGCGATTCCACCGGCTGCTCGCGACGATGGCTTCGGAATTCGACGACCCGGGCGAAGGATCCGGGCGACGGCCTCACCCGACGCGTCGGGCCCGGGCCCGATGACCGCCACGCGCCCGGCGCGGCCGCCCGGAAAGGTCCGCGCCGCACGCCTGACCGATCTCGCCGCACTCGGCGAGCTTTCGAGGTTGTGCCAGTCCGACGATCCAGCGACCCGCTCCCTCGGCCTGCCGGTGAGCGGTCCGCCGATCGGCGTGTTCAGCCTGTTCCGCCTCCCGCTCGGTGCGTTCCGGCCGAACGACCTGATGTACGTCTTCGAACAGGAGGGCCGGATCGCCGGCCTGCTGCGAGTGGAGCGGGAGGCGTCGCGCGACGAGTGGACGGTCGTCGAGCTTGACGGTGTCGGCATGGGGGATGCCGGCGACATCCGCTACCGACTGATCCAGCAGCTCCTGCGCGAAGGCGCCAAGCGTGCAGCGGCCCGGTTCCACGTGGCCTGCGCCGATGCCGATGGGAACATCGAGCTGTTCATGCAGGCCGGATTCATCCGGTACGGCGAGGAGCGGATCCTGTTCCGCCCGGCGGGGACCGAGCTGCCGGCGCCGTGGTCCGATGCCCGGGCCGAGGAGGTCGGTATCCGGTCCGCCCAGCAGGTGGATGCCCTGGCGCTCCAGCGCCTGTACGAGGCCGTGACGCCCCAGCCGGTCGTCCGCCTGGAGGCGATCCGCCTCCCCGACTGGGAGCGGCAGGGGACCCACTGGCGCGTGCCGCGGTCCAGCCTGGCACCGATCCTTCGTTTCGCCGACGTCGAAGGCTACGTCCAGGCGACGGCAGGCGGCGGCAAGGACGGCACACAGCTCGATGCCTTCCTCCAGGTGGGCGTGGCGAAGGAATATCAGCCCCACTACATGAAGCTGATCGCCCGCCCGGAGGCGGACGTCTCGGACCTCATCGAGTACGGTCTCGGCATCATCGCCGCGCAGACGACGCGCGGCGGCGACCATCGGCTGGACCACGGCGTCATCGCTCCCGTGCGAACCTACGAGGCACCGATCGACCGACGATTCGAGGAGGCGGCCTTCGGGTACATCGCCACCGTGACGTTGCTGATGAAGGAAACGCTCGTTCGGGTCGCCGAGCCGGCACTCGTGCCGGCGGGCGTCCGCTAGCCAACACAACGATGGAGGTCAGCGTGCAAGATCGACGGCGCGAATCGATCGACGACCTCGACGCCCTGCTCACGTCGCTGCCGCCGGAGATCGTCGCCGCGGTCCACACGCTGCCCGACCGGGTCGCGCTGATCGAGGTCGTGATGGACCTGGGACGTCGCCCGGAGGCGCGCTTCCCGGATTCCGAAGTGGCGCTGCTCGATCGCGAGATCACGGACGCCGACATCGCCTTCGTCGTCGAGCACATCGGCTCGTTCGGGGACGACAACCGCGCGGGCATCGAGCGCACGCTGCACCGCATCAGCGCCATCCGCAACCGCAACGGCAAGATCGTCGGCCTGACCTGCCGGATCGGTCGTGCGGTCTACGGCACGATCGAGATCATCAACGACTTCGTGGAGACCGGGAAGTCGATCCTGATCATGGGTCGCCCAGGCATCGGCAAGACGACCATGCTGCGCGAGGCCGCCCGTGTCCTCGCCGACGATCTCGGCAAACGGGTCGTCGTGGTCGACACGTCCAACGAGATCGCCGGGGATGGGGACATCCCGCATCCGGCCATCGGCAAGGCTCGCCGGATGCAGGTCCGGACGCCATCGATGCAGCACGAGGTGATGATCGAGGCGGTCGAGAACCACATGCCGCAGGTCATCGTCATCGACGAGATCGGGACCGAGCTGGAGGCCGCCGCGGCCCGGACGATCGCCGAGCGCGGGGTCCAGCTGATCGGCACCGCGCACGGCAACAACCTGGACAACCTGATGCTCAATCCCACCCTGTCCGACCTGATCGGTGGGATCCAGAGCGTGACCCTCGGCGACGAGGAGGCGCGGCGCCGTCGCACCCAGAAGAGCGTCCTCGAGCGCAAGGCCCCGCCGACGTTCGACGTCATCGTGGAGATCCAGGACCGCGAGCGGGTCGCCGTCCACAGCGATGTCGCCGAGACCATCGATGCGTTGCTGCGCGGCGACGCCGTCGCACCTGAATCGCGCTGGCGCGACGAGGAAGGCGTCCATCGTTCGCAGGGCCGACCGCGCCCGTCGCCTCGCGAACAACTCGGCGCGGAGCGGTTCACCGGGCTCGTGGGAGGCGGCTCGCCGTGGCGGATGGAGCCCGGCTGGCGCGGCGACGGATCGTCGCGTACGGGCGGTGGCTACCGCGAGGCCGACCGCGGCGCCTTCCGTTCCGGGTATCGGCCGGGTGCCTCGGGAGGCTGGCGGCAGACGCGTGGTGGCTCTGGGCGCGAGAGCGCCCCGCGCGGCCCGGCCTCGGAGGGCGGAGCACCAGCGACGATGCCCGGCGAGCGGTTCGCCGGACGGCCCGGTGACGCCCCGTTCGTCGTGGGCGATATCGCAGATCGCGGTCCGCTGGAGCGGGGAGCCGCCCAGACGGCGCTCGAGACGAGGGCCCGTGAGGCGCGCGAGCTCGAGCGACAGAAGGCGTGGCGCGACCAGGCGGCCCGCGCACTCCGATCGTTCAAGGCGGAGGAGGGCACGGCGCCGGTCAACGCGGACGCCCTGGAGGCGGACGAGGAGGGCCTGGACCAGCTGCCGCTCGGGGCCGAGGAGGGGGCCCACGGCGAGACCGTCCTGGTCCCCGGCGGTTCTCCATTGCCGACCCTGCGCGTGCTGCCGCAGGGGATCAGCCGCAAGCGACTCGAACAGGCCGTCCGCGACCTCGGGCTGCCCGTGGTCATCGCCCGCGATGTCGATGAGGCGGACGTCGTGATGACCCTCAAGAACGAGTACAAGCAGAAGACGCCGATGCTCCGCGAGGCCGAGGAACGGGCGATGCCGATCTACGTCCTCAAGAGCAACACGATCCCCCAGATGCAGTCCAGCCTGACGTCCATCTTCTCGCTCGAGATCGACCCGCGCGAGGCCGCGATGCGCGAGACGGAGGACGCCATCGAGGCCGTGCTCTCGTCTTCGGAGGCGGTCGAGCTGTCGCCGCAGAACGCGTACATCCGGCGTCTTCAGCACCAGATGGCGGAGCGCGCGAATCTCGTCTCGCGCTCGCGCGGTCGGGAACCGTACCGACGGGTTCGGCTCTACCCGGACGCTGCCCGTAGCGGCTGGCGCTGAGCGGCACGTCGCCGACCACCTCGGACACCGACGGGCCGTACCTCGGTGGTGGTCCGGCGAGCTCGACGGGCGCACGGTAGGGTAGGCGCATGGCACAGCTCGAGGTCGACTTCATCGGGCACTCAGCCCTCGTGATCGAGCTGGACGGCATCCGCCTGCTCACCGATCCGGTGACGCGCGCCCGGGTCGGTCCGCTGCGCCGCGTCGAAGCTGTCCCTGATCGGCATCGACTGGCCGGCATGGACGCCGTCCTCATCTCGCACCTGCACTGGGATCACCTTGATGTCCCGTCGCTTCGGGACCTCGGTTCGCGCGTGCCGATGATCGTTCCGGCCGGATCCGGGGCCTGGGTGCGGTCGATCGGGTTCCGGCACGTCAGGGAGTTGACGGTCGGCTCGTCGCTCGACGTCGGCGGCGTGGAGATCCGGGCCGTGGAGGCGCTCCACTCCGGCTTCCGCCCGCCTCTTGGCCCAACGGCCCCGGCGCTCGGCTACGTGATTCGCGGTTCGCGGTCCGTCTACTTCGCCGGGGACACGGACCTGTTCGAGGGGATGGCCGACCTGGGTGGCCCGATC
>Ga0224505_10002308_pt1 | contig 11305 bp, 10 predicted proteins | sample SF_Jan12_sed_USG_FD_169102 | JGI IMG/M metagenome (GOLD analysis project Ga0224505, IMG submission 169102) | Sediment microbial communities from San Francisco Bay, California, United States - SF_Jan12_sed_USGS_4_1 | ecosystem: Environmental > Aquatic > Marine > Sediment | place: USA: California...
CAGAAAAATCCTGGTATCTTGGCCTGGCTCTCACAGCTGTAGTTATGTGCAGTGCGGGAGAGCTGCGAACGTCCAGCTCTCCCGCATATCCATGTGTTTCTCCCAATCACCGGAATGACTCCACATAACTCTCGACGCCACATAACACCCCGCACAGAACCCAGGGGTGGGACAGACAAGGAGGAGGGGGGCACAACGCTCTCGCGGCGGGCAGGCCTGATCCGGGGGAAGAGAGGCCGAGGATGTTCGGGAAGGCCTGATCCGCTGCTCTTCAGCGATGGCCCGCCACCACTGGGGGCTCCATCTTCGATCGACGCCGGCGGCCACGCGGGCGCATTCGGGGGGAACGGGGGTGTCGCCAGACTCCCCCGATTCGACATAAACGAAAGGTGATTCAATGTTATTGACAGTGAAGGAACTCGCGCAGCAGTCCCACATCAAACCAGCAACCCTGTATGCGTGGGCGGCACAGGGGAAAATGCCCTACAGAAAGATTCACGGCTTAGTCCGGTTTGATCAACACGACATTGATTATTGGCTGGCTACGTTCTCGTCCAGAACTGTCGTGCCTCCCCGAATACCGAGTAGTAGATCGGACGACGCCAACCTCGACAGGTTGATTGCGCGTGCCAAACGCCAGGTCTATACTCCTGCCTGCGAGAAACCAGACGAGATCAGGGCCAAACAAGGAGGTTAATGATGGCTCTGTTTCGGCGAGGCCGTGTCTGGTGGATGGGGTTTCCCTATCAAGGGAAGCAGATCAGAAGATCCACGGAGGTCACGGATAAGAAGCTGGCGGAGAAGATTTATCACAAGGTGATGGTTCAGATTGCTGAAGGCAAGTGGTATGCACCCGAAGCGGGGGCCGATAAGACGGTGAAGGAACTCCTGGAACGGTACCTCACCGATCATTCAGCTCCAAATAAAGCTCCGACGACACACTACAGCGATAAATCTCGCGCGCAGCATCTCATTCAGGCGTTCGGGGATCTGACATTGAGGGAGATGCGACCTTCTCTTCTTGCAGCGCATAAGTCGAAGCGACGGGCTGCCGGTGCAGCGGCCAAGACGATCAATAATGAACTGACGCTCTTAGGCCATGCCTTTCAGCTCGCGGTGAAGGAATGGGAATGGGTGGCTGAGAATCCGGTGCAAAGAGTCTCCAAGGAGAAAGTGCGGAATCTGATTGAGCGATGGCTGACCGCAGAGGAAGAACAGCGTCTCTTAGCGGCCTCTCCTGTATGGCTACAAGAGATCATTCTCTTCGCGGCAAACACTGGACTTCGGCAGAGTGAAATCCTGAACCTCCAATGGTGCAATGTGGATCTGTTCAGGAGAACCATTACGCTGCTGGAACAAAAGAACGGAGGCAGAGATACGCTTCCAGTGAATGCAAAGACGCTGGAGGTACTCAACGCCAGGGCGAAAGTCCGATCGCTCAAGACGGATTATGTCTTCTTCAACGGGGCTGGGAACCGAATGGATGCGCGGGATCTCTTGCGTGTCTTTTATCCGGCCATGAGAAAGGCAGACGTGAAACGGTTTCGGTTTCACGATCTGCGCCACACCTTTGCCACTCGACTCGTACAAGCCGGGTGCGACATCTACACCGTGCAAAAACTTGGGCGGTGGAAAACAATTTCGATGGTCATGCGATATGCGCATCACCATCCGGAGAGTTTACGCGCTGGCATCGAGATTCTTGATCGGATTCCGGACGGCGTTAGCACAGTTTTAGCACAATCGGCTAATTTCACTGTGTCGGAAGCCGGGGAGGAATCGGTTGTAAGCTGTTGAAATAAAATAGAAAAGATTGGTTGCGGGGAGAGGATTTGAACCTCTGACCTTTGGGTTATGAGCCCAACGAGCTACCAGGCTGCTCCACCCCGCGGTCGGATGCTAGCAAAGCGTTGAACAGCAAGTCAAGTTGAGGTATCGCACGATTGCTTTCTCACGACCACGATGCTAAAGCCAAGACATGCGCATTGTCTTCATGGGCACACCCGAGTTTGCGGTGCCATCGCTGGAGGCCCTGCTTCGTTCCGACAACCAAGTCGTTGGGGTTGTGACACAACCTGATCGACCAAAGGGGCGTGGTCATCACCTCGTCGCTCCACCTGTAAAACTAGTTGCCGACCGCGCCGGCATTCCCGTCCTACAGCCGCTGAAGATTCGCACCCCTGAATTTATGGGGGCATTGTCAGCCTGGCGACCTGAGGTGATTGCCGTGGCGGCCTTCGGACGAATTTTGCATGCACCGATACTGAGTCTTCCCTCGAATGGTTGCATCAATGTGCATGGGTCGCTGCTGCCGAAATATCGAGGCGCAGCGCCGGTGCAATGGGCCATTATCAACGGTGATAGTGAAACTGGTATTACGACCATGCTGATGGATGAAGGGATGGATACAGGTGCGATCCTGTTGCAAGAGCGGTTGGAGATCATGCCGGGCGACACGACCGGCACGTTGGCACCGCGTCTCGCTGAGATAGGAGGACGACTGCTTGTGGAAACGATCGCACAGTTGAAGGCGGGGAGTTTGAAGCCTCAAAAGCAGGATGATGGGCAGGCAACTATGGCGCCGCTCTTAAAGAAAGAAGACGGCCTCATCGATTGGACGATGAGGGCAAAATCTCTCGCGAACCGAGTGCGAGGTCTCTCTCCGTGGCCAGGCGCCTACACATTTCGGGGTGAGGAACGATGGAATGTATGGAAGGCTGTCCCAAGCATGGGCACGGTATCCGACATGCCTGGAACGATTGTGGATGTAAATAAACAGTCTATTCTGGTAGCAACCGGAGAGGGTCTTCTCGATTTACAAGAAATACAAACAGCGAATTCAAAGCGAATGCCCGTTAGCCAATTTCTGACCGGGCATACAGTCACCACCGGTATGCAACTGGGGTTTCGGGATGTGTGATCCGGTCGCCATACGTGTCTGAAATGATGCCCCGTCCTCCTGACGATGTCGGATGAACGCCGCGTAGGAACTTCTGTGTCAGGACCTTCACCACGATCCGTCGCACTCCGTATCCTGCTTGCACGCCAACGGACAGACTGCCCACTCGATGAACTGATTGACCAGCAAGCCTCCTCAATTCCACTCCCTCGCGACCGCGCACTGGTGATGGAATTGGCGTACGGAGTCTTGCGGCGGCAGGAACCGATCGATTGGCGATTGGGTGCGGTTCTTTCTAAACCTCTCCATAGACTTCCTGTGTTCGTCCAGATGTTGCTTCGGATCGGCGCCTATCAAGTGCTGTTTCTGGATCGAGTTCCGGCTTCCGCGGCCGTGAATGAAACGGTCGAACTAGCGAAAGGCTCTGCACAACAACTCGGGCGTGATTGGAGTGGGCTGGTGAACGGGGTCCTACGTAATCTCATTCGGGTACCGACCCCGTCCCTTCCAGATCCCGCGACTCACCCGGCTGAATCGTTGTCCATCACGTATGGCATCCCCATGTGGTTAGTGGTGCGCTGGTTAGATCGAATGGGGAAAGAGCAAACAGAATCAGCTTGTCGGGCAACCAGTACCGTTCCGAACGTAACCGTGCGAGTGAATCGTTGCCGACTGACCCGGGAAGAGTTTCTGAAACGTATGCAAGAAGCCGGGCTGGCTGCTCACCCAACAGAAATGAGCCCTGTAGGAGTGGTGGTGGAAAAAGGACAGGATATCACCTCGTTGCCGGGTTTCATGGCAGGGGATTGTTATGTGGAGGATGAAGCGGCCCAGCTCATTCCTCCCATTCTTGATCCTTCACCCATGGAGGTTGTCTTGGATGCGTGTGCAGCCCCGGGTGGCAAGGCTACCCATCTCGCAGAACTTATGGGCGATAGCGGAATGATCGTCGCCGTTGATCAGAAAGCCCCTCGGTTGGACTTATTGCAAGACAATTGTTTGAGACTGAGGATCCAAAGCATTGTGCCGGTCGTCGGAGATGCAAGAAAACCTGCTCAATGGACCAGCCTAGTCGCCAGAGATGCCGATCAACCGGTCATTCCGACCGTCTTCGACCGGATTCTCGTCGATGCGCCTTGCAGCGGGCTGGGGGTCTTACGTCGCCATCCTGAAGCGAAAGGACGGAGGTCTGATTCATCGTTTACGCGGCATCAGAAGCTCCAAGTGCAAATTCTCGAATCAGTGGCCCCCTGCTTGCGACCAGGTGGGGTGCTGGTCTATAGTACGTGCTCTACGGAAACGGAAGAAACCGAAGAGGTTGTGAACCGGTTTTGTGAGACCTCTCCTGGATGGACGCGTGAATCTGTGGCTCCCTGGCTTCCGTCTGCTGCTCATCGCTTTGTGACCGCTCAAGGGGCGCTATCCACTCTGTGCAATAGTTTTGGGATGGATGGGTTTTACGCCGTCCGTTTACGAAAGAACGAGTGATGCCTCACCAGATTTATATTGCACCTTCGATTCTCTCTGCTGATTTTTCAAGATTGGCGGACGAAATCGCCGCTGTGGAGCGGGCTGGTGCTGATATGCTGCATGTGGATGTCATGGACGGCCACTTCGTCCCGAATTTGACGGTGGGGCCTCCTATTGTGGAAAGCCTCAGGAAAGTCACCAAACTGCCGCTGGACGTGCATTTAATGATCACCAATGCCGATGCGTTTATTCCGGACTTCGCGGACGCGGGAGCAGATTATCTCACTGTCCACGTTGAAGCCTGCCCGCACCTTCACCGTACGATTCAGTCGATCAAGGAGCGAGGCGTGAAGGCAGGTGTGACTCTGAATCCCGCCACACCGATCGCCTCGCTGCAGGAAATTCTGGGTGACGTCGACTTGGTCTTGATTATGTCGGTGAATCCAGGATTCGGCGGGCAGTCATTTATTCCTTCAGTGCTGAAGAAAATCGTCGAGGCACGGACCCAGTTGGATCGAATTAAAAGCCAGGCGCTGCTTGAAGTGGATGGCGGCGTGAAGGTGGACAATGCACGGGAGATCGTGGAAGCCGGCGCCACGACGCTCGTTGCAGGATCTGCTATCTTTTCACAGCACGACTATACGGCCACGATCGCCGCCATGCGAGCAGCCGCAGAAACAGCTCTTCAACCGACGTCCCGCACAGCGGTCAATCGATAGGCGATCCAGGGTGGACATCTCCTCCGCAGTCATCGACAGCCTTCATCCTCTCGAAACCAAAGTCCTTACGACCTTAGGCGCGAACCCGCCGGAAGCAGTCTTGAACAGCGAGCAGTTGGCTGCAGCCGCTGAGTTGGAGCCTTCCCAACTGAGCATGGCAGTTGAGTGGCTGCTGGCCAAAGGGCTGGTCACGATCCAGGCGGAGACGGTGACGCCGGTCGCATCACTCACGAAAACCGGTGAGGAATATCATCAGAGCATGTCGCCGATTGAACGTGTTCTGGCTGCGGCTCGTGATGCAGCCGGTACAGGGAAACGGCTGACGATTCCCGATCTTCAGTCACACGATGGGCTTGATCCTTCTGATGTCAGCAAAGCCGTTGGGCGACTCAAGAAGGAAGGGGTGTTACTGATTGTGCAGGGGGGATGCATTGAGACAACCGGGCGTTCAAGTCCGACCGTTGAGGCGCTGAAAGGATTGCTGCGGCAGCTACACGAATCCCCGAGAGAACTGAAGGCCTTTCCGGAAGGGGATCGCCGAGTGATCGAAGATTACGCCGTAAAGCGGGGAAATGCCAAGGAGCCATTCAGAATCGATGAACGAGTGACACGCGCGTTCATGCTGTCGCCGTCCGGGGCAAACGCCGCCGAGCAGCTGCTGAGACAGGGGGTTGCAGAAGAAGTATCGCAGTTGTCCCCTGACATGTTGAAGGACGGAAGTTGGCGCCATAAGCGCTTTCGGAAATATACGATTAGCCTGCGGGCACCACGCGTTGGGACGGGGAAGAAGCATCCCTATCGAGAATTTCTTGATACCGTCAAAGCGAAACTCGTGAGCATGGGGTTTCAGGAAATGCGTGGATCGTTGGTCGAAACAGAATTTTGGAATATGGATGCCCTGTTCATGCCGCAGTTTCACCCCGCCCGCGACATTCACGATGTGTACTTTGTGAAGGACCCCACCCATGCGTCCGCCATGGATGAGTCGGTCTTGTCGCACGTTGCTCAGGTGCACCAGCATGGTGCTGAGACGGGTTCCACGGGCTGGGGCTATTCGTTCGATGTTCAGCGCGCCAAGCGATTGGTATTGCGAAGTCAAGGCACCGCGGTTTCGGCTCGAACGTTGGCCGCCGCCCCGAGCATTCCCGGGAAGTATTTTTCGATCGCTCGATGTTTTCGCTATGACCAAGTCGATGCAACCCATGCGACAGATTTCTTCCAAGTGGAAGGCATCGTGCTGGGGGAGGACATCAATTTTAGAACCTTACTTGGACTGTTGAATCTGTTTGCACGGGAAGTTGCGCAAGCGAAAGAGGTAAAATTCTCGCCGGCATATTTCCCATTCACCGAACCTTCCGTTGAACTGCATGTGCGTCATCCTCGCTTAGGGTGGATGGAACTCGGAGGCGCGGGACTGTTCCGTCCGGAAGTCACCTTGCCCCTTGGGGTCACGGTTCCGGTGATTGCCTGGGGGCTGGGGCTCGACCGGATGGCGATGGTTGCGCTGGGGATCCACGATATCCGAGAGCTCTTCACGGACAATCTGGAATTGATCCGTACCACGAGAGGATTGTTCTAACTGACGCCATGCCCACGATCACGATTTATAAAGACGATTTCCAGTCCCTCCTCCACCAGACACCATCTGCAAATCGGACTGTTGCGATTGAGGAGTTGGAAGCGTGGCTGATGCTCGCGAAGGGCGAATTGAAGGGGTACAACCATGAAACAGGGGAACTTCGCATCGAGCTACAGGATAGCAACAGGCCCGATCTGTGGTGTTGCGAAGGGATTGCTCGGCAAGTCCGCATCAAGCAACAGGGACAACTCACGCCCTATCCGTTCTTCTCTGAAGCCTCTCAATCCCAGATGCAGATCATCGTGAAGCCTGGAATCGAGCAGGTGCGTCCCTATGTGGCAGCTTGTGCGGCCAGAGGGTATCGAGTTACGACCGAGGGATTAGCGCAGCTGATTCAAACGCAAGAAAAATTGGCGGAGATATTCGGCCACAAGCGCAAGACCGTTTCGATCGGCATCTATCAGCTGCCTAAAATCAAGTTTCCCGTGACCTACGCGCTTGTGAAGCCCGACGAAGCACGGTTTACTCCGTTGGGGATGGAGACCGTGATGACGCTGTCGGAGATTCTCATGGTCCATCCGAAGGGATTGGAGTATGGGGCTATCCTTGCAGGAACGGGGCGATTACCGATACTCCGTGATGCCGCCAATCAACCACTGTCGTTCCCTCCGATCATCAATAGCAGGGAAATCGGCGAAGTGCAGGTGGGTGATGATCAGCTCTTCGTGGAGGTGACGGGCACAGACCTCCCTATGGTCGTCTTAACCCTGAATATTTTTGCGTCCAATCTCGCCGACCGCGGGGCAACCATCGAGCCGATCGAAGTTCAGTATCCACGTAGCACCTCGTTGGGGAAACGAGTGACCACTCCATTGGATCTTGGAAAGTCCAAAACGATTCAAATTCAAAAGGTTGAACAGGCGCTGGGGCAGGAGCTCGGCGTGCACACTGTGGCACGAGCCCTTGAAACGTATGGGTACGAGGTCTCGGCTGGAAAGGGTTCCGTCAAGGCCAAGTTGCCGCCCTATCGGCAGGATCTGATGCACATGATGGATGTGGTTGAAGATGTGGCCATGAGTTTGGGATACGCCGAATTCACGCCGGTCATGCCGGCACAGTTTACCGTGGGCGGGTTATCTGATATTGAGCACATGTCCGACCGGGCACGAGAATTAATGGTGGGTCTTGGGTTTCAGGAGATCATTTCAAACATTCTCGGCTCGCCCGATAGTTATTCTGGTCGGATGCGCCTCGAAGCGACGGAATGGGGACGCATGGTCGAGGTCGACAACGTCATGTCATTGAGTTTCTCCTGTCTCCGGCAATGGATCCTGCCTTCTCTGCTGCGTGTCGAGGCGGCATCGAGCCGAGCCTTTTACCCACACCGCCTCTTTGAGGCCGGTGATGTGGCGATTCCCGACGCCGCCAAGGAGTTGGGTTCTCGGACGGAGACGATCTTGGGAGCGGTCATCGCTCATGCAGCGGCGCATTTCTCAGAAATTCATTCTTGCTTGGACGTGCTGTGTTACTACCTTGGGAAGGAATACAGCCTCGAGACGGTTCAGCATCCGTCTTTTCTGGAGGGTCGCGCGGGGCGGATTATCGTGGCGGGCCGACCAGTCGGCGTCATCGGCGAACTCCATCCGGAAGTCCTCGAACGTTGGCAGATCGCCGTGCCTGTCGTGGCGTTCGATCTGAACCTGTCGCAGCTGCTTTCGTAAGTCAGTCACGGCGCATCACGTGAAATCGCTCCCTCTTTGCAAGTCGATCTCAAGAACGGCGCGTGCCGAGTTTCGTGTGTCGCGTACTGTCACCGGGTTTTGGCTCATGGCGTCCCACAGGCAAATCCCTCTCAATAGGACCGAACGGCCTCTACTAGGGCCTTCTTCTGTGCTTGCACGAATCTGACAACCGCGTAAGATGTCGCTGTAGCAGAATCAGTGACTCGTGAACGAGTGGGCTCACAAACCAGCTGGTGACTGCATCACGACCCCGAATGCCGTCACCACCACTTTCTCCTAAGAATACAGGCAGGCCTTGTCTTGGCCAGGGCCCCGTGGCAGGTCGTCACCAATCAGCCAGTTTGATTTTCAAGGCAGTTGCTGGCCCCACAACTTATCGCGGATGAGTTACGTCGTCCATATCGTGCTTCTCCTCGCCTGGGTGCTCTGGCCTGCGCCCGACTCCAGAGCGGGTGTGATTGTGCGCATTGAACCGCAAGGCATGTTCGATTTTGCTGGAACAGCGGAAAAGGCGATCAATTATTCGGCTCAACGCAGATTCGTGTGGGTGAATTGTCCTCATTTCCGAGGCAAGAAGGCCGTGAGAATCTTGAGCCGCATGTACTCCTCATCCCGATAGCCATAGGCGCGCCGTTGAATCACGCGAATCTTGTTATTCAGACCTTCGACGAACCCCAGCTTGACCTTGTTGCGGGGTGCGCAGTAGGCCACGATGCCATGCCAGTGCTTCTCGATCAAGGTGGCGAATTTCTCAAAGGGCCGCAGCCGTTGCCACTTGAGCTGCTCTCGCCAGCGGGTGAAGAACTGGCGGGCCCAGCCTTTCCGGCGATACGACCACAGTTGCCCAAACTCTTCCTTGAGCAGGTAGGCCGTGGCCCAGCGCTTATTGGCCTGCAGCAGCTTCCGGAGCGAGCGGCGACCCGCCAGCGTGAGATTGGCTCGGTGGGAGAGCAGCGTGTAGCGCTGGCCTTTGATGAAGGCCCGATCCTTTGCCGCCACGCGCTTGTACTCAGCGCGGCGGACCTGATCCATCGCGTCCGCCAGATGACGCAGAATGTGAAACTTGTCGAACAGGATCTGGGCCTGGGGCGCATGCGCCTGCACCGAGTGTCAGCGCCGATGCTATAAGTCCTCAAAGCACCGAACTGAAAAGTCCTCTACACACCGAGTCACAATGTCCCTTCACGGTTCACCACGACGGAGGAGGGACGGATGCTGCGAAGGGAGGACAGGATGGTGATTCAGGCGTTAGCGAAACGAGGATTATATCTGTGCGACATCGCCAAACAGATGGGCGTGCACCCACGGACCGTGCGCCGCGCCCTGGCTCGAGGCGGGGCGCCAGCCCCACGGCTGAGTCGTCGGGGCAGTCGGCTCGATCCGTATCGGGCCGACATTGATCGGCTCCTGGCCGAAGACGTCTGGAACGCAGTCGTAATTTTTCGGGAACTCCAGGCCAAGGGGTACACAGGGCGGCTCTCGATTCTGCGGGACTATATTCGACCGAAGCGGGTTCTGCGGGTGCGTCGTGCCACGGTGCGCTTTGAGACGCCGCCTGGCCGACAACTGCAGAGCGATTGGGCCGAGCAGCGGACGCAGATCGCTGGCCAGGAGACGGTGGTCCACTTCATGGTTAACACACTGGGCTTCTCCCGACGGTTCCACTTCTGGTGCACGGACCGCGAGGACGCCGAGCACACCTATGACGGGCTGATCCGGAGCTTCGAGTGGTTTGGGGGCGTCCCCGCAGAAGTGTTGGTGGACAATCAGAAGGCGGCGGTCCTCGCACATCCGCGTGGCGGTCCGGCCCGGTTCCATCCGCGATTTGTGGATCTGGCGGGGCACTATGGGTGTGTGCCCCGCGCCTGCCAGCCCGCTCGGGCGCAGACCAAGGGTAAAGATGAGCGCATGGTGGGTGACGTCAAACACCACTTCTTTGTCCGCTACCGCGCATTCGAGAGTGGGGCGCAGCTGAATCAACTCGCCGAGCAGTGGCTGCGGGACGAGGCCGACCAGCGGTGCCACGGAACCGTGCAGGAAGTGGTGGCCACGCGCTTTGCCGGGGAGGCACCGACGCTCCACCCGCTCCCGAGCGCCCGCTATGACACCGCCTACCGTGAGATCCGACAGGTGAGCTGGGATGCGTACATCGATGTCCGCGGAGGCCGCTACAGTGTCCCGGCTCAGCTGGCAGGCCGCTCCGTCCAGATCCGGCTCACACTCGAGGGAGAGTTGGCCATTTACGACGGGGAGCGCCTTGTGGCGAATCATCGGGTGGCTTCAGGAGAGCCGGGCTGGGTCACCATCCCGGCTCATCATGCGGCCCTGTGGGCCCAAACCCTAGCCGTGGAACAGCGGCCGCTGGCGGTCTACGAGGAGGTGACGTCATGATGGAATTGCACGCCCTCCTCGAACGGCTGAAGCTCGAGCACCTCCGTACCCAGCTCGACGGCGTCTGCGAGCAGGCGGCGAAAAGCGATCTCGATTACCAAGGGTTTCTGGTCCGAGCCCTCGAAGCGGAGTGGCGCGGGCGCCAGCAACGGGGGATCGACATCCGACTACGGATGGCGCGGTTTCCATGGCTGAAGACGTTGGAGCAGTTCAAGTTCGAGTGCCAGCCCTCGCTCGACCGCAAGGTCATGCGGGAATTGGCGGGCCTGAGTTTTGTGGACCGCGCGGAGAATGTGGTCTTGCTGGGCCCGCCGGGAGTGGGCAAAACGCATCTGCCCCCTGTGTCAGGAAAGATGTCGTGTCTGGGATGTCCCAATCTGGGGGCGAGAGATGAGAGCATCCTGTGGAAATGCGCCGGCAATATTCACGTGAGTTTAAAGAGGCTGTGGTAACCCAACTCCTCACGCGCGGGGAGCGAACGATCGCCTCGGTGTGTGCCGAGGCG
>Ga0224505_10002309_pt1 | contig 11301 bp, 12 predicted proteins | sample SF_Jan12_sed_USG_FD_169102 | JGI IMG/M metagenome (GOLD analysis project Ga0224505, IMG submission 169102) | Sediment microbial communities from San Francisco Bay, California, United States - SF_Jan12_sed_USGS_4_1 | ecosystem: Environmental > Aquatic > Marine > Sediment | place: USA: California...
ACAGTTCAAATCGAGTTGTGTGATCCATTGTCATATAGTGTGGAGCCACGTAAAAGATGTCTTGAGATTCCCCCCTTGCAAAAAGGGGTTGAGGAGGATTTGAATCTCCTGCTTTCCATAGTTGATGTACCACATTGCGAACGTGGTGGGAAACAGGCTGGATTTTACAAATTCAGGAGAAGAGACGCCTTTGAGGGCAGAAAAAGCGCAAGGTTAAGATCCAGTGGATAAGCCGGACAACTGCTTGGTGTCAATTAAGACTCCCTTATTCTCAAATGGCAGGCGTGTCCCTTGTAAATGAAGAACACCATCGACCTGATAGGTGACATCCTGGCGTTGGGAGAGATTAAGGAATTGTCGCACGACGTCGAGTGTGGAGGTGGTGGTCTCAACGGATATGACGGCATCGCCCAGTCTCGGAATAGTCGAGGCCTTATTCGTCAGCCCACGGGCAAGTCGTTGATCGTTGAGGTGAAGGGTAAAATCAAGCCCGGTGACCTCTAAATCAAAGTCATTGGGATTTCGAACACGCAAGTCGACTTGCAATCGTTGTTCAAACATCGTGGTGTCTAAAGGGATGATATTGACCAGCAGGACTTCCGGGGATTCCGGCTGTACAGACAAAGAAGTGACAGAAGTGCAGCTTACAAGGAAAAGAAGCCCACAAACTAAAGAGGATGTTAAAGAAAATGATTTCGTTATCATAGATGAATCTTACCTTAATCCAAAGGATAAAGCGATGAGATTTGCAACCATACCCGAGGCATCCCGCTTAGGACCGATTGGTCATTTTATAAAGACCCCACGCAAGGAAACTAGGATGTCCGTGAAGCATCACGCATTCTCAGGAATAACACCAGGCTTATTTTCTCGGTTCTAATACATAAAGATGGATTCAAAATCAATCATGTCGGAAATGGCGAGAGCAGATGGAATTTAATTGTGGGGAATATTTTGCAGAAACTGTTTGGCTTCGTGCAGTTCAGGGATGTCGGGATCGGCCTGATTCCATATGTTCAGGAAAGTAGCATAAGCCTGACGTGCCGCGTGGAGATCTCCCATTCTGGCTGATGCTCGTGCCAGGCCCAGGAGTGAGCGGGCCCGATTGGGATGCCATAAGAGGGATTTCTCGAATTGTTGTTGTGCGTCTTGTGGCCGTTCGAGGAACAGCAGGATCTCGCCATACAGTTCATGTGTCGGCTTGATCAGGGCCGGTGGGCCGGAAGGAGGGGGCAATTGATCTTCAAACTCCACAGCCTGATCCAGCAGAGTGACGGCTTGGAGGTAGTCTCCGTTATTCACTTCTCTCAACGCCCCGAGTTGCATGCTCCAAATGTAAGAGAGGTCGGATTTTTGGGATTCCGGCATCTTCTGGAGGAATAGCGAGTCAGATTCCGGGTTGTTGTGTTGAGCAGTTGCCCCATGTTGAAGTCTTTCTATGCTCTGCGCGAATTCACGGACGAAAGCGGCCTTTAATGGTGCTTCATCGCCCAAGCGATAGCCATTCACCTTCCAGGGCTGATCGGCTTGTTCCCATCGTTCTGTTTCTATAATTTGTGCGGCCACCATCTGATCATAATTCCGGCTGACTTTTCGGTCATACCCAAGAACTTGTGCCTGTTCTCCGGATGACGATTGGGCCATATCACGTTGCTTTTCTGCCAGCACAGCCTCCGCGTCTTTGTAGCGGCCTTGTTGGAGATAGGCATACTGCAACCAATAGAGGCTATGGTAATCCTTTAGCAATAACGGTAACTGCTGGTCCTTTACCCAGGCCCATGAACTTTCCCAGCCTGCCTTGTTGGAGGCCGCCGCTTCCTCCCACATTCCCAGTTGGACAAAAATATGGGCGGGCATATGTTGCGCATGAGGCGCCTCCGGGGCGATTTGGGCATATCGACGGGCTTGGGGCAGAGCCAGGATGGCGTGGATCGGATCGTCAAAGGCATGGATCGTATAATGCGCGGCGCAGGGGTGGTTTGGATTCACTCCATACACCCCTAAGGTGAGGGCACCGGCCTGCACCCGATATTTCTCCTGAAGGGCCGGCTCTTTATCAAAATGAGTCGCCAACCCGAGCAGGGACAGGGCATAAAAACACGTGGCTTCCCGATCGTCGGGATACTCGCTTGCGATGCTCTCCATTTCAGCCGCATACGCCTGATCACGAGTGAGTTTGTTCCCCTCACCAAATAAGGTCTGCACCGCATGGAGGTAACGGCGTTCTCTGAGAGTTGAAGACATATCGTCGGGAATCCGTTGAAGGGCGGCGCGTGCCGCATCAAGATTTTCTTCTTTCCAGATTGGATGATTATGCGCCATCGCCTCGCCCCAGTACCCCATGAGAAAATTCGGATCGATGCTGGTGGCTCGACGGAAGGCATCAATCGCTTCCTCATACCAGAACGAATGCAGCGCGGCGACTCCTCGCAGGAAATGGGGCTGCGCCTCTGTGGACCCCGATGCGGGAAATTCAATAGTTCCCAATTCTCCCAATGAGGCAGGCCGCTCAGATGAAGAGGAGGCTTGATCCAACTCGCCAAGGCTCAGTTGCAGCATTCCCGTCATGATCATCGCCATGAGAATAATTCGAAGGCAGGATCGTTTCCGTGCACATACCAACAAAGAAGGTTTCATGAACATGCCGACTCCTGGTGGATACGGTTGACTCTCATTGTTCACCTCTGATGATGGTCCCACCTATTCATTTTTGTAGGCAAGCGATATGACAAGAAGGAATGCCAGAAGAAATCATTCCTGGTGCAAACACACATCCAACATTGTCATTCCACCTACATGACGTGATTATGCCAATTGGTCAGGAGATAGACATAGTCGGTGTGTGCCATAGAAAGGATTTCTCCCTTTAGCCGAAATGACAGAGCCCTTTGGCATTCAATCTCTTCACTCCGCGTTGGTCAACATATATTCAAGAGAAAAATTTCTATGGAACCATGGCGCGGCCGATGGTGTTGGCATCCGTGCCGAACCAGATTGTTCTGGTCGGGTGGTGGTAGACCATATGGCGGACGGTTCCGCCGCCGCTGGGGATATCGGTGAGACTGATGAACGTTTGCTTTCGTGTATCGAATCCCACGAGGCGATTGGGATGGGAGCCGGTTTCCACAAACCACACCCGGTCCTGGTCATCGACGGTCATTCCGTACGGTCGGGCATCGGTTCCTCCGGGCACCGGCCATTCTTGAATGTGGCCTGTTTTTGGATTGTAGGACCCAAGATACCCTTCTGCATAATCCACATACCAGATGACGCCATCCGAGGTAATTCCCAGTCGTCGTGGTCGTGCTTCACTCCGTGAAAGCGGAATTTCCCGAACGGTCTTTGTATTCTGATCGATTGTCCCCAGCTTGTTGGTGCCGAATTCAGTAAACCATGGGGAATGGGTGGTATCCATGACGATGCCATAGGGACGGGCATGCGGGGTCGGTAGTGGGAAAAGCTGAATTTTTCCGGTATCCATGTTGAGGTACCCCACCAAATTCCCTTGTTGGACCGTAAACCAGATTTCCCGGTTCTTGCCAAAAACCAGAGTGTGCGGGTCGGTGGCCTCCGGATCGGGCATGGGGTATTTGGTGATGTGTCCGGTGGTTGGATCAAGTTTGCCGATATGAGCCGTGCGATTTCCGGCGTACCAGACCAGTCCATTCTCGTCGACGATCAGATTGTGCGGACCGGTGCCGGGGTCCAGTTTGAACTGGTGAAACTGCCCGACATCGGGTACCAGCACAGCGATGTAATCGCCCCCCTGTCCCACGAACCACACACGACGCTGCTGATCCACATACGGATCACGCGGCCTTGTCTGATCCCAGGGCACCGGCCATTCTTTGATGGCCACGGGGTTGAGGGAGGCGGCTGCGGCTTTGCCGGAATAGTTACTGGTGCAGGCCGGAACGGCAACCAGGGTGATCAGTCCTATCGTGACGGTGATGGTCCTGCTGTAACGACGCATCTGTTATCTCCTGTGTGAGTGGACCCGAATGTGACATTTCAAATCTTTCGTTCTGTATGTTTGCAAGTCTGAACATGTTAGGCAATACACGAAATACCGGACTGGGGGAAAGCAAATGCGGCAATCGCGACGGCAACATCCCGCAAGATTCCTCAACCGTGGCGATAGCTCATCCGGTTAATCTCCAATGGCCCGTCGACCCCGCATCCCTCTCGCAAATAATCGTAGGTTCAGACTGGACCGCCAGCTACTTTATCGTGATAATCTCCCATGAACATCGGTGAGGAATGTCTTAAACCTATGTCAATATTCCTGAATAGGGCAAAGGCCGGAACAATTCTTTTGCTCCTGGCCTTGTTGTGCGTGGGCACCACGGCACAGGCGAACGTTGAACCCCACCCCTATCCTCCTGATGCCTTGCTCCAAGGGGTTTTGGATTTTCGTGAACCCACCGGCATCAGAGGTCGGCTGCTCCACATCGATCGTGAGAAGCAGATTATCTGGTTGGAGTGGGCACAAGTCTCCGTGGATAGCCCCTTATTCCAAAAGGAGTGGGAACGAGTCCCGAACGAATGGATCATCGCTGTCCATCCTCTGAACCAATCACAATTTTATATCCTGACTCAGATGGCCAAGGGTACGGCTTTGGAAATGGTGATCCAACTTGATCAGGAAGGCTGTCGATGCATCCTCTCCTTTCAAGAACTTTCCCTGCTCCCCAAAGTTGACTCGACATTCTCCCTGCCTTAGGAATGACTGAAGTTTTCCTTCCGCTATCCGGCAACCGACATCCGGCATTCATCCGTTGCAATGCGTAAGGCACGCGTTGGAATGCGAGCCACTTAAATGAAAAAATTCTCGCTCTTCCCCCTATATCCAAGTAAGGTGAATTCCCAATGAGCGATGTCGGACATGACGCCTCGGCTAGGCAGGCGTGGATGAAGCAGTGGCTTTCGTAAACCATTTCTTTTTTAACCAGAAGGCGACATTCACGAGAGTCAGCAACACCGGAACTTCGACCAAAGGGCCGATCACGGTGGCAAAAGCGACGGACGATCCCAGGCCAAAAGCAGCAATAGCCACGGCAATAGCCAACTCAAAATTGTTGCTGGCCGCCGTGAAAGACACTGCCGTGGTTTTTCCATAATCCGTCCTGATGAGTTTGCCCATACCAAAGCTAACCAGAAACATACTGACGAAATAGATCATGAGTGGCACGGCAATCCGAAGCACATCTCCCGGCAGACTCAACACCATGCCACCTTTCAGCGTAAACATGGCAAAAATTGTGAACAGAAGGGCGAGCAATGTGAGAGGGGCGATCTTCGGGAGAAACCGCTGTTCATACCATTCGAGGCCTTTTTGCCTGATTCCTATCCACCGTGAGAGATACCCGCACACAAAGGGGATGCCGAGATAGATGAAGACACTTTCGGCAATCGTGCGGAAACTGACGTCGACAATCTGTCCGGCCAGTCCCAACATCGGTGGCAGGATTTCTAAAAAGAACCAGGCCAATCCAGTGAAGAAGATCAATTGAAAGAGGCTATTGAAAGCCACCAATGCAGCTGCATATTGGTTATCGCCCTCGGCAAGTTGATTCCAGACCAACACCATGGCAATACACCGCGCCAGCCCGATAAGGATAAGCCCGGTCATGTATTCGGGCGTTTCGCGGAGGAACACCACAGCCAGACCGAACATCAGGAAGGGGCCGATGACCCAGTTTTGAAGGAGTGATAGGAGGAGAATTTTCCAATCGCGAAAAACAAGGGGCAGCTCTTCGTATTTCACTCTGGCCAGCGGGGGATACATCATGAGCATGAGACCGATGGCGATGGGGATGTTGGTCGTTCCCAGAGAGAGGCTGTTCACGAACACGGAGGCCCCGGTGAAGACAGAACCAATCGTGACCCCAACCACCATGGCTAGAATGATCCATGCCGTAAGGTAGCGGTCCACAAACGATAAACGGCGAGGGGCACAAATAGTCATTGCTATCACCCGTTCAATTCGCGATTTCACCATTCAGTCATTGGACACACACGGGAACACTCGATGTGTGCATGCAGGTGGTGTCATCCTGAGCCTCCCGGCGAAGGATCTATGCCAGGTAAACCAGCCATGGCTTAGCGAGGCCCTTTGTTTCCCTCAGAAGAACATAGGATTCTTCAACGGATACACGTCATTGATTGTTCACCATTGAACAAACAGCCCCTCACCTCCTGAAATTCAACCGGCTGCCAACAACCCATGAATTCTTTCCTTGAGCAGAAAAAACGTATGGTCAAACGCGGCCTGGATCTCCGCCTCTGTGCCTGTCACTCTGCCCGGATCGGGAATACTCCAATGCAGCTTTCGAGGTTGGCCGGGAAAGATGGAGCAGGCTTCTCCAGCAGCTTGATCGCAAACGGTAATGACCAGATCGAAGGTGTGTGTGGTCATTTCATCCCAGGATTTGCTGCGGGGCTTTCCGGGATCGACCCCATGCCGTTGTAAGGTGGCGATGGAGCCGGGATGCACATACCCGGCCGGATGACTTCCGGCACTCCAGGCCCGGTATCGTCCTTGTCCCAAATGATTGAGGAGCGCTTCGGCCATGATTGAACGGCACGAATTACCCGTGCAGAGGACGAGAACTCTTGTGGAGTCCGTCGACATCAGATGCGGCAGGGGTTGGATTTCTGTGCTGGTGTGTCGGAATCGGGTCCCGCCTTGAGAGCTGGTTCGCAACAGGCCGTATCCATTTGCGACGAATGGGTTGAAAAGATCTCTGCGTCTTCCATGGTTTGGTAGGCTTCCCATGGAACTCCGGCAGGATCCAGCACCCAGGATTTATCCGATTTGGCATAACAGCAGAGGGTCTCGCCTTCTTCCGCTACCGGGAGATTCCAGACTTTGAGTCGTTGCCGGATGTCATCCAACTCTTCTTCCTCATCCACCTGGATGCCTAAGTGATCCACGCCTTTGGTTGAGGTTCGCGTGGAGATGGCCAGGTTCACGCGGGGATCTTCGAGCATCCATTTGGCATAGTCCGGTTTTCGTTTAACCGGATCCGCCCCAAACAGTTTGGTATAAAACCCGATGGCTTTTTCCAGATTGTCGACTCCGATATGAAGATGAAGACGTCTCATGATTTGGTCACCTCGTGAGTGAATTAGCAACAATTCGAGAGCTCAATGATGCTGCAATTCTTTTTCTTATTGTCCCGGATACTGGCCATGTCCTCGCGGCAGCAATCCTTCACCATGTAGCGGATCAGGTTGGTGAAAAATTCAAAGTTAGCGCTGTAGATGATCGACCGGCCTTCACGCCTTGAGAGAACCAGACCCGCTTTGCTCATATGCGAAAGGTGGAAAGATAACGTGTTATGGGGAATGCCCAGAGCTTCGCTCAAGGCTCCAGCAGGGGCCCCTTCCGGGCCGTATTCCACCAATAGACGAAAAACCCGCAACCGCGTTTCTTGTGAAAGCGAATCAAAAGCTAATAGGGCCTCTTTAATTTCCATATGTCCAGAATAATGGACATATTTACAAAAAGCAAGGGACTTTTAAGGGCAAGTCAGGAAAAACTAGATTGGGGTAGGACCTACACCAGGAGGTTTAACGCGAATGGAAAACGATGTACGGCTTTCATTCGAAAGGCCAAATAGCAGATCGAAATGACAACATTTTCAGTTATTCGCACCTCTCTCTTCCGTCCCGGAAGACGGATGACTTACCCATGCGACGATTGCCTTGTTTGCAGAGTATTGTGCAACCATTGTTTCAATTCCACTAAAAATTCCCTTACTGCGTTGTGAGCGGCTTCCACGCCTCCATAGGCATCTTCACTCGGGGCCTCTTCCCGAAATTCAAAATTCCGGGTTCCGATCACACGAGGATCAAAAACCGTCATCAGTTGCGCCCGCAAGGTCAATCGTATTCGACTCGGTTGTTGCGTAAATTCCTGAACCAAGGCCACCTGTGAAATGTCTAGGCGGTAGTCGCCTCGAACGACGGAAGGCAGTTGAATGACCGATGCCCAGTCATTCCCGGTTTCGAGTGTTGTCGTGATTAACGGCGCCAGCATGCGTGCAGGGGAATCAACCCATTGGCTGGTGGCGAAATAGCGAAGCTCATGGGGAACCTGTTCATAGGCCATCCGTTGTGATTCAAAGCCGGGCGCCGGTTGCGGGAGCGAAACCAGGAGAGTGGGCACATTCATAGGACGGGATGCGTCAGTTTCCAGGGCTTCTCCGCCCTCCTCTATTTCCAGGACATACGACCGTATAGGTTCATGCGTCCCTCGCGAAAGGCCACAAGCTGAAAGAACGAGCAAACAGAACATTGCAGGAAGAAGGAGTAAGGCTTTCATGGATTTACTCACCGGGGCCTCTGGGTTGAGGTGGTCGACCATAGAGCAGGGAATCGGGTGCCCGTTCGATTTCCTGAGCCACGCGTTGTAACGTAGAGGTCAGTTCACGGAGTTCGGTCACTAACTGACCGGTTTCTTCCAATGTTTCGCGTGTGAAGTGTTGTATGCCCGGCCGACTTTCCTGAACGATCGTTTGCACAGCCTTTCCCGTCTGCGCCAATTCTTCAGTCACCTTCTGCACAGCCATGGTACTTCGATGGATTTGCTCCAGGAGTTCGGGCAGATCCTGATTCACACGAGAAGTCACCATAGCAAGATTATCGGCGGCTTCAGATGCTCTCTCAATTCCCTGGCCCATTGTCTCACTATGCTTGGCTAATGTATGAGACAACCTGGAAAGGTCGTTGAGCATGCCTTCAAATTTTGCCCGGTTCTCCTCATTCATGAAAGCCCTGGCGTTCTCACTGAAGACCGTTAAACTACCCAAAAGCTTGGAAAGCCCCTGCTCCGACAGGAGACGGGAAAGGGCCATATCCAATCGATAAAATAGCGACGGCTTCGTTTGAATGACCGGATATTCCTGACCGGGTTCGATTTCCAGCTGAGGGGCATCACGACTCCCACCTTCCAAATTCAGGGTGGCCAACCCGGTTAATCCTTGTGTCTCGAGAGTCGCGACGGTATCTGTCTTGATGGGCGTCCCCCGAAGAATATCAAGGGTCAACCGCACCTCCTCCGGATTGTCCGGATTCAAGGCAATCGCCTTAACCCGCCCCACATTCACCCCACGATATTTCACGGTTGAATTGATGCTCAACCCGGCTACGGACTGGCGCATGTAGGCATGGTACTGGTCGTACACGCCACGGTAATCGGATTTCCCTAACCACAACACCATGACCACGGCGACCACACCCAGGACCAGGACAAACGTGCCGACAATCACGTAATGAACTTTGGGCTCCACGATTACACTCCGTACTGACTGTGAGCCGCCCTTCCCCGCGGCCCGTGGAAATATTCATGAATGAGTGGATCGGTTGACCCCGCCAATTCTTTCATGGTTCCCACATCCAGAATTGTACCATTCCCGAGTATGGCGACACGGTCCGCAATCCGCCAGAGTGAATCAAGATCATGCGTGACCATGACCACGGTTAATCCTAAGACCGCCTTGAGATGAAGAACCAACTCATCGAACCCCGCTGCAATGACGGGATCCAATCCGGCGGTCGGTTCATCCAAAAAGAGCAGCTCCGGATCCATGACAATCGCCCGTGCCAATGCGGCTCGACGCCGCATGCCGCCACTGAGTTCACTGGGGTATTTGCCGGCACTATCCATGGGCAATCCGACGGCAGCAATTTTCAGTGCCACAATGTCGCGTATGAGTTCAGGGGGAATATCCGTGTGCTCCTTTAAGGGAACCGCCACATTCTCGGCAAGAGTCAAGGAACTGAATAACGCGCCCTGCTGAAACATGACGCCGAATCGCCGGTACACATCGTGTGCGCCCCGTTCTTCTAACCCCGGCACGTCTCGTCCAAAAAGACGAATGGTTCCTTCAGCGGGTAACTGCAATCCGATGATTTCCCGCAGAAGAGTGGTTTTCCCGGAGCCATTACCACCCGCGATAGCAAAAATCTCCCCTTGCCGAATCGTTAAATTGATATCTTTATGGACCACCGCATCACCAAACCTGGTGCACACATGGCTCACCTCAATAACAGGGATCCCGGCGTGAATCATTTCCGAATCCATGCTTAAATACTCCACCAACTGAAGACAATACTGCAAACAGCATCGAACACAATGACCAGAAAAATACTTTGGACCACCCCGATTGTGGTTCTCCGCCCCACGTCATCCACATTGCCACGGATCTGAAAACCTTGATAACAGCCAACCAGGGCAATGATGATTGCGAAACACGGGGCCTTGCCGATCCCGATGAAAAAATGCCGGAGAGCCACGGCTTCCTCAAATCGATCAACAAACTCCACTCCGCTGACATTAAGTTGATTAAAGGCAATCAACGCACCCCCAATCACTCCGATGATGTCCGCATACACGGTCAAAAGGGGAACGGCAATCACCAGCGCAAAGACCCGTGGCAGAACCAGCAATTGCATGGGTGAAAGCCCAAGAGTCCTGACAGCATCCAGTTCCTCCGTCACTTTCATAGTACCAATCTGAGCGGCATAGGCTGATCCCGATCGACCTGCGATCAGAATAGCAACAATCAGGGGAGCAATTTCCCGGAGAAGAGAAATTCCCACCAGATCAACCACAAAAATATTAGCCCCGAACTGGCGCAATTGTTCGGCCCCCTGATACGCAATGACAACACCCATGAGAAACGCCAGCAACCCGGTAATAGGCAAAGCACGAAACCCATCCAGCTCCAGGCTGTGGAATAACGCCTGCCACCTGATCAATGAGGGCCGCCGGAGTGAACGGAACAACTGAACCGTTGCCTCTCCCACAAATGCCACACCCTTCAAGGCCTGCCGGATGTGCAGCCCAATCCACCATTGAATCTTCTCTCGGAATCCCCCTTGCGCGGGCGTCACTTCACGCACCCGCTCCCAATGGCTGGACACCATCTGAAGCAAGTCATCAAACTCCGGACGTAGCCCTTCTACCATGACCCGTTTTCCTTGGGAGCGAAGTTCCGTGAGCGTCCGATTCAGCACGATCGCGCCACCTGTGTCCAGGGCCAGAATATTCACAGCATCCCAGACCACAGCCTCTGCAGCAGGCCACTGGATCTTAGTCAGTCGCTTAAGCAGCATTGTCAGATGAGGTATAGTCCATGATCCTTCACAACGGATGATGGAATCGTTCATGATGTGGACTTGGGGCTCTCTATTTTGAGGTTTTCCGTTCATGGCTACCCGACAATTTTACCTGAAAAAAAACCACGGAAGGGCTTTGAGTACCAAGGGCGAGTCCCGTTTTCCTTCTATCTA
>Ga0224505_10002310_pt1 | contig 11294 bp, 8 predicted proteins | sample SF_Jan12_sed_USG_FD_169102 | JGI IMG/M metagenome (GOLD analysis project Ga0224505, IMG submission 169102) | Sediment microbial communities from San Francisco Bay, California, United States - SF_Jan12_sed_USGS_4_1 | ecosystem: Environmental > Aquatic > Marine > Sediment | place: USA: California...
GCAAGCCCCGCCACAGGTTCTCTGAGCACACACCACCGTGAACAGGAAGAACTGGTGAAGGACGCGTTTCGCTGACCATCCGTTTTCGTTCCCGTCACTGCGGTAACCCTAACCTGCTGTCAATACTCCGATTAGAAGCGATTTCCATCAATGCGCAAGTTGCGCGACCGGTTGCCCCTTTTCTCACTCGCTGACGTTTTTCCTTTATTTTCAAGGGTATATTGACTTTGTCCGAAAGAATCCGCTATCTTTCCACCGAAATCAATTGAAACGAGTTGTTTTTTTTCAGTCTAAACCACTAGGTCTCCCCACCAACCCAAGGAGGAAGAATGGGAAAAGCAATGTCAAAGGCGGCTATCATATCCCATTTCGCCACAAAGTTCGACCTCAAGAAGAAAGACGCAACAGCCATGTTCGAAGAACTGGCTGAGCTCGCCTACCGAGAGGCACCGAACTCGTTCACCATCCCCGGAATCGGCAAGCTGGTTCTCGTGGATCGGAAAGCGAGAATGGGACGTAACCCGAAAACCGGAGAATCGATTCATATTCCGGCACGGACAGTCGTCAAATTCCGGATCGCAAAGGCATGCAAGGAAGCTGTGCTGACGACCAGCAAGAAACCGACCATGATGGGAGTCCCAACCATCTAGTGTCACACCCGTTGAAACGGGTCTTCTTTTAGCCTGATCACCTACCCTGTTCCGGAAACGGCAACAGGGTAGTTTCTTCCTCCCCCCCTCCTTCCAGCCACCCTGATTGTATGTCTATTTCCCGTTTTGTACATTGGTGCCGATGCAAAACCCCCTCACTACCGCCCGAAGTTTTCTCAATGACCTTGGCCCGGTTGAACAGGCCCAGGTAGTCGCTTCCACCGCGGTCGTTGTCATGATGGTCACCATCGTCGCCACCCTCGTGGTCACCGGGCAGGGCTGGCGCCCGGTCGACTTCTTTACCATCCTGACGGTCGGCCTGATCGGATTCACCAGTGTGTATTTTTCCCTCCGGCACAACCGCCAGCTTGATACACAGCGCAGGCAATTGCTGGCGCTCAATACGATCGCGGATGCGGTGAATCAGCTCGGCGATATCAACAAGGTTCTGAACACGTCCCTGGAAAAAGTCACGGAATTACTAGGATGCAGGCTCGGGTGGATCTACATCCTCGAAGGGAACAAACTCGTGCTGAAATGCAGCCGGGGAACCACCCACGATTTTCTCAGGATGGTCGAAAGCCGGAACCTGACGACCTGGCTTCATCAACCGAAGGTCATGCGGGAAAAACTCAGCACGAGGACCGGGTTGATCCCGGACCGTTTGAAGAAGGAGGGGGTCCAGTACTGGGTCTCCGTTCCGCTTGCCGCAAAGGATACGGTCGCGGGCGTCCTCATCGTCGCCGGGAACGACTATGGCATGCTGAACTATGCAGAGGCGGATCTGATGGAGTCATTCGGGAAGCAGATCAGCGTCGCCCTGAACAATGCCCGGCTGTTTGATCTTCTGCGCGACTCTGAACAGCAGTACCACGATCTCTTCGAGAACGCACCGGACAGCTATCTGACCATCGACAGGAATCATGTGGTGGTCGCATGCAACATGACCATGACAGCTATGGTGGGCCTGCCGAAGGAAGAGATCATCGGCAGACCCTTCGAGGTTCTTTTTACGGAAGAACAGGTGCCGTTCCTTCAACAGACGATCGAGGATATGTTTGAAACGGGAGAGGGACTGAGCGACGTGGAGGGACAGATCATGACCCCGGAGCAGGATCCGGTCTTCGTGAATCTCAACGTTTCCTTCGCAAAGGACGATGATGGCACCATCGTGAATGCGCGCGTGATTGCCCGCGATATCACGCAGAAAAAGAAAATGGAACAGACGCTGCTCCACGCCCAGAAGATCGACAGCATCGGCCAGCTTGCCGGCGGCGTCGCGCACGACTTCAACAACATCCTCGCGTCTGTTCTCGGAGCCGCTTCGATCATGCGACGGCGGCTGACCGAAGAATCGAATCTGTACAAGTATGTCCAGATCATTGAGGTAGCCGCGCGGCGGGGCTCCTCCCTCACCCGTCAGCTTCTGACATTCGCCCGGAAGACGGAAACGAGCGATGAACTCGTCGACGTCAACAGCGTGGTTCGGGAAACGATTCTCATGTTCGAACGGAGCGTACCGAAGAATATCACCATCGCCACCAACCTGTCGGAACAGCCTGCCACCGTCCGGGGAGACTCGGGACAGATCCAGCAGGCTTTGTTGAATCTGTTCCTGAACGCGAAGGATGCGATGCCTGACGGCGGGTCGCTGACGATCCAGAGCAGTATCGTCATGGTTGATGCGCGTGTGACCGACACATTTGCTGCAGTCAAACCAGGGACGTTCGTACGGATGCAGGTCTCCGACACCGGCATCGGCATTGACACGTCGATCAAAACTCGTGTCTTTGAGCCTTTTTTTACGACGAAAAACGCCGGGACCGGGCTCGGTCTTTCGGTTCTGTATGGCGTTGTTCAGAACCATGGCGGTTTCGTTGAAGTGGAGAGCGAACCGGGAAGAGGAACAACGTTTTCGATCCATGTCCCTCACAGCAGTGGAGGTGTTCGGGCCGTCAACGAGGAGCGGAGACAGACCGTCCCGAGAGGATATGAAAACATCCTCATCATCGATGATGAAATGAGCGTCTGTGAGATCGCCCGGGATATGCTTTCGGAGCTCGGGTACACCGTGATGCAGGCGTCCGACGGAAAGGCAGGTGTGGATCTGTACAAGAATCGCCGCGGATCCATCGATCTTGTTCTTCTGGACCTCAACATGCCGCTCATGGGAGGAAAGGAGACATTCGAACAGCTGCGTATCATCAACCCGAATCTGAAGATCATTATTCTCACCGGGTATGGGGAGCACGCCATCCGGGACAGGTTCAAAGGTGAGGCCGACAGCTTCCTTCAGAAGCCGTTCCAGCTGGAAGATCTGGCGGTCAAAATACGTCAGGTGCTCGATTCACGTAAACCTGTCACCAAGCTCGTGGGTTGACCTTCCGTCCACCGGCCGACGCCTCCGCTTTCACTCACGCATCATTGTCAGCTATGAGCACAGTTTTTCAACAATTGAAAGAGGCCCGTGAGGGGAAGGAGATGTCTCTCGAGGATGTCTCCGCGGCGACGAACATCAATTCGGAGCTTTTGAAGGAAATCGACGCGGGAAGAACCAACATTCTTCCCCAGGCCTATGTGCGTGCGTTTCTCCGTGAATATGCCTCCGCGGTCGGCCTGGATCCGGCGAACATCATGGCGGAGTACGATTCTTCTCGAAAGGAAAAAAAGGAAGATCCCAAACCTCAGCCGAAGGCGAGTCCTGAAAAGAGACCGATCCCGCTCCCGAGGGAAGATCCCCCATCCGATTCGACTCCCGGGCCCGCAACGATCGCGGCTGTCGCAGCGGTGATTGTCATCGCGGCGGTACTGTATTGGAATCTTTCCGGGTCATCAACCGATCAGTTACCTGAACAAACAGAGTTAACGGAATTCGACACCCCCTCCGAGGTTGCTCCAACTCCGAAGAATGACCCGTCTGCCGTCCTGAAGGTCTCGTCCGACAGCCTGACACTGCGTGCGCAGACAAGTGATTCAGTCTGGGTGCTGCTGGTTATCGATTCGGATGATTCCCTCGAGTACATTCTTCAGCCGGGCTCGTCCCGCTCCTGGAAAGCTGCCTCTTCGTTCCGGGTTTCGGTGGGCCGGCCCGAGGCAATCCAGTTCTCGTTGAATGGCATGCCGATGGGAACCCTCGGAACCCGGCGCCGCACCATTCGCGACAGTCTCATCGACCGCTCTACCATTTCCCTCCTCGGACAACCGGAGTAGTGGATGAAGTCGGGGAAGATTTCTGAATCGGTTTTTCGGCGGGCCGGAGAACTTCGCAGGGAAATCGCCGGGCACGATCATCGCTACTATGTCCTCGCAGAGCCGGTCATCAGTGACGAGGCCTACGACATGATGATGCGTGAGCTTCAGGAGCTTGAAGCGGAACACCCCGGACTCCGGACGCCTGATTCCCCCACCCTGCGTGTAGGAGGTGAACCGACCAGGGAGTTTCCCGTGGTCGCCCACTCTCCTCCGATGCTCAGTCTCGGGAACGCGTACTCACCGGAGGAAGCGAGAGAGTTTGACCGCAGAATCCGGGACCTGCTCGCATCAGATCCCCCGTCCTATTCGGTTGAGATGAAACTTGATGGGGTTGCCGTCGCACTGCAGTACAGGGATGGGGTTCTGACCCGGGGTGCAACGCGGGGGAATGGAACAGAGGGAGATGAGATTACTTCCAACATCCGCACGATTCGTTCTGTTCCCCTGAGGCTCATCGGAGACCCCCCTTTCTCTCCGTTCCTCGAAGTGCGCGGTGAAGTCCTGATGATGAAGGACGAGTTTGAGAAAATGAACAAACAGCGGGCCGAACAGGGAGAGAAGACATTTGTGAACCCGCGCAACGCCGCGGCGGGAACGCTGAAGATGCAGGATCCGGGTGTCGTCGCGCGGCGACCGCTCGCGTTCTTTGCCTACTCACTGATTTCCGCTTCCGAGGAGGGAAGCCACGAAGAGAACCTCCGCGAACTCCGGCGACTCGGATTTCCGGTCAACAAACACCACGTTTTGGTACGCACCATTGATGAAGCGATTGCTTTCTGGGAACACTGGGAAACCAGGCGGGATTCCCTTCCGTACGAGATCGACGGAGTCGTGATCAAAATCGACTCCCTCCGCCACCAGCGCATGCTCGGCAATATTGCAAAGAGTCCGCGCTGGGCGGTCGCGCTGAAGTTCTCCTCCCGGAAGGGGGAAACAACCGTCACTGACATCCTCCTGCAGGTCGGACGGACCGGGGCTCTGACACCGGTGGCAATCCTTGAACCGGTGTTCATCGGAGGGACGACCGTCAGCAGGGCGACCCTGCATAATATCGACTACATCCTCGAACTGGACCTGCGAATCGGCGACAAGGTCGTGGTGGAACGTGGCGGTGATGTCATTCCGAAGATCATTCAGGTTGCGGAGGGTCCGCGCCGCCGTGGCGTTCGCCGTTTCAGGATGCCGCGCGGGTGTCCGGAATGCGGCAGTCCGATACAGCGGGTTGAAGGAGAGGCCAACCACTACTGTGTGAACAACCGCTGTCCGGCTCAGGTCCGGGGAAGGATTGAACATTTCGCTTCACGAAGCGCCATGGATATCGAGGGACTCGGCGAGGCCGCTGTGAGGGTTCTGGTTGACCTTGCTCTGGTCCGGACCGCGGCCGACCTTTACACTCTGCATAAGGCGAAAGAGCAGCTTGTCAACCTGGAGAGGTGGGGTGAGAAAAGCGTTCACAACCTTCTTCAATCGATCGAGAAAAGCAAACAACGCCCTCTTCATCGGCTGGTTTTTGCACTCGGCATCGGCCATGTTGGTGCCGGCGTGGCTGCCGTGCTGGCGGACCGGTTTCGCTCGATCCGGTCCCTCTCCGAGGCATCCCGCGACGACCTGGTCGCAATCGATGCGATCGGCCCCGAGATAGCAGCCAGCATTGTCGCTTTCTTCAGCAATCCCGAGAACAGGAAGATCGTCCGGCAACTTGAAGCAGCGGGAGTGCAGATGACCGGCTCAACGGAGCCGAAGGGGACTGCCCTCGAGGGAAAGACGTTCGTCATCACAGGCGCTCTTGCCGGAGGAAGCAGGGACGATTTCAAGAAGCGGATCACCGGAGAGGGTGGTAAAGTTCTCTCGTCTGTCAGCCGAAAACTCGACTATCTGCTGGCCGGGGCCGACCCCGGATCGAAGCTGGAGAGGGCACGGGAACTTGGCATTCAGGTCATCTCAGAAGAGGAATTTGAACAGATGATCGGAAACAGTCGATGAAGGGGGACCTCCGGGTACGAGCGGGACATCTCCTGGCCCGCTATCGATTCCGGAAAAGGAAGGATTCCTTGATTTCCTTCTCCGAGACACTCTCCGCCGCACAATCCGTTATGGTGGTGCTTCCGCTCGCCGAGAACGAGCCGGCGCAGTACCAGTCCGTCACAAAGCTGCTCGTTCGTCGGTTCAAAGGACAGCATATCACAGTGATCGCAACAGATCACGCCGTAGATGTTATGCGGCTTCTTCCCCGGAGCACGATCGTTCACTTCCGTCATGACGAACTCAACCGTGTCTACCTGCCGAGGCCCGATCTGCAGGAACGGTTTGACCGGCGCCGGCCTGATATCACTATCGACCTGAATCTTGATTTCCTCCTCCCGTCGGCCTATATTTGTAAAGCGACCGGAGCATCAATCCGCATCGGGTTTTCGAGAAGGTTCGCCGATGATTATTACAATTTCATCATCCGGCCGGACCGGACCCTTGCACGGAAAATGAATTACGACCGCCTGGCTGAATTTCTCCAGAAATTCTGAAAGGAGCGTTTCATGAAATTCAACGTTGAAAAGAACGGAACATCGACAACGGTCCGCCTGCTCGGAAAGAAGATCGACTCCTCGGTCTCTCCCGAACTCAAGGGTGAGTTTCTCCTCCTCTGCAAACCGAAGCTGGAGACCCTGATCATCGATCTGGATCATGTCGAATTCTGCGACAGCAGCGGACTCAGTGCGTTTCTGATCGCCGAGCGCAAGATGCGCGAACATGGGGGACGTGTCAGCCTGATCAATGTCCGGGAAAAGGTTGCGGGTCTGCTCAAGATCTCAAAACTGGACAGGGTGTTCGACATCCAGGAGATATCGGGACGGCCGGCCGGCGGCTGACCATCCCCTCCGTATGGGTTTTACTACCCTCGATTATGGTATTGTCCTTGCCTACCTCGTCCTCGTCGCCGCCGTAGGGATCCTCTCGGGCGGACGACAGCAGTCCACCACCGACTATTTCCTTGGCCGAAGAAACATTCCATGGGTGGCAGTCTGCCTTGCGATTGTCGCAACCGAAACCAGTACGCTCACCTTCATAAGCATCCCCGGCCTGGCCTACGCTACCAATTTGAATTTCCTCCAGGTGACCTTCGGGTATCTGATCGGCCGCATCATAATCAGTGTGATCCTTCTCCCCGCGTATGCCAAAGGAGAACTATCAACAGCGTATCAGCTGCTCGGGAACCGTTTCGGCCCGACGATGCAACGGACCACCAGTATCGCGTTCATGGTCACCCGGATCCTGGCGGACGGGGTCCGCCTGTTTGCCACAGCGATCCCGCTCGCCCTCCTTCTGGCGGGATGGCAGCAGTTTTCCGATGTTCCCCCGGAACAGATCTATGTGGTGGCCATTCTTATCCTTGCGGCGATCACCATCACCTACACCTATGTCGGCGGCGTCCGGGCCGTTATCTGGACCGATGTCGTCCAGCTTTTTATGTACATCGGCGGAGCAATCGGATCGATCATTGTCATCCTCAGTGCCCTCCCTGAAGGCGCGGTGCTTTTCCCGCCTGAGAAGATGTCGGTGTTCAATCCGGGAATCGGTCTGTCCTTCAGAGACTTCTTCGGGACTGCCTATACGCTCCCTGCGGGACTGCTCGGAGGAGCTTTTCTTTCGATGGCATCGCACGGGACGGATCATATCATCGTCCAGCGACTGCTGACGGTCCGCACTCTCAGGGGAAGCCAGAAAGCGTTGATCTGGAGCGGGGTCATTGTCATTTTCCAGTTTGCGCTGTTCCTCCTGCTGGGCATTCTCCTCTTTTCGTTTTACCGGGAGTTTGCCGGAGTGACCTCCATCGATGGTCTCGGACTCGCAAAGGCGGATGAGCTGTTTCCCAAGTTCATCATCGAACAGATCCCGTCGGGTCTTTCAGGACTCATCGTCGCCGGGCTTCTGGCGGCGGCAATGTCGACTCTGTCCGGCTCAGTAAATTCTCTCGCGTCGGCCACCATCAATGATTTGTACATCCCGAACAGCCGGCGTTTCAGGGTCAATGAACTCACGCTCTCCCGAATCGTCTCCCTGTTCTGGTGTCTTCTGCTCGTGGGGGTTGCAATCTTCTTCATCTCCTATCATACCGGATTTCTCGTTGAACTTGCCCTGAGCATCGCCTCGGTGACGTACGGTGCGCTCCTCGGCGTCTTCATGCTCGGCGTTCTGACTACAGCAGCTCGTGAGCGGGATGCCATGATCGGTTTCGGCGCGGGACTGCTTCTGATGATAGGATTCTTCCTGTTCGGCGAACTCGCCTGGACCTGGTACACTCTGGTCGGTTCCGTCACCGCGTTCGCTGTCGGCTGGATGTCGGCCCTGGTCAATCGACCCGCTGTTCCCCCGGGCGGCAGGAGCTGATGATGCACTTCGAAATGATCGATTGGGCGCTTCTTGGAGGATACTTCGCCGTGACCGTTACGATCGGCCTGTATTACTCCCGAAGAGCGGGGAGCAGCACATCGGAATTCTTCCTTTCGGGAAGGAATCTGCCGTGGTGGCTCGCCGGTACGTCCATGGTCGCGACCACATTCGCCGCTGACACGCCGCTTGCGGTGACCGAGCTCGTTGCATCGGATGGTATTGCCGGAAACTGGCTCTGGTGGAACATGGCATTCGGTGGAATGTTCACCGTGTTTTTCTTTGCCCGTCTATGGCGCCGCGCCGGCGTGATGACCGATGTAGAGTTCATCGAGATCAGGTATTCCGGGAAACCGGCCGCCTTTCTACGGGGATTCCGGGCTCTGTATCTCGGCGTGTTCCTGAACTGCGTCATCATGGGATGGGTGAACCTGGCGATTGCCAGCATCCTGCAGGGGTTGTTCGGCATCCCTGCCGAAACCGTCCTGTGGTACGTCGCCATCGCGATGATCATTACCGCCGTTTACTCGGCTGCATCGGGGCTCTGGGGGGTGGCTGTCACGGATGTCTTCCAGTTTGTGATCGCTATGGCAGGGACCGTTGCGCTGACGATTGTTCTCCTCGATCTCCCGGAGGTAGGTGGCATCGCCGGGCTCCGTGACCGTCTCCCGGAAGCGACATTCCGCCTCCTCCCGGTCATCGGAGACGATCTGGGTCCGGCAAACGCGTTCGCCATCACGGTATCGGCGTTCCTCGCTTATATCGTGATTCAGTGGTGGGCTTCATGGTACCCTGGTTCAGAACCGGGCGGCGGAGGCTATGTTGCTCAGCGGATGATGTCGGCGAAAGATGAGCGGCATTCCCTGTTCGCCACTCTCTGGTTCACGGTCGCTCACTACTGCCTCCGTCCCTGGCCGTGGATCATCGCGGCACTGGCGACACTTGTCCTCTATCCGGATCTCCCGGAAGCGGAGAAGAAACTCGGATATGTGTATGCCATGCGCGATCATCTCCCGCCCGGGCTGCTTGGTCTTCTGGTTGCCGCGTTTCTGGCCGCGTACATGTCCACCATCGCCACCCATCTGAACTGGGGAACATCGTATGTCGTGAACGACTTCTACCGGCGTTTCGTCAGAAGATCGGAGGGCGAACGGCACTATGTTCTTGTCTCACGCATCGCGACGGCGGTCGTCATGGGCATCTCATTGCTCGTCACCGCGCATATGGAGACCATCTCGGGGGCGTGGGCATTCATCATCGAGGCGGGGGCGGGACTCGGGCTCGTTCTGATTCTGCGATGGTACTGGTGGCGGGTGAACGCGTGGTCGGAGATCGCTGCGATGATTGCCCCCTTCATCGCATATGGGTTTGTGCGCTTCGCGACTGAAATACGGTTTCCGGAATCCCTCTTCGTCATCGTCGGGTTCACGACGGTCGTGTGGCTTGCCGTAACATTGGCAACCCGGCCGACCGACGAAAAGACACTGGTTGCGTTTTACGAGCGGATCCATCCCGGCGGGTTCTGGAAGCGGATTGCGAACAAGGTTCCCGAGGTGCAGGGAGATACGGGGCTTACGGGGCTGTTCTTCAACTGGGCCGCCGGTGTCGTTCTGGTCTACACAACGCTGTTCGGTACAGGGAGGCTGATCTTCGGTGCACCTCTCGAGGCGGCCGGCTTCTATGCCGTGGCGCTCGGGGCAGGGTATATCATTTATCGTGACCTGAGCAAACGCGGATGGGGCGTGGTTGGCGAGTAGCGCCGCCCATTTCAGACTTCAGATGCTTTTCGGATTTCGGTATTCGGACTTCGGATTTGCTTCCCGTTGGTCCCCAACAATTCTTCCTCCTCTCCCTATACCTTCTCCACCCTCACAAAGCTGGTTGACCCCTTGGCAAACAGCGGCTGGCCGGCCAGCACAACCACATAGTCCCCTTCTTTCAGCAACCCGAGCTGGATCATCCGGTCGCGCACTTTTCCGACTGCCATGTCAGAGTTCTCGTCGCTCATGTCAACAAGAATCGAGCGGACTCCCCAGATCAGCTTCAGCCTCCTCACCACTTTGGCGCGGTCCGTAACAGCGATGATCGGTATTAGAGGGCGGTAGCGGGAGACAATCCTGGCGTTGTTACCGGAGTGTGTGATGGTGACGATCGCTGCAGCTCCCATCTGCTCAGCAAGGACACATGCGGCGCGGCCGAGTGCATCCCTGCGGTTCTCCACCTCTCCTGTTCGTCTGTCGAGCATCCGGTGTGCCGGCGCCGGCTCCGCCTCGACCCGCCTGATGATCCTGTTCATCATCTTCACAGCCTCGAGCGGATATTTGCCTACCGATGTTTCACCGCTGAGCATGACAGCATCCCCTCCATCCAGCACCGCGTTCGCGACATCACTTGCCTCGGCCCTGGTCGGTGATGGACTATGAATCATCGACTCGAGCATCTGCGTCGCGATGACCACCGGTTTCCCCGCATCATTGCATTTCCTGATGATCTTTTTCTGGACGACCGGCACCTCTTCAGGAGAAAGCTCCACACCGAGATCTCCCCGGGCGATCATCACTCCGTCCGCCTCGGCGATGATCTCATCGCAGTTGACTACCGCTTCCGGTTTTTCGATCTTCGCGATGACCGGAAGATACCGGCCCGATGGAATACGTTCAATGATCGCATTGCGGAGTTCCTTTATGTCATTTGCCGTACGGACAAATGAAAGGGCCACATAGTCTACCTTTTCCTCGATGCCGAATGCCAGATCCTCGAGGTCTTTGCTCGTCAGGGATGGCACGCTGACCGTCACACCCGGGAGATTCATTCCCTTGTTTGAGGTCAGGACCCCGCCGTTGATAATTTCACAGCGAACATCCGGCGAATGAACAGCGGTCACTTTGAGAAGAATCCGGCCATCGTCCAGCAGAACATGATCCCCCTCCTTTACGTCATCCGCCAGTCTCTCGTAGGTTGTCGGGAGAACGCCCTCTGCCTCCTGTTCGGTCCCACACCGCAGTGTTA
>Ga0224505_10002311_pt1 | contig 11292 bp, 8 predicted proteins | sample SF_Jan12_sed_USG_FD_169102 | JGI IMG/M metagenome (GOLD analysis project Ga0224505, IMG submission 169102) | Sediment microbial communities from San Francisco Bay, California, United States - SF_Jan12_sed_USGS_4_1 | ecosystem: Environmental > Aquatic > Marine > Sediment | place: USA: California...
CGGTGCCATCCTGGCCCAGCTATTGCTTGCACGCGTGCACAACCGTCAATTACGGGCGAAGGGGGTCGCTTTCTAGCGCTGCCGCCTCTGCATTGGCCGCAATGGCCGGGCGAATGGCGCGATGCGATGCGCGCGCGGTGTGGTGATACTGGGGGCGTCGACAGGAGAATCCCATGCGTTGCTGGTCGCGACGCAGTGTCCTCGCCGCCGGAATCGGTCTTGCAGGCTGCGCCACGCTCGACCGCTCACCGTTGGAACAGCTCTACGGCGCCGTGTCGCGGCCCGCCGGGCAGCCGCCGGTCATCCTGATTCCGGGCGCGTTCGGATCCATCCTGCGCGACCGCGCCACCGGCCGCGAGCTCTGGCCGGTTTCCGACTCCAAACTGCTGCTCGATGACTACAAAGAACTCGGGCTGCCGATCAACCCCGTTACGCTCGAACCGGAACCTGGCCAGGCCGAGGCTCAAGCCGTGCTGCGCAGCGGTCTGGGTCGCGACTTCTATGGCGGCCTGCTCGAGACGCTGCAGCGTGTGGGCGGCTACCAGCGGTGCCGTGCCAGCCACGCGCCAGGCAGCAGCGCGCCCTGCGACCTTTACGAGTACGTCTATGATTTCCGCCTCGACAACCTGCGCGCTGCCGCGGGACTCGGGGCATTGATCGAAAGCATCCGGCTCGAGCATGGCGACCCGCGCCTGCGCGTCGACATCATCGCGCACTCCAATGGCGGGCTGGTGGCGCGGTACTTCGAGCGCTACGGCAGTCGCGCACCTGCAGCGGACGGTGCGCTTGCGCCGTCATATGAAGGGGCGCGTGCGATCAGGCGCCTGCTGCTCGTTGGCACGCCAAGCCTCGGCACGCTGCAACCGGTGCTGTCGTTGCTGCGCGGCGAGGAGATCGGCCTGCGGCGGATCCCGCCCGAGGTCGTCGCGACCTGCCCGGGAATCACGCAGTTGATGCCGTTCCCGCGGGTGCCGTGGCTCGTGGACCTGCAGGGCAACGTCATCGCGGCGGATCTCTACGACGTTGCGACGTGGCGCGAATTCGGCTGGTCGCTGTTCGATCCGCACATCGCGGAACGCGTGGTGGCCGGTCACGGCGGTGGCGCCGGCGGGCGCGCGTACCTCGGCCGCCTGCGCGAATTCCTGGGGCGCAGCCTCGCGCAGGGCCGCGGCTTTGCCGAGTCGTTCGCCGCGTTCCCGGATTCGCCGGAGGTGCCGACGTGGGTGTTCGGCGGCGACTGCGAGCCCACGCTCGCGCGTCTCGCCGTCGAAAGCGCTGCGGGCAAACTGCACGCCCGCGAATCGCCGACCGCGATTGCTGCGCCCGGCAGGCATGCTTGCGCCGACGTCATGTTCGAGCCTGGCGATGCGGTGGTCACGCGCTCGTCCTTGCTCGGCCGCTATGCGCTCGACGTGGCCGCGCCGCGCACGGGCGACGAATCCCTGCGCATCGCGCACGCAATGTTCATCTGCAGCCGGCACCAGCGGCTGACGGGCAACGCCACGCTGCTGGACAACCTGCTGCACGCGCTGCTGAGCAGCGACGCCGCCTGAAGCGCCAGGCCGCGCCTCACCGCGCGCTCAGTGGATCGGTTCGTCGAACATCAACGCCCGCACCAGCCGCGCCGGTGGCGAGCCGTACGACAACACCTGGTCGTGATACGCCTTGAGGTCGAACTTGCCGCCCGCGCGCTGCTCTGCCGTCGCCCGCAGGTCCGAGTGTTCCTGGTAACCGACGAAGTACGTCGAGAGCTGCGCCGATGACAGCTGCGCGCGCACCCACTTGCCGGCCGCTTCGCGTTCTTCCTGGAAGCCCGTCTCCAGCATCAGGCGCATCGCCTCGTCACGTGTCATGCCATCGACGTGGATTGCCGAATCCATGATCGCGTTGGTGATCGAGCGCAGGTACCACTTGAGCCGCACCAGCTGCATCAGCGGGTCGCCGCCGCGGAAGCCCTGCTCCTGCATGACGCGCTCGGTGTAGACCGCCCAGCCTTCGATGAACGGGCCCGAGCCCAGCATCGCGCGCAACGTGGACGGGTAGCGGTTCGAGTGCGCCAGCTGCAGGTAGTGCCCCGGCATCGCTTCGTGGATCGTCAGGTTGGCGATCGAACGCGTGTTGTACTCGCGCAGGAACGAGTCGACCTGCGCGTCGGTCCAGTCTTCGGGAATCGGTGATACCGCGTAGAAAGTGCGCTGGCCCTTGTCGAGCGGGCCGGGTGAATCGCAGTACGCCACCGCCACGCCCCGCTGGAATTCCGGCATCACGATGATCTCGAGCGGCTCGTCCGGTACGGTGACGAAGTTCCTCGCGCGGACGAAGTCGGTGGTCTCGCGCAGCGTCTGGCGCGCGTAGTCCACCACGCCGGTGCGCGGCGTGCGCTCGGCGTTCGCCAGTTCCAGTGCGGCCTTGATTGCGGTTTGCTGCTGTTCCGGTGTGGGCTGCTCCGGCAGCGCCGGCGCACCGGCGCGTCCCGCCAGCACCTGGCGCGCGATTTCGTACATGCGTGCCCGTGTCGTGATGGCCTCGCTTTCCGCGCGCCTGCGGATATCCGTGCGCGTGAGCGGCGACATCAGCGCGAAGCCGAGCTTTTCGTCGTAGAGCTCGCGCCCGATGCGGAAATCGCCTTTCGCCTGCGGCACCAGCGTGCCTTCGAGCCACTTCTGGTGCGTTTCGACGGCGGCGCGCGCGCCCGCGATCGCACGTTCGAGCCGTGCGCGGTCCGCCGCTGGCAACTGTGCCAGGTTGGGCACGACCAGTTCATCGACGAGACTCAGCACGCCCGGGTTCTGCTTCACGGCCGTTTCGGCGTGAATGGCGGGCACGCGCTCCGGCACCACGCTGGCCCGCATCTGCTCGAACAGCCCGGGCAGCTTTTCGAGCCGCGCGGCGACGGACGCCAGGCGTTGCGGCAGCGGCGCGAAGTCGCGCGCGAGCAGGCCGTAGACAGCCTGGCCTGCCAGCTGCGTGTAGACGAGCGGATCCCACGACCAGTCGCGCAGCTTCTGCTCCGACCAGACGGCGTAGCGCAGCTGGTTGTCGAGCATCGCGGCGTCGACCTGGTTGGCGCGCGAGAGCCGCGCGTGATCGATGGCCTGCAGTTCACGCAGCACGCCCTGGGTCCACGCGAGCGTGCGCGCGCGGCCGGCGGCGCTCACGTCATCGAGCTCCGCGTCGAACCGGTGGTCGCCCAGCTGCGTCGCGGAGACGGGCGAATAACGTCCGAACTCGTCGATGTAGCGCCGGGCCAGCGCATCGAAGCGCTGGTCGGCGGACTCCGCAGCGCGGGCCGGCGCCGCTTGCAGGACGCACAGCAGCACGAGGCCGAGCAGCGCGAAAAGAGAAGTCAGTGCAGGTGAGTGGCGTGTACGCATGGAGGAAGGCTCCGGCAACGGCGTGCGCCGCGAGGGGCGCGCACAAGGCTGGCGATTCTCCCGCGATTGCCCTGCGCTGGCCACTGCGGTGCTGCACGCAGGGCCCGGGCATCGGCTATGCTTTCGCCGGCCATGCCGCCAACAGTCCGCATCTTTCCGGGTCGCCACGCGGCATGAGCGACCACCGCCTCGCCCTGCTGCGCAACGCGGACTTCACGCGCTACGTCGCGGCCCGCTTCCTCGGTTCGCTCGCGGTGCAGATGCAGACCGTCGCGGTGGGCTGGCAGGTGTACGAGGTGACGCGCAGCCCGCTCGACCTCGGCCTGATCGGGCTGTCGCAGTTCCTGCCGTTCGTGCTGTTGATCCTGCCGGCGGGCCACTTTGCCGACACGCGCGACCGGCGGCGCATCCTCGTCGGTTGCTACGCCGTGCTGCTGCTGTGCTCGCTGCTGCTGTGGTTCTTCTCCTGGCGCGGGCTGCACAGCGCGTGGCCGGTCTTCGGCATCATGACCTTGTACGGCGTGGCCCGTGCCTTTGCGATGCCCGCGAGCCAGGCGTTGTTGCCCAACCTCGTCGCGCGCGAGCACTTCGGTACCGCAGTCGCGTTCAATTCGTCGCTGTGGCAGGTGTCGACGATCGCAGGCCCTGCGCTCGGCGGGCTGCTCTATCTCGCGGGCGCGACCACCGTGTATGCAACCGTGGCCGCGCTGCTCGCCGTCGCGTTCGTGATGCTTGCGCTGCTGCGCGGCGGCAGCGTCGTGCCTGCCAACGAGAACCCCGCACCGCTCGATCGCAATGCGCTGCTCGAGGGCCTGCGCTTCGTGCGGCGGCGCCGGCCGGTGCTGGGCGCGATCTCGCTCGATCTCTTCGCGGTGCTGTTCGGCGGCGCCACCGCGCTGCTGCCGGTGTATGCAGCAGATGTGCTGCACGTGGGTCCCAGCGGGCTCGGCTGGTTGCGCGCGGCCCCCGGCATCGGCGCGGCGCTGACCGGGCTCGTGCTGAGCGCGTATCCGGTGACGCGCCGGGTGGGGCACTGGATGTTCGGCGGCGTGATCATCTTCGGGCTGGCGACGCTGGTGTTCGGGTTCTCGACCAGCTTCTGGATCTCGCTCGCTGCGCTGACGCTGCTCGGTGCGGGCGACATGGTCAGCGTGTTCATCCGGCATCTGCTGGTGCAGCTGGAAACGCCCGACGCGATCCGCGGTCGTGTGAGCGCTGTGAACTCCGTGTTCATCGGTGCCTCGAACGAGCTGGGCGAATTCGAATCGGGGGTCGCTGCTGCCTGGCTCGGTGCGGTACCCGCGGTCGTGATCGGCGGTGGCGCCACGCTGCTGGTCGCGCTCGTCTGGACGCGGCTGTTCCCGGAGCTCTGGCGCATGGATCGATTCCCCGATCCGCAGTGACAACTGTATATGCATACAGTATCTTCAGTGCATGCGACGGGCCGATCGACATCATGCGGAGAAGGGCCGGGGAGCCGTCACCAATCCCGCGGGCCGGTTTGAGAGCACGCGCCTTGAACCGGAAGACGACGGCTGGGGCAGTCTCGAAGTGCCCGTGCCGAATCCAGCGACCACGCTGATCGCGGAATTCCCGAAACACGCGATCACGACCAACCGCTCGCCGGACGTCCCCTTCGAGCAGTCGCTCAACCCGTACCAGGGTTGTGAGCACGGCTGCATCTACTGCTTTGCGCGCCCGGCCCACGCCTACCTCAACCTGAGCCCCGGGCTCGATTTCGAGACGCGCATCTTCCACAAGCCCGGCCTCGCCCAGCTGCTCGAGCGTGATATCTCCGCGCCGCGATACGTCTGCAAGGTGCTGCACATCGGCGGCAACACCGATCCGTACCAGCCGGCAGAGCGCTCGCTGCGCTCGACGCGGGCGGTGCTCGAGCTGCTGCTCGAGCGCAGGCATCCGTTGTCCATCATCACCAAGGGTGCGCTGATACTGCGCGATCTCGACCTGCTGCAGGCGCTCGCCGCGCAGCAGCTCGTCTCGGTCTACGTCAGCATCACCAGCCTCGATGCCGCGCTCAAGCGCACGCTGGAGCCGCGGGCCGCCTCGCCGCAGGCGCGCCTGCGCGTGGTGCGCGAACTCACGACGGCCGGCGTGCCCGTCGGGGTCATGATGGCGCCGGTCATTCCTGCACTCACCGATCACGAGATCGAAAGCCTCCTCGAAGCGGCTGCCGGTGCGGGTGCCCGGCGTGCGGCGTTCCTGATGCTGCGCTTGCCGTTCGAGGTCGCTGGGCTGTTCGAGGCGTGGCTGCGCGAGCATCACCCCGATCGTGCGGAACGCGTGCTGAACCAAGTGCGCGAGATGCGGGGCGGCCGCCTCAACGATCCGCGGTTCGGCCACCGCATGCGCGGGCAGGGTCCGTATGCGGCCATGATCTCGCAGCGATTCGCGGCCGCGTGCCGGCGCGTGGGCCTTAACGACGGGCCGGCGCCGGCGCTGGATACGTCACGCTTCATCCGCGAGCCGGGCGGGCCCCGGCAACCCGACCTGTTCGGTTGAGCGGGGAGCGGCGTGGTCGCGCGAACCCACGGCCGACGCGGCCGCGAATACGGTTACGGCCGACCTTTGCACGCACGACCTTGCCGTATAATCGGACGTCCCCGCACCCGACGGTCGTGGATGCGAAGCGACCGCCGCAGGAGGACCGCCATGACACACATCCGTCGTGAACGCCGTTCGTCAGCGCCGCTGCTCGCGCGAGGCCGCACGGTCCTGGCCGCATGCGGTGTCGCCACGCTCGCCGCCGGTTGCATGACTTCGAAGGTCGAAGAGACGCGGCAGGTCGCCTCGCCGATCCAGGCCAACGAATCCATCGTGCTGTTGAAAAAGCCGCAAATCGAAGGCACGGGCACCGAGGAAGGCTTCCTCGATTGCGTGCAGGAACGTCTCGGCGGCCAGCTCGTGCACCCGGAAGCCGGCCAGTCTGAGCGGCCACGGCATGCGGCGCGCACGCCATTCAAGATCTACGGCGAGCAGGAGTTCGCCGACGCGATGTTCCCATGGTTCGAGCCAAGCACTGCGCCCGCCAACACCGAAGGCCTGCGCGTGCTGCTGCAGCGTCCCGGCGTCACCGAGCGGCTCCAGGAAATCGGCGTGCGTTACGTGGTCTGGGTCGACGGCAATACGCGCAAGTCCGACGGTGGCGGCAGCGTCGCCTGCGCGATCGGGCCGGGCGGCGGCGGCTGCATCGGCGTCGGCTGGTGGGAAAAGGAATCGGGTTACGTGGCGTCCATCTGGGACCTGCGCGACGCGGTCGAGGTCGGAACCGTGAGCACCGACGTCAACGGTACGTCGGTGCTGATCGGGGCCATCGCGCCCATCCCGATCATCACTCCCGTCCGCAAGAAAGCATGCGACGGCCTCAGTGACCAGTTGCGCTCGTTCCTGGTGGGGGACGACCTCGTCCCCGCCAGCGCGCCGGCCGTGTCCGGAGCGTCGGCAGCCACCGCAGGCTCGCGCTGAGTTTGAACCGCGGGGCCTGTGACGCATCCAAGCAGTGAGGACCGGCGCCGCGTACCCTTCGCGCGACCCGCTGGCTCAGGGGACCCGAAGCGCATGCACCGAAATTCCGGCCTGACGACCGCATTGCTGGTGCTGGGCAGCTCGCTGCTCACGGCCGGCTGCCTTACGACGTCGTCCAGCACCATGCCAAGCGGCATGCCAGGCTCGCCCTCGTCCTCGCCGTCCTCGCCGTCCTCGTCGCCGGGCGGCAGCAGTGGCAGTAGTGGTGGCAGTGGCGGACAAACGTCGCCATCTTCGGGGAAATCGGGGTCATCAGGTGGTAGTGTGCTGCCATCCAGCACGGCGGGCTCGGGATCCATGCCGCCGACCACCTCGGGTACAGGCGCGCCTGGTTCCTCATCGCCGTCAGGCTCCCAATCTGGCTCAGGTGCCGGTGGCGGACCTTCGACGGACGGTACACAAGGGACGGGCGGTTCGACCCCACCGCCACCGGCGGGCTGGCCGACGCCAGCAGGTGCCGGGGACACGGCCGGCGGCGCCAACGGCGGCGCGAACGGAACGCGGCAGGGCTCGGCCAACGGCTCCGCGAACGGGTCGTCCAATGGATCATCCACCGCCTCCCCCAGCGGCTCTCCCGGCGCCTCTGCCACCGGCTCTCCGAACGGAGCCCCGGGCGGGTCATCAACCGGCTCCGCCAACGGAGCCCCGGGCGGGTCATCAACCGGCTCCGCCAAAGGAGCCCCGGGCGGGTCATCAACCGGCTCCGCCAACGGAGCCCCGGGCGGCAGCACGGCAGGCGGCGCGCCGACCGGCAGCGCGGGCGGTGCACCGAACACCCGTGCCGGCACGACCGGCGGGGGTGGCGCCGGCGGCGGTCCGATGACCACCGAGGACAGGCGGGCGGAAATCGACCGTCGCTTCGAAGAAACGTTCTCCGTGTTCGACGAACGCATGCGCAAGGAGCAGGAGACCATTTCGCAGGAGCGGGCAGGGCGCGCAGGTGCCGGTGGCGGATCCGCGGGCGAGGGTGACGGCGAAGGCGACTCCAAGGCCGCGGGCGGCGCAGGCCCCGGCGAGGCAGCCGCGGGCGAAAATGGCGAGAGCGGCCCCGGCGAGGACGGAGGCGGCAAAGGGGACGGCAAGTCCGGCGACGGAACGGGCGCCACATCGGGCGACGGGTCGGCCGGCGAAGGTTCGAACAGCGGCGGCACGCAGGGCGGCGTCGGTGGTGGCGTGCGCGGCGGCTCCGGACCCGGCCAGGCGCCGGCTGGCATTCCCGACGGCAGCGACGACGACATCGTCGCGCGGCAGTTGCGCGAAGCCGCCATGAAGGAGACCGATCCGGAATTGCGCGAACGGCTCTGGGACGAATACCGCAAGTACAAGCAGGGGACGCAGTGAAGATGCATCGGATCGCCAACGGATCGACCTGGCGCGCATTGCGCGCGGCCTGCGTCGTGCTTGCGCTCGGCGCGGGCGTCGCAGGGTGCGTGGTGCAGGACCAGCGGCCGATACCGCCTGTCATCGCACAGAAGGCCACCGCGGAAATTCCGCAGGACGAACTGCTCGACGTCGGGATCCGCATGTTCGACCCGAACATTCCGCAGGATCCGGCCGAGCAGGAGAAGCGCCGCATCTACCCGGACGTGCGCAAGGCCGAAGCGCGGTTCATGCCCGTGCTGTTGCGCGATACGCTCGAGGCGACCGGGCAGTGGGGCCAGGTGCGCGTGCTGCCTTCCGAAAGTTCCACCAGCGACGTCAACGTCGATGCGCGCATCCTCGAATCCGACGGCCGGCAGCTGCAGCTTGCGGTCACGGTCAGCGATGCGACGGGCCGCCCGTGGTTCAGGAAGAACTACGAAGCCCTGGCGGACGAGCGCGCCTACAAGGACGTCGGCGTGAAGCCGCGCGATCCGTTCGACAACCTGTACGCGACGATCGCCAACGACCTGCTCGCGGCGCGCCAGGCCCTCACGCGCGAACAACGCGTGCAGGTGCACCAGGTGGCCACGCTGCGCTTTGCTTCGGATCTCGCGCCGTACGCCTTCAAGCCGTACCTGGCCCAGGACGCGAAGCGCGGCACGTACGCCGTGGCGCGGCTGCCTGCGGCCGACGACCCCGTCGTGCAGCGGATGGATCGCGTGCGCGAGCGCGACTACTCGCTGATCGACACGCTGAACGAGCACTACTCGGCGTTCAGCGAGACGATCGACGAGGCGTACATCAACTGGCGCAAGTACGCGTACGAGGAACTCGAGGCCGAGGCCGAGGCGAAGCGCAAGGCGATGGTGCGCGGCCTGCTCGGCGCCGCGGCGGTGATCGGCGGTGTGCTGGCCGCGCAGGAGACCAACACCAGCGCCGGCTCGGCCGCGTCGACGGCCGCCGTACTCGGCGGCATCTATGCGATCAAGAGCAGCATCGACATGCGCTCCGAGATCAAGATGCACGGCGAATCGCTGAAGCAGCTCGGCAGCTCATTCCAGAACGAGGTGCAGCCAAGCGTCGTCGACATCGAGGGGCGCACGCTCGAGCTCAAGGGCTCGGCGGAGCAGCAGTACGCGGAATGGCGCCGGCTGCTGCGGGAGCTGTATGAGAACGAGACGGGCCTGCCGGCCGTGACCGCGGAGACCGCGAAGCCGCCGACCGGCAAGCGCTGAGTCCACACACCATGCTGAACACCACGGCGCTCGCCAGCGGGCTGGTGGTGGCTGCGCGATACGAACTCGCGCGGCCGCTGGCGGCCGGGCACGATCCGACCACCTGGCTCGCCCGCGACACCGTCGACGGGCGGGAGACCGTGCTGCGATTTCGCGGCACGGATGATGATGCGCTGATGCGCATCGGCGAAGTCGTGCGGCATCCGGCGCTGCTGGCGCCCGTCGCGTCAGGCACGGCCGACGGTCTCGCGTTCGACGTCTTCGAGTACCTGCCGGGTGGCGAGGTCGGTCGCCTGCGCGGCCGCGCCTGGACGCTGGTTGCGCGTCGGCTGCTGCCCGTCGCAGACGTCCTCGCGGCCCTGCACGATGCGGGCTGGGTGCATGGCGACGTGAAGTCGGCCAACGTGCTGCTCGACGGCGATGGCCTGCCGCGGCTCGTCGATTTCGGCAGCGCGCGGCGGACCGGCGCGACGGCAACCGCCGGCGCTTCGCCTTACTCGACGAGCCCGGAGCGGCTCGACGGTGCCCCGGCCGCACCGGCCGACGACATCTATGCGTTCGGCGTGCTGCTGTACGAACTCGTGAGCGGTCATCCGCCGTTCTATCCGGACATCACGCCCGCGCGCGTGCGCGACGAGGTTCCCGCGCCGCTCGATGGGCGGCCGGCGCCGCCGGCTGCGCTGCGCGAACTCGTTGCGCGCTGCCTCGCCAAGCAGCCGGGCCAGCGGCCTGCGTCGATGCGCCAGCTGCGGCTCGACCTGGCGCAGGTGATCGAGTCGGCGGTCGCATCGTCGCCGGCACCGGAGACCGGCGCGTTCCAGCCACGACCGCCGGCCGATGCCTTGCCGCTGCCCGCGCAATGGCAGCGGACGACCACCACGGCGCCATCGCCCCAGGCGCTGCGCAACGAAGGTTTCCGCCGTGGGTTGTTCGTCGGCGCGCTCGTGCTGGCACTCGCCGCAGCGGGATTCACTTTCTTCGTGCTGCCCGGTCTCGTCGCGCCACGGCACCGCGCACCGGCGGTCGCCCCGCCCGTGGCAAAGACCGCGGAGCCTGCAGCGGCCACGCCGGCCGCGGAGAACTTCGAGCTGCTCGCGGAGCAGAAGCGGCTCGCGGAGGCGCGCCGCGAACCGTTGCCGGGACGGCTGCAACAGCTTGAAGGCCGCGACGTCGCGAGCTGGGGCGGCGCGCAGCGCACCCAGGTCCGCAACGAGCTCGCGGCCGGCGACGCGGCGATGGCCGCGCGCGATTTCGTCGCGGCCCTGGCGCGGTTCGATGCGGCGGCGAACGCACTCGATGTACTGGAGAAGCGTGTGCCCGCGGTGATTGCGGAACGCAAGGCTGCGGCGCGCGCGGCGTTCGATGCAGGTCGTGCGGCGGAGGCCGCCGAGAAGTACGCGGCCGTTCTCAAGGTGGCGCCCGCCGATGCGGATGCGCGCACCGGCATCGCGCGCTCGAAAGTGCTCGATGCCGTCCTACGGGAGACCGCGGCCGGCGCTCGGGCCGAGCAGGAAGGCAATGTGGCGGCGGCGCTCGCGGCATACCGTCGCGCGGTGCAACTTGATCCGGCGGCCGCGTCAGCCCGGGCCGGCATCGCGCGCATCGGCGCGCGCGAGTCCAGCGACGCGTATGCGTCCGCCATGGCGCAGGCACTCGCAGCCTTCGCGCGCAGGGACTATGCGGCGGCGCAGGCTGCGTACGAGAAGGCGGACCGCATTCGTCCCGGGACGCCCGAGGTCGCCGAAGGGCTGCAGCAGATCCGCCGCGCCGGCGAAACG
>Ga0224505_10002312_pt1 | contig 11290 bp, 9 predicted proteins | sample SF_Jan12_sed_USG_FD_169102 | JGI IMG/M metagenome (GOLD analysis project Ga0224505, IMG submission 169102) | Sediment microbial communities from San Francisco Bay, California, United States - SF_Jan12_sed_USGS_4_1 | ecosystem: Environmental > Aquatic > Marine > Sediment | place: USA: California...
CACGATCATCGAGAGGGTCAGCGCGAACAGCGGCCCGCCCGACTCGAACGCCGTCGACACCGAAGCGGCCATGGGCACGCTCACCGCGGCGCCGATCAGGAACAGGATCCGCACCGGTCGGCCGTTGCCCGACACCCGGTTGGCGGCCCAGGTGAACTGCGACCACGGCAGCCACATCAAGAGGAACAGCAGCCCGGCCTCTCCCACCCCGTCCCAGGTGGGGTGGTGCACCAGATGGCCGACCAGTTGGGAGAACGCGAAGACGTAGCCCAGGTCGAAGAACAGCTCGACGGGATCGGCGGTGAAGTCCTCGGTACGGTCCGGTACATCCATGCCCTTCATGGGCCACGATGCTATTGGCTGGCCGCGCACCCCGGTCCCGGCGTCCGCGCGTCGTCGCGGGAACAATGGTGGGATGCCGATCCGCCCACTGGTCCACGACGACGCCGCGGCGTGCCGCGACCTGCTGGACTCGCTCCCGCAGTGGTTCGGTGATCCGTCCTCCAACCAGGCCTACATCGAGGCGCTCCACCAGCGGCGCGGCTTCGTCGCCGTCGACCGGGACGATGTCATCCGCGGCTTCCTCGCGCTGGAGACGCACACACCGACGTCGGTGGAGATCGCCGTGATGGCCGTCGACCGCGACCACCACAGCGCCGGGCTGGGCCGTGCCCTCGTGGAAGCCGCGATCGACGACTGCCGGCGGCGCCAGGTCAGGTGGCTCCACGTGAAGACCCGTGGTCCATCGACCTATGACGACAGCTACGAGCGCACCCGCCGCTTCTATCGCGCCATGGGCTTCGAACCACTGTACGAGTCCCGCACGGAATGGGGTGCCGACGACGCCGCTCTCGTCCAGGTGATGGTCCTGGACGCCGACTGACCACGCCAGCCGAGCACTGGGAACACGTCCGTCCGCGAGTCCGTAGGCCACAACGGCGAGGCGCCGGCGCGGCGCGGGCCGCAGAGGCCTACGCTGCCCGCCATGGAGGGCAGCGACCAACGGTTGCGGGACCGAGCGGTGACGCTCGCCGGCGTGCGGGGCCGGACTGTCGAGGTCGCCAGTGCCAACCCGGTCAACTTCCACCACGCCATCACCGATCCCGGCGGCTGCGAACCCATCACCATCGACGGCATGCTGTTCCTGGCCGGCGACGGACCCACCCCGCTGGTCATGGTGGTACCCGGGAGCCTGGGGGTGGGCCCCAATCACCTGGCCCACGCCGAGACACTGGTCGCTTCGGGCTTCGCCGCCTTCCTGCTCGATCCCTTCGGCGCCCGCTCGGTGGCGTCCACGGTGGGCAACCAGACGCAGTACTCCTTCGCCGCCAGCGCCTTCGATGTGCTGGCCGCCTTGCGGGTGTTGGCCGACGACCCGGCCATCGACCGTGACCGCATCAGCGCCCAGGGCCACAGTCGAGGTGGCTCGGCAGTGCTCACCGCGTCGATGCGTCGGTTCGCCGACGCCGTCGCCGGGCCCGACCTGGCCTTGGCCGGCACCTACGCCGTGTACCCCTGGGCCGGCTACCAGTTCGTGGACCCCGACGTCGGCCGCACCCGGGTGCGCTCGATCGTCGGCGAGCTGGACGAATGGGTATCGGTGCAGCAGGTGCAGGCCCAGACCCGCGCCATCGCCCTGCGCGGCGGGGTGGCCACCGATCGCATCGTGGCCGGGGCCCACCACAGCTTCGACCGGCACGAGCCCGTGCACGAGCTGCCCGAGGCCCGAATCGCGCCAGGCGCGCCCACGGTGCACCTGACCGACGACGGCGCCATGATCCATCCCCACACCGGCGAACCCGACCGCTCGCTCACCGACACCGATCTGTTCATCACCGCGGTCGAGGCCGGCTTCGGCCGCAAGGGGGCCCGCATCGGCGGGATCGGCGATCAGCCGGCGCTGTTCGAAGCCGACATGCTGGCCTTCCATCGGGACGTGCTGGGCGCGCCCTGATCTCAGACCACCTTGTCGACGAACCCCAGCTCGTTGCCGTCGGGGTCGGCGATGGTGAACTTCCGACTGCCGTAGGGCGTGTCGAACAACTCCTCGACGATCGTCACCCGTCCTCGCAACCGCTCCCACAGCGCGTCGGGATCGTCCACGGTGAAGTTGAACCGACCGCCCCGACCGGGTGCCTCCTGGATGGCGAACACTGCGCCCCGGTCGCAGTGGAAGTGAGCGTAGTGGGGGTGCTCGGGGGGCCATCGGGCCTCGAGCTCGAAGCCCAACACCGTGGTGTACCACTCGATGGCTCGACCGAGGTCGGCGACATTGGCCCGAGCGTGCTCCAGCCGCGTCCTCACGAGGTGCCCGGCCCTGTGGCCGACGGATCACTCATGATCTCGGCGATGACGGCGGGCCGAAGGCAGCATGGATGCCCGGACCCCGCTCCACCACCGGCGGATCGACCCCACGGTCCCACAGTCGCTTGATGAACACCTTCCAGCACAGCCACACGAACGCCGCGAACAGCACCCCACCGACGGTGGTTCGCACCAGCACCTCGACGAGGCCGGCATCGGACAGATCGTTCCCGTCGACCCACTCGGGCCCGCCCCAGACCAGGCTGAGGGTGGCGTCGGCATCGGTTCGGGCGTAGAGGAACCAGGCCGTCAACCGGCCCAGCCCGTAGAAGAAGAACCCCCAATAGACCAACAGCAGCCCCACTTCTGGTAGCCGCAGCCGCCGGTGCAGCCACGACCACACCTTGGGATCGGCCGGCACGATGGTGGACCGGAAGTACTCGGGACGCAGCGTGCTGCGGGCGAACACCAGCACCATGACCAGCCAGAACGCATCCCAGACCCCGCCGAGACTGGAGTAGTAGGCAGCAGCGTCGCCGTAGCGTCCCTCGGCCGCCGCGTGCTTCCACATGTCGATGGTGACCGGCTCGACGGAGAAGGGGAAGAAGGGCATGGTGCCGGCCGAGTCGGCGAAGTCGGTGAGCACGTGGGCCCACTGACCGATGAGCACGCCCAGCGCCCAGCTGCGGCTCTTGGTGACGGCCAGGATCGATATGGCGAAGACGAACCCGAAGATGAGCGAGTGGGTGAACCCCACGCCCGGCCAACCCCGGTGGAACTTGGCCGGGTTGTCGGCGGCGTAGACGAAGCTCTTGGTGAACAGGTCGGGCAGCTGCGTTCCCAGCACCACGGCCAGGAACGACGCCTTCACGTCGACGTGCTTCTGGATGAAGTAGTTCTCGAACTCGTGGGCGGCCCAACTCAATCGGACACCACCCGGCGGCGGACGCGACGGAAGAGGTTGGGCACCAGGAACAGGGTGATCAACAGCCACAGAGGACCGATGATCCAGTTCAACACGGTGCTCTTCACCACCAAAGCGAGGGCGACGTAGACGACGAACGTGACCACGAACCAGTGGGCCCTGGGCAGGCCCTCGACCGGGGGCGAGGAGGTCAAGCGGTCGCGGGTTGCGCCGTTGCGTCCAACGGCAGGTCGACGGTCGGGGGGGCGCCGAGGGTGCCGAGCGGATCGAGGCCCATCGTGCGCATGAAGTCGGCGTTCTCGCGCCAGGTGTCGAGCTGACGCTCGAGGCGAGGCCGTCGTTGGGCGCGATCCTTCAGCCGCTCCCATCCGTTGGCCGCCACAACGGCGACGACGACGGCGTTGGTGCCGAGAGCATCGAGAGCGGTGGTACACGTCGAGCACATGGCCGGTACTGTATGCCGGTTCTGGCACGCAGGGAGGCTGGCCATGGCACGGCGTCAGCTCCTCGCCGGACTGGTGCTCCTCGGTGGATTCGCCGCCTGGGCTGCGGTGGCGTCGGCGACCGACACGAGTGAGTGGGCGACCTCGCTCACCCGACACGTCCACGGGCGGCCCGACGGTTGGGCGGTCGTGCTCTGGCCGGCCATGCAGCTGGGCAACCGGCTGGTGGCGCTGGCGGTGTGTGGGCTGGTGGCGTGGTTGGTCGGCCGACGACCTGCCGTGGCCGTGCTGGCCATCGTCCTCGTGGCCTGGTCGGCAGCCATCCTCACCAAGGAGGTGGCGCAGCGACCACGTCCCTCGGCCGCCGAGCTGGGCGGCGCTCCACGGTCGATGGTGGAGGGTTGGGGCTTTCCGTCCAGCCACGCCACGGTGGCCTTCGCGTTGGCGACGGCCGTGGCCCTGGTGTGGCCCCGACCCTCGGCCTGGCGATACGCGCTGGTGCCCGTCGCGGTGCTGGCCGCCGTTGCGCGGATGTACTACGGCGTGCACTTCGCCGATGACGTCGCCGCCGGCGCCCTGCTGGGAACCGGAGTGGCCCTGACGATCGGCGCCGTCGCGCCGTCGACCTGAGTCGCGTCAACCCTCCAGCTGACTGGAGACTGCTCGCTACACTCGAGCCATGCAGATCGGAGCTCTCGCCGACCACGTCGGTGTGTCGACCAAGACCATCAGGTACTACGAATCGATCGGGCTGCTGGCCGAGCCCGAGCGGACACCGGCCGGCTACCGGGTGTACGACGAGGCGGCCCTCGAGCGACTGCGCTTCGTGCGCGATGCGCAGTCCACCGGCCTCTCCCTCACCGAGATCGCGTCGGTGCTCGAGCTCAAGGACGCGGGGTCCAGCTCCTGTCAGCACACGCGTGCGCTCCTCGATCGCCACCTGGGCGAGCTCGACCAGCAGATCGAGCGACTGGTGCAGGCGCGGCGACAGCTCGTGGAGCTGTCGCAGCGGGCCCGGGCCCTCGATCCCCAGGCCTGCACCGACCCCAACCGGTGTCAGGTGATCGGGATCGACGTCGCCGGAAGCGGGACTTGACCTTCCTCTCGGCTGGAAGGTCTAGGCTGGACCCCATGGCCACCTCCATCGACTCCCATGGGTCCACCGACGATGTCCGTCGGGTCGACCTCACCATCGACGGAATGACGTGCGGCGGGTGCGCCAGCCGCATCCAGGCCGGTCTCGATCGGCTCGACGGAGTGGCCGAGGCCAACGTCAACTTCGCCACCCACCGGGCCATGGTGCTGTTGCGCGACGCCGTCGACGAGGACCTCCTGCGAGCCACGGTCGAGGACCTGGGGTACACGGTGGTGGCCGCCGACATCGGCCATGACGATCGGGCTCGCGAACGCGAGTTGGGCCGACGGCTGTTCGTCGCCGTGCCCCTCGCCCTCGTGGTCATGGTGCTCTCCATGGTGCACCCGCTCCACTTCGATGGCTGGCGGTGGGCGGTGGCCGCTCTGACCACACCGGTCGTGTTCTGGTCGGGTTGGACCTTCCACCGCAGCACCCTCGTCAACCTCCGTCACGGCGCCACCACCATGGACACGCTGGTGTCGATGGGATCGGTGTCGGCGTGGCTGTGGTCGGCCATCGTGTTGGTGAGCGGGGTCGACGAGCCCGTCTACTTCGAGACCGCCGCCATGATCGTCACCCTCATCCTCTTGGGGAAGTGGCTCGAGGTGCGGGCCACCCGACGGTCGGGCGACGCCATCCGCGCCCTGGCCGAGCTGGGCAGTCCCACCGCCCGGCTGGAAGACGGCCGAGACATCCCTCTGTCCGAGCTGACCGTGGGGACCCGCTTCCTGGTGCGCCCAGGCGAGAAGATCGCCACGGACGGCGCGGTGGTCGACGGGTCGTCGGCGGTCGATGCCTCGATGATCACCGGCGAGCCGGTGCCGGTCGCCGTCGGAATCGGCGACGAGGTGATCGGTGCCACGGTCAACACCAACGGGTCGCTGGTGGTCGAGGCCACGAAGGTCGGATCCGACACCGCGCTGGCCCAGATCATCCGACTGGTCGACGAGGCCCAGGGCAGCCGGGCCGACGTGCAGCGCCTGGCCGACCGGGTGTCGACGGTCTTCGTGCCCCTCGCCATCGGCGCCGCCCTGGTCACGCTGGTGGCCTGGCTCGTCACCGGGCACGCGGCCAGCGAGGCCTTCACTGCGGCCGTGGCGGTACTGATCATCTCCTGCCCATGCGCGCTGGGACTGGCCACGCCGTTGGGGATCATGGTGGGCACCGGACGGGGTGCCCAGCTGGGCATCATCATCAAGGGCGGTGAGGTACTGGAGGACACCCGGGCGGTGGATGTGATGGTGGTCGACAAGACCGGCACCCTCACCGAAGGCCGGATGCACCTCGTCGACACCATCAGCGCATCGGGTGACGGCGACGAGGTCTTGGCCCTGGCTGCGGCCCTCGAATCCCGCTCCGAGCACCCGATCGCGGCGGCGATCGCCGCCGCCCATCCCGACCGTCCGCCGGTGGCTGGGTTCCAGAGCCGACCCGGGCTCGGCGTGTCCGGCACCGTCTCCGGCACGTCGATGGCCGTGGGTCGCCGCCGGCTCTTCGCCGAGGTGCCGCCCGCCATCGACGCGGCGGCCGATCAGGCCGAGGCCGCTGGCCACACGGCGGTGCTGGCCGGGCGCGACGGCCGAGCCGAGGTGGTGCTGGTGGTCGCCGACCGGGTGAAGGAACACGCGGCCGAGGCCATCGACGCGCTGCATCAGCAGGGACTCACGGTGACCATGCTCACCGGCGACAACCCCCGAACCGCCCAGACCGTGGGCGCCGCGGTCGGGGTGGACCGTGTGCAGGCCAGCCTGTTGCCCGCCGACAAGGTGCTGCACGTCCAGGACCTGCAGGCCGCCGGACATCGGGTGGCCATGGTGGGCGACGGCATCAACGATGCGCCGGCCCTGGCCCAGGCGGATCTCGGTATCGCGGTGGGCACGGGTACCGATGTGGCCATCCAGGCATCGGATCTCACCATCGTGAGCGGTGATCTGCGCGCCGTGGCCGATGCCATCGCCCTGTCCCGCCGAACCCTCGCCACCATCAAGGGCAACCTGTTCTGGGCCTTCGCCTACAACGCGGCCGCCATCCCGCTGGCCGCCTTCGGGGTGCTCCAGCCCATGATCGCCGCTGCGGCGATGGGTCTGTCGTCGCTGTTCGTGGTGTCCAACAGCTTGCGACTGCGTCGCTTCACCGGCTACCGCCGACCAGCCAGCCCGTCCTGACGGATCTGGCGTCAGTTCGTCGCGCTGAGTCGCACAGACCCACGCAATTTCGGTGGAGGTGGGGAACCGGGGGTGGAGGGCGGGTCGTCGTAGCCTGTAGCCGACACCCGGGGGCCACCCAATGACGACGTTTCGAAGCCGCCACCGCGCCGCACGGTGGGGCGCCGCCCTGCTGGTGCTCGCCCTCGTGGCGGGTGCGTGCTCCGACAGTGGTGACGACCCCGACCGCGAGTCACCGCCCACCAGCACCCCACCCGACGGCGGGCCGACATCGGTGGCCGACCTCGGGGCGGGCCCCCTGGCGGTGCGGCTCCGGACCGGCGCCCCGGTGGATGCCCAGGTGACCGATCCCGTCGCAGTGGTTGCCGGCCAACCCCTGGACCCCGACGAAGTGGCGGCGGTCCTCGACCGGCTCCCCGAGTGGGACACACCCGATGACGACCAGCAGGACTTCAACCGACCGGCAGAGACGCTGCGGCCGCCACGCAACGGCGACACCATCGAGGCACCCTTCCCGGCCCAGGGCGACGATCCACCGCCGCCCGTGCCGTCAGGACCGCTGGAGGTCCTGCGGTACCAGCCCGAGGGCGATGTCGACCTGGCCCCGTTCATCAGCGTCACCTTCAACCAGCCGATGGTCGAGCTGGGCACCGTCGACCAGGTCGAGGCGGCCGATGTTCCCGTCGCCGTCACCCCCGACCTCCCTGGCCGCTGGGAGTGGATCGGCACCAAGACGCTGCGCTTCGAGCACCAGTCCGACCTGATCGACCGGCTGCCGATGGCCACGTCGTACGTCGTCGACATTCCCGCGGGAACGAGCTCGACCACCGGTGGCCAGTTGGCCGACGCGGTCCGGTTCGAGTTCTCCACGCCAACCGTGCAGCTCCGGTCCTTCCAGCCCGAGGGCGACTCGCTGCCGCTGGAACCCGTCTTCGTGGCCAGCTTCGACCAGCGCATCGACCCCGACGCCATGCTCTCGGCCATCACGGTGGAGGCGGGCGACCAGCCGGTGGACGTACGACTGGCCACCGACAACGAGATCGAAGCCGACGAGCAGGCGGCCCGGGCGGTCGACCGGGCCCTGGACGATCGGTGGATCGCCTTCCGACCGGTGGACCCGCTGCCGGCCGACACCGAGATCACGGCGCGGATCGGTCCGGGCGCGCCGTCAGCCGAGGGTCCCCGCACCAGCGACGACACCCCGTCACGAACCCTGCGCACGTTCGCCCCCCTGCGCGTGGAGGAGCAGAACTGCACCGACTCCGAGCCCTGCGAACCGTCGCAGCAGCTGCGCGTCCAGTTCAACAACCCCCTCGACGAGGCCGCCTTCGACCCGGCACAGGTGACGATCGAGCCCGCCCTCGACGCCAGCTTCGTGTTCGCCGCCGGCGACACGCTCACCGTGGCCGGCGCCACCGCCGCCAACACCACCTACGAAGTCACCGTCGACGGCGGCCTGACCGACATCCACGGTCAGACCCTGGCCGGCGACGAGAAGCTGAAGTTCACCTTCGGCGAGGCCCGTCCCCGCCTCGACCCGTTCGCCGGCGAGCTGATCACCCTGGACCCGTTCGACGACTCGCCCTCCATCGCCGTCACGTCGGTGAACCACCAGTCGCTGCGGGTTCGGCTGTTCTCGGTGGACCCGACCGACTGGTTCCGGTATCGCCAATACGCCGAGGACTGGTACCGGGGCGAACTCCAGACCACCATCCCCACGCCACCCTGGCCGGCCACGGTCGACAGGGAGGTCGCCCTCGACGAGCCCTTCGACCAGCTGACCCAGACCGACCTCGAGCTGGGCGATGTCCTGGGCGACGACCCCGGTCATGTGGTGGTGATCGTGGAACCCACCGGTGACCTGGCCCGCCTGGACCGCAACGACCCCGACTTCTGGTCCAACCGCCCGACCATGACCTGGATCCAGCGGACCGACATCGGTCTCGACGCCTTCGCCGACCGCGAAGACCTGGTGGCGTGGACCACCGACCTTGCCACCGGTGCCCCGAAGGCCGATGTGGAGGTGACGCTGACCGGCACGGACCAGACCCAGCGCACGGACGCCGACGGACTGGGCCAGCTCGCCCTGCCGGCCGCCAACCGCCCGAACGACGGCCCGTTGGTGGCCCGCCATCAGAACGACAGCGCCATCCTGGCCGGAGGATGGTCGGCCGAGACCACCCGTGACGTGACCAGCTGGCACCTGTTCAGCGATCGGGGTCTGTACAAGCCGGGCGAGACGGCCCACTTCAAGGGATGGGTCCGGGGCCTGCGCCTGAGCGGCGACGCCCAGCTGGCCCTGGTCGAGCCCGGGACCAGAGCCGAATACCGCATCCAGGACCCGCAGGGCAACGAGCTGGCCACCGGTGAGCTCGACCTGAGCCCCCTCGGGGGATTCGACTTCTCCATCGACGTGCCCGAGGGCGCCAACCTGGGGCCGGCCGAGATCCGGCTGCGCCTCATCGACTCGTCGTTCGCCGAGTGGCACTACGACTCCTTCGAGATCCAGGACTTCCGTCGGCCCGAGTTCGAGGTCACCGCTCGCACCGAGTCTCCGGCGCCCTACTTCGTGGACCAACCGGCCACCGTTGCGGTGGACGCGACCTACTTCTCCGGCGGACCGCTGCCCGACGCCGACGTCGAATGGGTGGTCACCACCGACACCACCTCGTACACGCCGCCCAACTGGCCCGACTACACGTTCGGCATCTGGACACCGTGGTGGGAGTCGGCGTACGGCGGCTACGACGACTACTCGGCCGGGTTCGCCGTCGAGGACTACGACTTCCCCTACCCCGACGGCGAGCCGGTGGCGGTGGAGACGCTCACGGGTCGGACGGGACCCGACGGCACGCACTACCTGGAGATGTCGTTCACCGGCGACGGCGAGAGCCAGCCCACCAGCGTCACCGCCCAGGCCACCGTGTTCGACGTCAACCGCCAGGCCTGGTCGTCGACGGCCGCTGTCCTGGTCCACCCGGCCGACGTGTACGTGGGCCTCCGCAGCCCCCGGGCCTTCGTCCGCCAGGGTGAGCCGCTGTTGATCGACGCCATCGCCACCGACCTCGACGGTGAAGCGGTGGCCGGACGGACGGTGACCATGGAGGCCAGTCGCCTGGAGTGGCGGTACCAGAACGGTGAGTGGAGCGAGGTGGCGGTCGACACCGAGACGTGCTCGGTGACCTCGGCCGCCGAGGCGGTGTCGTGCTCGTTCGCCACCGGCCAGGGCGGCACCTACGAAGTGGCGGCCACCGTCACCGACACCACCGGCCGGCGCAACCGCAGCGAGCTCACCCGATGGGTCAGCGGCGGAACCGCCCGACCCGACGCCCGGGTGCAACAGGAGGTGGTCACGCTCATACCGGACCAGGCCGAGTACGAGGCCGGCGAAACGGCCGAGATCCTGGTGCAGTCGCCCTTCGGCCCCGCCGACGGGCTGGTCAACATCATGCGCAACGGCTTCGTGTCGACCACCAGGTTCGAAGCCACCGACGGCTCGGCCGTGGTCGAGATCCCGATCACCGACGACCTGATCCCGGGCGTCCGGGTACAGATCGACCTGGTCGGCCAGACCGATCGCATCGATGCCGACGGCCAGCCCGTCACCGACGTCCCACCCCGGCCGGCCTACGCCACCGGCGCAGTCGAGCTGGCCGTTCCCGCCACCACCCGCAGTCTCACGGTGACGGCCACACCCACCCAGCCCGAGGTGGAACCCGGGGCCGCCACCACCGTGGACGTGAGCGTGGTGGACGCTCGGGGCGAGCCGGTCGACGCTGCCGAGGTGGCGGTGATCGTGGTGGATGAGGCCGTGTTGGCGCTGTCGGGCTACCAGCTGCCCGATCCCAACGAGGCCTTCTATCTGCCACGCGGCGCCGACTGGATCGACGCTCGCTACGGCCGGGCCAGCATCGAGCTCACCGGCGTCGACCGATTCCAGGAGGTCAGCGAGGCGTTGTCGGGAGATGGTGGTACCGACGACGCGACCAGCGGCGGAGAAGCTTCCTTCGACGAGGCGGCGACCACGATCGCCGACCTGGCGGCACCCGCCGAGCTGGCGCCCTCTGCCAACCAGACCCAGGGCGGCTCGCCCACCACCCCCATCGACGTCCGCACGGAGTTCGACGCGCTGGCCCTGTTCGCCCCCGACGAGCGCACGGGCGCCGATGGCACCCTCACCGTCGAAGTCGATCTGCCCGACAGTCTCACCCGTTACCGGGTGATGGCGGTGGCCGTCGGCGACACCGACTCGTTCGGGTCGGGCGAGGCCACAATCACGGCCCGGCTGCCGATCATGGTGCGACCCTCGGCTCCCCGA
>Ga0224505_10002316_pt1 | contig 11274 bp, 14 predicted proteins | sample SF_Jan12_sed_USG_FD_169102 | JGI IMG/M metagenome (GOLD analysis project Ga0224505, IMG submission 169102) | Sediment microbial communities from San Francisco Bay, California, United States - SF_Jan12_sed_USGS_4_1 | ecosystem: Environmental > Aquatic > Marine > Sediment | place: USA: California...
CAAGCGGTCAAGAGTACGCTGAAGGAAAGGAGGACACAGGGGAAGGATCCATGAGCTTAATTCAGACGAAAACCTGTCCAAACAATGGGGGGAACCTCAAAGGATTTCGGCGTCTTTAATTAGCGGGAGACTAAGGCAAGGCTAGCGCGCCAACACTGGCAGCAACCGACACAGTCTCTGATCCCATTTCAGGACCGCCCTGGAGTGGTGAAGCCCCCCCCCCTCAGACTCTGCCCGCATAAGTCTCGTCGAGTCATGCCTGTCGAAGCGCGGCCGACTCAGAGGGGGGCGAGCCGCAGACCGCAATCATGATCTCATAGCCCTTCGGCGCATATGATATCCAACCGAACTCCCAACCCAGGGCCTCTTTTTAGCGTCAGCTATACTTTCCGAGAGTGGTTTTGGATAACCAGGAGGGGTATCCGATGCGACGAGTAACGAAATCCCTAGCCTTGCTGACGCTGCTGTTCTTCTGGGGCTGCTCCAACACCATCTTGGTCCCCGTTCCCCCACGGATGGATCTCAAGAAGTATGGCACGATTGGACTCGTTCACTTCACCACCAATTCCGACCCAGCGCTCACTGCGTTTGCCACACAGCAGTTTCAGGAACATGTCCAAGGCGCCTTCCCCGGTACGCCGATCCTCGACTTGGGCACCAAGGAGGCGGTGCTGGAAGCAATCGGCGCCACGCAGTTGGATGCCGATGCGATGACACACATCGGCAAGAAGTATGGAGTCTCTGCCGTGTTCCTGGGGGAAATCGTTTACTCCGATCCAAAGACCGATGTCACAGTCAACGATCTCACCACTCTAAATGGAAGCATACGGACGGAGATTAGAGGCGATGTGTCCGGGAAACTGATGGAGACACAAGTGGGTGCCAGCGTGTGGAGCAGCTCTGCCTGGGCGAAGCGCCAACTCACTGGCGTCAGCGTGTCACCAAAGCGAGGAATACGCACCATCATCGGAGACTCGAATCCTCGCAAGGAGATGGTGCCTGCACTCATGTTTCATTTGACTGAGGATTTCCGTCCGCGAATGGTTCGCCAGCCAAAACCACAACAATAAAGTATCCCGTACAAACCGCGTGCCTCGGTACTTGCTCTGGCCCCTCAGGGAACATCGGCGCGTCGCCACCTTCTCTTCTCTCACTCTTCTTCACGCAGTGAAGTACACTTGACAGGGCCACTCGTGATTACAAGATTGACATCACCAGGGACCTGCCGTAGCGCGTGAGTATGAGCGATGGGAATGCTGAATCCCTCTTATTCCACGTGTTCGGCTGAATGACGCAGACACAACCAATCGATAGTCACTGGAAACTATTTCTGGTCGGCGCTGAAGGGAAGAAACGGCCCGTATTGGATGTCTCCGTGCCACCTCATCTCTCACCCGAAGAACTTCTCACCGATCGCGATGACCTCTATCATGAATCTGCGTCCCCCTCACATCTCTCCGTACAGTGACGTTGATCAATCATCCAACGACGATCAACGAAATCGATGAACACGTCTCGTCCTTCCATTGTCAGCAGACCCCACGCCCTTGTACGCTCCTCTTCCTCCTGAGATAGAATAGAACATTCGCTGAGGGCGCTATGCGTCAGGTCATCCGTATCGGCCTTTGTTGTGGAGTTGTCCTTCTCATCCTTCCGTCCTGCGGGGGGCCTGGGTATCAAATCCGTCACCCTCAGGGCTATGGTGAGATACCCCAAGGGGGGACTTAGGTCGCCGTCGAGAGTGCGTACCAATCCCCATCGCGAGAGAAGGTGTACTACGATCCTAAGTTGGTTCGCCGAGGCAGCGATCTGGCGACGCTGTGGCAGTTAGTCGACTACAAGGTGATGCAAGGGAATGCCTCCTTCGGGATGTTCATGATGAGCCCTCACCGGTTTTTCTCGACGAAGACGCATAAGGAATTTGACTGCACAAGCAAGCAGGTTCGGCTCTTGGCCTCTTCAGAGTTCTCTCAGCATATGGGTACGGGAACAGGAAACGCGGTGTTGGTCGAACAGGGCCATGAACAGCAGGTAAAACCTGGCAGTATCAACCAGGCGCTTTGGGAAGTGGCCTGTGGGGTGGCCCTCACTTCCGAGTACGAACTCCTTGACCGATGCGCTACTCCGCGATGATCGGATTGATGCTGCTGATGGCCTTCCTCTTTCTTTGGGGACGTCAGCTCCAAGCCCCAACCCATGTGAGCGGCAAGGTCTACGATCTGTTGCTTGCGACGCTCTTATCACACCGCGTGCCGGAGGTATCGATCGACCAACTCATGTCTGAACCCTTTCATTTGCTCGATGCCCGGTCCTACCGAGAATTTGAGGTGAGCCATATTCAAGGTGCCATTTGGGTGGGCTACAACGATTTTGAGGCGGCCCGCCTTGCCGGAATTGAGCGACAGGACCCTGTGGCGGTCTACTGCTCCGTGGGATACCGCAGTGAACGTATCGCGGAGAAACTCCACCAGCAAGGATATACCAACGTCGTCAATGTCTATGGTGGCCTCTTCGAATGGGTGAATACCGGACACCCGGTCGTCACCGGCCTGGGTACTGAAACAGACAAGGTTCATGCCTATTCGGCGTTTTGGGGTGTCTGGCTCAAGCGTGGAGAACGACTCTATGAATAGTAGAGATAGAATAGTGTGGGGTCTATACGCTTTGAGCGCATCCCCTCGCTGTGGGACAGTTAGTCGATTTACCGCATTTGCAGCTGAATGTCCCGCTTTGCCTCCTACTTTCCCCTGTTCAAATCCATAGACCAGCCGGATTCTAGCAAGTAAAATATGTGGCTGATGGTTTATCTTCCACCTGTTGAGGCAATCTCCCCTGCTTGAGAATGGTACGTGTTGAAAGGATGGTGTCGATGTGGCGTTGTGTCGTTACGATCCTATTGCTTGTGGCCTGCGCGTCAGGGACGAAGCCTGAATCCGTCCGTGCAGCACAGTCACTTGAGGAGGCAGAATTCGCCTATGAACGCGGAGACTATACGCAAGCGGCCAGGCTCTTCAGTCCTCTCGCTGAGCAAGGAGTGGCATCAGCCCAGTTCTACCTTGGCCTGATGCATGAAAAGGGGCGAGGTGTCCGGCAGGACCACTCTATGGCACTGCTGTGGTTTCGTAAGGCCGCCGCGCAGGGCTACGCCGGTCCGCAGAACAACCTCGGGCTGATCTATGAGCGAGGCCGCGGCGTCAGGAAAGACGTCGTTCGTGCGCTGATGTGGTACACCATTGCTTCGACCATGCTGAGTGGCACTGAGCAGAAAACAGCCATGAATCGTCGAGACTATCTCACCTCACAGCTGAGACCTGCGCAGATCGAGCAGGCGAACGAGTTGGTGCAGCATTGTCAGCAAACCCACTTCAAAGACTGCGAGTAGGAACGGTGAGGGCCTGCGTCGCCTATCCACACGCATGCATGGCTCATATGCCGCACTGAAGGTATCTAGGCTCTGCATGCGGTACCTGCCCTGCATTTGCCGATAGAAGTACAATTAAATTATATGCCCTGTGCTCATCGGAGCGAGCCGAAGACAGCCGCTCTTGCGTTCGCGCCTACCACGAGTTATATGTGACATGCAGATAAGGCCCAACAATGACAGGAGAGTCGGTAGATGAAAACAAACATATTCCTAAGCACGTTGCTCGGTTGTGCCATGGCCGTGTCGGTCAGTCATGCAGAGGAAGTTGGTAGTGTCGATACCAAATTCAAAATGCTAGGGCCCGATCACAAAATTGTAATTGAAGCGTTCGACGACCCCAAGATTGAAGGCATCACCTGTTATCTAAGCCGATCCAAAAAAGGTGGCTTGAAAGGCATGGTAGGCTTAGCGGAGGAAACCTCAGACGCTGCGCTTTCGTGTCGTCAAGTCGGTCCTATCCGCACGACGGGTGAGCTGAAAGAAGGCGAGCGGGTCTTCAGTGAGAATCGGTCCCTGGTTTTCAAGAAGCTCCAAGTCGTCCGATTTTTTGATAAGAAACGACAGACCTATGTCTATCTCGCGTACAGTGATCGCGTGATCGAGGGGTCGCCACAGAATGCCATCTCGACGGTGCCTATCCAACCCTGGGCAAGTCAATAAGGCAATGCACATGTCTTCGTAAGACAGAGGATCCATCAGAACTGCCACGTCTACGGCGTGACACGCGAAGAATGCCTGTGTGCATCGGCTTGTGGAAGCATATGACGGAAAAACCCGGGCAGCTTCATCCAGGGCTGGTCGATCAGAAGCTGAGAGACCGCCACCAGTTCGTCCAGACCTCTGACAAGATGTCATAGTCCCCACTGAGATGAGCCGGACGCCCCCTTCATCCCACGCGTGTTTGTTATAATTCTTTCTTGTGGAACGACATAACTCCATCCCCAAGGTTCTCTCGTTCGCTTACCTGCTTGCCATCATACTCCTGCTGAATGGATGTACGTCCAAGCGTCCGCCTGCTGGTATTCACTTCCCAATCACCAATGGGTTTCACTCAGACTTGCCTACTGAAAAACAGCGCATTCTCATCTGGGGAAATTCTTCCTTGAGCAAGGTCGCTGAAAAATGGCTTCGGTCCCACCACTACTCCCCTATTCTGGCTCTTCCACAGAAGATCCACGCTGAACTTGATCATGGGGAAGCATTCCGGCTCGCGGCCGAGCTTGGGACTGAATTCGTGCTCCTTCTTGAACAGGAAGAGCTGAAGACGGGAGCGCTGATCGAGCCTCATTGCGGCGCACGGTTCAATCTCAGCATCACCGCTCGTGGTCTATTACAAAGAAGCCGGGAGATGGTCTTCCGTGGCAGCGCCCATTACCCGCAGTGCGTTGAACGCACTCATGAGATCGTTGAGCATTTAACCTGCCAAGCTCTTGCGACTGCCTGGGGATTCCGTCCGTCTGGGCAGTTAGAGATTCCCTCATCACTGGCCTGTACAACTGGACAAGTCCCCCTTCCCGCAACGCGCCAGTATTAAGCCGGGATAGGAGCGAGCACAGTTTTCCACGTAGCAGTCATCAGCTGGTATCGACTGTTGCGTCGCCCCCCCCCCTATACAGCTCGCCTCGGTGATATTCCCTTCTCCCATCAACCCTAAGACATGCCGAGACAACTTGTCCTCGATGACATCTGCCCCATACCAAAGCACTAGGCCAATTGCATGTAATTGTGTTGCTTTCGTCGATGCCCAGCATGTAAGAGAGGACTCCTGTGGCTAGGACGTGAAACGCGCACCTGCCTCCGCTCGAGTGGAAGTGGCCCTCATGAATTACTCTCTGTTCGCCATCTGTACCGTGGAAGCACCTCAAGGTGTGATACCTCAGGATTATTCCATCTCACCGTCATCCGTCAAACCTCTCATGCACACTGGTTCGTTTGGGTGCACAATGATTCGTTCTGTGTCTCCAGCGATTCTCGCAAGAAGGAGTATTTATGATATGGAGAGTCACTAGCTGCGTAGTGGCAATGGCGATCGGACTCATCCTGCTGTTAACCGGAACGGCACAGGCCCAGGACGTTCGAGGTGAGTCCAGCTCTTCCCTCAAAGGCACGTTTCGGTTCAGTACGGTCAAGACCTGTACTGACGTCGTGATCGGTTCGACAACACATCTCTACTTCAATGGAACCATCGTCTATGAGGGAAATGGGTCCGCTAGGCTGACTCAACGAGGGACACTAGTCCTTCCCAGTTCCACCGCCTCGTCATTTGAGGAAACGGCGGAACTGGCCTATTTCCTAAAACCTGATGGGAGTTTGGTTCAGGAAGGAACATTCACCGCAACTGATCACTCCTATACTCTCACTGGCGCCAGAATGATCGGACAGATTGATGCACAAGGTTCTGTCCTTACGCTCGGTGCCCCCATTCCTCCTGAAAAAGAGACAGTCACTACCTCGGGAGGCGGAATTGCTCAGTATTTCTGTGGGGCTTCAGGGACGGCCGTCCGGATACGCTAAAGGCGAGTAGCTCGCATCCCCCCTACCTCCTTGCCCATTCCCCTCGCACATCACGCCGGGGATAAATATGGCTGGATTGCTGATGATTCCAGGTCCAGACCTATCCGATCATGATAGGGTATCAGCCGTCTGCGCAGATTAGATCCTTTGAGAAATGACTAGGTTTGTCATGATTTGAGAACCTGTGTTGATTGAACGCCGCTTGCCCCTTCCGCCGGCTTCTCACTCCAACCCATCCAATGAGGGATATGAGAGTCACCCATTGTTGGGTAGAATCGCCCCCATCACATGGCCAACTTTCCTCATACTCGAACCTACGTGCGGTTTTCCTTCGACTCACCGCTCATTCTCGGAGGCGAGTCTTATGTGTGCGAAGGGGTACTTCGTAATCTCTCCCTGCAGGGTTGTTCGATTGTGTCCGACCGTGAACTCGTATTGGGCAGTATCGTGCGCGTGAGCCTGCTCTTGCCTGATCAGGTTCGTGCACTACCGATTGAGATCGGTCGAGTTATCTGGGCGCAGGGCTTTGGGTGTGGGTTGGAGTTTATGGAGTTGTCACTGCCCACACGGCTGCGTCTTGGTCGTATCCTACGAGTTTCGCTGGTCGACTTCTTGAACGCCCGCAAACTACGCGAGTGCGAGCGAGCTGTGGTGTAGGTTTCCCTCCCGACGAATCCATCGACCTACGACCCATGCCCATAGGCTGTGCGGCCACCGCCTTTTCGCCAGAGAATCAACGTCAGACTCATTGACAAGCTGGTTGATCCCTCGGGGCGTTCTCCTTGCCAGTGCAAATGCTTGAGGAGGCTGAAAGGGAGGACTGCGTGAAATGAGCGGTGCGCGGGTGCCGTTCAAGGCTGCATGTTCTTATAGGCAATAAAGGCGGAGATAATGATGGACTTTTCAATAGCGGGCAACTCAGGTATGCGAGAAGTCATCAGCTGAAACTCCGACAAGGTCATGTGCCGCTGACGCCGGATCCAGTGCACTAAGGGATTCCAGAGAGGATGAAAGTTCTGGCACCACCATCCAGGGGCCAAACCATCTTCAGAATATTTTGGCGACCTCTGTACGGATTTGGCGTGAGCGACACTCACTGACGGACTGGCTGCTCCCTGATCTTCTTGCATGGTGGACAACAACACGAGATGAGCCATAAAAATACCTGCTAGCACTCTATGAATATTGAGTTATCCCCTGAATCCACAAACAGCTACCTCACTGTCATTCCTGAGCCGACCCTGTGTCGTTAAGCAAATCAAGTACCACGCTCAAAATACTTAAGTTTCCTAATAGTTGTTAAATATATTTATCATTCAACCTGTGATGAGTGACTGATTTCACACACAGTGTAGTATTTTGAGACATACCCCTTATTTGAGATGGCACATCGGGACATCGCTCGCATAGAACTGTGCTTACGAGAAACTGAATCACACTGCAATTGTATTTGAGTTTGAGTATGTGCCAGGATTAGTTGTTCCGATTTAGTCTACGGTTCCACTCATGCTAAGTGTTCTATCGTGAGAGAGTCTTTCGTGCCTGCTCATGGAAAATAATTCTCCAGGATGTCTAGATATAGCAGGAGTCAGTTGCAGTTGATGACAGAATACAATTCAAGTCACCTACATATCGTGTACAGATTTAATAACAAAAGTGTTTCACTATGAAACACTTTTGTTATGCCATGCCATGATCACTTTGCGCCGTGAAAACCTGAGGAAGTATCTTCTCCACATGACAGGATGAATTGAAGAGGGGGAGCAAAAGAGCCCGCACAATCAGGGCAGCCGTTTATGGGATCGGCTACGAAGGAACTTGAGAAACTGGCTCGAGTGATGCTCCGACCGCGGATCCTGTCGTCATCACGGAACTTGCTTTGTCAGAACTTGATTGTCAGTCTGCTTACGCGTCGATCGTGTCGTTACCGTGGGATGCATGAGTGTGGTGGTAATCGTTTCCAGCCCATATTGTTTCAGTTTGCGGTAAAGCGTCGATCGGCTCACCTGGAGATCGCGTGCAACCCGACTCATGTTCCCACGATGGAGCGTGAGTGCCCTAATGAGTAACTCGGTTTCAATTCGCTGGTGGGCCGCTCGCAGGGAATCCAATGAGTCCGTGGCAGGAAGGTCTTCACCACTCAGGTCAAGGTCTTGACGTGTGATCTCCTCCTCTTCACTCATGACGACAGCGCGTCGGACGCGATTCTTTAATTCTCGCACATTTCCCGGCCACGAGTGCCTGCGGAGTGCATCAATAGCCTGAACCGAAAAGCCACGTATTGTCTTATGCGTCGTCGTGGCTGCTTGCTGAAGAAACACCATCGCCATCAGCAACGCATCTTCTCCGCGATCTCGAAGCGGCGGAAGATGAATATGCAAGACTCCCAATCGATAGTAGAGGTCCTCCCTAAATCGATTTTGGTCCATGGCAGCTTTGAGATCGACATTGGTGGCCGCAATCACTCGCGTGTCGACATGAAGGGTCTCTTGTCCTCCGACTCGTTCGAAGGTTCCTTCCTGGAGAAACCTGAGCAGTTTGACCTGTGAGGAGTGAAGGAGATCGCCAACCTCGTCAAGAAATAAGGTTCCGCCGTCCGCGGCTTCGAGCTTGCCTTTTTGGGGGTGGATAGCTCCGGTAAAGGCTCCTCGTTCATGTCCAAAGAGTTCCGACTCGAGCAAGGTTTCGGGAATGGCGGCGCAATTAATCGGCACGAATGGTCCTAGTTTGCGAACACTCCGTGCATGGATAGCCTGTGCGGTGAGTTCCTTTCCAGTACCGGTTTCGCCAGTCAACAGCACCGGCATCTCAGTCGCAGCAACTTTGGCAATCTTCTCGAACACTCCGCAAATGGCGGGACTCGCTCCAACCATGTCGTCCACCGTCTACTCCTCTCTTCCAGAATTTGCCGGGATACTATCGGATACGTGCAACCTGTGACTCGTACGATATTGTGCCGCTACGTGTATGACAGGCTCCTTCACCGTGGAATGCACTCGGTTGAACGACAGAGAATGACATGCTTTTGAACAGGCCTGTGGATTCTAAAGAGAATCTTTCAGGTATGACTCTCATAGAAAACGACAACGGGCCTCCAGTATTGTGCTCCATTCAGTCGGAGAATTTCGTATAGCTAGAGGCATCTTGTAACTGTGCTACCGCTTCGTTGAACGGAAGTTTCAATCCTCTATCCCATTGTCTTGGGAAAATGAACTTCGAATCGTTTGGTCTCTGGGCAATGAAAGCATTCGTTTCCCGTCCACGAATAATTTTCCGACGGAGCGACCGGCACAACGACCATGTGGGTCTGAAAGACCTTACTCAAGATAAGAACAGGGCATATATCAAGCCACCATTCAATGAGAGACATCCAACTATATGAATGTAGGGACAGTACGACATTCGGCTCTATCTGCTAGCACAATTACGCATGCTGGCTCTAGTTCAGATTTCGGTAGGATCTTTCACTGTATTGGATATGTAACGCCGATTGTTTCGGCTGACTATCGACTATTTCAGCTGCGCTCATCGGAGGAATCGCCGCTCGACGCAGATGAAAGAGTAGAGCCTATAGCACCTATACGACATCCGTGCATTTGTCACGTCGGATTAATATCTGTACATCTCTGTGCTGTGCTGAAAACCGTTCCGCGAATCATTGTGAACAGCCTCACTATCCACTGGATACTCCCGCGATACCCCCCACGGATGTCACCGTGCCCTATGACACACTGGTACGCCCACATGATCAACTATGATAATCTGGCCCGTTCTCGACCAGGAATGGCAAACTCCCTGGCCACTACTATCGCTGAATACGTTGTTCCCTATTGCCGCATCATGACCTGGAGGCTGAGATGTTCGACTGGATGGCTCACTCGGAGATGTGGATTGCCCTTGGAACACTGACTGCGCTTGAAATAGTTCTTGGGGTGGACAACATCATCTTCATCTCCGTTCTTGTCGGTCGCCTGCCGCAGCACCAGCGGGATCTTGCCCGTCGTGTGGGGTTAGGGCTTGCCATGATCGCACGACTGGGCCTCCTGTTTTCCATTTCGCTGGTCATGGGATTGACGGCTCCTCTATTCACCGTGCTGAGTCAAGCGATCTCAGGCCGCGATCTGATCCTGATAGGGGGCGGCCTGTTTCTCCTCGCCAAGGCAACTCACGAGATACACGACAGTCTGGAAGGTACGGAAGAGCTGACTACGTCCTCCGGCTCCACCAGTTTTGGAATGATGTTGTTTCAAATCACGTTACTGGATATCGTCTTTTCCCTGGATTCAGTAATCACGGCAGTCGGGCTTGTCAACAACGTCTCCGTGATGGCCATGGCCATCATCATCGCCGTACTGGTCATGCTGGTTGCCGCCCGTTCCATCGGAGCGTTTGTGGACACCCATCCCACGATCAAAATCCTTGCGCTGTCCTTCCTCATTCTCGTCGGAGTCACACTGATGGCGGAAGGGTTCGATGTACATGTCCCCAAAGGCTATATCTACTTTGCCATGGCATTCTCAATTACAGTGGAGATGGTCAACCTGCGAATCCGCGGAGGCTCGACTGCACCGCGAAAGCTCCACAACCGATTTGCGACGACTCCAACGACTCCATCAGCCCAGGAACACTAATACGATATGCGACTATGCTGGTTCAGAAGACTGTGCTGGGTTTCGAGAGGAAGGACAAGCTGACAGCGGTGCCGCCAATTATTCGAGCGACTGGCCTTCTGCCTTGATACCCACCGAGAGCTCAATCGTCTCGCCGAGCAGCATCAGGCCTCCGGCAAAGAGATATCCGTAGAAGACACTTATGGCCGACGTTGCAATGAGTGCGCCGTAGAGCCACGGCGCCGCTACACCCGCTCCCTGTGCCACGACGAAGAACAATGCGATAGGCATTGCCCGTATTTCCAGTGGGAATATTTCGCTGACCGTGAGATAGGTGGCACTCGCGCCGGCTGAGGCGAAAAAGAAGACACCAGGCCAAATCAGCATATGCGTGGTGAGGGGCAACGCCCCCTGCCAGAAGAGATGCCCCGTGAGTGCCTGCAGGCTGCCAGCCATTCCAGCGGTCAAACTGATCAGCATTCTGCGACCAATCGTATTGAAGTATCGACCAAACAGGAGTGGGCCTCAGAACTTCCCAATCGCAAACGGCAAGATATAGAACCCGACGCGGCGGTCGAGGATGCCATAATGTGTGGTGAGCACCAAAGGAAAGGTGAGCGAAAGGTGAACGACACCGCATTGTACATGAATGATTGCGTCACCATCAGCCCGAGACCGAGAATCGACCGTCGAGGATAGGATTGGAAGAGTTCCCGAGCCACCGTC
>Ga0224505_10002317_pt1 | contig 11272 bp, 11 predicted proteins | sample SF_Jan12_sed_USG_FD_169102 | JGI IMG/M metagenome (GOLD analysis project Ga0224505, IMG submission 169102) | Sediment microbial communities from San Francisco Bay, California, United States - SF_Jan12_sed_USGS_4_1 | ecosystem: Environmental > Aquatic > Marine > Sediment | place: USA: California...
AAAGAGGCGGCGGCATTGCAGGCAGGCCGTTTTGAATGAGCGAGACGGCAGCAACAGTCGAGGAAGCAGCGGAATCTCCGGGTCAGCGCCCGGGGCAGAGGCTTGCCGAGTCGCGCGCGCAGAAAAACCTCAGTGTTGCGGAGGTTGCGCTGCAGTTGAAGCTTTCCACCGGACAGGTCGAGGCACTTGAAGCAGATGCGTATGAGCGATTGCCCGGTCCGGTGTTCGTCCGCGGATTTGTGCGCAACTATGCGCGCTTGCTCGACCTGAACGGGGAGGAACTGGTCGCAGCACTGAATTTGCAGCATGAATCAGCGCCGCCCGGTGCCACGGCTCCGCATTCGCACAATATTCCGTTTCCTGAGCAGCGCCCGCTCAGATGGCGCAGATATGTGGCAGCCGTGCTGATCCTGCTGATCGCTGTGGCATTGTTTGAAATTCTGTTCTCCCAGCCCCAGACCGTGGTTGTCGTGCCGCCGCCGGCTTCACCTGCGTTCCCGGCGAGTGATGTCGCACCACCGGCTGCGGCCCCGGTACCGGCGTCCGAGCCGGCGATGCCGCCTCCCCCGGTTGTTTCCGAATCGCCCAAGATCGATGCGCCTCCCGTATCCGTGGCTGGGGATCCTGCGCAGGCTGCAGTTACGGGCAAAGGTCTGGCGGATTTGCACTTTGTATTTTCGGTGGAATCCTGGGCCGAAGTGCGTGATCGCAACGACCGCATTCTGTTTTCGCAACTGAATCCCGCCGGCGCGGAGCATCATGTGCAGGGGCGTCCGCCGTTGAGCGTCGTGGTGGGCAACGCGAGTGGTGTTAAATTGCTCTATAACGGCAAGCCTTTCGATCTTGTGCCGCACACACGGGTTTCAGTGGCACGGTTTACGCTTGAGTAATTTGTGATGCAGCAATGCCTTCCTTCCCACGGCCCGGCCACACGGCGGAACAGCACAGCCGTGACTGTTGGCGACGTCATCGTGGGTGGCAGTGCGCCCATCGTGGTGCAGTCGATGACCAATACCGATACCGCAGACATTGCCGCGACAGTCGCGCAGGTGTCTGACCTGGCGCGTGCCGGATCGGAATTGGTGCGGATTACCGTAAACGATGCGGACGCGGCGGCTGCAGTGCCGGTAATACGCGAGCGGCTTGAGCAGCGCGGGATTTCGGTGCCGCTGGTGGGAGATTTTCACTTCAACGGGCATCGATTGCTGTCGCAGCATCCGGCCTGCGCGGAGGCGCTGGCCAAGCTGCGCATCAATCCGGGCAATGTCGGCCGTGGCGCAAAGCGCGACGAGCAGTTCGCGACCATGATTGAATTCGCCTGCCGCTACGACAAGCCGGTGCGCATCGGTGTCAACTGGGGCAGTCTGGATCAGGAGTTGCTGGCTCGCCTGATGGACGAGAACGGCCGGCGCGCGCAGCCGCACGATGCGACGGTGGTCATGCGCAATGCGCTGGTGACGTCCGCGCTGGAGAGCGCGGCGCAGGCCGAAGCGCTGGGTCTGGCGCACAACCGGATTCTGTTGTCATGCAAGGTTAGTGGCGTACAGGATCTGATCGCCGTTTACCGCGACCTTGCCGGCCGCTGCGATTATGCGTTGCACCTGGGGCTGACTGAGGCCGGAATGGGTTCAAAGGGCATCGTTGCATCGACTGCTGCGATGGCAGTCCTGTTGCAGGAGGGTATCGGGGATACGGTGCGAGTCTCGCTGACGCCGGAACCCGGTGGTGACCGTACCCGTGAGGTCGTGGTGGCACAGGAGCTGCTGCAGACGATGGGGTTGCGTTCGTTTGCGCCATTGGTGATTGCATGTCCTGGTTGCGGGCGTACGACCAGCACCGTGTTTCAGGAGCTGGCCAACCGCATCCAGACCTATCTGCGGGCACAGATGCCGGAGTGGCGCGGACGCTATCCCGGGGTCGAGAACATGCATGTCGCCGTAATGGGTTGCGTCGTCAACGGTCCGGGTGAAAGCAAGCAGGCCAACATCGGTATCAGTCTGCCGGGTTCAGGCGAAAACCCGGTGGCGCCGGTTTTTGTGGATGGTGTCAAGACGGTGACGCTCAAGGGCAATGGCATCGCCGAAGAATTTCAAGGCATAGTCGATCAGTACGTGCGCGATCATTATGGCGCTACGGAGGCGGGCGTCTCTGCCGAACCGCCCGCCGGTATCGCCCGATAGCGATCACGTCCGGACTTACGACCATGGCCAAGACAGTACAGGGTATACGCGGCATGAACGACGTGCTTCCGGCGGATGCGCCGCGGTGGCATTTCTTTGATTCCGCGGTGCAGCGCTGGGCGCAGGCGTACGGCTACAGCGAAATCCGCATGCCCATACTGGAGCGTACCGAACTGTTCGTGCGTTCTATCGGCGAAGTCACGGACATTGTCGAGAAGGAGATGTACACCTTTACCGACGAGCTGAACGGCGAGCAGTTGACGTTGCGTCCCGAAGGTACTGCGTCGTGCGTGCGAGCGGTCATCGAGCACAACCTGCTGTATCCGGGGCCGCAGCGCCTGTGGTATCGCGGTCCCATGTTCAGGCACGAGCGGCCGCAAAAAGGGCGCTACCGGCAGTTTCATCAGATCGGGGTTGAAGCGCTGGGCTATGCCGGGCCGGATATCGATGCAGAGCACATACTGATGTGCGCACGCCTGTGGCGTGAACTGGGGCTGAGCGGTATCCGGCTGGAACTGAACTCGCTGGGTTCTGCACTGGCGCGATCGAGCTATCGGGAAAAACTGGTGGCCTATCTCGAGCGGCATGCCGGCGAACTTGATGAAGACTCACGCCGCCGGATGCACAGCAATCCGTTGCGGGTACTCGACAGCAAGAATCCGGCTATGCAGGCGCTGATCGAGTCGGCACCGCAACTGGCCGATGATCTGGACGAGGAATCCAGCCGCGCGTTTTCCGGGCTGCAGGCATCGTTGCGGGCAGCGGGTGTTGCTTTCAGCGTCAATCCGCGACTGGTGCGCGGTCTCGACTATTACAATGGCACGGTGTTCGAATGGGTCACGGACCGGCTGGGCGCGCAGGGCACGGTTTGCGCAGGCGGTCGCTATGACGGCTTGGTCGAACAGATCGGGGGCAAGCCCGCGCCGGCCTGCGGTTTCGCGATGGGCGTGGAGCGGCTGCTGGCGCTGATGGCGGATGGCGGCGTGGCGGTTCCCGACGTGGTTGTCGACGCTTATGTCCTGCGTCAGGGCGAGGCGGCGACCGCGTATGCTGAGGCAGTCGCAGAGCATTTCCGCGACGCCGGTCTGGCGGTCATTCTGCATTGCGGCGGGGGCAGCTTCAAAGCGCAGATGAAAAAAGCGGATGCCAGCGGTGCGCGGTATGCGGTGATAGTGGGTGATGATGAGGCGCAGGCGGGCGTAGTGACGGTGAAATCACTCAGGGTTGAGCGGGAACAGGTGCGCGTTTCGTTGTCCGAAGCGTGTGAGATCATAAAAATCAGGTAAATCAATGGCTTACGACTTAGAAGAGCAGGAACAGATGGCGGCAATCAAGGCCTGGTGGGCGCAATACGGCCGGCTGGTGATTGTTACGGTGGTTGCCGGGCTGCTGACGGTTACCGGTATTCGCGGCTGGCATTACTACCGCACGTCGCAGGCGACATCTGCCGCGGTATTGTTTGAGCAGCAGCAGCGTGCCGAGCGAACCAGCGACCATAAAAAGGTGCGCGATATCGCGGCCCAGATCATTGATAAATACGGTGCCACGCCGTACGCGGCAACTGCGGCACTTGCTGCGGCGAAAAGTGATTTTGACACCGGCGACCTGACAGCGGCAAAAACGCGGCTGCAATGGGTGATCGACAATGCCAAGGAGGAGGAGGCGCGCGACGTGGCGCGGCTGCGGCTGGCGCGGGTGTTGTTGGACGAGAAAAATCCAGCGGAAGCCCTGAAGCTGCTGGAGACGAAGCCCGGTGACAGTTTTGTCGGCCTTTACGCCGGTCTGAAGGGCGACGTACTGGCAACCCAGGGAAAGCGGCAGGAGGCGCGTGCCGCCTATCAGCTTGCGCTCGAGAAAAGCGATGCTGCCAGCTCGCTGCGGCAGATCATCCAGTTGAAGATCGACGCTTTGGGTGAGGCGAAGTGATATTGCGATGCGCAGTGCTGGCGGTGTTCGTGATGCTGTCGGGCTGCCAGACCGTATCGAATGTCTATGACGGCTGGTTCGGGCCGGCGCCGACGAAAAAAGCAGCCGAACTGACACAATTCCAGCAACGGGCTACGGCTCGCATCGTCTGGCAGGGCAATGTCGGGCCTGCCGAGCGCAGTGCTTTTTATCCTGCAGTGGCAGGTAACGCCGTGTATGTCGCCGGAGCCTCCGGGCAGATCGCCGGATTTGCGGCGAATACAGGGGCGGCACAAGCACGGTTTGAGGCCGGCGCGAAATTGTCAGGCGGGATTGGCATTGGCGCGGGATTGGTATTAGCCGGCACGGCCGGCGGCGAAGTGCTGGCATTTGATCCCGCGGGCAAACTCGCCTGGAAGGCGCAGTTGAGCGGGGAGGTGCTGGCGCCACCGGCCGGCGCCGACGGCGTAGTCGTGGTCCGCACCGGAGATGGCCGTATTTACGGGTTAAATGCTGCCGACGGCAAGCAGCGCTGGGTTTATCAGCGCGCGCTACCGCCACTGGCGCTGCGCAGTTTCGCCGGCGTGGTGGTTTATCGCGGTGGAGTGTTCGCCGGGTTTCCCGGGGGGCGCCTGGTCGCCATTGCACTGGCAACGGGCAATGTCGGCTGGGAAGCCGTCGTGGCGTTGCCCAAGGGAACGACCGAACTTGAACGCGTCACCGACATTACCAGCTATCCGGTCGTTGACGGCCCGCATATTTGCGCGGTGGCATACCAGGGCCGCGTCGCCTGCTTCGATGCGAGCAGTGGCGAAACCTTGTGGGCGCGCGAGGCCTCGAGCATTGCCGGCATGGGCGTCGATGCGCGTAATGTCTACGTCACCGACGATCGTAGCGCCATACTTGCGTTCGACCGCAGCCGCGGGGCCAGCGTGTGGAAACAGGACAAGCTGGACGGGCGTTGGGCGAGCGCGCCATTGGCGCTCGGCCGCTATGTGATCGTCGGCGATTTTCAGGGTTACGTCCATGTCCTGTCGCGTGATGATGGCGCTTTCGTCGCGCGTGTTGCGACGGATGGCAGCCCGATACGGGTGCCGCCGGTGGCGCTGGACCTGTCTACGCTGCTGGTCCAGACCGGTAACGGCGGCGTTTTCGCGATCAATATTCAATAACCGCTGTTGTGCCGGCGTTCGGTGCAGGTAGCAGCAGCAAGCCTGCATCAGGCGGGGATTTTTCATGATGAAACCTACAGTCGTCATCGTCGGCAGACCCAATGTCGGCAAATCGACATTGTTCAACCGGCTCACCCGCACTCGTGATGCGATCGTCGTCAACCTGCCCGGAATCACGCGCGATCGTCACTACGGCGAGGGACTTGTCGGCTCGAAACCGTACCTGCTGGTGGATACCGGCGGCTTCGAGCCGGTTGCGAAGGACGGCATTTTTCATTACATGGCGCGTCAGGCCCGCCAGGCGGTTGACGAGGCAGACGCCGTGCTGTTCGTCGTTGATGCACGCACCGGATTAACCGGCCAGGATCGCGAGATCGCCGCAGAACTGCGGCGCAGCGGCCGCAAGATCTGGTTGATCGTCAACAAGGCCGAGGGCATGAAGCACGCGTCTGCTGCCGCCGATTTTCACGCACTGGGCATGGGCGAGCCGCTGGCGATTTCGGCTGAGCACGGTGAACATGTCAGCGATCTGATGGACCTGGTACTCGCGGATTTTCCGGAAGCGGAGCGAGAGCCCGCAACTGCCGACAAGCATCCGAAGATCGCCGTTGTCGGCAGGCCCAACGTCGGCAAGTCCACGTTGGTCAATGCATTGCTTGGCGAGGAACGGGTCGTGGTGTTTGACCAGCCCGGAACGACCCGCGATTCCATCTATGTCGAGTTCGAACGTGCCGGCAAGCGATATACGCTGATCGATACCGCGGGCATGCGCAAACGCGGGCGCGTGGATGAGGCGGTGGAAAAGTTCTCGGTGATCAAGACGCTGCAATCCATTGCCGATGCCAATATCGTGATCCTGGTGCTCGATGCCCGGCAGGAGATTTCCGAGCAGGACGCGCATATCGCAGGATTCATACTCGAGGCCGGGCGAGCCCTGGTGGTGGCCGTCAACAAGTGGGAGGGACTTACCGAGACGGAGCGCGATCAGGTCAAGCGGGATGGTGCGCGCAAGCTGAATTTTCTGAATTTCGCGCGGTTTCATTTCATTTCCGCGCTCAAAGGGCAGGGCATCGATGCCGTCCTGCGCTCTGTCAATGCAGCCTATGCCGCCGCGATGTCCAAGCTGTCGACGCCGAGATTGACGCGCATGCTGATGCTCGCGGTGCAGCAGCAACAGCCGCCGCGCGCCGGAATGGTTCGACCGAAAATGCGCTATGCCCACCAGGGTGGCTCGAATCCGCCGCGGATCATCGTTCACGGCACCGCGCTGGACCGGGTGTCCGATACCTATCGTCGCTATCTGGAACGATTCTTCCGGGATGCGTTCAAATTGACTGGTACGCCCCTTATTGTGGAATTCAAGACAGGGCGGAACCCGTATGCCAGGGATGGTGCAAAACACCGCTAAGTCTATGGCCAGACGGAAAAAATTAGGCTAGAGTCATCATTCTAATAACTACAACCCAGAGGGCGCCATGAGCAATAAAGGGCAGCTGCTACAAGACCCGTTCCTGAATGCATTGCGCAAGGAACACATCCCCGTATCGATTTATCTGGTGAACGGCATCAAGTTGCAGGGCCAGGTGGATTCGTTTGACCAGTATGTGGTCTTACTCAAGAACACGGTCACGCAGATGGTTTACAAACATGCGATTTCAACCGTGGTGCCCGCGCGTGCAGTCACCCTGTCCGCGGACGAAGGGCAAGATAAGTAATTGTTTTTATTTAAATTATTTGATGTTTGAGCGGCCGGGCAGCGGTACCGACGCGGTGCTGGTCGCGCTCGATCTGGGCGACCCGGATTATGCCGAGAGCGTGGAAGAGTTGCAGCTGCTGGCGCGCAGCGGCGGCGTCAACGTTGCCGCGGTCGTACGCGGTCGCCGTGATCGTCCGGATGCCGCACTCTACGCGGGAAAAGGCAAGGTTGAGCAAATCGGACAGACCCTGCGCGATACCGGCGCTTCGGTGGTCATATTCAACCACGCGCTGAGCCCGATTCAGGAACGCAACCTCGAACGCCAGCTGTCGTGCCGGGTTGTCGACCGCACCAGCCTGATCCTGGATATTTTTGCGCAGCGCGCGCGCAGCCATGTGGGCAAGCTGCAGGTCGAACTCGCGCAGCTGGAACATCTGTCGACGCGACTGGTGCGCGGCTGGTCGCATCTGGAGCGTCAGCGTGGTGGTATCGGCATGCGCGGGCCCGGCGAAACCCAGCTGGAAACCGATCGCCGGCTGTTGGGCAAGCGCGTCAAGGCGCTCAAGGAAAAGCTCACGCGCGTGCAGGCGCAGCATGCCACGCAGCGCCGGTCCCGGGTGCGCGCCAATGTATTTTCGGTGTCCTTGGTGGGTTATACCAATACCGGCAAATCGACACTGTTTAACCGTATCACCAAGGCGGAGGCCTACGCGGCCGACCAGTTGTTTGCGACACTCGATACTACGACCCGCCGTCTTGGCGGCGTGGAAGGGGCCTCAGTGGTGATTTCGGATACCGTCGGTTTCATCCGCCATCTGCCGCACACGCTGGTCGAAGCGTTCCGGGCGACCCTGGAGGAAACCGTGCATGCTGATCTGCTGCTGCATGTCGTCGATGCGAGCAGCCCCGATCGCGATGCGCAGATCGCCGCAGTGAACACGGTCCTGGCTGAAATCGGTGCCGACAAAGTGCCACAGATCATGGTGTATAACAAGATTGATCGCACCGCCCTGGCGGCAAGGGTTGAGCGGGACGAATGTGTTAGAATTTCTCGCCTCTGGTTAAGTGCGCTGACGGGTGAAGGTGTCGAACTCCTGCGCAAATCCATAGGCGAATACGCGCAGGAGGCGGCAACTCCCAGCCAGCCTGCTGCTGCCTAACAGTCCGATAATTTAACTACCTGATCGAATGACCGAATCCTCCATGTCGTTTCGCGACCGCCTCAAAGGCGGACTTGCCAGAATGCTGGCGCCGCTGCTGTCATTGAACGACCCCCAATGGGGGCGTCGACCCGGCGGCAACAACCAGGGGCCGCCCGATCTCGACGAAATCTGGCGCAACCTTAATCAGCGTTTGAACAAGCTGCTCGGCGGCAAGGGTGGCGGCAATGGTGAGTCACCAGGCGGCGGCGGGCCCAGTGCGGGTGCTGTCGGTGGCGGTGCCGGCCTGCTGATTGCGCTGGTGGTAGTGGTTTGGATCGCCAGCGGCTTCTATATCGTCAACGAGGGTCAGCGCGGGGTCGTGTTGCGCTTCGGCAAGTTCGTGGAAACCACGATGCCCGGTCCCCGCTGGCATTTGCCTTACCCGGTTGAGTCGGCCGAGGTTGTGAACGTGGCGCAGGTGCGAACCGTTGAAGTGGGCTATCGCAATACCGTCAAGAGCAAGGTGATCAAGGAATCACTGATGCTGACCGATGACGAAAACATCATTGACGTGCAGTTTGCGGTTCAGTACATCCTGAAAAGCCCCAGCGATTACCTGTTCAACTCGCGTTCGCCGGAGGATTCCGTACTGCAGGCCGCAGAAAGTGCGATTCGTGAAATCGTCGGCCGCAGCAGCATGGACTTTGTGATTTTTGAGGGCCGTGCGGAGGTTGCCGCGCGTGCGCAAAAGCTGATGCAGGAAATTCTCGACCGCTACGGCACCGGCATCAGTATCAGCAAGGTGACGATGCAGAATGCACAGCCGCCGGAGCAGGTCCAGGCTGCTTTTGACGATGCCGTCAAGGCAGGCCAGGACCGCGAACGCCAGAAGAACGAGGGTGAAGCTTATGCCAACGATGTGATCCCGAAGGCACGCGGTATGGCGGCACGTATGCTCGAGGAAGCATCGGGTTATCGCAGCCGCGTGATCGAGCAGTCGCAGGGTGATGCGTCGCGCTTCCGTCAGATTGTCGCGGAGTATGCGAAGGCGCCGCAGGTGACTCGGGACCGTCTTTATATTGATGCCATGCAGCAGATCATGACCAATTCCAGCAAGATCCTGATCGACCAGAAGAGCGGGGGCAATCTGCTGTATCTGCCCCTGGACAAATTGATGCAGATGTCAGGCACCGGTGCGGCCGAGCCGCTGCCGCAGGCCAAGGCGGCCGATCCGGCGCCGGCCGACAGCGCGGCGCGCAACCGCGAAGCCTTCCGCAGCCGTGATCGGGAGGTCCGCTGATGAAACGCAATTTCACGCCTATCATCATCGGCATTGGTGTTGTGCTGATGATCCTGTCGATGTCCATGTTTGTGGTTGACCAGCGCCAGAATGCCATCGTATTCCGCCTTGGTGAAGTGATCTCGATCAAGAAGGATCCGGGCCTGTATTTCAAGGTGCCGATGCTCGACAACGTGCGCTATTTCGATGTGCGGATTCTGACCATCGATTCCGCCGAGCCTGAGCGTTTTCTGACCTCGGAAAAGAAAAACGTGCTGGTGGACCTGTTCGTCAAATGGCGCATAACCGACGTTCGCAACTACTACACTTCGGTTGGCGGTGAAGAAGTTCGTGCGCAGACCCGCCTGCTGCAGACGATCAACGACGGATTGCGCGCCGAGTTCGGTAACCGCACGGTGCACGATGTGGTGTCCGGCGAGCGCGACAAGATCATGGAGTTGATGCGCAAGAAAGCCAACGAGGATGCGACCAAGATCGGTGTTGAGGTCCTCGACGTGCGCCTCAAGCGCGTTGACCTGCCGCAGGAAGTGAGCGGTTCGGTATACGGGCGGATGGAAGCGGAGCGCAAGCGGGTCGCCAACGAATTGCGGTCAACCGGTGCTGCGGAGTCCGAGAAGATCCGCGCTGATGCGGACAAGCAGCGCGAGGTCATCCTGGCCGAGGCCTATCGCGATGCACAGCGGATCAAGGGTGAGGGCGACGCCAAGGCTGCGGCGAATTATGCGAAAGCCTATGAAATCAATCCCGAGTTCTATGCGTTCTACCGCAGCCTTGAGGCCTACCGCGCAAGTTTCAGGAACCGCAGCGATGTGCTGGTGCTTGAACCCAACTCGGAATTCTTCAAGTACCTGAAATCCGGCGGCAAGCCCGGCGGCAAGTGATCGCGTTGCGGTTGCAGCCCGCCGGCGGCACCGGCGTTGCGCCCGCGGGGTCCGTTGATGGCTGACAATCTTCTGGTTGCGCTTGCCCTGATGCTGGTCATCGAGGGCATGCTGCCTTTCCTGCTGCCCGCCGTCTGGCGGGAAACCTTTCGCCGATTGATCGAAATGAGCGACGGGCAGTTGCGGTTCATCGGGATCAGTTCGATGCTGCTCGGCCTGATACTGCTTTATTTCGTGCGTGATTAAGGCTGCAAACTTCTATAATGTGCGCTTTTGCGCCACTTGTTGCGCGATTTGACGCGCTGTTTTACTGACGTCCATGAGAACCTGGCTGCTGCCTGAATACATCGAGGATATCCTTCCCGACGAAGCGCGTCGCATCGAGCTGCTGCGCCGGCGCATCCTCGATGATTTTGCGGTGCACGGCTACGAACTGGTCATGCCGCCGCTGCTCGAATACGTCGATTCGTTGCTGACGGGCACCGGCGAGGACCTGGATCTGCAGACATTCAAGCTGGTCGACCAGCTGTCCGGTCGCATGCTGGGCGTGCGCGCGGACATCACACCCCAGGTCGCGCGCATCGATGCGCATCTGCTCAACCGCGGCGGCGTGACGAGGCTGTGTTATGCCGGCAGCGTGCTGCGTACCCTGCCTGACGGCATGAACCGGACGCGGGAGCCCTTGCAGATCGGCGCCGAAATCTACGGCCATGCGGGCATCGAAAGCGACATCGAAGTGCAGCGGGTGATGCTGCAGGCGTTGCGGCTTGCCGGTGTGAGCAAGGTGTCGCTGGACATCGGGCATGTCGGGGTCTTCCGGGCGTTGCTGCGCCGCGCCCGCGTGTCCCCTGAACTGGAAGGCGACCTGTTCCGGGCGATGCAGGTCAAGGATGCGCCGGCGATTACGGCACTGGCACGCGGTCTGGACCGGAGCACCCGGGCTGCGCTGTCGGTCCTGCCTGAACTCTACGGCGGGCCCGAAGTGCTGACACGGGC
>Ga0224505_10002318_pt1 | contig 11272 bp, 7 predicted proteins | sample SF_Jan12_sed_USG_FD_169102 | JGI IMG/M metagenome (GOLD analysis project Ga0224505, IMG submission 169102) | Sediment microbial communities from San Francisco Bay, California, United States - SF_Jan12_sed_USGS_4_1 | ecosystem: Environmental > Aquatic > Marine > Sediment | place: USA: California...
AGGAGTGAGGCCGCCATCCAGAATCAGATTAATCTCCGCTCCTAAATGTTTCATGACCTCCTCCGCTGATTGGGCCGGAGACTGCCCTGTGCGGTTGGCACTGGTGCCGGTTACCGGGCCGGCCTGCTTCAACAGTTCGCACAATCGTGCATCATTTGGTTGCCGCACACCGATGGTGCCATTTTCACCGGTCAATGCGGGAGAAAGATGCTCCTGAGCCTTGAGGACGAGGGTTAAGAGGCCCGGCCAGAATTGTTGCATGAGTGCGCTAGCTATTTGAGGTATATGCGTGACCAGTTGATCAAGTTGAGAAGGGTCGCCAATTAACACCGGAAAGGGTTTGTGGCTGCGTTCGCCTTTGATGTGCATCAGCCGCTCTAACGCGACTTGATCGAAGGGATTGACCGCCAGCCCGTAAAAACTGTCGGTCGGCACAGCCACGACTCCGCCTTCCTGCAGACATTGGACAACTTGATGGATCAGTTGAGGCGATGGAGGTGAATTGAGATGGAGAACGGTGGCCACGTCAGGGCCCCCTTGAGTCAGGATGGAACCTGAAGCACGCGGTGAGCAATGTCGGAACGGAAATAGCGGCCTTCAAACTGGATCGAGGCGAGCGCCTGATGAGCGTGATCTCTGGCTCCAGCCAGGGTTGAATCAATCCCGGTCACCCCTAGAACCCTCCCCCCATTCGTCACAATTGTTCCGTCTGCATGGGTGGTCCCCGCATGAAACACGATAACGGACTTCGACTCGTTGTCGGGTAGGCCGGTGATGGGGAAACCCGTTTGATACGCCCCGGGATATCCGCCAGAGGTCAGCACCACGCATACCGCCGCCTGATTGTGCCACTCCACCTGCAGTTGGTCCAAACGATGTTCAACCACGGCTTCAATCACATCCAGCAAATCCGTTTTTAAGAGTGGTAACACGACCTGCGTTTCAGGGTCGCCAAAGCGGGCGTTAAATTCCAGCACATACGGCTTCCCATCCTTGACCATAATCCCAGCGTATAAGACGCCATAAAATGGACTCCCCACCCGGGATAACCCCGTGACCGCCGGAGACAACACGTCATCAAGAATGCGCTGTCGAAGTTCCGGTGTCCCCAAGGGCGCCGGCGCATAGGCTCCCATCCCTCCCGTGTTCAGACCCGTGTCGCCCTCACCGATTCGCTTATGATCCTGCGCAGGGATCATGGGAATGACCGTTCGGCCATCGGCAAAGGCCATGACCGTCAGTTCTTCTCCCTCAAGGAATTCTTCCAGTACCACCCGCGCGCCGGCCTGCCCAAAACGCTGCTCTTCTAACATGCTTCGAACAGCCTCACGGGCATCGGCTCTGGTCGCACAAATGATGACCCCTTTTCCTTGCGCCAGGCCGTCGGCTTTTACAACGATGGGGAGCGGACAGGATTCGAGCCAGGTGAAGGCTGGCTCCAGCTGATCGAATGCGCGCGAAGACGGCGTGGGAATCTTTTCCCGCACCATGAGTTCTTTGGCGAACGATTTGCTGGATTCAATGAGTGCCGCATTTCGGGTGGGGCCGAAAATTCGTAATTTCGATTTTCGGAATTCATCGGCGATGCCTAGCGAGAGAGGCAGTTCCGGTCCGACCACCGTCAGATGGATCTGGTTGGTTTGGGCAAAGTGTTTGAGGCCTTCAATGTCATCCACCTGGAGTGGCACACATTCGGCTACCTGTGCGATCCCGGCATTGCCGGGAGCACAGTAAAGTTTTTTCATGCGAGGGGATTGCGCCAGTTTCCACGCCAGCGCGTGCTCGCGGCCACCGTTGCCTATGATTAATATCTTCACCGGTAAATCTTGTGCCTCCCCTTCCCCCGCCATCCCAAAGACGAGGAAACTTCCAACATGGTCCAGGTCCTTACCGCAACCCTATGCCCTGAAAACCTCTCCCCCTCCATCTACCCATCTCACAAATCTAAAAATGCGAAAAGATTCGTACTCAACCTAGAAAAACACACCACAACTCAACACAATGGAAACAAGGAAGATTCTGAAGAATGTCAGAGGTAGACCTATTAATGACGGAAGTGGCGCATGCCCGTCAAAATCATGGCCATCTGATGTTCATCAACCGCTTGAATGATCTCTTTATCCCGAATAGACCCGCCCGGCTGAATCACGGCTGTAATGCCTGCTTCTGCAGCGGCATCTATGCCATCACGAAACGGGAAAAATGCGTCGGAGGCCATCACACACCCTTTGATAGGCAGATTGGCTTTCATTTGAGCCAGCTTCACCGAATCAACCCGGCTCATTTGCCCTGCGCCAATACCCACAGTTTGGGTCTGGGTTGCAAAAACAATGGCATTGGACTTGACGTGTTTGCACACTTTCCAGGCAAAATCGCAGGCTTGATATTCATGGTCTGTCGGCTGGCGTTGACTGGGCATGGATAAGTCTCCCAGCTCACGCAACGACCCCAAATCCCGGTCTTGCACCAAGATCCCCCCCACAATTTTTTTCATATCCAAGGTGTCACGTTGCGCACTCTCCAGCTGACCCACGGCTAACAGCCTCAAATCTTTTTTCCGTTGGAGTTCAGCCAGGGCTTCCTCCGTAAACGCCGGCGCAATCAGCACTTCCACAAACGTGGAGGTGATTTCCTTCGCCATAGGCAGATCCACATTCCGATTACAGGCGATGACCCCGCCAAAGGCCGAGACCGGGTCTGTTTCTCGCGCCCGCACATAGGCCTCGACCGGCATATCCCCGATGGCCACACCGCAGGGATTATTGTGTTTGACGATGACCACCGCCGTTTCGTCAAACTCTTTCACTAATTCCAACGCTGCATTGGCATCTAAGTAATTATTGTAGGACATGGCTTTGCCATGGAGTTGCCTGGCCTGACAGAGTGAGGCTTCTTTGGTCTGCCGGTCCCGGTACACGGCACCCGCTTGATGCGGATTTTCTCCATACCGCAGGTCTTCGACCTTTTCGTAAGACAGGCACAACAATGACGGGAATTTTTGCGCTGAGGTGTCGGCTAATTTAGAGGTGAGATAGTTGGCAATCAGGCTGTCATACCTGGCGGTATGATCGAAGACTTTTTTGGCTAACTCCCGTCGCAATCCTAAGGATACGGTCCCGGACTGCAAGCCCTCCAACACGCGCTCATAATCCTGAGGATCGACCACCACCAACACATCCTCATGATTTTTTGCCGCCGAGCGCAGCATGGACGGTCCACCGATATCGATATTTTCAATCGCTTCGTCAAACGTACAGCCAGGCTTCGCGATGGCCGACTCAAACGGGTAGAGATTGACCACCACCACATCGATGGGCTCAATCCCCTGCTCTTGCATTTGCCGCACATGGGAATCAACCGAGCGACGCCCTAATAAACCACCATGAATCTTGGGATGTAACGTTTTCACCCGCCCATTCATGATTTCAGGAAATCCGGTGTATTCCGCCACTTCCATGACAGCCACCCCGGCGTCCCGGAGCATGCTGGCGGTTCCCCCTGTCGACAAAATATCGGCTCCAAGCGCCGCCAGGCCCTTGGCCATTTTCTCCACACCGGTTTTATCGGATACGCTGATCAGGGCTTTTCCCAGCCGTGCCATAAATTCTCCTGTCACGATGATTTGTTGATGATTACAAGAAAAGGGAAAGTCAGCTTACCAAATGACCTAGGGAACTTCAACGAATCTTCCATATCCGACAGTAAAAACCAGCGCCACATCTCCTCTTTTTTTCTTTCCTACTCCCTACGCCTCTCCCCATGAAGAAGATAGAGAGTTTGTTGTCTGAAAAACCTTCATGGACTCTTTTTTCGCTTCACGAATTTTATTTTTATATGCAAAATTTTCTTTATGAGAACGTTATAAAGCAAACAGCCGATCCTGCCGAAAAGAGTATACCTATGGCCGGTTCATGTATTTGGCGATGTCATCATCCTGGGCAACTCCTGCCTCTCTTGATTTCAACAATGAACTTTTTCATTCCGAACGCAGACGGAAAAATGGCACCGGACTTCGTATTCCGCCATACCCCGGCGCGTGGGAATCAACTCAACCAAACATGAAGACCGACATTTCTCAAAACCGAATGGTACTGTAAGGATTTACCCGGTCTTAAGGATATTTTATGGATGTCACCCTGATAATTTTGGTGTTTTTGGTGTGTACGATCGTTGGGGCCATTGTGCTCACAATGAGCATGAGTCCTTCGGGCAAACATGAGCAAGAGAAGCCAATCCAGGGCACGAGCTTTATCCCATCACAAATGTTCATGAGCCATGACGGGCTGGGAGGTATTGCTGTCAACGACCAGACCCTCCAAATATGCCTGTTGAACACTCCAGCGCTCCCACCGCGATTGCTTCCTATTACAGGCCTGGTTGGTACCTTCCTGGTTAAAAACGGGGAAATCCTTGGGGAAGGGCTACGAACAGGTCCCAAAGCACTCCTCTCGTTTCAAAAGCTCATGCACTCGAACGTGGAAAGACTGATCAAGAGTTGGCAGGCAACCACTTCCCATAAAGACAACCAGCGAATCGACCTCATCGTATTGATCCACGATGAACATGATCCGCTCCATGTTGTGAATTTCCTCGATATGGAAACCAAAGAGGGTGGCATCCTCTATGAAAAGGCCTTGAGTACGGCGAAACATTGGCACTATGTGTTGGATGGCTTGATACTCCAGGCCGATCAACACGCTGGCCTTCGGACCGAACCCGCCCAGGGAGAAACAGAACGTCCATTAGCGTCGGTGGCTGATGAATTGGAAAAATTAAGTGACTTAGTCGAAAAGCAAATCATGACACCACAAGAATTCACTATCCAAAAAGAAAAACTCCTCGCCGCCAAAACGTAATCGTTTCTCCCATCCTCTCTCCAGGCATTTACTCGTAAGGCCGAATCTCTTCTCCCCGTCATTTCTCTCACCACAGCCATGTCATCTTCCCTCCTTTGCCAGAAAGGTCGAGGGAAGTCGAAGAGTCAACCTGCTCACGCCCCTCACCGTTTCCATCCATCCCTCATCCACTCAGGCATTCCAACGAAAGCGGAAATCTACCTGAGACTTGGCAGGATGGATTCCCGACACAACCCGCGTGGAGCATGAAATAGTCCGCTCTTCCTCCCCTTCAAATGGGGAATGGCATCGGTCACTCATTTGACGTTTCCTAGCCCTTATAACAACTGAGCCCCTTGGTCCAATTCCCTCTTATCAAACACACACGCCCCTCATGCTCCAATCACCTGGTTTCACAATCATCAAATATGTGGGGTTATCTCTTGGGATTCTTGCATCCTATGTGTTGTCATCAGGATGGAACAGCTCCCAATCACCGGATCTCGTTCAAGCTATCCAGGATCGAAATCTTTCCCTGGCTCAGCAATTAATCTCTCAAGGATCGGACGTCAATCAGCGCACGCCACAAGGAGCCACTCCCCTGCACTTCGCCGCAAGATCCGGGCAAATTACGATCACCGGTCTCTTGCTCCAACATGGCGCAAATCCTCAGGCCATCTATCAATCCGAATGGACGCCTCTCCATTTTGCCGCAAAGGGCGGCCATGTGGATGTCGCCGACCTTTTACTCGAACACGATGCCCCCGTGAATGGGCTTGAAGGAAAAATCACGCCACTCCATATCGCCGTGCAGGAACGCCAGCACCGCATGGCATCTTTTCTTTTAGCTCACGGCGCCACGGTCCAGGCCTCATTTAAGGAAGGGTGGACTGCCCTCCATATCGCCGCACAAGCCGGAGATACCGACATGACCCGCCTGCTTCTGGATTCCGGCGCGCCTATCAATGCCACGAATGCGATTGGCATCACACCGCTCTATTCCGCAGCGCTCTCCGGCCAACCGAATCTGACCAAATATCTGCTGTCTCGCGGGGCCACCTGTGCAATCCCCACACAACCCCTCCAAGGCCCCCTCCCTGCCCAATTCAGTCATCTCTACTCGGCTCTTCAAGAAGTGCTACAGCACTGCCCCAACACTCACACCTCCTGATGCTTCTTATCAGGTCGACGACTCCAACTCCTTTCTGATTTCTCCTTCCCTCCACCCTGAGACATCGGGTTGAACCATTGGAGACTTCAAGAGATTCCTTGTAAGATCCCGTGAGCGCCCTCCTCACAGAGGGCATGAGTCAACAAACGGTTATCAAATCTTTTCGGCATACAGGTCGTCGAAACCGGGGATCCCTTCATGAGCTGGATGTATTTTGCCCTGTTGGCTGCCATAAGCGAATCCCTGAAGGACCTATGTAGCAAGCATGGACTGCGATCCGTCTCTCCTCAGCTGGCAGCATTAGCCGCTTGTGCCATTCCCATTCCATTACTTTTGACCATTGTGCTGTTCACGGACTCAGTCTTTTCGCTGGGACCTCGTTATTGGTGGGCACTGCTCATTGGAGGAACCTTAAATATCCTGGCCATGCTCCAATTCATGCGAGCCTTACAAGCCTCAGACCTATCCCTGGCCGTTCCCTTCGTTTCGTTCACCCCGATTTTCTTATTAATCACCTCACCTCTCCTGGTGGGAGATGTGCCCACCACACAGGACATTGTCGGCATTGTGTGTATCGTGGCCGGGGCGTATGTGTTACACATTCAGTCGGTGCACCAAGGTTTTCTGGCACCATTCTTAGCAGTCTTCCGGGAGCCGGGTCCCAGGCGAATGCTTTCCGTGGCGTTCATCTATAGCCTCACATCGAATTTCGATAAAATCGGGGTGCAGAATTCTTCCCCTCTCTTTTGGAGCCTCTCCATTGCCAGCGTCATGACCATCGGGTTTTTGTTGTTGCTTCGATTATTGCCGCAACAGGCTATTGTGGCTCCACACATGGGCACCCTCGGAATCCTTTTCCTCATTGGTCTGTTTCAAGCCATAGGCCTCCTGGTTCACAATACCGCCATTAGTCTGGGACCCGTTCCCTCCGTCATCGCCATCAAGCGATCGAGTATTCTCTTTGCCGTCATATGGGGGTTTATATTTTTACGGGAACGACACATCGGTGAGCGTCTGGCTGGAGCACTCCTGATGATGATCGGAATGGGGATATTGGGTTTTGGACAGACAGAGTAACCCTGTCAGCCCCATACAAAAACCGGAAGGATTTAACCGGGGAAAGCCGATACCTATTTAATGGGGAGAGTGGAAAGGTCGGCAACCGATACCAGCGGACCAGGAAAGATGCCGAGCAGGACGACACCGGCCACGGCACAGGCCAGCACAACGGATATCTGCGGGGAAAGGATGAGACGGGTACGCAATTCCTGTTCGGATGATGGCTCACGCATATACATCACCATGACAATTCGCAAATAGTAAAAAGCCGAGATGGCCGCAAAGACCAGTCCCACGATAGCCAGCCACGCCAAGCCCGCATTGACCGCCGCCATAAAGAGATAAAATTTGCCAATGAATCCGGCCGTGGGAGGAATGCCCGCCAAGGACACCATAAAGACCAACATGAGAAACGCGCCGCCCTTATGTCGTTTGGCCAACCCGGTGAAGTCTTCTATTTCCTCACCCTCCAGACCACCCTTCCGTAAAATGGCTACCATGGCAAATGCACCCATCGTCATGAACGAATAAATCGCCAGATAAAGCATAAGGCTCGACATGCCTTGGGCCGAAACCGCCGCGTCTATGCCCACCCATCCGGCCACCACGACCCCGATCAAGGCATACCCTGCATGGGCAATACTGGAATAGGCCAGCATTCGTTTCACGTTAGTCTGGACAATCGCTACAAGATTGCCTAAGGCCACGGTGATCAGGCAAATCACCAGTATCAACAGATTCCAATTGGGCTTGATGCCGCCGAAGGCTTCCAGAAGAACGCGAAGAAACGCGGCAAAGCTGGCAGCCTTGGAAGCCACCGCCATAAACGCCGTCACCGACGTCGGGGCCCCTTCGTACACATCAGGCGTCCACATATGAAAGGGCACTGCAGCGACTTTAAACCCAAAGCCCACGATGAGCAGCATGAGCGCAATGACCACCAGCGGATCATCAATCCCGCGCCCATTGACCACGGCCGCGATTTCAACCAACCTGGTGCTCCCTGTCACCCCGAATACAATGGAAATGCCGTAGAGCAAAATGCCTGAGGAAAAGGCTCCCAATACAAAATACTTGGCGGAAGACTCAATCGACCGTGCCTCGAATCGCTTGAAACCCGCCATAATGTACAGAGTAATCGACATCAGTTCGATACCGAGGTAGATCGTGAGCAAATCGGCCCCCGACACCATCACCATCATGCCCGTTAACGCCAACAGGACAAATGCATAGTATTCCGCAAGTTGGATCTTTTCTTCTTTGAGATAGCCCATGGACAATAAAATTGTCAGGCCACTCACCAGATACAGCAACATTTTCCAAAACACGGCATACGAATCCACGACGACTAAATCACTAAAGGCCATCACCCGCCCGCCAAACCCGCTCATGGTCACCACACTGCACACCACGACAATGCCGAGACTCATCCACGCCAGAAGATCTTTTTTGGTTGCCGGCGTCATAGGATCAAGAACCAGAAGCAGGCACGCCATGCCCACGACAAGCAGTTCAGGAAGGATCACCACAAGGTCTGCGAGAGGAAGAGTCATGGGGTGACCTCACCAGACATGACCGAGGGAGGCGCAGATGGCTCTCGGGTCATCACCAACGTATGATCCCGCAACACTTCTCCCTGTCGAACCGCGAATGATGTGGATTGCGAGGCAATCACCCGTGCCACGCTCGCATGCATCACATCCAACAACGGCTTTGGATACAAGCCAATCCAAAACACAAACACCACCAATGGAACCAGCATGCCAAATTCCCGGATATTCAAATCGGTCAATTTGGGGAGCATCTGCGAAGAGGCTGGTCCGTAGATAACCCGCTGCACCAGATACAAAATGTAGGCGGCGGCCAGAATAATGCCCAAGGCGGCCAGCGTCGCCGTCAGTTTGCTCCAGGCAAACGTTCCGACCAGCACCAAAAACTCGCCGACAAAACTGTTCATGCCTGGAAGTCCAACCGAGGACAATGCAAAAATCACAAAAAATGTCGCGTACTGCGGCATGGCTTTGGCCAACCCGCCATTGTCCGCAATTTGCCGGCTATGCGTCCGCTCATAAATGATGCCCACACACATAAAGAGGGCTCCGGTCGTAATGCCGTGGTTGATCATCTGAAGAACCGCGCCTTCGATCCCCTGGGCATTTAAGGCAAAAATTCCCAAGGTGACAAAGCCCATGTGGCTGACACTGGAATAGGCAATCAGTTTCTTGATGTCCGTTTGCGCCAACGCCATATACGCCCCATAAATAATGGCAATGACCGACAACGTCATGATGACTGGGGTATACGCAACGGAGGCATCAGGCAACATGGGCAATGAAAACCGCAAAAACCCATAGGTGCCCATTTTGAGCAGGACACTCGCGAGAATGACGCTTCCAGCGGTCGGCGCTTCAACGTGGGCATCAGGCAGCCAGGTATGAAACGGGAACATCGGCACTTTCACCGCAAACGCGGCAAAGAAGGCCCAGAACAAAAGGGCTTGCAAACTGGGGGCATATGACGCGTGGGTCAAGGCCAGAATATCGAAGGTTCGTCCGCCTTCAAAATACAACACCAAAATCGCCACCAGGAGCAAAATACTTCCGGCAAGCGTATACAGGAAAAACTTGATTGCCGCATAGACGCGATTCGGCCCGCCCCAGACGCCGATCAGGAGATACATGGGAATCAGCATGGTTTCCCAAAACACATAAAACAGCACAAAATCCAAGGCCGCAAACACCCCGATTGTGGCCGTTTCCATCACCAACAGGCTGATAAGAAATTCTTTCATCCTGGTTTGAATCGACGTCCAGGACACGAGGATACAGAGTGGGGTGAGAAGGGTGGTTAAGAGGACAAGCGGCATACTGATCCCATCCACGCCCAGGGAATAATGAATAGCGGGAGACTGGATCCATTGATGCTTTTCCACGAACTGCATGCCTGCATTCGTATTATCGAATACGAACCAGAGAGGCAATGAGACCAGAAGTGTCAGGACAGAGACCGCAAGCGCAATGGTCCGGGATAGCGACTCATGTGCCAGCAGCAACGCTGCCACCCCGAGCAGAGGCAGGATAAGGACAATTGTAAGCCAGGGCATTCCTCCTGAAGGAATGACAATCTCAGTCACGATTCAGTGATCTCCTGCAAGGATGTTGTCTGTTGAACCATCATAAATACCCCACACTCATAACCATCGGCCTTCAACATTAGAAAAAGATCATGGCCCCTAAAATGACAACCGCGCCGACCGTCATGGCCAGCGCATAGTTCTGTGCTTGTCCGCTTTGGAGTCGTCGCGTCACCCATCCTCCCCAGGCCACGGCTCGCGCCACTCCATTGACGGCACCATCAATCATAGCGACATCCACCCGTTTCCATAACCGGTCCGCGACATTCAGTGTTGGCATGACAACGGTCCGCTCATAAGCTTCATCCACGAACCATTTGTTCAATGACAACTGATACAGCGATTGCCACTGAGCGGCCAACCGGTCAGGCAAGCCCGGCGACTTCACATACACCCAATACGCGCCGGCAATACCTAAGAGACCCATCGCTGTGGCCGTCACCATGATGCCAACGGCCGCTGAGCCTTCATGATGCCCTCCACCACCCTCAGCAGCGGGAAACGCAGGCGCTAAAAATTCTGGAATGCCGATGTACCCCGTCACAATGCTCAGGACCGCAAGAATCAGCAGAGGAATGGTCATGGTTTTTGAAGGTTCATGGACATGCTTGGCATGATGAGGATCGACTCGGGATTCCCCCCAAAATGTCACAAACACCAATCGAAAGCTGTAAAAGGCGGTCATCAGGGCGGTCAATAATCCCAAGACAGTCAGCCCTTTGCCCAATCCACCAGACATCCACGACACCACGAGCAATTCATCCTTGCTGAAAAATCCGGCCGTCAGCGGAAAGCCCGCCAGGGCCAGGGACCCAATCACAAAGGTCCAATAGGTCACAGGGAGTTTATCTTTGAGCCCACCCATGTTTCGCATATCCTGTTCATGGTGAAGAGCAATAATCACCGCCCCACACCCGAGAAATAACAAGGCCTTGAAAGCCCCGTGAGTCAGCAAATGATACATTCCCGCAATATAGCCACCCAGTCCACAGGCCATCATCATGTACCCGAGTTGGCTCAGTGTGGAATAAGCCACGACCCGCTTGATATCAGTTTGCGTGACGGCAATGGTCG
>Ga0224505_10002319_pt1 | contig 11266 bp, 10 predicted proteins | sample SF_Jan12_sed_USG_FD_169102 | JGI IMG/M metagenome (GOLD analysis project Ga0224505, IMG submission 169102) | Sediment microbial communities from San Francisco Bay, California, United States - SF_Jan12_sed_USGS_4_1 | ecosystem: Environmental > Aquatic > Marine > Sediment | place: USA: California...
CGGGTTGTAATCCGCATCGCCGGCGAACGCGCCGTCAAACACCGCGCCCGATCCGAAGTTGTCGATCGCCGGCGGCGCCAGGTCTTCGGTAACACCCGGGTCGCTCGCATACACCACGGCCTCCGGCGTAATACCTGGCGTCGCTGCGGTACCACTAAAGCCCAGGTCGGTCAGCAAAAATCGAAACGAGTTTGCCGCGGTATTATCGGTCTCGAACAACAACGCCGTTGCTGTGGCCACCCCGGTGAAATCGACGATCGGGACCGAAACCTGGTACCAGTCATTGCCGAGGGCGGTGGCATAGCCGGAATTCGTCAGATCGATGTCGATGTAGTCGCCGTCGTTCAGGAACTTCACCCGAATGAGGTCGTTGTTGAGGCCCTTCGCCTTGAAGTCGAGCGTCTCGTAGCCGGATGCAAAACCGGCGGCAAAGCCGACGATAGCGAATTGACCCACCTGGGCACCGTAGCCGTTGCCGGTAGTCACGCCGAATGCCGGGCTGAAATCCGGGTCGACTGTCACATTGTTATCGAATGCGGAGCCCGAACCGAATGGATCAAAACCCGTGTAGTCGACGCCGAATACGATGTCCACGATCTCGTTCGGGTCACTTGCGTAAATGACATCGTCCGGAATCGTCCCGGGATCCGCGACTACCCGGTTGTCTTCTCCCGAATAAACGCGAACCCAGTCGACTTCCATGGTCGCCGGAAGCGCACTGCCATCGATCGTGTTGCCCGGAAAGTTGCCGCCAACGGCCAGGTTCAAAAGAATGTGGAACGGCTGGTCGAACGGCGCGGGGTAAGGCGCGGCAGTCGAGAACCATGAATTCTGCACTGCGTATAAAGTGTCGTCGAAATACCAGCGCATCTCGAACTCGTCCCACTCGAGCGCGTAGGTATGGAAGTCTTCGGTGACGGCAACCGACGGGGTGTAGCGTGCTGACGCGCTGGTATTGGCCGGGAATGCGCCGCCAAAGTGAATCGTGCCGAATATCTCATTACCACCGGTGCCACCGAGATTGATGGCTTCCATGATGTCGATCTCACCCGTAGCAGCCCAGCTGCCATAAGGACTGTCCTGCGACAGCATCCAGAACGCCGGCCATAGGCCCTGGCCAGACGGCAGCTTGATGCTCGCTTCGATTCGCCCGTACTTGAACGCAAAGCGATCCTCGGTATTGATTCTCGCCGACGTGTAGTTCAAACCACCGACTGTCTCGCGCCGTGCGGTAATGGAGAGCACGCCGTTGGCCAGTTGGGCGCTGTCGGGCAAGTAGTACTGCAGCTCGTTATTACCCCAGCCGCCCGGAAGACCTTTCTCAGTACCATCGCCGGTAGCAAAGAACCACACCTCCGGATCGAGCTTAGCGCCGTCAAACTCGTCGCTCCACACGAGCGTCAAAGCATCGCCAGGCGAAACCTCGAAGGTTGCAGGCACATTGAGGGTAGGGTTGTTGATATTTACATTGGTCTCGGTGTTCGGGTTGCCCGGCGGTACGAATTCAAGCTCAGACAGCGGTACTGGCCGGCCATCCTGTGTGCAGGCAGAAGCCAGCACTATAAAAGAGAAAAATGTGCCGCAGCGCAGCAAGGTTTGCGAATGAAAACTCATGAAAACCCCTCGACGGCGCTGACGCGCAACTGCAAGAAATTGATTATTCTTATCTTAGCTTAGAATAGACCTAGATTGACAGCGTTGTCAATTTGGATCTGACAGCGTTGTCAGACTGGCCGTCCCGGGACGTCCCGCCGCTTATCCAAAGTTATGATTTCATTTAAAAAAAAGGCCGGCGTTTAGCCGGCCTTTCAGGGCGTGGATTGCTTATACAGCGCGCCCATGTCAAGCAACTCGCAGGAATCGAGGCACCCACGAACGGCTTTTTTTTCCACGGCTACTGTGCGTCCGGCCGTCTCGGTTCTGGCGCAACGCATCATGCGCAATCACCGGTACGATCGCGAACGAATTGATCGTCCGCATGCCGCCGAGACTGAGCGTAAAGGTATCTCTAGCCGATTTGTCTTGCTGCATCATAGTTACTCCTTACCGCCAACATGGCGTGCGCTAAACGTCGATACGAGCACCGACGGGTGAACTTTAGGCATTTGGGGGCGCAGGCGACAAACGGGAATAAGTCACCTCCGGGATGAGAAAAATTCAACCCGCGACATTCGCCTAGAGGGACTTTGAATTGCGTTGCCTGGCGAGTCGCCGGGCTGCCTCACTTGGAAAATAATTGAGCTTCGCAATTGCCAGGTCGACGCGCACCTGTGTTGTGGCCCGAACATGCGGCTCGCGATTAACTACTCGCGAGACCGTCTTTATCGACACGCCGGCGAGTTCGGCGACGTCAAAGATGGTCGCTTTTTTATGCTGCCTATGCACAGCGCTTGAATGTCGCGTGACGATTACCGTGTCCGTCGTTAATCTGCCGGAAGCGCGTATCCAGCATCTTGTTGATCCGGTTATGTGCCATAACCGGCATGGCTGCAAACGAGCCGATCGTCATTGCGCCACGCAGGTTGAATGTGAACGCGTCGCGGAACCTCTGATCTGTCTTGCTCATAGTCTCCTCTCCATAGCCTTTCGAGGCTATCTCCTGGTCACGGGTGCTGCCAGCGACGCGCAAACCTTAGGGGATTGCGCAAGACGAGACAAACGGGAAAAACTCAGGTCCCGGATGAGAAAAACTCAAGTAACGGCCGCAAAGTTCTCGACGATCCAGTCTTGCAGAAGTTGCACGCTCTCGTCTTCAGCCCGGTCTTCCTTGCACACCAGGTAATAGCTGACGTCGGCCACCAGTTCCTTGGGGAACAGGCGCACGATGCTGCCCTGTCTGAACCAAAGATCGGCCAGGGGTATGGGCACTAACGCAGCGCCAATTCCCTGTTCCGTTGCTCGCACGACGGCGATCATCGAATCGAGACGGGTGATTTTGCTATCTTCTGGCAGCTTTATGCCCGCCGCAGCTGACCACTGCGCCCAGGCCTTGGGATGCGTTTCATGAATGATGATCGGGAATTCGCTGACGACGGCCTTGTTCTTTACCTTCACGCTCTTCTTGAACGAGGGCGAGCCCGCCGGCACCAACCGCAGCGGAAACAGCAATTGCGATGGCATGTCGGGCGGCGGCGAGCGAAACAGTCGAATCGACAAGTCAGCATCGGAAGGCATCTTCTCCGCGCTTTCGTCGCTGGTGCCGACCTGAATATCGATTTCGGGATGCCTGGCCGTAAATTCGCGAAGACGCGGCACGAAGTACTCGCTGGCGAAAAACGGTTGCACCGACATCCGAATGGAACTGCTGGTGCCACCCTTCTTGTAGCCGGCTACCACCGAGTTCAGCTGTTCAATGAGCGGACTGACCGTCTCGTACAACGATCGGCCGGCGTCGGTCAGACTGAGCTCGCGACCATTTCGGTCAAATAGCAGCTGACCCAGTTCGTCCTCGAGACTCTTGATCTGGTGACTGACGGCAGACGCAGTAATGAAAAGCTCCTCGCCCGCGGTGCGAAAGCTTGCATATCGAGCAGCAATGCAGAATGTCCGCAGTCCGCGCAAAGAGATTGATGGCTTGTTGGGCATCAGTTCCAGTCGTTCATTTGAGAACAGTTTTTGGAGTGCGATCAACATTGAACAGTCCCCAGTGCTTCTCTGCACCCAGGGGACTTGCCGGGTCGCCTTTCCACGGTTCATCGAACGCCTCAAAGAAAAACACAGTTGTATTGGTCGTCCCAGCCCACTCTCGCAACTCACGAAAGTGACGGGCCTGATCGATTTCGTTGGCACGCTCGCCGAACTCGATCGCAATGCTTGCCCAACCGGCCTCCAGGATTGCTATGGGTTTGCCAGGCAAAGCCGCCCTGACACCGTCGATATTCGCAATCGTGTACGGCAGCGCCTCATCGATTGTTTTCCCCTCCCACTGCGGATAGGTGTGCACGCCGATAAAATCGACGACTTCCGCCAATGGCGCGCCATCGCGTATCCACCAGGCATAGTTGTCGGCAACGGTTACCGGTTGCTCGATAGCCGCCTGCACCTGTCGCACGTAGGCGATCACTTTTTCGAGTGGCACCATGTGATCATTCCACTCAACCAATGCCTCATTACCGACATTGACGGCAATTACGATGTCGGCAAACTGCTGCGCCAGGTCTATGCCGCGCTTGAGTTCGGCCGTGTTGCGCAGCGTATTGGCCGCCAATTCCTCGTCCGGGATTGGCTCGTCAAGCCACGGACATCCTTCATGATTGCTGAATTCTGCCTCGAGCCACATGCCCAACAGAACCTTGACGGGCAGCTCGTGCCGGCGAATCAACTCAAGCGTAGTGCGCGAATTCTGACCCGAATCGTAGAGTCGAATCAGGCGAAAATCGTGCGCAACGAGAATCTCGAGGTCTTCAAGAATTTCGTCGGCACTTGGATTGACGGCGCCGTCGCCGCGATCCGGATGCTGGTCCACGCGAAACCCCGAATAAGCCACTGCCATGACCTCGCCTGCCAGCAAGTCGTCGGGCGTCAGCGGGCCATCCGCGAATGTCGCCGAAGCAATTAACCCGAATACCAGTAGCAGCGATTTCGTAATGTTCATTTCACTAGTCCTCTCAGATAACACAACTGCGACGGACAGGCCGTAAATCAAGCAGGTCCCTGATCGCGGCCGCGCCGAACCCCACCAGGAACCCGCCGAGGGCGACCGTCACAGTGAATCGCGAGTTCTGGTTCATGGTTTAGGTCCGCATCAACTACCGGCGATGATACGGAATTGAGTTCGCAACTCCGTATCCGAGCTGCCGCCGATCCAGGCGTGGAACTCACCGGGCTCAACTGTCAGTTTCATGTCGCGCCCGTAGAACGCGAGATCGTCCGAATGCAGCGCAAAATCGACGGTGACGGTTTGTCCAGGTTCGAGCCGCACCCGCTGAAAGCCCTTCAACTCCTTTACCGGCCTCGTCACGGAGCCGACGAGGTCGCGCACGTATAGCTGCACGACTTCATCGGCTGGGAACTCGCCTCTGTTAGTCAGCTCCGCGCTGATCGTGATTGTGTCGCCAAGCTTGAGTTCGGACGAGCTTGCACGAATGTGCTGATAGTCGAACCACGTGTAGGACAGACCAAAACCGAATGGGAACAACGGCGTGTAACCCGCGTCCAGGTGAAAGGCGGTCATGCCAAACGATGTCTGTGGCGCACGGCTATCGATAACATCGATGTGCGCGATGGTATGTGGCTTCGGCGGCTTGCCCGAACTCTTCTGGCTGTAGTAGATCGGGATCTGGCCGACCATGCGCGGTAATGTCGCCGGCAATTTGCCGGACGGCGACTCGACGCCGAACAACAGATCCGCGATCGCGGGCCCGGCCATCGTACCGGGATGCCAGGCGAACAGCAGGGCGTCGACCTGATCGACAATATTCGTCAGCGTCAGCGGCCGGCCTGCCAGAACGACTGCGATGACTTGCTTTCCGGTCGCCCTGATACGCCGCACAAGTTCGGCCTGATCGCCCGGCAAATTAATGTCGGCGCGTGATCGTGCTTCGCCAGAGAGGATCGATTCTTCGCCCAGGAACAGAATGGTTACGTCGGAGTCGGCGGCAATCGACACCGCCTCATCGAACGCCTCGGTCGCCCTGCTGCGGGAGTTCTCCATTGCCCGCAGGTAGCGCACATCGACGTCTCGGCCGAGCAGACTGTGGATCGCATGCATCGGCGTAATGCTGAGCTGCAAATCGCCATCGAAAATCCAGGTACCAAGCTGTTGATACGGTGCGTCGGCCAGCGGCCCGATAATGGCGACCGAATCCAGCTTTGCCGCCGATAAGGGCAGCACGCGACGTTCGTTTTTCAGCAAGACGACGCTCTGAAGGGCGGCTTGCTTCGCCGTTGCCAGAGCATGTTCGCTCGCAATCGGAGGCAATTTGTCAGGCTCGGTGTACGGCCTCTCGAACAAACCCAGTCGAATCTTGACGCGAAGAATATTTGCCACCGCGGCGTCGATCACGCTGGTGTTAATGCGGCCCTCCGCGACCAGTTCAGCCAGATGCTTACTGTACGCATCACCTGCCATTTCCATATCGACGCCAGCCGTGGCGGCCGCATATGCCGACTCGCGATCATTCTCCGTCAGTCCATGAATCTGCAGTTGCCTGATCGAGTCCCAGTCGCTTACGACGAATCCGTCAAACGCCCATTCATCACGCAGCACTTCGCGCAACAAGAAATCATTACCCGTGGCCGGCACACCGTTGAGATCCGAAAACGATGTCATCAGCGTCATCACGCCCGCGTCGACAGCCGCCTTGAACGGTCGCAGGTACACGTTATACAGCTCGTGCTCGGGAATATTGGTCGTAGCATAGTCGCGGCCGCTTTCGACGGCGCCGTACCCCGCGAAGTGCTTCGCGCAGGAAGCGATCGAGCCGGTGGCCGACAAATCACTGCCCTGAAAACCGGATACCATCGCCGCGCCGAGTGTGCTCGCGAGAAACGGATCCTCGCCAAAACCCTCGGCGATGCGGCCCCATCGCGGATCACGCGATATGTCGATCATCGGTGCAAACGTCCAATTCACACCCGTTGTGGCGGCCTCCAGTGCCGCAACTCGTGCGCCTTCGCGAACGATTGCGGGATTCCAGGTCGCGGCCTGCCCCAGCGGGATCGGCAACACCGTCTTGAAACCGTGAATCACATCGCGCCCGACCAGCAGCGGAATACCCAGACGACTTTCTTCAACCGCCAGGCGTTGCAGCTCGTTGACCGCGGCAACGTCGACGACGTTGATCACAGAGCCGACGCAACCTGCGCGCAATGGTTCGGCAAGATAATCCGGCGCGTAGCCCTCGCTCGCATTGAGCTGGCTCATCTGGCCGATTTTCTCTGCCAATGTCATCCGTGCCAGCAAAGCGCTGACGCGTTGCTCGATTGGGTCGGGATCGAACGCGGGACTCGCTGACGATGAGCTCATAGGTAGGTAACCAGTAACCGGCCACGGGACGAGGCCATCTCAAAAGACTCCGAAAAGTCGCTGTGCCGCAGCGTGACTGACACACCGACCGTTTTTAACAACATTTGACAGCGCTGTCAATTTGGTGGAGGATAGCATCAATAATAATAAGACGCTGTTAACGGGCGGGAGACCATGGCCATGAGCAAGGCTACGCATTACGAGACGGCGCCAGAAGACCGCATTCCGTTCGGACTAAAGCTCATCTACGGCCTTGGCGCGTTCGTCAATAACCTGCTGGCCGCGGCCATCGGCGGTATGGTCATCGTCCTGAACTTAGGACTTGGCATGAATCCGGCCCTGGTCGGATTGCTGAGCGCCTTGCCCCGACTGACCGACGCGCTCACCGACCCGATAATGGGTTACCTCTCTGATAACACGCGTTCGCGCTGGGGCCGCCGCCGACCCTATATATTCGTTGGCGCAATTGCTGTCGGCATCGTTTATGCGTTGCTGTGGCAATTACCCGCCGACAAGAGCGAAGCATTCTATTTCTGGTACTTCCTCGGCGGCTCGATCATCTTTTACCTTGCATATACCATGTTCGCGACCCCGTGGGTTGCGCTTGGCTATGAGCTGACCCCTGATTACCACGAGCGCACGCGCCTTATGGGCGTGCAGAATTTCATTGGGCAGCTCGCTTACGTCGTCGCGCCCTGGTTCCTGTTGATCATGCAAAGCAAGTTGCTGTTCGACGACATGGTGGATGGCGCGGCCGGCCTGGCCATCATAATCAGCGTCGTGGTCATCGCCGTTGGCATATTGCCCGCAATTTTTCTACGTGAGCGCTTCCAGCACCCGCCGCCTGTCGAGTCGGAAATTATCGGGGACATCGAAGACCTGGTCGAAGGCGTCGGCGCCGCGCTGATCCGCAACCTGAAATCCTTCTTCGCGGGCTTCGCTATGACCTTGAAGTTTGCCCCGTTTTTGAAATTGTGTGCCGCAACGTTCCTGGTTTTTAACGGCTTCATGCTGATCGCTTCGTTCCAGTTTTACGTCATCATTTACTACGTGTTTGGAGGCGACACTGTGAAGGGCGCCGAATATGCCGGGTACTCGGGCACTCTGGGCGCAATCTCCACATTCGCAGTTATCGTGTTCGTCACTTGGCTGGCAACGAAAATCGGCAAGCGTCGCGCCTTTTTTGTGACGACCGGTGTTTCGATGGCCGGCTACGCCCTCAAGTGGATCTGTTATAACCCGGACATACCCTGGCTGTTGCTGCTGCCGGCGCCTCTAATGGCGTTCGGACTTGGCGGACTGTTTACCTTGATGCCGTCCATGATCTGTGACGTCGTCGATGTGGATGAGCTAAAAACACACGAACGTCGCGAAGGTATGTACGGCTCGATATTCTGGTGGGTGGTCAAGCTAGGGATGGCGGCCGCGCTGGCGGCCGGAGGCTTCCTGCTGAACGCGACCGGTTTCGATGTCGCTCTGGGCGGGGAGCAACCCGCGAGCACCATATACATGATGCGGATATTCGATGCGTTTATTCCATTCCTTGCATCCGGTATTGCAATTTGGGCTATCGCCACATTCTCCATTACCGAAGAAAAGGCGCACGAAGTCCGCTTGGAACTCGAGGCCCGCCGCGGCGCCGCCTAGTTTTGTGGGAGGGCGAAGTGTTTGCTACCACTTTGGTCCCCTGAATTCGAGTACGGTCTTCATAGCAACCTCCCATTGTTCTCGGCTCTTATACTCGGTGATAGCCCAGTCATCCGACCTCTCCAGAACGACAACTTCCTTTTCTGGATTCAGTTCTTGATGAAGGTTGTCGGCATATGCCAATGTCCCTGATAACGAATGCTCGGAAAGCACACCATCAAAACGAAAAATTTCCTGGCTAGGCACGTTGTTGTGCAACTTACAGCCGTGCATTCCCATTGTCAGCCTGGCGGTGAAGGCAATATGCCCTGTCTCAGGATCAAATGTGACTTTCTCCAGTATCCCGGCCCGTGTATCACCAACCAGACCTTGTGAATAGGAAAAGATGCCAAAAAGAGCGTCGCCTTCCCGCCACAACTGAACTTCAGCCCCGTATTGATGCTCGTCTGTAAATCGAAAGTTTGAGAACACACCAAGCCCAACAATCGATGCAGATTGGCCTGCATGCGTAATGGTCAGGAAAAAAAGCTGAACCATCAGAACGAAAGCGCGTTGTGTCATTTAAGGTTGCCTTGCCATCCAGCGGTTGAGTTCGGCCACGGCGTTCGCGATTTGTTGGGCTACGCCCGGCACTGGGAAGAATTAGTAAACATCAGTTTGCGGCCAGTGATCCGCAATTTCAAACCACGACGCTTTGTCCCGAATGTAGATTTGCCGCTGCGTCTTGGGCAAGGTCGCGTTCGGCCCGATGACGGCCAGATCGCCCGGGTCAGCCCATCTTTCGCTGCATGCATCCGCCGGCAACCGCCATGCAACGCTCGATCACCGGAAATCCCCAGAAATACCGCTCCAATGCCCGCCAGCCTGGAAACGAACCGCGAGGGTAATTGCGTTTCACGGCAACCAGCCACGCGGCAATCATCAGCAACACGCCGGTAAGGACTCCGGCAACGATACCTGCGAGAAAGAGGTCGGCAAGCGAGATGCCGACGCCCGCCGCAGCCGCGCAAATGATCATGTTATGCGATAGCGGTATCAGGAGGCGCGTTATCGCCGCCGTTGCCGAAACATTGACGGAGTAGTCTGTGTCGTACCCTTTCTCGCGCATTATGGGCCCCAACGTTGAACCGATTGCTGAAACGCTGGCGATTGCGGACCCGGATACCGCGCCGAACATCATGGATGCGCCGACGTCGACCTGGCCCAGTCCGCCGTACATGCGTCAAAGCGCAGCGTCGCCGACGATTAGTTGCCACGCAAGTCGGAGTCTTTCGCTACACCCCAACCCTGCTGTCGGAGTACGAGCGTCGATTCGACATCAGCGGTTTCCAGTCAGTATGGAATACCGCGTTACTCTCTATATTGCGGTATAAATCTTGCTCTGGGTAGACGACTACAATCCTGTATTGCCCACGAAACACATCATAATATCTCAGTAAATCAGATACTTAAAGTTATACCGCGTTATACTGGTTTGGCGGTATAATTCGCCCATGAAAGAAGTCAAATACCTCCCCAACAGCTTGTCAGTTCAATACAGCGAACTGATGCAAAACTGCGTGCACCCGATTTCCGACGGCTCCAATCTGTCGTTCAAGCACAAGACGATCAACGACAAGCGCTATTGGTACCTGTACGTCAGTGTCGGCAGTACTCGTCGAGAACACTACCTTGGCGAGGAAACCACCGAACTGCTCGACCGAATCGATGATGAAAAGGCGCTGTGGGAATCGAATGCCGATGATCGCGAGCTCAGACAGCGGCTCGTCAATATGCTCATTGGCGGCGGGATGGCTACCGTCACAAGGGATGAAGGCAAAGTGCTCTCATTGCTGGAACGCAACGGCGTGTTCCTTGTCGGTGCCGCCCTTGTTGGAACGCTGGCCTTCAGAGCATACGCGAACATGCTGAGCGTCACCTGGGAAAGCGACGCGGGAACACAAGATGTCGATCTCGCCGCTGACAACCACTACGAACTGGCATTGCCGAGACCTCGAACTCCGATCAATCTGAGGCAGACGATCCTGGATAGCGGCATGGGGTTCTTCGAAGTACCTGCGTTAAACCGCAAACAACCATCGACATCGTTCAAGATCAGGGGTAGGGATTTTATCGTCGACGTACTCGCGCCCATGAAAGGACGGGAAACTGCCCGGCCCGTGCATTTAACCGATCTTGGCACTTACGCATCGCCGTTTCGGCACCTGGACTACCTGTTGGTCGATCTACAACCCGCCGTTCTGCTTTACGAACACGGAATCATGGTAAACGTACCGGCACCGGGTCGTTTCGCGGTACACAAATGCGTAGTGAGCCAGAAACGACCAGCGGCTTTTGCGGCGAAAGCACTGAAAGACCGAAGCCAGGCAGAACAGGTATTTCAGGTCTTGCTCGAAAATCGGCCGACGGATATTTCGCTCGCTTATGAAGCCGCGAAGGCTCATGACGAAGCATTTGTCTCCGACTTTCGCTCTGGTCTACGCCGGATTGACAAGGATGTAGCTGCTGCAGTGCAGGCCCAGATAGAAAACATACAGGTATAGGGAAGTGGCGCGCCCGACAGGATTCGAACCTGTGACCCCTGCCTTCGGAGTACATTAATTCCATGGTAAGTAACTGAATTCACTGACACAATCTGGCATGACGCCCGTT
>Ga0224505_10002320_pt1 | contig 11265 bp, 11 predicted proteins | sample SF_Jan12_sed_USG_FD_169102 | JGI IMG/M metagenome (GOLD analysis project Ga0224505, IMG submission 169102) | Sediment microbial communities from San Francisco Bay, California, United States - SF_Jan12_sed_USGS_4_1 | ecosystem: Environmental > Aquatic > Marine > Sediment | place: USA: California...
CGACCGCTGGAGCGCGGCCTGCGTCGCCGCCCGCAGCTTCCCGCCCGATCCGCGCAAGCGGGCCGGCGGCTGAGCCGGGCGGGCGGCGGGCGCGGCCGAGCGGACGCCGAGGCGGCGGTCAGGTCCGGGCCCGGGCGGCGGCCAGGAACCCGTCGACGAGCTGGTTGCCGCGCTCGCGGTTCGGACCCGAGTAGAGCTTCTGGGTCATGAGCCGGTTGAGCCGGGTCGACCCGAGGTAGTTGCGCTCGTAGAGCTCGTTGCGACCACCGAACGTGGTGCCGACGAAGTCCCAGGCGAGCTTGAAGATCTCGGCCCGCTCGGCGCCGGTCACGCCCTTGGCCCCGGGCAGGTAGGTCTCGATGAGCTCGGCTACCCGGGGGTCGTCGAGCTGGCCCCGGCTGGGGGCCGCCAGCATCTTCCCGCCGCCGATCTCCTTGAACACCTCGTTGACCCGCACGAACCAGGCCGGCAGCAGCGAGCGCAGCGGGTGCATGTAGCGCGGGTTGAGCGTGACGTTGCCGTCCTCCCACGTCCTGTACTCGGCGGCGCCCGCCACGAGCGCGGCGCGGGTCATCTCGATGTAGCTCTGCAGCTCGCCGAGCTGTTCGGTCGTGCTCTCCGCCGTGTCGTTGACCGCCTCGGCCATGCGCACCGCCAGCGCGTACGCGAACTCGAGCTTGGTCAGGGCCCGGATCGTCGTCTGCTGCATGATGTTCGACCACCACGGGCTGTCGAACATCACGCGGTTGTAGGCGGCGAGGTCGGCGTCGATCCACACGTCGCGCTTGGGGATCTCGACGTGGTCGAAGATGCAGTAGCCGTCCTGCTCGTCGAAGCGGCTCGAGAACGGGGCGTCGAATGCGGGCAGCGCGCGCGTGCCGCTGTCGCGGCACAAGAACACGAGCCCGGGGCTGTCGAGGCGGACGGTGAAGGCGAGCGCGTACTCGGGCGGGGTGTCGGGCGGGAGGGGCCGACCGGGGTAGATCGCGCTCTCGTCGGCGAAGGGCGCCAGGGTGGCCAGGGTGCGCCCGCCGCAGACCACGATCGAGTCGGCGGTCTCGTCCACCTTGTGCAGCGGGACGACTGGGCGGTCGCCGAAGGTGTAGTCGGTGGCCTTGTCGATGGAGGGGTTGACGATCGTGTGGGTGAGCGACAGGTCGTCGCGGCGGAGCCGGCGCTGGAAACCGACGAGGTTCTCGTAACCCTCGTCGTTGCTGCCGTCGGCCCCGGCCCAGCGGTGGCGGTCCTGGGCGAAGCCGGCGAAGGTCACGTTCATGTAGTCGGGCGTGCGGCCCATGACACCCATGGACAGCTCGGCGATGCGCACCAGCGCGGCGTGGCGCCGGTCGAGGTCGGCCCGGCTGGTCGGCAACAGGTGGCTCACGCTGATCGGCTCGCCCGACTCGGGGTCGGCCATCAGCATGTCGTCGGGGTGGGCGTGGTGCAGGTCGTAGTAGTCGGCGATCGCCTCGGCCGCCCCGGCCAGTAGCGGGTGCTCGACGACGGATTCGACCCGCTCGGAACCGAGCCAGATCTCCCGCCTCGTCGCCCGCAGCCCCTTCAGGTACTCCTCACCGGTCCGCGCTGGCATCGGGTGCTCCTCTCGATCGGCCGGCAGCGTACTGCGAGGCCGGGGCGGCCGGCGGAGACCTCGTGGCCTACGCTTGGGGGCCAGGCGCGGGCGGGGAACGACTCCCGTCCGGAACCACAGGGGGATTCGATCCATGGGAGTTGCAGCGCCAACGCGCGAGCTCGACGCCGTCGTCATCGGTGCCGGCTTCTCGGGGCTCTACCTGAACCACAAGCTGCGGGACGTGCTCGGGCTCGACGTCGCGGTGATCGAGGCCGGCACCGACGTCGGCGGCACCTGGTACTGGAATCGCTACCCCGGCGCCCGCTGCGACTCCGAGTCGTACATGTACTGCTTCGCGTTCGACCGCGATCTCATGCAGGAGTGGGAGTGGAGCGGGAAGTACCCCGAGCAGCCCGAGATCCTGCGCTACCTCAACCACGTCGCCGACCGCTTCGACCTGCGCACCAACATGCGCTTCGAGACCCGGGTGACCGCCGCCCACTTCGACGAGGCGGCGAACCGGTGGGACGTCGAGACCGACCGGGGCGAGCGGCTCCGCTGCCAGTTCCTCATCACGGCCATCGGCTGCCTGTCGACCGGGCAGATCCCCGAGTTCCCCGGGCGCGACAGCTTCGCCGGCGAGGCGTTCCACACCGGCTCGTGGCCGCACGAGGGCGTCGACTTCACCGGCAAGCGGGTGGCGGTCATCGGCACGGGTTCGAGCGGGGTGCAGTCCATCCCGGTCATCGCCCGCCAGGCCGGCCACCTCTTCGTGTTCCAGCGCACGCCGCAGTACATGATCCCCGCCCGGCACGCCACCGTCGACAAGTCCGTGCTCGACGAGATCAAGGCCGACTACGACGCCATCTACGACAAGGCGCGCTGGTCGCTCGGCGGGTTCCCGTACGACATCACCGACCGCTCGGCGAAGTCGGTCACCGAGAACGAGCGCCAAGCGATCTTCGAGGAGGGCTGGAAGGCCGGCGGCTTCAAGTTCGTGTTCGGCTCGTTCTCCGACCTGCGGACCGACCTCGAGGCCAACGAGTACGCGGCCGAGTTCATCCGCTCGAAGATCCGCGAGACCGTCAAGGACCCCGAGGTCGCCGAGAAGCTCGTCCCCCTCGACCACCCGTTCGGTTCGAAGCGCACGCTCATCGACACCGACTACTTCGAGACCTACAACCGCGACAACGTCACGCTGGTCGACATCCGGAGTGCGCCGATCGTCGAGATCACGCCGAGCGGCATCACCACCGAGGACGGCCACTACGAGGTCGACATCATCGTGTACGCGACCGGGTTCGACGCCATGACCGGTTCGTTCGACCGCATCGACATCCGGGGCCGGGGCGGCGAGCGACTGAAGGACCATTGGGCGGCCGGGCCGCACACCTACCTCGGCCTGACCGTGCACGGCTTCCCGAACATGTTCATGATCACCGGGCCCGGTTCGCCCTCGGTGCTGTCCAACATGCCGGTGGCGATCGAGCAGCACGTCGACCTGGTGGCCGACACCATCGCGCACCTGCGCGACAACGACCTCGAGCTGATCGAGGCCGACGCCGACGCCGAGGCCGCCTGGGTTTCCCACGTCAACGAGCTCGCCAAGCCCACCATGTTCATGCGGGCGAACTCGTGGTACCTCGGCGCGAACATCCCGGGCAAGCCCCGCGTCTTCATGCCCTACGCCGGCGGGGTTGGCACCTATCGGGCCCACTGCAACCAGGTCGTCGCCGACGGCTACCAGGGCTTCACGCTCACCCCCGCCGAGGTCCCCGCAGCCACCGGCTGAACCCCTCCCACCATCGCGAACCGTGCCCGGCCCGCCGTCGACTCGACCGGGGGTGCCGGGCACGACCGCGCCACGACCCGAGCGTCGCGGGGTTGATACTCGGTAATCCGATGTATAGGGTTGCCAGGTATGAGGTCCCAGGCGCTGAAGGGTCACCTCGACCTGCTGGTCCTGGCGGTGCTCGGCGACGGCCCTGCCCACGGCTACGCGGTCATCGAGATGCTGCGGGCCCGCAGCCTCGGTGCGTTCGACCTGGCGGAGGGCACCGTCTACCCCGTGCTGCACCGGCTCGAAGGCAGCGGTCTGCTGCGCTCTGAGTGGTCGATGGTGGGTGGCCGTCGCCGAAGGACCTACGCGCTGACGAGGAAGGGCGAGCGATCGCTGGCTTCCGAACGTCGCTCCTGGGACGAGTTCTCGACGGCCGTGAGCAACGTGCTGGGAGGTGCACCATGGCCCGCTACGAACTGATCGACGACCATCTGGCGTCGTTGCGACGTCGCCTCGGCTGGCGATCCGACGCCGACGACGTGGAGGCCGAACTGCGCGACCATCTCTACAGCGCCGTCGAACGCCTCGAAGGCGAGGGTCACGACCGCGGCGCCGCCCAGCGATTCGTCATCGACCGCTTCGGGGCACCCGGTCCGGTGGCGGGGGCGTTCGCGGCGTCGGGCGTGCGTGGCCTGGCCGTGCCGACCGAGTACACCCGCTCGGCCGGCGTGATGATGCTCGTCGCCGCTGCACTGTGGCTGGCCGTGCCCCTCGGCTGGTGGGCATCCCACGTGCTGGAGGACCGCCAGGGCGGCTGGGCCCGTCCCGCGCAGATCGTTTTCGTCGGCGGAGCGATGGCCCTGTTGCCGGCGGCCATCCTGAGCGCCATCGGGATCGGTGGTCTGATCCGCCGCCACGCCGGGCTCGGCGTGCTCGGATGGGCCGGCATCGCCGCGTGCGCGCTCGGGGCGGCCGCCAGCTTTGTCGCTTGGTTCGTGTACGGCTGGGCGCTGCTCCTGGGCGTGGGCGCCGCGCTGGTGGCCGTCGCACTGCGACGCCGAGGTCTGGCGCCCCGCCTGGCGTGCTGGTCGTTCGGCTCCGCCTGGTTGGCGGGTGGGCTGACCCTGGCGTTGGCCCAGGTCGCGAAGCTGGGCGGCCAGGACGAGTGGGGCGACTGGCCCGTCGCGGTGAACCTGGGGCTGACGGTCGGGAGCCTGCTGTTCGCGGCGGGCCTCGCCGGGCTCGGGGGGTGGCTGCGGGCGGAGACGCCGGTCGAGCCGGCGGCGCTCGGCGCCCTGGCCGAGGGTTGAGCGCTCGGTTCGACACCCGGGCACCGCGGCGTAGCATTCCGGGGTGCCCGACCCGTCGTCCTCGCCCGCTCGGCCGTCTCGCAGGCCGGCGCTCGTCGCCTCCGACCTCGACGGGACGCTGCTGCGCAGCGACGGCACGCTGAGCGACCGGAGCGTGGCGGCCATCGCCGACTGCGAGGCCGCCGGTGCGGTCGTGGTCCTGGCCACCGGCCGGCCACCGCGCTGGATCACCCACATCGGCGAGGCGCTCGGCCACGCCGGCACCGCCGTGTGCGCCAACGGGGCGATCGTGTACGACCTGGCCGACGAGCGGGTGCTGTCGTCCTCGACGATCGACCTGGCGGCGGCGCGCGACATCGTCCTGCGGGTCCGCCGCGGCTGGCCCGACGCGGTGTTCGCGGTCGAGACCATCGACCACCTGGGTCTCGAGCCGGCGTGGAAGGTGAACTTCGAACCGCCGGCCGGCACCCGCTTCGCCGACGCGCTCGAGCTGGTCGAGGTGCCGGCGGTCAAGATCCTGGCCCGGTTGGTGGGCCATCCGGAGGAGTCGGCGATGCGGGCCGCGGCCGCCGAGCTCGACGGCCTGGCCGAGGTGACGTGGTCGGGCGGGAGCGGCCTGCTCGAGATGAGCGCCCCGGGCGTGACCAAGGCGCTGGCGTTGGCCGGGCTGGCCGGCCGGTTGGGCGTGGCGGCCTCGGCCGCCGTGGCGTTCGGCGACATGCCCAACGACCTCGACATGCTGCGCTGGGCCGGCCGGGGCTTCGCGGTGGCCAACGCCCATCGCAGCGTGCTCGAAGCAGCCGACGAGGTCGTCGGCTCGAACGACGACGATGGCGTGGCGGCGGCGCTCGAGGTGTTGTTCGGCTGACGACCCGGTGCGAGCCGTTGGCCGCGGGGCATGCGATCCCTCTCGCCGGTACTCGGCACCGTTTGTCCCGCGGACCCCGGCAGCCGCCCGCCCCCGCCGAGAAGAAACCCCTGGTCACAGCGCTGCTGCCCGATCGGTGGTCTCAGGGGCGCGGGACAAACGGTGCCCAGTTCCCACCCCGGTCGTGATCCACGCTGCGCCCCAGCCGTCTTCGGGGTCCACGGCCCACGCAGGCGGCCCGCTACGGTGCGCAGTGTGAGCAACGGCATGGGCTTCGGGGCGATCTTCCAGCTCGGCTACGTCGTGGCCGACATCGATGCGGCGCTCGACCACTGGGTGCGCACGGGCGTGGGCCCGTGGTACGTGCTCGATCCGCTGCCGATCGAGCACTTCTCGTACCGGGGCGGCCCGTCGATCGTGCCCGAGGTGACGATCGCGCTCTCCTACAGCGGCGGTATGCAGGTCGAGCTGATCCACCAGCGTGACGACGCCCCCACGATGTACCGCGACTTCTTGGCCGCGACCGGGGGAGGGCTCCAGCACCTCGGCTACCTCCCGGCCGGCTACGACGCCTCGCTGGCGGCAGCGGTCGCGGCCGGCTGGGAGCAGGCGCACGTCGGCCACGCGGCCGGCACCCGCTTCGTCTACCTCGATGGCGGCGGCCATCCGGGCTCGGTGGCCGAGCTGGTCGACCTCGACCCGACCAGCCGCAGCTTCTTCGGCCACATCGCCGACGAGGCCGCAGGTTGGGACGGGGTCAGCGACCCGGTCCGCCGGGTCGGCCAGCGCCGCCGCCGATCGTGACGCCCGGTCGCTTCGGTCAGCGGGGGGCGTCGGGGCGGTCCTGCAGGGCGAGCATCTCCAGGGCCAGGCCGTAGCCCAGCAGGTCCTGCATCTGCCGTTTGAGCTGCTCGACGAGCACGACCCTGGAGTAGCGCAGGGTCATGTCGGACTTCTCGGCCAGCGTCGCCGCCAGCTCGCGGGCCCGGTCCATGAGCTCGGCGTCGGGCACCTTCTCGAACGCGAGGCCGAGCGTGACCGCCTCGTCGGCGGTGATCACCTTGCCGGTGAGCAGGTAGGCCCGCCCCCGGTTCGCCCCGAGCAGCAGCGGGAACGCCACGTGCATGCCGTCGCCCGGCACCATGTCGGCGGGGAAGTGCGCCGAGTCCTGGAACTGGGCGCGCTCGGCCACCAGCACGATGTCGGACAGCAGTGCCAGCTCGCAGTGCCGCATGGCGGGGCCGTTGACCGCCGCGATGACCGGCACGTTGATGTTGAGCAGGTTCATCAGCAGCTGCTTGCCTTCCCAGTACACGCGGTCGGCGGCGGCGATCGGCAGCCGGTACGGGATCGAGGACGAGGTCGCCCCGCTGGGCACCGGGCCCGAGAACACGTCGCCGGTACCGGTGAGGATGACGACCCGGTTGTCGTAGTCGCCGGCGATGGCGGCGAAGAGGTCGGGCAGCTCGCGGTGGGGGCCGAGCCCCCACTGCAGCGGGCCGCCGCCGCTGTGCAGCCGCACCTCCAAGATGCCGTCGCGGCGCTCGAGCACCGCGTGCTCGAAGCGCTCCTGGTAGTCGCCGAGCCGCATCACGTTCCCCCTGTCCGGTCACCGCACCCGGGTGCCGATCCGACGTTAGGGCGCCCACCGCCGGGCGCGCGGACCTTGGCCTCTGGCGCACGGCCCTCGAAGGTCACGACTGTCGGTCCATGACCTCGTGGTGGCACGACGCCGTCGGCTACTCGCTGTACCTGCGCTCCTTCGCCGACTCCGACGGCGACGGGATGGGCGATCTCGGCGGCGTGCTCGCTCGGCTCGACCATCTCGCCGATCTGGGCGTCGACCTGCTGTGGGTCACACCGTTCTACCCCTCGCCCATGGCCGATCACGGCTACGACATCGTCGACCACGGCGCGGTCGATCCCCGCTTCGGTCGCTTGGCCGATGTCGACCGGCTCGTCGATGCGGCGCACCGGCTGGGCATCCGAGTCGTGATCGACCTCATCCCCAACCACACCAGCGCCGAGCACCCGTGGTTCCGACAGGCCGTCGACGAGCCGACCGGGAGGTACCGCGACTACTACGTGTGGGCCGACCCGGCCCCGAGAGCGACGCCGGCGCCGGCGCCGGGCGCGGGCCCGGGGGCCGGCGACGGCAGCGGCCCGCCCAACAACTGGGTCAGCTACTTCGGGGGGCCGGCCTGGACCCTCGACCCGGCCAGCGGCCAGTACTACCTGCACCTGTTCCTGGCGTCGCAGCCCGACCTGAACTGGCGCAACCCGCGGGTGGTCGCCGAGTTCGATCGCATCGTCGAGTTCTGGCTCGACCGGGGGATCGACGGCTTCCGGGTCGACGCCGCGCAGTGCCTGGTGAAGTCGGCCGATCTGGCGTCGAACCCCGCCGTCGCGGCCTGGCGGGCCGATGCGCCGCGCTCGGCGCAGTGGGCGGCGTTCGAGCACCGCCACGACGTCGTGCAGCCCGAGACCATCGACATCTTCGAACGGTGGCGGACGGCGTGCGCCCGGCGCGGAGCGGTCCTGATCGGCGAGACCCACGTCGACACGGCGGCCGATCTGGCCCGGCTGCTGCCAGGGCGGGGCCTCGATGCCGGGTTCTGGTTCGGCGCCATCGGCGCGGCCTGGGACGCGGCGGAGATCATCCGGGCGCTGCGCGAGCCGATCGAGGCGGTGGGCGACCCGCGGCGCATCGCCTGGGTGTCGTCCAGCCTCGACGACCCGCGGGCCGCCACCCGCCTCGGCGGGGGTGAGCTGGGCCGGCGGCGGGCGTTGGCGCTGGCCACGCTCGTGTTCGGATTGCCCGGAGTGCCGTTCCTGTACCAGGGCGAGGAGCTGGGCCTGGTAGACGGCCTGGTGCCGCCGGCCCAGCGACTCGATCCGGTGGCGGGCCCCGGCGACGACGGTCGAGACGGCTGCCGGACGCCGATGCCGTGGGAACCCGGCCCGTCGTTGGGGTTCTCCACTTCGGCCGCGACCTGGTTGCCGATGGGCGGGCGGTCCGAGGCCGACACGGTGGCCGCCCAGCGGGGCGTCGAGGGCAGCTGGCTCGAACGGTTCAAGGCGCTGGTGGCACTGCGGCGGCGATGCCCGGCGCTGCGCTCCGCGGCCCCGGTCGAGTGGTTCGATCCGGCGGGCGGTCTGGCGGGCTACTCCCGCGGCGAGGTGTGGGTGGCGGCCAACGCAGGGGAGCGGCCCGTCCAGGTGCCGCGGCGCGGCACGATCCTGTTCGACACCGACGGTGGGCAAGGCCGAATCGGGCGCAGCGACCGGCTCGGGCCTGGCCGGGCGGTCGTGGTCCGGTGCGGCTGATGAGCATCGTGGTCCGGTGCGGCGGGTGAACGTCGTCGTCCGGCCCAGCGTGGGCGCGGTGGCCGAGCACGTGGCCGACCTGCTCGCCCGGCGCCTGGCCGAGCCGGGCCCGTTCGTGCTGGGCGTCGCTGCGGGCCGCACGCCGACGCCGATCTACCGCGCGCTGTGCAGTCGTCGCCCGCCGACGGCCGGGTTGTGGTTGGTCCTGCTCGACGAGTACGTCGGGCTGGCGTGGGACGACCCGCGCAGCTTCGCCCGCCAGATCGTCGCCGAGCTCGTCGAGCCGCTGGGCCTCGACCGTTCCCGCCTGGCCGCGCTCGACGGCACCGCCGCCGACCCCGACGCCGAGTGCACCCGGTTCGAGGAGGCGATCGTTGCCCTGGGCGGCGTCGACGTCCAGCTGCTCGGGATCGGCCGCAACGGCCACATCGCCTTCGACGAGCCGGGAACGCCGCACGGTTCGCGCACCCATCGGGTCGGGTTGACCGAGTCGACACGTCAGGCGAACGCCGCCGCGTTCGGGGGCGCGGAGGCCGTTCCCGCCGAGGCGCTCACCCAGGGCATCGGCACGATCCTCGACGCACGCCGGCTGGTGCTCGTGGCGACCGGGGCGGGGAAGGCCGCGGCGGTCGCCGCCACGGTGGACGGGCCGGTCACCGAGGCCGTGCCGGCCAGCGCGCTGCAGGCGCATCGCGATGTGACGATCGTGCTCGACGCCGCCGCGGCCAGCGAGCTTCGCCGATAGACGCCCGTCCATCGGCGCAGGGCGCGCCGGACGTCAGCCGAGCGGGTGACCTTCGGCTCTGCGCAACGACGCGGAGCGCGCCCACGATCGTGGTCGTGGGACGGAGACGCCGTGGGCTCGCGGTCATGGCCGCCGTGGTACTGGCCGGCGTGCTCGGGGGCTGCGGCACGGTCGAGAGTGGGAGATCGGCCTCGGGGGGCGGGCAGGTGCTGACCGAGGCCGACTCGGGCACCGAGGTGCTCCTCGCGCCCGGCGAGCACTTCGAGGTCCGCCTCGAGTCGAACGCCAGCACCGGCTACCGCTGGAAGCTGCTGAGCCCGCTGGAACCCGCCCCCTACAACCTGGTCACGAGCGACTACATCGGCACCGAGACGAGCCTGGTGGGCGCGGCCGGCACCGAGGTCTGGGTCTTCGAGGCCGTCAACGAGCCGGCGACGGGTGAGCTGCGCATGGTCTTCGTGCGGCCATTCGACGATCCGCCGGCTCCGGCCGCGACCTTCGAGCTGACCGTGCGCGTCGAGGCGTGAGCGGGCGCCCGCCGGCCCCGACCACCGAGCAAGACTCGATCAGCCGCTCGAGCCTGGCCCGCGGATGGCCCGGACGACGAGTGCGTCGGCCTGCACGGCATCGGTGACCAGCTGGCGGGCGAGGAGGGCGAGGGCGAAGGACTCGGCGACAGCGGCGGCCGTGACCGCGTCGTGTTCGCCCGGCCGGTGCTGGTGCGCTTCCGCGTGGGAGAAGCTGTTGCGCACCTTCTTGACCCGCCCGATCTCGTCCGCGAGCCGTGCGACCTCGGGGATCCGGTCGCCGCCGAGGTGCGCGACGACAGCGTTGAGCTGGTCCGCGAACGTCGGTCGGAAGATGGCCTGCTCGATCTTGACGACGAGGTCGTTTCCCAGGCCTTCGCGATGCAGGATCCGGCGGAGCTCGGCCCACTCGTCGTCGCTCATGGGCGCGTCGAGGTGGTCGGCGGCCAGCTCGGACAGGCCCTCGACGGCGACCGCCAAGCGCCGGGCGCGCTGGTCGGGCTTCGGTTCCGCCCACCCGGCGAGCAGCTCGTCGATCGGGATGCGGTAGCGCTCGTAGAGGTCGAGCCACCGTTCGAGCACGTCCGGGAAGTCGCCTCCGAGCGCGTCCAGACGCAGGAAGGGTCGGCGCCAGCGGGTCGGCGGCCGACGGGCGCCGGGCTGTGCGACGGAACGGTGGAGTGGCGCCTCGCCGATGGTCGCCCGGAGCGGGGTCACGTCGACGCCGGACCAACCGCCGGGTCGGCCGGCGCACACCTGGATGAGGACGTCGACGGGCTCGACGTAGCGGTCCCAGACGTCGTCCATCGGGGCCGGGCGGCGGAGCCGTATCTGGACCTCGGCGGGGTAGCGCCCGCTCCGGCTCGGCCCGACGATGCGCAGGTCGACCCCTCGTTCGGGCGTGGCTTCGAGCGAATATGCCGGGCGGATCACGTTGGCGAGGAGCTGATGGCGCAGGTGCAGCGCTCGCACGGGCTCGCCGTCGCCTTGCCGCATGTGCGTCGCCTCCCCGTCGCAGGAACCGCGGACGCCATGTTCGACCTTCGCGGGTACGTGGGACCAGGGCCCAACGTCGGCACCGGCCGGGCCCATGCACAGGAGCGGCCGCCCTCCACGGCGCAGGAGGAGCGCGGCG
>Ga0224505_10002321_pt1 | contig 11259 bp, 10 predicted proteins | sample SF_Jan12_sed_USG_FD_169102 | JGI IMG/M metagenome (GOLD analysis project Ga0224505, IMG submission 169102) | Sediment microbial communities from San Francisco Bay, California, United States - SF_Jan12_sed_USGS_4_1 | ecosystem: Environmental > Aquatic > Marine > Sediment | place: USA: California...
AACCTGAACCAGACCGGCAGGCAATTACTCGAATTATTGGGAGGTCGTAACCGCGTTGTTATCACACATGGAAACGGACCACAGGTGGGGAATCTTCTTCTTGCTTTGGAAGTGGTGAAAGAGGTCCCGACAATGTCGCTTGATGTCTGTGTCGCCGCAACACAGGGGTTTATGGGCTATATGATTCAGCAGACTGTGGCCAATTGCCTGAGGGAGAAGGGGCTTAGACACAACATTACCACCGTTGTCTCTCAGGTAATAGTGGATGAGAATGATCCCGCTTTCGGGCGCCCCACGAAGCCGATTGGCCCTTTCTATACCCTGGAGGAAGCTATACGGTTGGAAAAGGAGAGAGGTTGGCAAATAATCAAGGATGCAACCCGTGGCTATCGCCGGGTAGTTGCGTCTCCGGAGCCGCTGGAAATTCAACAGGCGAGGATAATCAAGAGCATGCTAGATGCTGGTGAAATTGTAATCGCCGCCGGGGGTGGCGGTATTCCGGTAATAAGAAACCACGATAGGTCACTCCGTGGCGTTGAGGCTGTAATAGACAAGGACCTTGCCTCAGCCCGCCTAGGAATCGACATAGATGCAGACGTTCTGCTTATTCTGACTGCTGTGGAAAATGCTTTTGTTGATTTTGGCCGCCCCTCCCAGAAGCCTTTGCATGTTACTACGGTCACCGAGGCAGAGGCGCTCCTTGAGGAAGGTCAATTCTGGGTCGGTAGCATGGAACCGAAAATACGCGCGTCCATAAAATTCCTTAAAGGTACCCCAACGAAGTACACGCGTGAGGCAATAATTACTACGCCGGAACGGGCGATGGAAGCACTGAGAGGAGAAGCCGGAACGCGGATATTCTTGGACTCTAATCGTGAATCGTAAGCCTAGATGGGACACTTTCGGGCTTTTGTATGATAGCGTCCGCGAATATCCAAGCACTGCCGGTGTTGAAACCATCAGAGCAACGGTGAAGAAATGTTAGACCAGCTTCAAAAGGCGTACGAAAGATTCAGAGAGACGAAAACTTTCGAATTCCCCACTTGGCTTTATGGTTCTCCCAAAGGAAAGCTGTTCAAACTAGAAGTTGAAGATTGCCCAAGATTTGGCGACACTGCTTACGTTGAATTCGATTCGCTGAGAACGGCTTTTCTAGTAATCGATATGCAGGTTGACTTTTGTGGTGAGAAAGGTTACGTCGATGTCATGGGCTATGATCTCTCTTCGACTGCTGCAACCATAAAACCTATTGAGAGTGTTTTGAGCTGTGTCCGTGGTACTGATATCAAGGTTATTTACACTCGTGAAGGTCACGAACCTGACCTTTCGGACGCACCATTCAACAAGGTTTTGCGGAGTAAGATTATTGGTGATGGAGTAGGCATTGGCGATGTTCCTCCTAATGGTCTTGGTCGCCTCTTAGTTCGTGGTCAAAAGAATTGGGACATTGTTAATGAACTTCACCCGATTGAAGGTGAATACATTATCGATAAGGCTGGAAAAGGGGCGTTCGGATCAAGCACTATTCATATAGTGCTTAAGAATCTTGGTGTGACCCATCTGGTTCTTTCAGGGGTCACCACTGACGTTTGCGTTCACACAATAATGAGGGAAGCTAATGATTACGGATATTGGTGTGTCCTCTTGCGAGACTGTACGGGAGCCACTGACTACGGCAACTATCAAGCTTCTATTAAGTCAATTAAAATGCAAGGTGGCGTCTTTGGCTGGGTATCTGACTCCCGACGTTTCGTACAGGCTGTGAACGCGAACTTAAGATTACTTGCACGATAAAAGTAACAGATTTGAAGTGTTAGCACTTTAACACCACATGTGGATAAGGCTTAAAGTATCATCCGGATTTCTTTGATGCAGCATGGAGGGTGTCTAGTTGTGGGAAAATTAGGATCACGGCGTAGGTTACACGTCAGGGCAAAAGAAGGATGTTCTGACGCGATTGCTGCGATTATCCAAGAAAAGCCGGGACAGCCTAAAGTGGTTTACCGACTGTCAGGAGACGCCTACCTCCTCGTGGAATACGGGGAAATGACCCTAGACCTCGATCTTAGATTTCGGGTGCACTCTCTTGAACAGTCAATTAAGGATATTCCTGTCGAAGGAGTCCTGGAAACGGTGCCGGGCGTCTGTTCCTTGCTTATCAAATACAATGGGCTACAACTACCCTTAGGTAGGCTTCTTGATACCTTGAAATCAATTGAAAAAAGCCTCCCCCCAATTCAGGAAGTCGAAGTTCCCTCGCGAGTCATCCATCTACCGGTTGCCTTTCATGACAGATGGACGCTGGAGGCCATAGCCAAATATATCCAATCGGTGAGAGCTGAAGCTCCGTACCTGCCGGATAATGTGCAGTTTGTGGCCCGGTGTAACGGTTTAGAGAGCATAGAGCAGGTGATTTCATACCTTCAAGCTACGCAGCACCTGGTCATTGGTCTTGGTGACGTATATCTCGGAGCCCCTTGTGCTGTGCCACTGGATCCTAGATACCGCTTGGTGGTTCCAAAGTATAATCCGGCGAGAATGTATACGCCTGAGGGCGGTGTGGGTGTTGGTGGCTCATATATATGCATCTATCCCATGGAGTCTCCGGGTGGGTACCAACTCGTCGGACGGACCCTGTCCATATGGGATACTTGGCGGACTGCTCCTGCTTTTGCTGAAGCCCCGTGGCTGCTAAGGCTCTTTGACCGCATTCAATTTGAATCAACCAGTGAAGACGAATTATTGAGCGCCAGAGAAGCGATGCTGAGCGGGAGTTATACTCTCCGAATTGAGGAGGAGACTTTTAGTGTCAAGGAATACAAGAAATTCCTCGACTCAGTTCGAGACGAAGCAGAGACGTTTAGGGCGAGGCAAAAACGCGCGGCAAAACAGTGGACCAAGGGATATTAAAGGTCTCGGGAAGGTTGAAACATGATAGAAGTAATCAATGCTGGTCTTTTTACTACTGTCCAGGATTCCCCGGGGCGTGTTGGCTATTGGAATGTCGGGATTCCTCCGTCGGGACCGATGGATGCGCTGGCTTTCCGAATTGCCAATAAACTGGTGAGCAACGGGGACCACGAGGCGGGGTTAGAGATTACTGCTAGTGGCCCTGCATTGAAGTTCTTGAGTGATGCCACGGTGGCTCTTGCTGGGGCCAAGCTCCAAGGTACAATAAATGGCAAAGGAGTTCCTTGGTGGGAAACCCTGTATGTGGAGAAGGGAACTGTTTTATCTCTTGGGGCTGTGCAGGGGCCCGGATGGCGCTCCTACTTGGCAGTAGGCGGCGGAATCGATGTCCCCGATTATCTAGGGAGTAAATCAACTTTCCCTCAAGGGCACTTTGGTGGATACGAAGGTCGCTCCTTAGTGAAAGGAGACGTCATCCACATCAATGAAAGAATAGCTGAGCTTCATAGGCAGTGGAAGTCAGCCGCCGCGATAATCCCTCGATACGAGACTGAGTGGGAGGTGGGGGTAATCCCTGGACCCCACGCAGCACCGGACTTCTTTACTCCAGCGGATGTAGAAATGTTTTACAGCACTCAGTGGCGTGTTCACTATAACTCCAACCGACTGGGTTATCGGCTTGAAGGACCCAAGCCCCACTTCGCCCGAAAACACGGGGGAGAAGGTGGCCGCCATCCTTCTAATGTACCAGATTATGCGTACGCCATAGGGACAGTGAACTTTACCGGAGACATGCCTATAATCGTAACTGTGGATGGTCCCAGTTTGGGCGGTTTTGTTTCACTGGCCACGGTCACTACTTCTGAACTATGGAAGATTGGCCAAGCTAAACCCCATGACTTCATCAGCTTCAGAAGATTGACTGTTGAAGAAGCGATCGAGCAACTGTCTAGACAAGAGCAGCTACTTCAATCACTAGCATAAGACATAGCACGAACTGAATGACCCCGACACCAGGCTCATCTAGCGCACGTAGCAATGCATGTCCTAATTCCTCTCCGCAATGCTCGTTATTTATACTACTAGCAGTAATTAAATATGCCGAGCCATCAAATGACTGGCCTGCAATTCTATCTCCTATTTGTTCCCATAATCGCCGACCGGGGTCAGTTCGACTCTATCATACCCGGCATCCAGCCCGACTCTCTCAAGTTCTTGAACGAGATAGTCGAAATCACCCTCTACATTGTCTGCCCACGCATATGCAATCCAAAGTCTATTACCCATTATTATCCGAAATAAGGGCTAGCTAGATTCCACACTAAACCGCCTTTTATGACAGTAGAGAGCCTAGTATCAATAAACCCTTTAATACTAGCTTGTCACTATTGTGTACACTGCCTCTTCGGTGACCGTGCAACCCTAGGTTCTGAGTCTGCAAGTCAACCAAACGGTATCCTGTCCTCTGATAGCGGCTCCCGGCAGTGACTCTCTCGTAACCTCTGGATGCGGTTAATCGTCTTTCTCTTGAACAAATGCGCTACCTGTAGGGGGAGGGGAGAGGATGCAATTGCTTCCTCTGATATAACAAAAGCCCCTTTTGTTAAACATTGAACGAAACATCATTTTGTGTAGCCGAGATAGCTTAACAAAGGATTCTAGAAGAAGTCCCAGCCAGCATCACCATAAGTGCTGAAGTTACCGCTGGTACACGAGGAGATTTGGGCAACGGTAGTCTATCTTCTCAAACCTGGTGTGTTCTACCGCAATGCGGGCACTTGATTTGCGGCTCTTTGAAATTGGGCGGCACTCGCAGCTTGGCGCCGCAGTCGCATGTAATGGTCTTATAGTTGCTCAGTCTCCACATTACATCCGAGGTCTCTCGAGCCCGCTGTGTTTCATTTAGTTCACCCGCTTCACCCTCCAGCTTTACCGTTGCTATCGGGACTGTTTCGGCAGTAAGGCTGGCAGTGGATATGACCCCCCGTCCTCCGTGAACCTGGCGGTAGGCCTGGTCATAATTGTTGAAAGAGGCGCCGGCCATAGCACGCAGAATGCGTATTCTCTCTGATATAGGGGGGTGGGTGCTTGATAGATCACTGGCTTTCATGCCTTTCTGCCGGAACGGATTGACGATATACATAGGAGCCGTGGCTTTGTTGGCCGATTTTAGCTGCCCAGTTGAGGCGCCTATCTTTTCTAGGGCTGATGCCAGTCCTTCTGGGTACCTAGTGTACAGGGCTCCCGAGGCATCTGCCAGGTATTCTCTCTTCCGAGAGATGGCAAAGTAAATAAGCTGGGCAAAAATCGGCGCCAGTATCATGAATACCAGCGCAACGATCAAGATTATTATCTGAGCCTGTCCACCGCCCCCCCTCGACGAGCTTCTTCTTGACCCGGCGCCGCCAAAAATCAAGAAACGTGACCCATACCAGGCCAGGAGCACGATGGTGCCGAGCAGGACACCACACATTGCCATGAGCAGCACATCCCGGTTCTTAATGTGGGATATCTCATGGGCGATGACCCCCTGCAATTCATCGCGGTTTAGTTTTTGGAGAAGTCCTGAGGTGATGGCTACGGATGCCTTATTGGGGTCACGACCGGTGGCGAAGGCGTTTAATGCGGGGTCATCGATGATGTATATATCGGGCATTTTCTCCAGGCCGGAGGCAATCTTCATTTCCTCGACGACGTTGTACAGGCGAGGGTGGTCATCCGGTTTGATTTTCTTGGCCCTGGACATACCGAGCAGAATACTATCACCCTGGAAATAGGCGACCAGACTCAAGATTACCCATATCAATATGGCGATGACCAAGCCTGCGACGGCGCTAGCGAAGGCCGCGCCCAGGAAATAGCCAATGAGGATCAGCAGTGCTCCCATGCCTATTGTTAGCACCACCGACCTTGTCTGGTTGGACCTAATCTGTTCCCACACAGTCGAATTATCTGCTTACTGGGTGAAACTCACCTTGGGGGCTTCTCTTTCGGCGGCTAGTGTAACCTCGAAGAATTCACCAGCCTTGAACCCGAACATGCTGGCTACAACGTTGGAAGGAACCATCTGCGTCTGGTTGTTATATCTGAGGACAGAATCGTTGTAGAACTGGCGGGAAAAGCTTATCTTATTCTCAGTTGAGGTCAGTTCCTCTTGAAGTGCCAGAAAGTTCTGGTTGGCTTTGAGGTCGGGGTAGCGTTCCACAACAGCTAGTAAACGTGACAGGGCTGAACTCAGTTCCCCTTCAGCCTTGGCTCGCTCACCGGCTCCCGCAGATGACGCCTGCACGGCAATATTACGGGCTTTGGTGACTGCTTCCAGGGTTTCCCGCTCGAACTTCATATACCCCTTGACAGTCTCCACCAGATTGGGGATGAGGTCTGTGCGTCGTTTCAGTTGGACGTCAATCTGCGCCCAGGCGTTCTTGACCTGGTTGCGCAGCCTGACCAGGCCGTTGTACAGACTCCACAATACGATGGCAAGAACCACAACAACACCGATAATCACCCAAGCTGCTACTGGCATATTACACCTCCTTACCTAATTTTATACGACTGTTGTTTAATCGTCATTGCTACTTCGACTCTGAGGCTCCGAATACTTCTTCTAAGAAATTGACAACGTGTCCTCCGGAATCATCTTTTGGCGGGTGTTCCCCGGCCAGATGCCTCATCAATTGAGCGACCTCACCCCCGTCAAACCACAGCCCATGTTTGTCACGACATACGTCGATAAGGGTTTTAGGCTGTCCGCCTATCGCTGTCTTTTTCATCTTGCGGCCACAGCTGGGGCAATTGCGTTTCTTTTCCGCCGAAGCAGCTTCCTGGGAGTTGATGATGTTATCAAATGACGCCTTTCGCTCTTCAAGACCCTGCGACTTAAGCAAAAGCTCAAGCTCTCCCGAGTCAAACCATACTCCCTTACAGCTATTACAGTAATCGAGCTCAATATTACGATACTCGACGACTATCATGTCGTATTTACAGACAGGGCATATCATCGCTTTCGGACCTCATCGGGTTATTTTAATAGTGTAGATGTCTGAGGGAGTCATGTCAAGGTTGTGGCGTGAGCTTCAAATAGTCTCTATCTCTATATCATCGGCGCCGTTTACGGGTTTTTTCAGATCAACCACGGCTATAGTACGCTCAGGAACATAATGTTTGTAGGCCGAGGAAGTGAATATGGTAAGGCACCTTTTCCCGTACATAGTGGGTGGAGCATCTGGCTGGTGAGACCTTATCAAGACGTTCTTGCCCAGTCGGGACATGATTTCCTTGAACCAGCCTCGCCCGAATTGGGGCCTCCCGCTATAGGGATCCATTCCTAGAAATTTCCCCGCACTTTCCTGCCAGTCTCCCCAGGTTATTTGGTGCCACTCAGCGCTGCCTGGCTCTATCTTGTTGATATCTTCCAGCCGTGACACGTTGGGGAGTGCTCCATGCAGAGCAATGATTCCATTTGGCATGGACACCGCAAGCGGCAACCTGGAGAGGGCCTCACTATATCGCTGGCGAAGCTCAGCGTCCAGTCCTTCCCAGAAGTCGGCAGGGTGGAAGCTGCCCATGGCATAGCATTCGTGATTTCCCATGAGTAGGTAGAGAGAATCGGGGTGTTCAATTTTTTGCTGGAGCAAAAAGTTGATGTTTTGCAGTGAGGCTGGCCCCCGGTCAACATAATCCCCCAGGAAAACCAGCTTGTTCTTTGACTTGAGATACCTGTGGATGATTTTCTCCGTGGCTTCGAGGTCACCATGAGTATCGCCAACGAAGATGACTTTGCCGGACTTCAACAGTATTAGCTTTGCCTCTGAGGCAAACCTCTTCTCTGCCTCGTTCAGCAACCCCTTTATTTCTTTTCTGGTCATATTACAAAGCTTGCCGGCTTGGAGAAGTATATACTGCCATCAGCATAGATGTTTTTCGCGGTAAAAAGCAATACTCTCTTTGAAAAGCGTCGCCATCATTGTCTTTGCGTGAATGCTTTTGATATGATGCGAATATGAAAGTAGGCCTGGTTTATGACCCAGTCTATCTGGAACATGATACCGGCGACCACGTGGAGAATTCTCGTAGACTGGTAGAGGCGATGTCCTATTTGAAGGAGACTGGAATCAAAGAGAAACTCACATGTCTACCTGCACGCCCCGCCACACTAGAAGAACTGGAGATGATACATGCGCCGGAGTACATTTCTTACGTCAAGGGCAAGGCGGAAAAGGGTGGTGGTTGGCTTGACCCTGATACAGTAATGTCTCCGAAATCTTACGAAGCGGCCTTATGCGCTGCTGGTGGGCTCATGGTGGCTGTAGAAGCAGTGATGAAGGGGGAGGCAGATAGCGCTTTTGCTCTGGTTAGACCGCCAGGGCATCATGCCATCAAGGACCGGGCCATGGGCTTCTGTATTTTCAATAATGTGGCGATCGCTGCCAAATTTGCCATGAGGAAGTTCAGCCTGGACCGTGTGCTTATCGCGGATTTTGACGTCCACCATGGCAATGGGACGCAGGATGCTTTTTATGCTGATCGCAAAGTCCTTTACTTCTCCACCCATCAGTACCCCTTCTATCCCGGGACAGGGTGGATGGATGAAACTGGGACGGGTGAAGGAGAGGGTACTACGGTGAATTTTCCTATGGCTGGCGGCTGGGGCGATGAAGAATACTTGAGAGCTTTCAACGAGGTCTTGGTGCCAGCAGCCCGAAGATTTCAGCCCCAACTCGTCCTGGTTTCTGCGGGCTTTGATGCTCATTGGGCTGATCACCTGGCTATGATGAAAGTGAGTGTCACAGGTTTCGTTCAAATGGCGACCATACTGAAGGAACTGGCTGCCGAACTATGCCAGGGGCGTCTCGTTTTCACGCTTGAAGGCGGCTATAACCTGCGCGTGGTTGCTTCGTCCATAAAGGCTATGTTTGCTGTACTTCTAGGTAACTCGGAGATAGACGACCCTTTGGGAAAAGCGCCAGTGGCAAGAAAACCCGATGGATTTGACGAGCATATCGAGGCAATAAAGAGAATACACCATATCGGCTGACAGCTCTCAGCCGACAGCTATTATGCCCGTGTCTTGGCCCAGGGTAGCAGCGTCCTCCACTCTCCCCTTTCCCATACCACCAAGAGTTCTCCGGCGACGCAAATAGAGTCGTAGGTGCCGATGATAACGCCAACTAGTAGCACGAGGACAAAGTAGTGTATGGTAGCTCCGCCGAAGAGGAATAACGCCAGAATAACGAAGAGTGTGGTGAGGCTGGTGTTTAAGCAGCGTCCCAAGGTTTCCACGATGCTGGAATTTACTGTTATGGCAAAGTCCGAGCTGATGCCCTTGGCTCTATTCTCCCGGATGCGATCAAAGACAACCACAATATTGTTGATGCTGTAGCCCACAACTGTAAGTAGCCCGGTGATGAACAGGGCATCAATTTCCAGTCCGATGAGCAAGCCCAGGAGAGAGAAAATGCCTAGTGTTATGAAAACATCGTGAATAAGGGCAATGACAGCGCAACTGCCCCAGCGGAAAGGTCTAGGCATCCGGCGAAACGCCCAGACAATATAGAACAACATAGCTATAGATGCTACTATCACGGCAATTACAGCACTGCGTGCTGTTGCTGCTCCCACCGTTGCAGAAGCTAGATAGTAGTCAGCTACTTCAACCTGAGAATTCAATTCTGCCCCGAGTTCCTGTGCCAGTTCTTCCGCCTCGTCCGAGGTTATTTCCCGGGTGTGGATGATGAAGTTTCCGTCACCTGCGTTCTGAATAGTTGCCTCGCCATATCCCAGCCTGGTCATCTCCTCGCGCAGCTGGCTTTGCTCCACCGCCGGCTCAAATTGAAGAGTCATGGATGTCCCGCCGGCAAAATCGGTCCCCAATCGCAGAGGAGTCCCAAGCTGTATTTGGGAGATAATCAGGGCTGCAATACCGATAATCACAAGTATCCACGAAATCAGGAAGAACCACCGCTTCCGACCAACGAAATCTATCATTTCGTATCCCTCACTGTTGGAAGTGATGCTACTCCGTAAGCCGCCGGATTGGTGACCACCTGGCTGCCTATAATCAGGCGGAGGAAGGTTCTGGTAACGGTGATGGCGGTGAACATGGATAACGCCACACCGACAAACAGGACCAGGGCAAAGCCTCTGACCATAAAAGCGCCCATTGTACCGCCAAGCCAGAAGAGAACGATGCAAGCGATGAAAGTTGTGATATTGCTGTCCCTGATAGCTGTCCAGGCACGGCTGAATCCAGCCTCGACGGCGGCTCCCAGACTACGTCCCCCTCGCAATTCCTCCTTCGTGCGCTCAAAGATGAGCACGTTGGCATCTACTGCCATACCTAGAGAGACAATGAAGCCGGCCAGGCCGGGCAAAGTCAGGGTTATGGGGACGAGCTTGAAAATGGCTAAGAGCACCACTCCATAGATCGCTAAACTAAGGCAAGCCACTAAACCAGGCAGACGATAATACACAAGCATAAATACTAGCAACAGCACTATGCCAACGGCTGCTGCTGTTATGCTTTTCCTGATGGAATCCGCCCCCAAGGTAGCATCCACAGTCCGTTCGTAGAGCGGGACACTAGGCTCAAATTCTCCGTTCACCCACCTCCCCAGCGGAATGTCGATGCGCCCGGCGTTGAGCAAATCTTTGAGCTCAGTGGCATCAGCAAGGCTCAGCCCTTCAATTTGCCCCTTGTCTTCTATCACCGCCCTGACCACCGGGGCGATCATATTACCGTCCTCACCCCGAAGGGGCTCATCGCCGAGGAAAATAGCCAATTGCTTGTTAAGGAGGCGGGTTGTTATTTGTACGGAAAGCTGCGCTCCCGTTTCGTCCCACTCAAATACTAGCAGCGGTTTGCCGTACTCGTTTACAGCGACGTCAGTGTTCTGTTTAAAGTATCTGCTGGTAAGGGTTAATGTCTCGTTGTTCACCGTGCCTTTGGCAGGGGTCCAATTTCCCGCCGCATCCTGTTCACGGAATTCGAGTATGGTGAAGAGTCCGACCATTTCCTTCGCCTTGTCGATGTCAGCTATGCCGGGCAGCTGTATGACAATGTTGTATTCCCCTTCGCGCTTCTGTATCTCCACGATGGGCTCAGTTATGCCCAGAGCGTTGATACGTCTTTCTACAACCCCTTTCACCCCTTCCATAATTTCATCTCTGTTGGTGGGCTCGACATCGCTGAGATCACCCTGATAGACCAAGTAGCTGCCACCGGAGAGGTCAAGCCCCAGCCTCAGTCCTTCTCTGCCAAGGACATTTCTATCGAGGGGGACTGCAGACCATAAGGCAAAGCCGAACAAGACCAAGATGAAAATCAGTAGATAGACGGTTCTTCGTCTC
>Ga0224505_10002322_pt1 | contig 11258 bp, 10 predicted proteins | sample SF_Jan12_sed_USG_FD_169102 | JGI IMG/M metagenome (GOLD analysis project Ga0224505, IMG submission 169102) | Sediment microbial communities from San Francisco Bay, California, United States - SF_Jan12_sed_USGS_4_1 | ecosystem: Environmental > Aquatic > Marine > Sediment | place: USA: California...
GGACCTCGCTCCGTTCTACGACCTGATCGTGATGACCAATGGGCCGCAGGTGTCGAAGCTCATGAACTCCGGGTACCTGACACCGCTCGATCACACCCGCCTGGGGAACTTCGATCGACATGCGAGCGACCTCGTGCGCGACCCCGCTTGGGACCCGGGCAACCGGTTCTCCGTTGCGTGGCAGTCGGGGCTCACCGGCATCGCGTACCGCTCCGAGGCCGTCGAGGCCCTCGGGCGTCCTCCATCCAGCGTGGGTGACCTATTCGATCCGGCGCTCGAGGGGCGGGTCGGCATGATGACGGACCTCCAGGATCTCGGCAGTGCAGGTCTGATGGCGATCGGTGTCGAGCCGGAGGTCTCGACCGAACAGGACTGGTTGCGGGCGGCCGATGCCCTTCGCGAGCAGCGGGCCAGCGGCGTGGTCTCCGACTACTACGACCAGTCGTACCTGCGAGCGTTGCTTCGCGGGGACGTCTGGGTCAGCCAGGCGTGGTCGGGCGACATCTTCCAGCAACAGCAGCTCGGCCGCCCGCTCGAGTTCGTCGTTCCCGAAGAGGGCGCGATGTTCTGGACCGACAGCATGTTGATCCCGATCAACGCGAAGCACCCGGTGGACGCCATGATCTTCATGGATTTCGTCTACCAACCTCGGATCGCGGCGATGATCGCAGACTGGGTCTGGTACGTCTGCCCGGTGCCGGCGGCCCAGCGCATCATCGCCCGGCGTTTCGACCACCCTGAGGTGGCGGGCAGCCCGCTCGTGTTCCCGCCGTCGGGCTCGACGGTGCCCGGAGGCGGGTTCAAGGAGTACCGGGTCTTCGAGGGGGAAGACGACGCGGCATCGTGGGAGTCGATCTTCGGGTCGATCCCGCTGGGGTTGTGAGGCTCACGCGGCGCCGAGCGGCTTGAACGACGAGAGGATCGTCTGGATCGCGGGCGTGAACGAGGTGCCCCGCTGCCTCGGCACCGAGACCGCGATCGCGTAGTTGCGCTCACCCCCGTCTACGACGATCGCGAGGAACCTGATCGGCCCCGTCGGATCGATCGCCGTGCCCCCGACCGAGAGCGCCGGCTGGCCGGCCACGGTGCGAACGAGCGGCATCTCGCTCCGCACGCCGACCCAGCCGACCGCCAGGTTCGCCATGATCTCTTTCGAGGAGTCGCTGATGTCGCCGTCGGGGGCCACGGCGATGGAGACGGAAGCGTCGCGATCCGGACTCGACACCACCGTCCTCGACCCGGAACTGTCGGCGCTCCACCCCTCAGGAACCTTGAACTCGAACCCTGCTTCGGTATCGATCACACGCGCGGGCTCCGTCGCCTGTTGGGCCGGCGGTCGCGGCTGGAGCTCCGTGGAGGCCCGCGACGACGGGGACGACATGTTCAGGTAGAAGACGGCCGCCCCCGCCGACGCGTAGGCGAACACGATCGTCCCCGCGACGATGCCTCGCGTCCAACGTCGGCGACTGCGCAGGCGTGCGCGTTCCTCGAGCAGCACGAATTCCTGTTGGGCGTCGGCCTCCCAGGGATACTCGGCGACCTCTCGACGTCCTCGCTTCGTCCAGATCTGGAACACGTCGCCCCGCTGACCCAGCGTGTAGCGACGCCCGGACTGAAGGATGCGGACGTTCCGTCGACGCTTCGTGGAGCGGCGTTCGGATGACCGGGCACGCGTTCGAATCGACACCGATCGGTCTTTCGTACGAGGCACGCTCACCCCCAACTGACACGAGCTGCCTGTATCACCGTAGAGGAACCGCTCCTGTGAGGGAAGACCCGCGTCTCACGAGCGCAGCCGGAGCGCTCCGCCGGTGAACCCTGGCATGATGCGCTCGTGTTCGTCGTGCGAGTCTTCGTGGCGCCCGATCGCGCGGTCGAGACGATCGAAGCGCTCAGGAACATCCCGAGCCTCCACAACCTCGTGCACCTGCCGGGGGCGGAGGTCGAGCACGGGGACGATCTCATCACGGCCGCGATCGCCGATTCGGCGGCCAACGACGTGGTCGACCGTCTGCGGGCCCTTCGCATCCAGCGACAAGGAGCCGTCGCCCTGATCCGTCAGGACCGCACCGAAGTCATGCCGCTCGAGCAGGACGATGTCGGGTACTGGGATCGATCGGCCGACGCCGTCGTGGTGGAAGAGATCGTCGACGAGGCCCGCGAGCACGCCCGGCTCTCGCTCACCTATCTCCTCTACATGGCCTCGGCGGGCGTGGTGGCCGGCGTCGGTGTCGGGCTCGATGCCCCTGTGCTCATCGTCGGCGCGATGGCGATCAGTCCGGATCTGCTCCCTCTCTCGGCGATCTGCGTCGGTCTCGTCGCTCGGGCGCGGCGAACGGTGCTCGTCGGGCTCGGCACGCTCCTCGCCGGGCTGGCGATCGCCGCCGTTTCGGCCGGGGTGATCGTGATGCTCGCCGACGTGCTCGACGTGCTGGCGCTGCACCTGCGCACCAACGTGCTCACCGCGTTCGTCACCGAGCCGTCGGCCGCCACGGTGATCGTGGCGCTCGCAGCCGGTGTGGCCGCGATGCTCTCGATCGAGCGCATGGCCTCGGCGGCGATCGGCGTGGCGATCTCGGTGACGACGATCCCGGCGGCGGCCGCGATCGGGGTGGCTGCGGGACAGGCCGACTGGAGCCGGATGACCGATGCTGCCCTCGTGCTCGGCTCGAACGTGGTCGCGATCGCCGTCTCGGGCTCACTCACCCTGTGGTTGCAGATCCGGCGGGGGCATCCGCTCGACGTGCCGACGATGCACCGATCCCTCGCGACCTCGAGCGATCGTGCTCAGAGGTCGACTCGTCCTCCGACCCGCCAGTAGACACCGCCGTCGCGATCGAGGAACCCCTCGTCGACGAGCGACCGTCGCAGGGCGGCGTAGTCGTTGAAGAAGCGACCCACGATCACGTTGACGTGCGGCTCGTCGTAGTGCTCGCCAGGGTCGAACTCGAGCGCGATGCGCTCCAGCACGATGCGCCGCTTGGCCTCCTTGGCCGGGATCTCCGTGAGACGGCCGTTCCTGAAGAACGTCCGCAGCACGGCTTCCTCGTTGTCGGTGGCGGCGCCGAGCGCGAGCCCCGCTTCGCGCGGAGGCCCGACTTGCTCGGCTGCCCATCGCAACGTTTCGGGGTCGAGCCGGTAGGTGTGCCGGTCGTCGAGCACCCGGACCACCCCGGTCGCGGTCAGACGGTTCAGATGCTTGCGTACCCGGCTGAGTGGCACCCCGGTCGAGGTGGTCAGCTCGTCGGCAGAGCGCTCGCCCTGGGCGAGCATGCCGGCGATCGCCAGCCGCTCGGGGTCGGCGAGGGCGCGCAAGATCTCGTCGGGGGTCTCGGCCATGTCGGTCTTCCTGCATACCATGCCCAGATGGAGCTCACCGACACTCAGCGGCGAACGCTCGACGGCCTGATCGGCTCCGGTGACCGGCCGACGTTCGCGGCCGACCTCTCCCAGCGCCTGCGCGATCGCATCGAGAGTGCCGTGCGCGAGCTGGAGTTGGCCGAGCCACTGTGGCTCGGCAAGGAGAAGCTCAACCAGCACGGTCGATGCGAAGGTCTGTTCCAGAGCGTGTTGGCCGGTGAGTCACCGCCGTTCGCACATTCTGCCCGCAGCGCCCATGGCGTGCTGCTCCACAAAGCGATCGAAGTCGAGGTGGGAGCGCGTGACGGCATGGACCCACATGAGATCACGCGGGTCGCCGTCGGCCGGGTGCTCGAGCGCGAGGAGCGCTTCGAGGAGTACTGGCGCGAGTTGTCGGCGGCCGAGCAGGACGACGTGCTCATGGAAGTCGTGCGGCGGGTCGCGCTATTCCAGGGGTCGTTCCCCCCGTTGAAGCCGCTTCGAAGAGAACTCTCGCCGATCAGCGAGTTGCGGGTGCGCGCCGAGCTGCTCGGCGGTGACCTCGTGTTGTCCGGACAGATCGACCTCGTGCTCGGCATGCCCGACAGCGTCGAACCGAATCGAGCGACCCGCCTCGTCGTCGACCTGAAGACCGGCTCGGCCTACCCGGAGTTCGCCGAGGACATGCGCTTCTACGCCCTGGTGATGACGCTGCGGTTCGGCGTGCCCCCGTACCGGGCGGCGTCGCTGTTCCTCGAGAGCGGCACGTGGCAGGCCGAAGATGTCACCGAGGAACTCCTCCTGCACGCGGCCGACCGAGCGATCGGGGCCGCTCGGGCGGCCGCTGCGCTCTCGAACGGCCGCGACCCCGCGCTCACCCCGGGCGTCTACTGCGGGTGGTGTTCCCGCGCGGCCACGTGCCCCGAGGCCGAACTGCCCACCGCCGGCTGACCGAGGTCGTGCCCGGTGGGCGACGGTAGGATGCGCGCACCCGCCGAGGAGCGACCGACCGACGGAACGAAGAGGGTGAGACCCATGGGCAAGGATCTGTACGAGCTCGGAGAGATCCCGCCGATCGGCGAAGTGCCGAGGCAGATGCACGCGCAACTCGTGCGACCCGATCGCTACGGCGACCCCGAGAAGGCGATCCAGAGCGAGGTGATCGACGTGCCCGAGATCGGGCCCCACGAGGCTCTCGTGATGGTCATGGCCGCGGGCGTGAACTTCAACAATGTGTGGGCAGCTCGGGGGGTTCCTGTCGATGTGACCAAGACGCAGGCGCGTTGGGGTGAGCCCACCGACTTCCACATCGTGGGCTCCGACGCCTCGGGCGTCGTGTACGCGGTCGGCGAGCAGGTGACGAATGTGCAGGTCGGCGACCGCGTGGTCGTACATGCCGGCCAGTGGGACCACGACGACCCGTGGGTGACGGCCGGCAAGGACCCCGGACTCGCGGGCAGTTTCCGTGTGTGGGGCTACGACACGTGCTGGGGCTCGTTCGCGCAGTTCTGCAAGGTGCAGGCACACCAATGTCTGCCCAAGGCCAACTTCTTGACGTGGGAAGAAGCAGCGGCTCCGACGCTCACCGGTGCCACCGCCTACCGCATGCTCTTCGGCTGGCCTCCGCACACCGTGCAACCCGGCGACGTGGTGCTCGTATGGGGCGCGAGCGGCGGTCTCGGCTCGCTCGCGGTGCAGCTCGTCGCCGACGCCGGTGGCCGACCGGTCGCCGTCGTGAGCAGCGACCAGAAAGGTGAGTACGCCAAGGAGCTGGGAGCCGTCGGCTACATCAACCGAAAGGACTTCTCGCACTGGGGCGTGCCGCCCAAATGGGACGCGCCCGAGTGGAAGGATTGGTTCGCCGGGGCCAAGTCCTTCGGCAAGGCGATCTGGGACGTGCTGGGCGAGAAGACGTCGCCGCGCATCGTGTTCGATCACCCGGGCGAAGACACCATCCCCACGTCGATCTTCGTCGCCGATCGCGGTGGCATGGTCGTGATCTGTGCCGGGACGAGCGGCTTCGACACCATGGTCGACGTGCGCTACCTCTGGTTCATGCAGAAGCGCTATCAGGGCTCACACCTGTTCAACGACGAGCAAGCGGCGGCCTTCAATCAGATGGTCATCGACGGCAAGGTGCAGACGACGCTCGGCACCGTCTACCCGTACGAACAGAGTGGACACGTCCATCAGCTGATGGGCGACGGCGAGCTTCCGGAAGGGAACGTCGGCGTGTTGATCAACGCTCCGAAAGAGGGCCTGCTCGATCTGCCGTAGCTCGGCCCCGCAGCCCTCGGTCAGCGTTCCTGCACGAGCTCGACGAGTACGCCACCCATCGCATGCGGGTGCACGAACGCGATGAGGGTGTCGCGCGACCCTCGTCGAGGCACCTCGTCGACGAGCCGTGCACCCTCTTCGCGCAGGTGCGCGAGCGCGGCCCCGACATCGTCGACCCGGTATGCGACGTGGTGCAGACCGGGGCCTCTGACGGCGAGCGATCGTCCCACCGGTGTCTCTGGCCCCAGAGCACCGAGCAGCTGCAGGTACGACGGGCCGATGGCGAACAACACCTCGTCGACCCCCTGATCGTCGACCCGCTCCCGGTGCGATGGTTCGACCCCCAGGAGCCGGCGATACCGCTCGGTCGCCGCTTCGAGATCGTCGACAGCGATGCCTACGTGGTCGATCTCGGTGAGTTCGAACGTCATGCGCCCCGCCCGAGCTTCGGCTGCATGCGCGCGATCAGATCCTGGGCCTGGGTCACGTGGTAGGCAGGCAAGGTGAGCGACCGGGCGACGGCCGCGATCCCGAGGGCACGCAGGTCCGCCTCGGGCTTGCGACCGGTCGCAGGCGCCGGAGTCTGGCCCAGCACGTAGAACTCGACCAGCTCCAGGAACTGCACGAGCGAGGGCACCAGGGCGCCCCGCTCGTACGCGTAGATCGTCTGTCGTGAAGCCGGGCAGCGCGGTGCCGCCGCGGCGGTCTCGGCAGATCGGTAGCCGGCGCCCCGGCGCACCTCGCGCAACAGTGCACCGATCACCGCCTTGTCGCCGGCGCTGATCGGAGGCTGCTTCTTCCTGGCCACGAGCTGCACTGTAACGCTTCCCCGTACGGCTCCTGTCCGAACGCACGAGACGCTCGCGCGGCCATCTGGGCCGAAGGACCGATGCCCGGGGGAGGTCGCTCGGCGTAGATTGGTTCCCTCGGACCGCTCGTTTGGGGTTCCGAGCCGCGGAAACGTGAGGAGTCTGCCTGTGTCGAACAAGGAACCGACCGGGGCGGCGGCGCTGTTACAGGGGTCGCAGCTGCTGCAGAAGGGGCGCGCCGATGTCTTCCGTCAGCGCGAACGGACCAAGCTGAAGCGCGTCGTACGCGCGATCGTCATCGTGTTCCTCGTCGATTGGTATCTGTTCAGGCGCTATTCCAGCGGACACCCGCTCACCCTGCCCTCGCTGCCCGACGAGTGGATCTTCCTTGCGTTCCCGCTCCTGATCCTGATCCCGATCATGCTGATGGTCGCGCTACCCCTCATCAATGGGAAGTCCCCGCACATCACCGTCTACCCCGAGCAGGTGGAATCGGGACTCACCGACATCCGGGGGCTCGATACCCAGGTCGACGAGGTCGTGCGTTCACTCGACGTGTTCTTGGGCTACGCCACGTTCAAGGACGAGCTCGGCGGCACCCCGCGGCGGGGAATCCTGTTCGAGGGGCCGCCGGGCACCGGGAAGACCTACCTGGCCAAGGCCATGGCCAAGCAGGCGGGCGTGCCGTTCCTGTTCATCTCTGCCCCCGCGTTCCAGTCGATGTGGCAAGGCATGACGGCTTACCGCATCCGTTCGTTCTTCAAGGCGCTCCGCAAGGCCGCGCGGAAGGAAGGAGGCGCGATCGGGTTCATCGAGGAGATCGACGCTATCGGCATGGCGCGTGGCGCCGTGAGCAAGTCGGCGCCGGCGGCATCGGGACCTCGTGGCCTGGCCCGCACCACCGAATCGTTCATGGGCGGAGGCGACGGCAGCTCGATGGTGAACGAGCTCCTGATCCAGCTGCAATCGTTCGACCAGCCCCCGCTCCGCAAGCGCCTGCGCGCCCGCCTGATCGGGTGGTTCAACGCGTACCTCCCCAGCGACCGGCAGCTCACGGCGATCAAGTCCGAATACCACAACATCCTGCTGATCGCTGCCACGAACCGCGGTGACTCGTTGGACCCCGCGCTCGTGCGCCCCGGCCGCTTCGACCGCCGGCTGTACTTCGACGTGCCGACGAAGCAGGGCCGCATCGATCTGATCGACTACTTCTTGGACCGCAAGCGCCACCACCAACAGCTCGACGATCGCCTGATGCGTGAGCGAATCGCGTACGAGACGTTCGGCTACACCCCGGTGATGATCGAGCACCTGTTCGATGAGGGACTGCTGGTGGCGCTGCGCGAAGGCCGCCGTGAGATGACCTTCGACGACGTGATCGAAGCGAAGTTCAACGAGGAGATGGGTCTCAAACAGCCCGTCGTCTACACCGACCAGGACAGAGAGGCCGTCGCGACGCACGAGGCCGGCCATGCCACCGTGGCCTATTTCGTCGGGCAGAACCGGCGACTCGAGGTGCTGTCGATCATCAAACGCCGCGCGTCGCTGGGCATGTTGGCGCACGGAGACTCCGAGGAGCGGTTCACCCGCACCCGGACCGAGATCGAGGCCGGCATCGCGATCGCGCTCGGCGGTCTCGTCGCCGAGGAGATCTGCATCGGCGACACGGGCACCGGGCCTGCGGCGGATCTGGCTCACGCCACGTCGTTGGCGGCGAGCATGGTCGGTTCCTTCGGCATGGCCGGGTCGCTGATCTCGTTCGATGCGATCACCGACGGCCCCATCGGCGGTCCGAACCTCGTCGGCAAGGTGCTCGCCGACACGGAAGCACGCCAGCGCGTCGAAGACATCCTCGAGCAGGAGCGGCAGCGCGTGCGCGAAGTGCTCGAACTGAACTCCGACGTGCATGGTGCCCTTCGAGATGCCTTGATCTCACGTGACGAGCTGGTGCGCGACGAGATCCTCGAAGTCATCGAGAAAGCGCTCGCGGAACGGCCGGCGCTGACCACCGATGCCGCTCCACCCGCACGCATCCCCGAACGGCGGCGGCTGCAACAGGGGTAGGGTTCCTCGGTGGCGACCGAGGAATGGGTCGACGTCGTCGATCTCGAGGACCGCGTGGTGGGCTCCGTGCCTCGCAGCGACATGCGAGCCGGAGGCTTGCTCCACCGCGCCACCTCGATCCTCGTGACCCGCTCCGACGGCGAGGTCTACGTGCATCGTCGGACCGAAACCAAAGACGTGCACCCCGGCATGTACGACCCTTTCGTCGGCGGGGTCGTGGGTTCAGGGGAGTCCTACGATGGCTGCGCGGCGCGCGAGCTGGGCGAAGAGGTGGGTATCACGATCGTCGAACCCCGTGCGCTCTTCCGCTACCTGTACCGCGGCGAGACGAGCGAGTGCTGGACGGCGGTGTACGAGGTCACCTGGGACGGCGACGTGAAACCACAGCTCGAGGAGATCGCCTGGGGGAACTTCGTCCCGTGGCGCGAGCTCGGCCGCATGCTCGCCACCCTGCCGTTCTGTCCCGATTCCCGGGAGATCGTGCTTCGCGGGTGGGGGGATAAACTCGGCGCATGACGACCTCGGTGATCGTGGCCGGCGCCCGCACACCGATCGGGCGATTCAACGGCGCGCTCGCTGGTTTGCGTGCCGGGGATCTCGGGGCGATTGCGATCCGCGAAGCTCTCTCGCGGGCGGGCGTGGCTGCCGAGCAGGTCGAGTACACGATCATGGGTCACGTGCTGCAAGCGGGCCAAGGTCAGATCACCGCCCGCCAAGCTGCGATCGCGGCCGGTATCCCGCTCGAGGTGCCCGCGATCACGATCAACAAGGTGTGCCTGTCGGGCACGTCGGCGGTCGCGATGGCCGATCAGATGATCAGGGCCGGCGAGATCGAGGTCGCCGTGGCAGGGGGCATGGAATCGATGACCAACGCGCCCTTCGTGTTGCCTAAGGCACGGGCCGGCGCCCGCCTCGGCGATACCCCGATGCTCGACTCGATGATCCATGACGGCCTGTGGTGCGCGTTCGACGACCGCCACATGGGGGAGGGGACCGACGCGATCAACGCCGAGCTGGGCATCTCCCGTGAGGAGCAGGATGCGTGGGCCGTGCGGTCACATCTACGTGCATCCCTCGCGTGGGACGAGGGCCGCCTCGCCGAAGAGGTCGTCGCGGTCGAGGTGCCCCAGCGCAAGGGCGACGCGGTCCGGTTCGACCGTGATGAGGGTATCCGGTCCGACTCCACCCTCGAGGATCTCGCCGCGCTTCGACCCGCGTTCACCGATGCAGGCTCGATCACCGCCGGCAACGCCTCGCAGATCTCCGATGGGGGCTCGGCCGTGGTGGTCATGAGCGAGCAGCGCTCCGAAGAGCTCGGACTCGAGCCGATCGCGGAGATCGTGGCCTTCGGCATGTCGGCCGACAGGTACGCGTCGCTGCAGACGGTTCCCGCACTCGCGCTCGAGAAGGCCCTCAAGAAGGCCGGCGCGGCGGCATCGGACCTCGGTGTCGTCGAGATCAACGAGGCGTTCGCCGCCGTGGCGCTGCACGCCGCCCGCATGATCGGGCTCGATGAGGCAGTCGTGAACGTCAACGGCGGCGCCGTGGCGCTCGGGCATCCGATCGGGGCGAGCGGCGCCCGCCTCGTGCTGACGGCGGCGATGGAGATGCGACGGCGGGGCACCGATCTCGGTGCTGTGGCGATCTGCGGCGGGGGTGGCCAGGGCGACGCGCTGGTGCTTCGTCGGAGGTAGCAGCGGCCTGGTCGCGGGGCGCCCCCTCGCCGCCCCGTCGACCCAACCGACATCCTTCCTTCGGTGGTCAGTCCTCGGCCGTGGACAGTCGGTGGAGCTCCTGCACCAGCGCGGATCCATCCGCACTCGAACTCGTTTCCGCCTCGTCGACGACGATGTGCAGCGCGTCACGACCGCCCTCGGCGGCCGTTCGGACCGCAGCGGGCCGCTCGACGCCGGCACCGTCTGGCAGGAACACCTTGAACGACGAACCTCCGCCATCGCTGCTCTCCACGGTCGACCACCCCCCCTGCATCTCGGCGAACCGCCGAACCACGGGACTCAGCGAGGCGTCAGATGACGGCTCGGGGTCCTCGACCGCGATGATCGCGCCTCCCTCGGCCGCCGCGACCCGAACCGTGATGCTCTTCCTGGGCGGTGTCCGGTCGCCTGAGGAGCGGAGCAGGCCGGCCAGGATCTGCTCGGTGCGGAGTTGGTCGATGGCCACGACGATGCGCTCGGTCTCGAGTCGGACCTCGTGGTCGGCATCGACGCCCGATTCTTCGACGACCCGTTTCACCAAAGGCTCGAGGTCGGTCCGCCGGACCGTGAGCTGTGCCTCCCCTCGCACCAGCCGTTCCGCGTCGGCCAGATCGGCCACGATGTGTTCCAAGCGGCGGGTGTGCGTCGCGAGTTGACGCACGAGCTGGGCCTGTTCCTTCCCGTCCTTCTTGTGTTTCAGGATCTGCGTGATGCCCAGGATGCGGGTCAGGGACTTACGGGCATCGGTCGAGAGCTCCTTCATGAACGGTGCCGTGGCGCGCCGATCTTCCAGACGCGTCACCCCGTCGGCGACCGCCGTGTCGGCTCCCTCGCCGGGCACGGTCGTGTCAGCCGGTTCGGCGTCTCCACCGCGGAGGTGGCGCATCGCCGCGGCCATCTGCTGCTGGCGCAGTTCACCCTCGGTTTCCTCGAGCCTGGCCGCGGTCGCACCCAGGTCGCGCTCGAGGGCGTGCACCCGTTCCTCTGCTCCGATCAGCTTCTCCGTCTGTCCGGCGAGGCGCTCCTGCGTTACACGAAGGATCTCGTCGAGGTC
>Ga0224505_10002323_pt1 | contig 11258 bp, 10 predicted proteins | sample SF_Jan12_sed_USG_FD_169102 | JGI IMG/M metagenome (GOLD analysis project Ga0224505, IMG submission 169102) | Sediment microbial communities from San Francisco Bay, California, United States - SF_Jan12_sed_USGS_4_1 | ecosystem: Environmental > Aquatic > Marine > Sediment | place: USA: California...
CTGCCGCGGATGGTGCAGCAGGAAAAAGTGCTCCGGCGCCACCGCGTAGAAAATCACGATGGCCGCTGCCACCAGGTTGAAGATATGCCTGTGGCCCAGCACCCGGGTAACACCCAGCACCGCCACGACCAGGTACATGCGCACCTCTACCGGCAGGGTCCACAGCGAGCCGTTGACGCCCCCGGCCTGGGGATTGTCTGCAAACACGCCCGGCAGGCGGTGCGCGACGTCGGGGAACAACCTGGCGTTATGCAACAGGTAGGCCCAGGTGTCTTTCCGGGAGAAGTAGTCAGTCAAATCCAGGGTCGTGAGCACAGGGCCCAGCACCAGGGTGAGCAGCAGCAGGTTCACCCACACGGCGGGGTAGATACGCAGGATACGCGCTTCCGCGTAGACCAGAAGGCTCTGCCGGTTCTGGTAGCTCTTGCATACCAGGTAACCCGAAAGCACGAAGAACATTGCCACACCCACGCCCGGCAGGTCCGCATGGTAGGCGGTGACAGGGCGCAACCACGCGGAGACCGGTCCCGGGCCGCCGCCGGGGCCGTAGCACAGCGCGAAGGTGTGGCCCCACAGTACGAAGAACGCCCCGAGGAAGCGCAGGGTGTTGATATTGTTCTGGTGCAGGTGTGCCTCCCCGTGCATAAAAAAACCCCGCGGAGCGGGGTTGTCAGTGGTCGGCGAATACGCTCAGGCGCGCATCTCCTCGATCTGGACCGCGGCGATTTTCTTGCCCTCCTCGGCGCTCTTCTGGAACTCCACTATCTGGTCGAAGTTCATATAGCGATAGATCTCCGCGGACATCGCGTCGAGGTCGCTGGCGAACTTCATGTACTCTTCCGGGGTCGGCAGCTTGCCCAGGATCGCACCCACCGCAGCCAGTTCGGCCGAGGTCAGGTAGACGTTGGCGCCGTCACCGAGGCGGTTGGGGAAGTTGCGGGTCGAGGTGGAGAGCACCGTGGAATTGGCCGCCACCCGGGCCTGGTTGCCCATGCACAGGGAGCAGCCGGGCATTTCCGTGCGCGCGCCGGCGGCGCCGAAGATGTTGTAGTAGCCCTCTTCCATCAGCAGGTGTTCGTCCATGCGGGTGGGGGGCACTATCCACAGCCGGGTGGAGATACCGCCCTTGTGTTTCTCCAGCAGCTTGCCCGCCGCGCGGAAGTGGCCGATGTTGGTCATGCAGCTGCCGATAAATACCTCGTCCACCTTGTCGCCGGCCACTGAGGACAGCAGGCGGGCGTCGTCGGGATCGTTGGGACAGCAGACGATGGGTTCCTTCACCTCCGCCAGGTCGATCTCGATCACTGCGGTATATTCCGCATCGGCATCCGCTTTCATCAGGCTCGGGCTGGCCAGCCAGTCTTCCATCTTGCGGGCGCGGCGCTCCAGCGTGCGGGCGTCGCCGTAACCCTCGGCAATCATCGAGCGCAGCAGCACGATATTGGAACGCAGGTACTCGGCGATGGTGTCTTCGTCCAGGGCGATGGTGCAACCGGCGGCGGAGCGCTCGGCGGAGGCGTCGGACAGTTCAAAGGCCTGCTCCACGGTCAGCCCGGTCAGCCCTTCGATCTCGAGGATGCGGCCTGAGAAGATGTTCTTCTTGCCTTTCTTCTCCACGGTCAGGAGGCCCTGCTGGATCGCGTAATAGGGGATGGCGTGCACCAGGTCCCGCAGGGTGATGCCCGGTTGCATCGCGCCCTTGAAGCGCACCAGCACCGACTCCGGCATGTCCAGCGGCATTACGCCGGTAGCGGCGGCGAACGCCACCAGGCCGGAACCCGCCGGGAACGAGATGCCCATGGGGAAGCGGGTATGGGAGTCGCCCCCGGTGCCGACGGTGTCGGGCAGCAGCATGCGGTTCAGCCAGGAGTGGATGATACCGTCCCCCGGGCGCAGCGAGACGCCGCCGCGGGTCATGATGAAGTCGGGGAGGGTGTGCTGGGTGTCGATATCCACCGGCTTGGGGTAGGCCGCGGTATGGCAGAAAGACTGCATCGTGAGGTCCGCGGAAAAGCCCAGGCAGGCCAGGTCCTTCAACTCGTCCCGGGTCATTGGCCCGGTGGTGTCCTGGGAGCCGACGGTGGTCATCAGCGGCTCACAATAGGTGCCGGGGCGGATGCCGGCGGTGCCGCAGGCCCTGCCCACCATTTTCTGGGCCAGGGTGAAGCCCTTGCCGGTGTCAGCGGGTATCGCGGGGGTGCGGAACAGGTCGGTGGCGCCCAGGCCCATGGTCTCGCGGGCCCGGGTGGTCAGGCCGCGACCGATGATCAGGTTGATGCGGCCGCCGGCGCGCACTTCATCCAGCAGCACGTCGGACTTGAGTTCGAATTCGCTCAGCACTTCACCCGATTCGGACAGGATCTTGCCGTCGTAGGGGCGGACCTCGATGACATCGCCCATACCGAGCTTGTCCACCGGTGCCTCGAATACCAGCGCGCCGGCGTCCTCCATGGTGTTGTAGAAAATCGGCGCGACCTTGCCGCCGATGCAGATGCCGCCGCTCTTCTTGTTGGGCACGCCGGGAATGTCGTCGCCGAAAAACCACAGCACCGAGTTGGTGGCGGATTTGCGCGAGGAGCCGGTACCGACCACGTCGCCCACAAAGGCGACCGGCAGGCCCTGCGCCTGCAGCTCCGCGATCTGCCGCATCGGGCCGGTGACACCGGGCTCGTCGGGCTTGAGGCCGTCGCGGGTCATCTTGTACATGGCCAGCGCGTGCAGCGGGATATCCGGGCGCGACCAGGCATCCGGGGCGGGGGACAGGTCATCGGTGTTGGTTTCGCCGGTTACCTTGAACACGGCGAGCCTGATGGACTCGGCTACCGCCGGCCGGCTGGTGAACCACTCGCCGTCCGCCCAGGATTGCATCACGGCCTTTGCATTGTCATTGCCCTTGTCGGCAAGCTCCGCCACGTCGTGGAAGGCCTCGAATACCAGCAGGGTATGCTTGAGTTCAGCCGCTGCGGTCGCGCCCAGTGCCTTGTCGGTCAACAGCGAGACCAGGGTCTCGATATTGTAGCCGCCGTGCATATTGCCCAGCAGCTCGACCGCCTTGGGCCTGTCGATCAGGGGGCAGGTGGCCTCACCCTTGGCGATGGCTGACAGGAAGCCCGCCTTCACGTAGGCGGCCTCGTCGACGCCCGGTGGCACCCGGTTGCTGATCAGGTCGAGCAGGTAGTCCGCCTCGCCTGCGGGCGGGTTCTTCAGCAGTTCTACCAGGGCGGCAACCTGCTCGGCGCTGAGCGGTTTCGGCGGTATGTTAAGGCTGGCGCGTTCGGCGACGTGTTCGCGGTATGCTTCAAGCACGGTATAGGGCTCCTTTGCATTGGTTGGATCGCGCGGGTGCTGATGCTCCCGGCGATAGCGGTATGACGGGTGATCGGAGCGCGAGTATAGCCCAGCGGGCTATCAAGATAAATTGACCGGGTGCTATATCGTGCATTCACCGGGGTGATACCGTACACTTTGCGCGTCATGCCCGCTGTGAAAAACCCCGCTGGAAAATGCCCGACAGACCCATAAAAACACCGTGTATCGGTGTGTGCTCCACCGGCATCGGCGACTCGGTCTGCCGCGGCTGCAAGCGGTTTGCCCACGAGGTAATCGACTGGAACAGCTACTCGCCGCAGCAAAAGGCCGTGGTCGACAAACGCCTGGGGGACTTCCTCTCCCAGTGTGTCAGCAACAAGCTGCGGGTGACCGACAGGGCCCTGCTGCAGTGGCAGTTACAGGTGCAGCAGCTGAGCTACCCGGCGCACCACGATGAGTACTGCTGGGTGTACAGCCTGATCAAGGCCGGCGCCAGCCAGATAGAGGACACCGCGGAGTTCGGCTTCGAGGTGGATATGGCTTTTCGCCCGCTGTCCCTGGTGCAGCTGCGGGAGCTCATCGACCGGGAGTTCTACATCCTCTCCCAGGCCCACTACGACCGCTACATGCTGACCCCGGACCTGTTTGCGGGGCGGGCCGAGTGAAGCCCGCGACCGATATCGCACCGGTTGCGGCGTTCCTGCACTGCGCCACGCCCGCGGCCTGGGTGGAATGGGCCCTGGCGAACCCGGGGATCCTGCTGGTCGATCACGCCAACTGCGAGAAAAAGGCCGCCTCCACCGCCCTCAACCTGATGTACCGCTATGTCGACCACCACCGCCTGCTGACGCGCCTGTCCCGGCTGGCCCGGGAGGAGCTGCGCCACTTCGAGCAGGTGATCGCGCTGATGCAGGCGCGGGGCATCGACTACCCCCAGTTGACCGCCGCGCGCTACGCCGGTGAACTGCGCCAGCTGGTGCGCAGCCACGAGCCCGCCCGGCTGGTGGACACCCTGCTGGTGGGGGCGATCATCGAGGCCCGCTCCTGCGAGCGTTTTGCCGCCCTGGTGCCGGTGCTGGACGACGAACTGGCGGGTTTCTACGCCTCGCTGCTGAAGTCCGAATCCCGGCATTTCACCGATTACCTGAAACTGGCCCAGGAGGCCGGGTCCGCGGGGGAGGTGGCGGCGAGACTGCCGGTGCTATTGCAGCGGGAGCGCGAGCTGATCGAGTCGCCGGACACGGAATTTCGGTTTCACAGCGGCGTGCCAGGATGACATATAACTTTAAAATATTTATATAAGCTATTGAATAATATCAAAATATATCAGCTCAACTGCATTCGCAGAGGCCTCGATGGCCGAGCCCTGTTCCTCCCAGGCGCCCAGCACCCAGCGCAGGCCCGCGGGACTCTCGTGGCGGGCGGGGCGGTGGGTGTGGCCGTGAATCAGCTGGCGCACGCCGTGGGCCGCCATGACCCGCTCCACCTCATCCGGGGTGACATCCATGATGTCCTGGCTCTTCATGCTGGTGGCCTCGCGGCTCTCGGCCCGCAGCTGCGCGGCCAGCGCGCGCCGCCGGGCCAGGGGCCGGGCCAGCAGGTCGGCCTGCCAGGCCGGCTCCCGGGCGCTGCGGCGGAACGCCTGGTAGTCGCTGTCCAGGGTGCATAGGGAGTCGCCGTGCATCAGCAGCGTGGGTTCGCCATGGAGGTCGATCACGGTGGGATCCGGCAGCAGCGTCGCCCCGGTGCTGGCGCAGAAGCCATCCCCCAGCAGGAAATCCCGGTTGCCGTGCATGATGAACAGTTCCGGACCGGCGGCGCTGTAGTCCCGCAGCAGGCCGGCCACTTCGGCGGCGAGCGGGGAATCATCGTCATCCCCGGGCCAGGCCTCGAACAGGTCCCCGAGGATAAACAGCTGTACACAGTGGCGGCGCCGGTCGAGGAACCGCGCCAGCGCCCGTGTCGCGGCGGGCCTGGCGGGATCGAGGTGAAGGTCTGAGATGAAACAGGTGGTGGACACGGGGTGGCCCTGCGGATCGATGGGTCCCCGCGCGGGCAGCTAGTCGATTATTTCAATGGTTTCGATGATGACCGCGTCGGTGGGGACGTCCTGGTGGCCTTTGCTGCTGCCGGTGGGCACGTTGCGGATTTTCTCCAGCACGTCATCACCTTCGACCATCCGGCCGAACACGGCGTAGCCCCAGCCCTGCATATTCTTGCCGCTGTGGTTGAGGAAGTCATTGTCCTTCACATTGATGAAGAACTGGGCGGTGGCCGAGTGGGGGTCGGTGGTGCGCGCCATTGCAATGGTGCCGAAATCGTTCCTGAGGCCGTTATCCGCCTCGTTCTGGATAGGCTTGCGCACGGCCTTTTGTGACATATTGATATCGAAGCCGCCCCCCTGGATCATGAAATTGTTGATCACGCGGTGGAAGATGGTGCCGTCGTAGAAACCATCCCGGGCGTACTCGAGAAAATTGGCGACGGTGATAGGGGCCTTCTCGGCGTCAAGTTCCAGTTTGATGTCGCCGAAAGTGGTGCGAATGATAACCATGCTGTTTCCCTGCTGGTGAATGTCGAAAGCGCTGCAATGATACGGGCTTTTGCGGGGCAGGAAAACACTCAGGGGCGAAGTTGGCCGGGTAAGTTGGAGGCAAATGCGGCTTAATGCCGGCGGGGACACGGCAGGTGGGTATAAGCCGGGATAATCTGCGGCTATAATACGCGCCCTTTTTATGCTGTAGCCGTGACGATTTATGGAAAAAACCCCCGCCAGTAATTTCCTGGAGGCAATCATCTCCGAGGACCTCGCCGCCGGCCGGGTCCAGGCCGTGGTTACCCGGTTTCCGCCGGAGCCCAATGGCTACCTCCATATCGGCCATGCCAAGTCCATCTGCGTGAATTTCGGCCTCGCGGAAACCTTTGGCGGGCGCTGCAACCTGCGCTTCGACGATACCAACCCGGAGAAGGAGAGCCAGGAGTATATCGACTCGATCCAGGCGGATGTGCGCTGGCTCGGTTTCAGCTGGGACGGCGAGGTGCGCTTTGCCTCGTCCTATTTCCAGCAGTTGTATGACTGGGCGGTATACCTGGTGGAGCAGGGCAACGCCTATGTGTGCGACCTCGATGCCGCCCAGGCCCGGGAGTACCGGGGCACGCTCACCGAGCCCGGCCGGGACAGTCCTTTCCGCAACCGCAGCGTTGCGGAAAACCTGGGCCTGCTGGCGCGGATGAAGGCGGGGGAGTTCGCCGAGGGGGAAAAGGTGCTGCGGGCGAAGATCGATATGGCCTCGCCCAATATGAATATGCGGGACCCCATCCTGTACCGCATTCGCAAGGTGCCGCACCACCAGACCGGTGACAGCTGGGTGATCTACCCCACCTACGATTTCGCCCACGGCCAGGAGGACGCGATCGAGGGTATTACCCACTCCATCTGTACCCTGGAGTTCGAGGACCACCGGCCCCTGTACGACTGGTTCATCGAACACCTGCCGGTACCCTCGAGGCCGCGGCAGTATGAATTCGGCCGGCTCAATCCCAGCTACACCGTCACCAGCAAGCGCAAGCTCAAGCAACTGGTGGATGACGGTGTCGTCGACGGCTGGGACGACCCGCGGATGCCGACGGTGGCGGGCATGCGCCGGCGCGGCTATACCCCGGCGGCGATACGCAAGTTCTGCCAGATGATCGGCACGACCCGCAGCGACGGTGTGGTGGACGTGGCGATGCTGGAGTTCGCGATCCGCGAGGATCTCAACGAGAACGCCCCCAGGGCGATGTGCGTGCTGAACCCGCTGAAGGTGGTGCTGACCGATTACCCCGAGGGGCGGGTTGAAGAACTGGTGGCGGCGCGCCACCCGACCCGGCCGGAACTGGGCGAGCGCGTACTGCCGTTCACCCGGGAGCTGTATATCGACGCCGAGGATTTTCGCGAGGAAGCCAACAAGAAGTACAAGCGCCTGGTGCTGGGCAAGCGCGTGCGGCTGCGCAATGCCTACGTGATCGAGGCGGTCGAGGCGGTAAAAGATGCCGCCGGCACCGTGGTGGAGGTGCATGCCCGGGTCATTGCCGACACTATCGGCAACGACCCCGCCGATGGCATCAAGCCCAAGGGCGTGATCCAGTGGGTGTCGGCATCCTCAGGCAGGCAGGCCACGGTCCGGCTCTACGACCGCCTGTTCAGTCACGAGTCCCCGGACAAGGGCGACCGCGATTTCATGGCGCATATCAACCCCGACTCGCTGCGGGTGGTGGCAGGGGCCTGGATTGAGCCCGCGCTGGTACAGGCATCGCCGGAACAGGGTTTCCAGTTCGAGCGCGAGGGTTATTTCGTGGCGGATCGTTACGACCACACCGAGCAGGCGCCGGTGTTCAACCGCACCATCGGCCTGCGCGACAGCTGGGGCGACCAGGGAGGAGCCGGGGAGTGAGCCTGCACCTGTACAACACCATGAGCGGGCGGAAGGAGCTGTTTGAGCCGCTGGTGCCCGATACCGTGACCATGTATGTATGCGGGCCCACGGTGTACAACCTGGCCCATATCGGCAACGCCCGGCCGGTGGTCGTATTCGACACACTGTTCCGCCTGTTGCAGACCCAGTTCGACACGGTCACCTACGCCCGCAATATCACCGACGTGGATGACAAGATCATCGCGGCGGCCAGAGAGGGGCAGCGCAGCATCGAGTCGGTGACGGATGAGTTCACCGCCAAGTACCGCGAGGATATGGCCCAGCTCAACGCGCTGCCGCCAACCCTGGAACCCCACGCTACCCACAATATCGACGCGATGCTGGCGCTGACCACCACCCTGATCCAGAAGGGCCACGCCTACGAATCCCGGGGGCATGTGCTGTTCGCGGTGGAGTCCATGCCGGACTACGGCAAGCTGTCGCGGCGCTCGCTGGACGATATGCTGGCGGGCGCGCGGGTGGAAGTGGCCGACTACAAGCGCCACCCGGGGGATTTCGTGCTGTGGAAGCCGGCGGCGGCCGATGAACCGGGCTGGGACAGCCCCTGGGGGCGCGGCCGGCCCGGCTGGCACCTGGAGTGCTCCGCGATGATCCGCGCCCACCTTGGGGAGACCATCGATATCCACGGCGGCGGCCGCGACCTGATTTTCCCGCACCACGAGAACGAGATTGCCCAGAGCCGTTGCGCCCACGGCGGGGATTACGTGCGCTACTGGATGCACAACGCGTTCCTGGATATCGACGGTGAGAAAATGTCCAAGTCCCTGGGCAATTTCCGCACCGTCCGCGACCTGCTGCAGCACTACCGCGGCGAGGTGTTGCGCTTCGCGCTGCTGTCGGCGCACTACCGCTCGCCGATGAATTTCTCCGCCGACCTGCTGGCCCAGGCCCAGGCGACGCTGGACAGCCTCTACGGCACCCTGCGGCAGGTGCAGGATATCGAGCTGGACGTGGAAGTGCCGCTGGCCGACGAGTCTTTCTACCAGGCCCTGAACGACGATCTCAATACGCCGGTGGCCATCGCCGAACTGCACGCCCTCGCCGGGCGCTTGCACAAGGCCTCCGCCGGGGAGAAGCCGGTGCTGAAAGCGCGCATGCTGGCGGCGGGTAACCTGTTGGGTATCCTGCAGCAGGACCCGCAGGCATGGTTGCAGTGGGGCGCTGCTGGAGATGCCATCTCAGCGGATGCGATCGAGGCGCTGATCGCGGAGCGGCAGGAGGCGAAACTGGCGAAGAACTACCCCCGGGCCGATGAAATCCGCCAGGAACTACTGGCCCAGGGTGTGGTGCTGGAGGATTCCCGGGAGGGAACCCAGTGGCGGCGCGGGTAGGCCAGGGTCCGGCGAAGTTTTTGGTCGAATAAATTCGACCCTCCGCGGTTATGTAGGGCCGAAGGACCAGCCCCGTTTTATCGGGTATTTATTCAGCCAAAACGACGGGGCATGCAGGGCAGAATCTATTCGGCCCAAACCCGCCAGTCGCCCGCACCCCCCAGGCTTTTTTCCCCCGACTGGACACTCTGCATGATCAGCGTATTGATGGTCATCGGGCCGACCCCGCCCGGTACCGGGGTGTAGGCGCTGGCCTTGTCCAGCAGGGCTGACAGCTCGATATCCCCCACGCCGCCGGGGTGGTAGCCGGCGTCCACCACCACCGCGCCGGCTTTTACCCAGTCCGCCTTGATGAATTCCGGTTTGCCCACCGCGCCCACCAGGATATCCGCCTGGGCGACCAGGGCGGGCAGGTTCTTCGTGCGGGAATGGCAGATGGTGACGGTGGCGTTCTTCTGCAGCAGCATCATTGCCATCGGTTTGCCGAGGATCGGGCTGCGGCCCACGACCACCGCGTGTTTTCCCTCGATCTCCACCTGGTAGTGCTCGAGGATGCGCATGATGCCCTGGGGCGTGGCGCAGCCGTAGGCTTCCTCTCCCATGGCCATGCGCCCGAATCCCAGGCAGGTAACGCCGTCCACATCCTTGCTCAGCGCAATGGCATCAAAACAGGCGCGTTCATCGATCTGCGGCGGCACCGGGTGCTGCAGCAGGATGCCGTGGACCTCCGGGTTGGCGTTCAACTCCTCGATCTTGGCCAGCAACTGCGCGGTCGTGGTAGCGGCGGGCAGCTCCACCGCGAGGGAGTCCATGCCCACCCGGCGGCAGGCGTTGCCCTTCATCTTGACGTAGGTGGCGGAGGCCGGGTCATCACCGACCAGGATGGTGGCCAGGATGGGGGCTTTACCCCCCGATTTTTCCTTCAGGCGCTTGACGCGCTGCAGCAGGTCAGCCTCGGTTTGGGCTGCCAGGGATTTGCCGTCCAGGACGAGTGCGGGCATTTTGCGGGGATCCTTTTGCTGGTTTGTTAAGAGTGGCGTATCTGGTGCGGGGCAATTGTCCCACGAGCCGGCCCCGATGGGAAAGGGCAAAACCCCAAAACCCCGGCAATAAGCCACCCCCGGCGTTGACGCTTACTGCGCCGGTGAGTATGATGCGCCCTCCTGAAAACGGGGGCTGGCGCCTGCGCCGGCGCAGTAACAATCGGGGTATAGCGCAGTCTGGTAGCGCGCCTGCTTTGGGAGCAGGATGTCGGGAGTTCGAATCTCTCTACCCCGACCACTTTCCACGTCACACCCGGGAGAGTGGTATATACCGGTTTTCAACAGCGCACGATGGTGGCCGTAGCTCATCAGGTAGAGCACTGGATTGTGACTCCGGAGGTGGCGGGTTCGAGACCCGTCGGCCACCCCATTAAAGCCCCTTTTTGAGGCGTAATTGCCTCGGCAGTGGGTTTACCATCAGCTTCCTGCCACAGCCTGAACCCTCCCTTGAACGCATTGGCGTTTTCGCCCGGGTGAACCCCCGGCGGCGGATCATCGAGGCGGCGCGCGTTGCCGCCGCCGACCACGACATAATCGGGCTCCAGGGCCGGCATCGCCGCGTTGCTCACGTGCTGTCGTCGTCCGCGCGCTCATGGCTCCAGGTCATCCGGCGGTGCCGCGACAGATCCTGCCAGCCGTCGGATACGCCAACGAAGGCGACGGAGCGCTGCAACCAGCCGGCGGGGCAGGCCAGTGCCAGCGCCACGCTGTCGCGCCGGGCGAACAGCATCGGTATCCCCTTGAGCTCGCCCAGCTGTGCACTGTTGCAAGCGCCGCTGTTGCCAAGGTGCGGTGACAGCAGCGCGAACAGTCAATAGTAGGCGACGGGATCCTTGAGCGGGGTAAAACGGATGCGCTGCCACGCCTGCTGCCGGATTTTCACCTGCCCGCTGCCTGCTTCGTGAGTCCCAGGTACCACTGCTTTCCCAGCAGCGGCTTGGTGGTCAGTTTGCTCTCCACTTTCAGTCCGGCAGCGGCAATATCGGCTGAAATCGTGTTGAAGGAAATGGGTACCCTGTCTGTCGCAGGCTCGCGCCGCAAGCGGTTCCGGAGCAGGAACGCCGCGGAGCTGACAGACGGGCTGCAGAAAAATGACATGA
>Ga0224505_10002324_pt1 | contig 11257 bp, 9 predicted proteins | sample SF_Jan12_sed_USG_FD_169102 | JGI IMG/M metagenome (GOLD analysis project Ga0224505, IMG submission 169102) | Sediment microbial communities from San Francisco Bay, California, United States - SF_Jan12_sed_USGS_4_1 | ecosystem: Environmental > Aquatic > Marine > Sediment | place: USA: California...
GGTCGGGGTGGGGCTCGTACACCGAGAAGGTGGACATCACCAGGAAGGCCTGCGCTCGCCGACAGTGCTGCATCAACAGGCCGGTGCCCTCGGCGTTCACCCGCAGCGCGTGTTCGGTGTCACGCCCGGGACCCTGCGCCACTGCCAGGTGCAGTACGTGGGTGAAGTCGTCGGGCAGGTCGCCCAGCTCGCCCTCGCCCAGATCGACGGCGCGCGTGTTGACCCCCAGTGCCTCGACCTGCCGGCGGTCGTCCGGCGACGAGAAACGGGCGATCCCCCACACGTCGTTGTCGGCCACCAGTGACCGAACCAGGGGCAGCGCGATCTGGCCGGCCGGACCGGAGACCAGGATTCTGGCGTCACGCAGGCTCACCGCAGCAGTATTGACGCACTACGGTCACAACGCACCCGACCAGGGGGATGTCCATGCCCATCGAGGCCAACCTCGACTCCATCAACGCTGCGCTGCTGATCCTGCGGGTGATGCTGGGCGTGATCATGCTGGCCCACGGCATCAACCACATCATCGGCGGGGGCAAGATCGAGGGCACCGCCGGATGGTTCGCCAGCCTCGGGATGAAGCCGGGCATCCTGCACGCCTGGCTGGCCAGCGTCACCGAGGTGGCCGCCGGCGCCATGCTGGTGCTGGGCCTGCTCACGCCCCTGGCCGCGGCCGGCGTCATCGGCGTGATGGTGGTGGCGCTCATCACCAACCACATCACCAACGGCTTCTTCATCTTCCGCCCCGGTGAGGGCTACGAATACGTGCTGTCGCTGATCGCCTTCGGGTTCGTGGCCGCGCTCCTCGGGCCGGGCGAGTGGTCGCTCGACAACGCCTTCGATCTGATGGATCTGGCCGGATGGAGTGGCGGTGTCATCGCCGCCGTCGCCGGAGTCGGGGGCGCGGTACTGCTGTTGGTGGTGTTCTGGCGACCCGAGAAACCGGCGGACTGACGCCTGCTCACGGCGCGTACAAGGCCTCGATCTCGTCGGCGTAGCGGGCGTGGATGCCTCTCCGCTTGAGCTTGGACGTGGGGGTCAGTTCCTCGCTGTCGGGCAGCCACTCCTCGTGGAGGATCGTCACCTTCTTCACCCGCTCGGCGTTGTTGAAGCCGGCCATCACGTCCTCGAGGCCCTGGTTGACGATCTCGATCACCTGGGTGTTGTCGGCCAGTACAGCGAGTGACGTGAACTCCACGCCGTTGGCTTCGCACCACGCCCGGGCCTGGTCGGGATCGAGCACCACCAGGGCGGACACGAAGGGGCGCTGGTCGCCGATGGCACACGCCTGGCCGACCAGGGGGATCTGCTTCAGTTTGGCCTCGAGGTTGGCCGGGCTGATGTTCTTGCCCCCGGCGGTGATGATGAGCTCCTTCTTGCGATCGACGATGCGGACGTAACCGTCGTCGTCGATCTCACCGATGTCGCCCGTGTGCAGCCACCCCTCGGCGTCGAGGGCTTCGGCGGTCTTCTCGGGATCGTTCAGGTAGCCGCTGGTCACGTTGCCACCCCGGCAGATGATCTCGCCGTCATCGGCCAGCGTCACCTCGACACCGGGACAGGCCGGTCCCACCGTGCCCGGCTTGATGCGATCGGGGGTCCAGGTCATGGGACCGGAGTTCTCGGACATGCCGTAGATCTCCGAGAGTGGGACGCCGATGGCCCGGTACCAGGTGAGCAGCTCGGGGGGGATGGGCGCGGCACCGGTGACGGCGATCTGCATCTCGTCCATGCCGAGCAGGGCGCGGACCCCCGAGAACACCTGGCTGTCGAGCGCCTGATAGGTGGCCCGCTGCTCGTCGGTGGCACGATCCCACACCAGGTCGAACACGATGTCGGACGCCGCGGCGACGGCCTGATCGAAGCCGGCCTTCTTCTCGGCATCGGCGGAGAGGGCGGCATCGACGCCGGCATGGAACTTCTCCCACACGCGGGGCACGCCGAACAGGTAGTTGGGCTTGACCTCGCGCATGGTGGCAGCCAGGTCGGCCAGATCCGGGAGGCAGAACGTGTTGAGTCCGAGGAACGCGCCCTGATAGTGCGTGGCCATCCGTTCGGCGATGTGGGCCATGGGCAGGTAGGAGATGGCCCGCATGCCCTCGACCTGGCGGTCGGTGCAGCGCCGCAGGGACTCGACCGTCCAGCAGATGTTGAAGTGGCTGATCTGCACGCCCTTGGGTGGGCCCGTGGTGCCCGACGTGTAGATGACGGTGGCGAGGTCGTCGGGCGCAGCCTTGGACGCCGCCGCGACGAGGTCGAGCTCGCCGTTGTCCATGAGCTCGTCGAGGTCGAAGTCACCGTCACCATCGACGGCACCCAGGAACTCGAGGTCGGGCAGCTTGGCCCGAGCGGGGCGGAAACGGGCCAGGAACGAGTTGTCCTCGGCCACCGCCAGCTTGGCCTGACAGTGCCCAGCCAGATAGGCGATCTGATCGACCGAGGAGGAGTTGTAGATGGAGACCGGGGTGGCACCGAGGAAGTAGCAGGCCATGTCGAGCAGATGGAACTGCGGGATGTTGCGCATCATCAGCACCACCCGGTCACCGGCCTCCACACCCTGGGCGTCGAGCCCGGCCGCCACCTGAGCCACCTTCTGGGCGTACTCGGCGAATGTCCAGGTACCCCAACCGCCGTCGTCGTTCCTCCAGTTGAGGGCGGGCGCATCCCCTCGGGCGGCGACGGTCTTCAGGAACTCGGTGGGCACGGTCTGGCCGGCGACGAGCTCGCGGATCTCCTGGTCGACAGGGTTGGCCACGGGGTCTCCTTGGGTGGTGAACGACGGCCCAGGGTACCGATCGACCCGCCGACCGGCTAGAGCCCCGCCTTGACCGTCGGCCGAGTGGACCGAAGACTCGGCCCATGCCGACCTCCCCGCACATGGCGCATGTCCTGACTGCCCGGCGCACCCCGTTCGCCCCGGTGCACGGGTTGTTGTCGGGCTGGCACCCGGTCGATCTGCTGGCCCACGCCATGGCCATCACGGTCGATGACGTCGACATCTCGACCACCGAGGTGACCCACGTGCTGGTCGGCTGCGCCCATCCGGTGGGTGCCCAGTCGGCCAACCTGGGGCGGGCAGCCCTTCTGGCCGCCGACTGGCCCGAGCACATACCCGCCACCACCATCGAACGGGGGGCCGGATCATCGCACCGGGCTCTCCAGCTGGCGGCCCAGGCCGTGAGCGCCGGTACCGCCGAGCTGGTCGTGGCCGCCGGCGTCGAGGTGATGAGCCTCGTCCCTCCGGGCGCGCCGGCGCTCAACCGGCAGTACGGCGCCGTCTGGGGGTCGGCGCCGGCCCGCCGCTACGAGGGCGCTGGAGGACTCGTCCCCACCGGCGTGGCCGGTGATCGCCTGGCCGCAGCCGACGCGCTCGGTCGTGAGACCCAGGACCGAGAGGCGGCCCGCTGTCGGCGCCTGGCCGGCACCGTCGATCATCCCCCCTGGTTGGTGGTGACGCCGACCAGGTGCAACGACCGCGACCGGCCCCGGGCCGAGGTGCGGGTCCTGGCCGAGGACGAGGCAGCGCCGGTTCCCCCCGAGTGTCCGTCACCACTCCACGACGGCGAGGGCACGGTGGCCGCCACCAACATCGCTCCGGCCGCCGACGGCGCCGCGGTCGCCGTGCTGGCATCGGACGGGTGGGTGCGTTCCCACGATCGACGGCCGGTGGCCTCCATCGTCGCCACGGCCGAGGCCGCGGTCGACCCCGTCACCATGTTCGGCGCCGCCCCAGCGGCGCTCGACCGGGCCCTCGGCCAGGTCGGGCTCCATCGCGATCGTATCGAGCTGGTGGAGCTCGATGCCCCCCACGCAGCCGCGGCCCTCCACCTGGCACGCGTGCTGGAGCTCGACGACGCCGGCCACAACCGAACCGGCGGCGGGCTGGGCCGCGGTCGTCCGCTCGGCGCCATCGGCATCGGGATGCTGGCCGAGATCGTGGGCTGGACAGCCCACACCGGCGCTCGACCGGGGATGGCCGCCCTGCTCGACGAGAGCGACGACGGCAGCGCCACAGCCACCATCGTGGCACCGTTCGCCACCTGACCGACCCGGTCCCGCCGAGGACCACGCCAAGTAGCCTGGGCTGCGAGATGGGCAATGTGGTCAACATCGTGATCGCCGTCATGGCCTTCCTGATCATCATGAAGATCGGACTGGCCATGCTGCGGGGCCTGGCCCAACCCGTGCCCGAACCGCCACCTCCCGGCGAGCTGCGCAAGGTGAAGATCCAGTACCGGTGCTCGATCTGTGGCACCGAGGTCAGAATGACGGCCGCGACCGAGCAGATGCCGCCCCCTCCCCGCCACTGCCTCGAGGACATGGACCTCGTCGCCCCCATCGAGTGAACCGGCGACGGGGTCGGCGCCCGTTATCGGCGACGGACGGTGGGGCCGGTAGTCTCTGAGGCCATGGCCAAGCCAACGAAGCGGAAGGTGCAGGGCGGTCGGGTGACCCCGAAAGGCACACGACCCGACGACTATCGCGGCGCGGCAACCGGGCCGGTGTCCACGGCCAAGGCCATGGGCCCCAGCCCCATGTGGGTACCGGTGTTGATGTTCACGCTCTTCGCGGTGGGCATGATCATCATCTTCCTCAACTACACGGGGCTCCTCCCGTCGGCTCCGAGCAACTGGTGGTTGCTCGGCGGTCTGGGCGCCATCCTCGGCGGCATCATCACCTCCACCCAATACCGATAGCCGGCACTGCGCCGCCTCGGTACCGTTCCCCCGTGCCCCGCGTCCTCGTCGTCGACAACTACGACTCGTTCGTCTACAACCTCGTCCAGTACCTGGGCGAGCTCGGAGCCGAGCCGATCGTGCACCGCCACGATGCCCTCACCGTCGCCGAGGCCGAGGAGCTCGAGCCCGACGCGGTGCTCATCAGTCCCGGGCCGGGTCGTCCCGAGGAGGCGGGCATCTCCAATGACCTCATCACCCACTTCGCGGGACGGATTCCGGTGCTGGGCGTGTGCCTCGGCCATCAGTGCATCGGTCAGGTCTACGGCGCCCGGGTGGTACGCGCCGCCCAGGTGATGCACGGCAAGACCTCCCCCATCCGCCACGAAGGCGCCGGGGTGTTCCGGGGTCTGCCCAACCCACTCGAAGCCACCCGCTACCACTCGCTGGTGATCGCCCCCGAGTCGGTGCCCGACGCGCTGGAGATCACCGCCCACACCGATGACGGCACCGTGATGGGCCTACGCCACCGCACGCTCGACGTGGAAGGGGTGCAGTTCCACCCCGAGTCCATCCTCACCGTGGCCGGTCACCGCCTGCTGAAGACGTTCCTCGACCGGGCCGCTTAGCCGCCCGCCCGACCTCAGCCAGGGTTGGGCGGCGGATCCGTTGGTGGTGGATCGGTCGGCGGCGGGTCGGTGGGCGGCGGGCCGGTGGGCGGCGGGCTGGACGTACTGGGTGCCTGCGGGCTGCCCACCACCAGCGTGACCTGCGAGCCCAGGGCCAGTGTGGTGTCGGGCGCCGGTGTCTGCGAGATGACCACCCCGATGTTGGGATCACCGGCGGGCAACGGCTCGAACACCGGATTGGGTGAGAAGCCGGCGCTGGTGATGGTCTGGATGGCCGCATCGGCCAGCAGGCCCTGCACATTCGGCACCGCATTCACCGGTTGACCGGTGGAGATGAACACCGTGAGCGGCAGGCCGGGGTCGACCACATCGCCGGTGCCCGGATCGGTGCGGGTGACCAGGTCGACCGCCACGGAGCTGGACGGCTCGGGGGCCACGCTCACGCTGATGAAGCCGGCCTCGGTGAGGATCCGGAGTGCCTCCTCCTGCGTCTTCTTGGTGACATCGGGGACCGCCCGGGGCTCGAGGCCGAGCGAAACGAAGATGGTGACCGGCTCGCTCGTCTCCTGCTCGGTGTTGGGCGGTGGGTCCTGGTCGTAGACCTGGTTGGCCGGCACATCGTTGGTGAGGCTCTCCTCGACCGTGAAGTTGAAGCCCTGGGTCTTGAGCTGCTCCTCGGCGGCTTCACGGGTGAGACCGATGAGGTTCGGCACCTGCTTGATCTCGTCGGTGGTACTGACCGTGAGGTCGACCTCGGTGTCCTCGTCGACGATGGCCCCGTCGGAGGGATCCTGGGCGAAGACGGTGTCGGCCTCGACCTCCTCGTTGAACTCGAACACCACCTCACCGACCTTCAGGCCGCGCAGCTCGAGCTCGACCTTGGCTTCCTCGAGCGTGGCGCCGATGACGTCGGGCACCTCGACCGTGCCCGGTCCGGGCTCACCCCCGTCACCCACGCCCAACGAGTTGACGAAGGCGACCACGAGGAAGCCGAGGGCGATGAGCAACAGGATGAGGACGCTGAAGAAGATGACGTTGCGGCGCACCTCGCTGGAACGGGCACCGCTGGGAACCGCCCCCGTACCGGCCAACACGGTGGTGGCTCCGGGCGACGGAGCCGGTGTGGCGGGCATGGCGGTGGTGGCATCGGGACCGACCGCGGGAAGAGCGGCGGTGGCATCGGGCGATGTCCCCGCCGCGGCTCCGGCCGCAACGGCTCCGGCGGCGGCCGCGGCGGCCGCCGCGGCGGGCAGCGAGTGCTGACCCTCGCGGTAGCGGCGCAGATCGTTGCCCAGATCCTCGGCCGACGGATAGCGGTTCTGCGGACGCTTGGCCAGCGCCTTCATCGTGATGGCTTCGAGCGACTGGGCCACGCTGATGCCCTGCGCGCCGATGCCGGGCACCGGTTCGGTGACGTGCTTGTAGGCCACCGCCATGGGGTTGTCGCCCCGGAAGGGTGGCGCTCCGACCAACATCTCGTAGAGGACCACACCCAGCGAGTAGACGTCGCTGCGGGGATCGACACCTTGGCCCTGCGCCTGCTCGGGCGAGAAGTAGGTGGCCGTTCCCATCACCATGCCCGCTTGGGTGAGATCGGACTCGGTGCGCTCCTCCTGCACCCCGGCGATGGCCGTGGCGATGCCGAAGTCGGCCACCTTGACCTGGCCGGTGGGTGACACCAGCACGTTGCCGGGCTTGATGTCGCGGTGGACCAGACCGTTGCGGTGGGCCGCACTGAGCGCCGCGCTCACGTCGATGGCGATCTCGGCCGCCCGATCGGGGTGCAGCGCCCCTTCGGTGGAGAGGATCTCGGCCAACGAGCGACCCTCGACGTACTCCATCACGATGAAGTAGGTGTCGGCCTCCTCGCCCCAGTCGTAGATGTTGACGATGTTGGGGTGACTCAGGTTGGCCGCGGCCTGGGCCTCACGACGGAACCGTTCCACGAAGGCGTCGTCGGTGGCGAACGACGAGAACAGGACCTTGACGGCGACCGGCCGATCGAGCAGCTGGTCGCGCGCGAGGTAGACGTCGGCCATGCCGCCACGGGCCAGCTGACGATGGAGCTCGTACCGACCGCTGAAGACGGTAGGACCCGAATCGGACATGGCTGCCGAGTCTACAAACGCCGAACGCGAGTCCCCCGGCACCTCAGCCCGGGTTCACTCCGGGACCGGGGGTGGGGCCAGAGCGGCGGCCAACACCTGCTGGGCCACCGGCGCAGCGGCGCTACCGCCGGTCTGTTGACCGACGGCCTCGTCGGCCTCGATGATGACGGCGATGGCCACCGTGGGCTCCTCATCGGGTGGGCCACCGAAGCCGATGATCCAGGCGTGGGTGGCCTCGACCTCGCGTCCGAGTTGGGCCGTACCCGTCTTGCCGCCGACCTCGAATCCGGGAACGGCCAGCCGGGTGGCGGTCCCCCCGGCGACGACGGCCAGCATCGCCTCACGCATCTGAGCCGCCGTCGAGGGTGACATGGCCTGGCGCCACAGCCCGGTGGGTCCGCCGCCGATGATCTGGGCGTCACGATCGCGGATCTCACCCACCACGTGCGGGTTCTCGATGAGGCCCTCGTTGGCGACGGCGGCGGCCACCAGGGCCATTTGGAGCGGGGTCGACTTCACGTCGAGCTGACCGATGGCCGAGCGGGCCAGCGCCGGTGTGTCCTCGTACAAGAACACCAGGTCCTCATCGGGCACCGGCTGGCCGTCGGGGGTGGTGGCCGGGGGCAGGCCGTAGAACGAGTCGATCGTCTCGAGCGGCGCGCCGTAGTCGGTGGGGAACACCGACGCCACGGTGGCGGGCAGGTCGATGGGGGGAACGCTGTTGAATCCGAACGCCTCGGCCCGTTCGACCATCGGCCCGGGACCGACGTGCTCGGCCGCCAGCTTGGCGAAGGCGGTGTTGCAGGACTGGCGCAGCATGTCGAGCAGCGGACCCCCGCACGACGAGCCGCCGAAGTTGGAGATGGGCACGTTGGTCAGCGGCGGTGTGTACGAGGTGACCGACGGGAACGACGGCTCGGCGAGGGTGGCCGAGCCGGACTCGAGGGCGGCCGATGCCGTGACCACCTTGAACGTGGAGCCGGGGAAGAACAGCTCGCGGTGCCAACGCTCCAGCACCGGATTGGCCGGGTCGGACACCAGCCGATCCCACTCTTCGTTGGAGGCCTGGGGATCGAGACCCGACACCGGATTGGGGTCGTAGCTGGGCCAGCTGTAGGCCGCCAGCACCGCGCCGCTGCGAGGATCGAGCACCACCACCGAGCCCTTCCGTTGGCCGAGTGCATCGCGGGCTGCCTGCTGCACGTCGTCGCGGACGGTGAGCGTGAGATCAGCCGTGGTGTCGCGATCGAGGAACAGGTCGCCCAGGCTGGAGAACTCCTGCTCGAACGCGGTGCCGGCCAGTTGGTCGTCATAGGAGCGCTCCAGCCCCGTGGCCCCCACGTTGAAGGAGTAATGGCCGGTGAGGTGGGCGTACAGCTCGCCGTGGGGGTACACCCGTTGCCGCTCGAAGTCGGCGTCGTCGACCTCGATCGACTCGGCGACGACCACGCCGTCGGCGGTGGAGATCGATCCCCGGCGCTGGCCGAACTCGCGCACCACCGACCGGCTGTTGCCGACGTCCTCCCGCAGCTCCTCGGCCTGGAAGACCTGCACCCGATTGAGCTGGACGAACAACAGCGTGTACAGCACCAGGAACCCCACGCCCAGGCGGGCGATCTGGCGGTTCACGGCGCCGTCGACCCGACGACCCCGGCGGCATCGGCATCGATGCGACCCCGCTGGGCCGACTCGTCGGAGATCCGGATCAACAAGGCCAGCAGCACGTAGTTGGCCAGCAGCGAGGAACCACCGTAGGACACGTAGGGCAGGGTGATCCCGGTGAGGGGCACCACCCGGATCACGCCCCCGATGATGATGAAGGCCTGCAACCCGATGATGGTGGTGAGTCCCACCGCCAGCAGCTTGGCGATGGGGTCGACGGCCCGCAGCGCGATCCGCAACCCGGTGCCCACGAACAGCAGGTACGAGACGATGATCGCCGTCGAGCCCAGCAGGCCCATCTCCTCGCCGATGGCGGCGAAGATGAAGTCGTTCTCGACCACCGGAATGCGGGCCGGATCACCCAACCCGATACCCGTCCCGGTGAGACCGCCCTCGGCCAGCGCGTACTGCGCCTCGACGATCTGGAAACCCTCGTCGAGGGGATCGGCCCACGGGTCGAGCCAGATGTCGACCCGCTGCTGGACGTGATCGAAGAACCGCCACGCGGCGAAGGCACCCACGGCGAACAGCCCGACACCCACCACCAGGTAGGCGACGCGCTCGGTGGCGATCCACAGCAACACCACGAAGAGCGCGAAGTACAACAACGACGAACCCAGGTCGCGTTCGGAGACCATGACCACCACCGAGCCGGCCCACGCCACGAGGATGGGAAAGAAGTGTTTGGGCTCGGGAAGCCACAACGGACCGAGGCGATAGGTGGCCATGCGCAGCAACTCGCGCTTGTCCACCAGATACGAGGCGAAGAACACGGCCAGGGCCAGCTTGGCGAACTCGCCCGGCTGGAGGTTGATGGGACCCAGGCTGATCCAGATCTTCGCCCCGTTGATGGTGCGTCCCACGCCCGGCACGAGAGGCAGGAAGAGCAGGGCCAGTCCGATGAGCCCCACGGTGTAGCGGTACTGGTCGAGCACCCGGATGCGTCGGATGACCAGCAGGGTGCCGACGTAGGCCGCCATGCCCAGGGCGAACCAGGTGGCCTGGAGACCAGGGAGATCGCTGGGAACCGACCGCTCACCGGCCAGGCGGGCGATGAACACGTACCCGATGCCGTTGAGCAGCACGGCCAGGGGCAACAGGATGCCGTCGGCCGACGGGGCCAGCCGGCGGGTGGCGATGTGGGCGAACAGGATCAGACCCAGCTCGGCGGCGAGGAAGGGCCCCAGGTCGACGGGGATGGAGGCGTTCTGACCCAGGCTGGCCAGCACGTAGGCGCCCACGACGATCACCGAGCCCAGCAGGATCAGGCCCAGCTCGGCGTTGCGCCGGATCCGCGCCATGGCGTCGGTGCCCGGTCGTGTCACGGGGTGCTGGTGGCGGTGGGCCCGCCCCGAGTCCCGACCGTGGTCGAGGGCCGGCCCGGCGGTGAGGGATCGGTCGTGGTGGTCGGCCGGGCCGGGGAACGGGAGTCGGTGGTGGACGGGCTGGTCGCGGACGGCCCGGATTCTCGGGCGTCGATCTCGTCGAGCAGGTTGGCCACGTAGGCGCGGGCCGAGTCGAGCGAGTCGTGGTCGACGCCGTCGACCAGTTCGGCCCGGCGGGCCTCGGGCAGGTCATCGAGCCCGATCACGGTGGCCTCTTCGACCGTGGGGTCGAACCACAGGACACCGCCGGGACGTCCTCGGTAGATGACCACCTGCTCGCTGTCGTCGACGCCGACGTAGTACGTCCCTCGGGCGAACAGGCCGACGGCCCACACCGCCGCCACCATCACCGCGACGATGGCCAACCCGAAAGCGGCGGTACGCCACGTGAAGAACGGTGGACGCCGCTCGACGACGGGGGGCGGCGTGCGATCGAGCGAGGCGTCGCCCGCCCCGACCCCGGCGGGGTCCACGTCGGTGGGGCCGGTCGAGAACCCGACGGGATCGGCGGCGTTGTCGACCGCACCGGTACCGATGACCGTCGGCGTCGACCCGGCCTCGACCACGTCGACGATCAGGACGGTGATGTTGTCGCGACCGCCGCCGTCGTTGGCCAGCCGCACCAGCTCGGCCGCGGCTTCGTCGGGGTCGTCCAGCCGCCGCAGCACGCCCTCGATCTGGTTGTCGGTGACTTCGTTGAACAGACCGTCGCTGCACAGTACGAATCGTTCACCGGCCACCAGTGGAAGCTCCCAGGTGTCGATGTCGACCGGATCGGCCACGCCGAGCGCCCGGGT
>Ga0224505_10002325_pt1 | contig 11254 bp, 14 predicted proteins | sample SF_Jan12_sed_USG_FD_169102 | JGI IMG/M metagenome (GOLD analysis project Ga0224505, IMG submission 169102) | Sediment microbial communities from San Francisco Bay, California, United States - SF_Jan12_sed_USGS_4_1 | ecosystem: Environmental > Aquatic > Marine > Sediment | place: USA: California...
TCTACGCGCGGGACACTCTGTACTTCGGTACGCCGAGCGACATCGATGCCAACAGCAAGGTCGAGATCGTGCTGTCCATCGAGGTAAACAAGTTCGCCGTTGGTGCTGCCGGGTTCGTCTTTTCCGGGGACCTGTACTCTCGGTCCACCTGTGCCTCGAGCGATTCCAGCGAAGTGTTCTACGGGCACGTGCCGGATCCAGCGAATGCCGCCGGTACGGGGGCGCGATCAAAGGCGGGGGTCCTGTACCAGATGCCGTCGCTCATCGCACATGAGTTCACGCACAACATCCAGCAGTCACGGCGGATCGTGGTGCTCGGCGGGACGTCGCTCTTGGCGAGTTGGGAGTCGGAAGGGCAGGCGATGTTCGCGCAGGAAGTGGTCGGCCACAGCGTGTTGGGTAATTCGGCAGGTCAGAACTACACCAGCGCGACTGCGCTCCAGGGACAGGGTGGCCGATGGTACGGGCAGGCCTTCGATATCTTGGCGACCTACTTCGGTCGCCTGCCGTCGGGCAAGGCAGTCGGCGCGCCAGAGTTGTGCACGTTGTTCGGCAGTGTCTCGCTGTCGACGGCATGTGACCCCTTCCACTTCTACGGCGCCTCGTGGTCCTTTCAGCGGTACGTCGCCGATCGATTCGGAGCTACCTACCCGGGCGGTGAGACCCAGCTGAGCCGCGACATCGTGAGCAAGTTCCCGACCGTGCAAGGGGCGGCAAACTGGGAGGCTGTCCTCGGCGTGTCCATCGATTCAGTCCATGCGCGGTGGGCGGCGATGCTGTACGGCGACGACCGCGTAGGCGGGCTGGCTCCGGCGGTGGGCATGTCGAGCTGGAACATGTTCGAGATCTTCAACAGCTTCCCGAACGACAACTACCGCTTGATTCCGACCAGTCGGCAGTTCGTGGCGTTCTCCGACAGCCGGAACGTCCGGGGCGGAAGTACCGCGTACACACTGGTCAGCAGTGCCGGTGCGCGGTCGGCGCTCGCCGTGCGCGTCAGAGATGGATCCGATGCCGTCCTGGCAGGGACGATGAAGCCGGTGCTCTGGATCCTGAGGACCCAATGATCATGCGCGTGGCAGTCTTGGGGGCTGTGGTGGGGCTCGCCGGGTGTGCGGCGGGGTCCCGCTCGGGCAAGGCGGCCGAGGCTCCCGTGACGGATACGGTGACGGTCGCGGGGATCCTCAGTGTGGTCGGGGCGGACCCAGTGACCCAGCTCGTCGTGCAGGCGGGAGAGGGGGCACCCACGGCGCTCGTGGGGTCGCTGCAGGCGGAGCTGCATCAGATGGTGGGTCTCGAAGTTCGCGTGACCGGCGTCCGCGCGGGCGCGGCACCTCCGGCAACCACATCGGTGGACGTCCATTCCTACGAAGCCGTCGCGCTGAATGGCGTGCCCGCTCACACGGGGACGCTCGAGCAGGCTGGTGACGACGTTCGCCTGATCGGGACGCGGCAGGCCTGGACCCTGGTGGATCCGCCGGATGAAGTACGCGCGGCGGTCGGCGCGAAAGCATGGGTGGCAGGGGAGGCTGCGGGCGGCACCCTCCGCGTTACCGCCTACGGCATCATCAGGCGAGGATCTTCACCCTAGGGACGCTCGCACGCGGCAGTGATTCATGACAACAGACGGCGGACCGACTCACCTCGGCTCGCCGTCTGTCTGTCTGTCCGTCTGAACGGCCGGAGACATGGGTAACAAATAGACCGAAGACATAGGTAACAGTCAGGTCTCCGATCGGCGGGGCTTGGCCCGGAGGTGGACGCCGGTGATGTGCCCGGCGCGTTCGTCCAGGTGCCCCAGCAGATAGTCGTAGAAGTAGACCGCCCAGCGGCCGTCGGCAACCTCCTCGAAGCCGACGTGTTCACCGATGAGGGCGGGCGCGAGCGTCACGTAGCGACGATGGAACCGGACGCCGCCGTTGGTACTGACATAACGGGTGCCGTAGTGGCTCGGGTACTCCGGACCCGGAATACGCGCCGGGAAGACCCGCCGCGAGGGGCGATAGACCGCGGCCGGCGGTTTGCCGTGGAGGGCCTCGTGGGGGCGCTCGGTGTTGTACTCGAGGCAAAACGTGTTGAAGCGTCGCTGCTGGGCGCGGAGCGTCGCCTTGGGCGGCCGCGTGGCTTCCGCCTTGAGGGTGCGATGCATCCGCTCGTGCCGGGCGTTCTGCTGGGGCGAGGCGGGTTCGATCAGCTCCGGCCGAATCCCGAGCTTCATCCACCACACGCTGAGTGCGGAGAGCCGATTGAGTGCCGTGGAGGCAAAGGGGGTGCCGTTGTCGGTGCGGATTCGGTCCGGGAGCCCATGCTCCTGGAAGACGCGGGTGAAGACGGCCTGCGAGTCCGTGCTCGTCGGATGGTGGAGCGCGTGACACGCCAGGAGGTAGCGCGAGTACCCATCGACGATGGTCAAGGGATGACAGCGCCCGCCGGCGCCGAGGGCGAAATGGCCCTTGAAGTCCGCCGTCCAGACATCGTTCGGGGCGAGGATGGGCGACGTCGGACGCCCGGGGTGCCCGGGACGCGGGCGACGCCGCTTGGGCCGCACGAGGCCGTGGCGCTTGAACAGCGCTCCCACCGTACTCGCGGCCGGCAACGTCAGCTGGGGATGGCGCGGACCGAGATACGCCAGGATCTTGCGCGGGCCCCAGGTCGGATGCCGTCGCCGGGCGGTCAGCAGCAGCGTCGCGATCTCGGGGGCCACCGCCCACGGCGACGTGTGCGGCCGCCGCGAGTGGTCGCCCAAGGCGCGATCGCCCTCAACCAGGAAGCGGGTCAACCACTTGTATCCCACGCGGCGACTGATGCCGTAGCTCGCACACAGCACGGTCATCGAGCCGGTCCCGCGCAGGTAGTCATCGACAAACTGGCGTCGCTCGGACATAGGCGTCTGCACTCTCCACGGCATCGGGCACCTCCCTGGTGCCAACGATGCCCGAAAGTGTTACCTATGTCTCCGGTCCAAAGTGTTACCTATGTCCCCGGTCCGTACCATGTTGCGCTCTAACCCGCGCGTGCTGCTGTCGGGCGCTGCGCCTGGCGGAGCGCTCACTCGCCCTGCAGGTTCCTTAGTGATGTCGTTGACACACGTTGCTGCTGGCGAAGAGGTCGCCCGCAGCAGACGCGCAGATCGTTAGAGAGTGCAGGAAGCGACGGCCGCACTAATGCCGGTTCACTACGACGAGCTTGCCAGCAACGGCGCCGTCCTCCATTGCCTGGTGCGCCTCAGCGATCTGGTCCAAGTCATAGACCTGCGCAATCGGCACCGTGGCTTCACCACGTTCCACTGCGTCGAGAAACTCGGCGAGCACGTCGGCAGGCAGGTCACTCGATCCGCCACCGTAGGCCGTGAGTCGGACTCCGCGAGGCAAGTACTCGATAGGGTAGAACTGCTCAATCGTCCACTTGTTACTGAGCATTCCAGTGAAGCATACCACCCCATGAACACGCGTAGCGCGGAGGGTATCCGGAAGGGTCGGGGTCCCCACAAGCTCTAGCGCCAAGTCCACCCCGTCCTTCACGATCCCTCGGACCTGCGGCGCCACCTCGCCATCGTCTATCAGGGGATGGTGGACCCCGATGCTTCGGAGGGCGTCGACCTTCTTCTCCGAGCGAGTTGTCGAGAGCACGGTCAGCCCGCGCCTCTTGGCGAGAATAGCAGCCGTCATCCCGACGGACGATGTACCTCCACGGATGAGGATGGACTGCCCCGGCTTGGCGTCGAGTCCCACCGTCAGGGACCCGTTCGCGGTCTGGAGCATTTCCGGGACCGCGCCAAGCACACGCCAGTCCAGGGAACTCGCGAACGGGATCACCTGGCCGGCCGGCACCATCGTGTACTCCGCATACCCACCGTCGAAGACGCGTCCCATGCCTCCCATCATGGTCATCACCCGTTGTCCGGGACTGAATTCACCCCCGGGCGCACTGACGACCTCGCCGGTCGCCTCGATGCCAAGCACGCGCGGGAATGTGACACCGCGGGCGAGGCCGAGACGCGTATGGAGCTCCGAACGGTTGAGCCCGAAGGCGCGTACGCGGATCAGGACCCAACCAGGGCGAGGCTGCGGAACGGGACGCTGCTCGATCCTGAGCGCCGCCGGCGGTCCCGGGGCGTCCAGCACGACGGCTCTCATGGTTTTCATCCGACTCGAGGCTCCCGGGGAATGGGCCCGACGCAGGCGGCCGGGCCCATTCAGAAAGAGGTGATCTAGTCGACGCGCAGATACGCAAGCAGACGGTCGCAATGACTCGCGGCCCAGACATCGACGCCGGCCAGCACGCCACCCCATCGCTGAACCAGTCTCGCAGCACAGGCCTCCGCCATCGAGTCAAGGTAGTAACGGAAGAGGAGGAATGGGTTACTCCAGCCACCAGCCTCGGCCGCTTGGCCCATTGTGGCCATCATGTCGGTGCTTCTGATCACGTCCGTCGCGACGGCCAGCGCGTCGTCTGTATAGTCGATCGACGCCTGGATCTGATCCCGCGTCCCGAGTTGCGTCAGATGGCCTCCCACGAAGATCTCCCAATCCCGTGACATCACCTCGTCGCCCAGAGCGAGGTAGTTGTGGATGTTCATCGTGAGGTCCAGTCCCTGGAACGTCACCCACCCTGGAGTATACGAGTCGATGGCGTAGAGTACGCCTTGGCGAGGCAGAGTGATGAACATGTCAGCCTCGACCGAGTGATAGGGACCCACCTCGTCCAGTTCGATCAACGCGCCGCCCACCTTCAGGGTCCGCGACCCGCGGAACGTCTCGTTCGGAACTGGACGGTTCGGGTCGGCCATGTCGAGCAAGTAGGCCCCGACCCGCTCATGCGCAATGATGGTGAGATTCGGCAGGACTGCGGTGAGCGCCCCAGCGGCCCCAATGTGATCCTTGTGCGCGTGGCTGTAGATGAGGTGAGTGATCGGCCGGTCCGTGATCGAGCGCACGATGTCGGGTAGCGTGGCGCCGAACGAGCCGGGCGCGTCCAGCAGCACCACACCGTTTTGCGTAACGAGGAACCCTGATTGCCAGATTCCGTCCGTCACGATGTAGAACTGATCGGCGACCTCGCTCACCCCGTATCCAAGTGCGGGATCGACCGGCAGCCGAGCAGCGCCGACGGAGGCGGGGACGGCCAGGTACTTCGAGACCGGCACACCGCCGACCGTGGGCTCGGTCTGGGCAAGTCCGACCCCCGGGAACCGGAGTGCGACGAGGACTGCGATGGCGAATGATCGTTTCATCTGGTATGGCTCCCATCTTTTACTCCTCGCGAGGAGTGTATGATCGAGCCGCGTCGGCACGCGTGCCGAATCGGGACCTGCGTCTTGCGAACGTTCTACGAGAGGTCGCTCAGGATATCAATGAGCTCAGCCAGCCTCTCCCGCCTCAGCCGGCCAAGCGATCGCTTCGCGGCGCGCGTTACTTGCGGGTTCAAGACTCTGAGCAATGCCGTCCCCTGATCTGTGACTCTGCTCTTGCGCTGGCGCGCATCCGCCTCGGCGCGCCACGACACAACGAGCTTTTTCGACTCGAGCCCCTTCAAGAGGCGCGTCATGTCGGGGTCGCGGGTGACCATGCGCTCGGCGATCTCCGTTCGAGTGAGTCCGCCTTCACCTGCTCTACTCAGGATCCGGAGGACATTGTACTGTGATGGCGATAACCCGCCAGCACCGACCACCGCATCGCTGGGCGCCGCGGCTTCGGCGGCGGCATGCACAAGCGCGATCAAAGCCCGCTCCTCGAGCCCTCGAACCCCCATATGCGCGCCAGGGTTTCTGGCCATGAGAGAATATACTCCTCGCGAGGAATATTTGTCAAGCCTCCTCCTTACGGAGCATGCGCTCTCTACCACGACCATATGAAAGCGCGGAGCGGCCCACGGGCGGTGGACCGCGCCGGTGACGAGGCGGCCTTCACCAGCTTCGGCAGGGTGGACGTGTACGCGAATGGCGTCGAGGTGGAGCGCGTGGTGCCTGGCGGCGACCACCCGTCGTGGAGCGGGACGAGCATGGCCGCACCGCAAGTGGTGAACCTCGTGGCCAAGCTCTTCGCGCGATATCCGTCGCTGACTGTCGCCCAGGTCCGGCAGCTTATTACGGACGGCGCGGATATCCGGCGGCTGAGCGAAGGGCGGTCTATCGGGTTGCTGAACGAGAAAGCGACATTCGATCTGGCGGCTCGTCGAGTCAGGTGACGGGTCAACGGGCTCCTGAGCGCGGGGGCGCTGTCTGACCAGCGCATGAAGCTGGCGGCGCGCGCACTTCCTGTCCGCTCGGAAAGGCGCTACCCTGTGGGCGTGCCTGGACAGATCTCGTTCGCGCGCCGCAGCTTATGCGCGAATCCGTTAGCAACTGTCTTGAAGGGCGAGGTCAGGTGCGCACCACGCAACGTTGTCCCGCAGCATCGCGTTGACGATCGTCAGCAGTTTCCGCGCACACGCAATCAGCGCCACCTTTTTCGGCTTCCCCGCGGCGATCAGCCGCTCATAGAACACCTTGAGCTGGGGATTCCATCGGCGCCCGCACAGGGCCGCCAGGAACAGGGCCGTCCGCACGGGCGCGCGTCCGCCATACACCATCCGCTTCCCACGCAGCTGCCCGCTGTCCCGGGCCAACGGCGCCACCCCCACCAGCGTTGCGATCTGCTTGTGGGTCAACCGCCCGAGCTCCGGGAGCTCGCCGAGCAGGGTCGCGCTCACCACCGGCCCAATCCCCGGGACGCTCCGGAGTAGATCATCCTTCGCCCGCCACACCGGACTCGCCTCGATCACCCGCGCCAACTCGTCGGTGACGTCCCCCAACTGGCGTTCCAGCCACCGAATGTGCTGCCGGATCCCGCGGTGCAACGGCCGCGGCGCAAAGCCCAGCCGGTTCTTCTCGGCCACCACCATCTCGAGCAACTGCCGACGCCGCGTGAGCAGGGCGTCGAGGAGCTGGCTCGCCTCGTCCCCCAGCGGCCGCGGCGTCGGCCGCACCCGCTCGGCAAACAACGCCAAGATCCCCGCGTCCAACCGGTCCGTCTTCGCCAATTGTCCCGTGCCCTTGGCAAAGGCCCGCACCTGGCGCGGATTCGCCACCACCACCGGGATCCCCGCGGCTGCCACCGCAGCGACCGCGGCGCGCTCGAAGCCGCCGGTCGCCTCACACACGAGCAACGCCGGCCGCAGCCCGCGGAGCCGCCCGGTGAGGTCCGCCACGCCCGCCTCATCGTTCGGCACCTGCCAGCACTCCCCCGTCGGGCGCACCGCCACGTCCAAGGTCGCTTTCGCCACATCCAGGCCGACGAACACCGCGTCGTCCTTCATGCCCCCCTCCTCGCAGAACGGCCTCGTCGCGACCCGATCTTGCGACATGCGGGCTGCCGGCCCCGACCAACTGCTCGGGCTTCCGACGAGTCCTGACGGCGGGCGACGCCCTGGCTAACGGACGGTCTCGCAGACCCTAGACTGCACGGGCTATCGCCCACCGGAATCTGGCGGCAATTTGAAGGGGACGCGATATACAAGACCGCACGGGAGGCAGTCGCTATCTTTAGCCCGTGAGCCCGACCGTCTTCCGCAGCCGCGGATTCCGCTTCTACTTCTTCTCGCGGGAGGAGCCGCGGCTCCACGTACACGTACAGCATGCGAACGGTGAAGCCAAGTTCTGGTTGGAGCCGGCGATCGCAATCGCGCAGAACTACGGCCTTCGGCCCGATGAGCTGACGACGGCCGAAGACCTGATTCGGGAGCACGAGGATGAGATCCGAACAGCGTGGCGCAAGCACTTCAGCGGTTGAGGTCGGGAATGTTACCCGACAGGGCTTCTGGCTCCTGTTAGATGACCGCGAGCTCTTCCTGCCCTTCGCGGACTTCCCTTGGTTCCGCGCGGCCTCCATCGAAGATCTCACCACCATCGAGCGCCCGAGCGCGCACCACTTGTACTGGCCTGCGCTAGACATCGATCTCGCCGTCGAGTCCCTCGAACATCCCGAGCGGTATCCGCTCGTGAGTCGAGGTGCGGTCTAACAGAGGATTGCTGCAGCCGGGCGTGCACGAGGCGTGGCTCTCACTCGCGTGGCAGGTTTCTGGGTAATGCCGTTTGATACACGTTGCTGCTGGCGAGTTATCGCCCGCTGCAGAATCCTGAGCCGTTAGACCGCGACGGCTCAGGAACGGCGATGATTCGGCTCGCTCTCTTCGCGTTCTTATCGCTCCCAATCATGTGGGTGTCGAGACGCTCACTCCGCCACCCAAGGTCACACGGGTTCTCCCGCTTCTTTGCCTTCGAATCGATCCTCGCCCTCATGGTGCTCAACGCCCCACACTGGTTCGCTCATCCCCTCGCAATCTGGCAACTCCTGTCCTGGGTACTCCTGAGCACTTCCCTGGCCTTGGTCGTTTGGGGTTTCCTCAACCTACGCGGGCAAGGCGGTTTCAGTCCTACGGCTGAAACATCGACGACCTTCGCATGGGAGAACACGGGGCGCCTGGTTACGACAGGCATCTACCGCCATGTCCGCCATCCCATGTACTCGTCACTCCTGTTCCTCGCCTGGGGGGCGGTCCTCAAGGCTGTATCCCCGGTGACGCTTGGGCTGGGTGCCGTCGCGTCTCTGGCCTTAGCGGCGACGGCAAAGGCCGAGGAGGCTGAGAATGTGACGCGATTCGGCCAGGAGTACAAAGACTACATGGCGCGCACACGCTGCTTCGTCCCGTTCTTCCTGTGAGTCGCGGTCTAACACGTGTCAGCCGAGCGGGACTTCCGGGAGGGGTTCGTGCCGGAGCTGGCGCAGGTGGACGGACCCATGCGGAACCTGTGGGCAGGGCGCGGGAAGGCATGGTTGACCCGGGAGGAGCTGAAGGAGATGAACGGACTGCTCAACCGCATCGCCGAGCTGGTGGCGCGACCGCGCCGCGGCGGCGCCCGGCTACACGCATTCTCGTACGTCCTGGCACCGGTACCGGATGCCGACCAGTCGGGGCGCCTCGAGGAGCGCCGATGACCTGGACGCGCGTCCCCGGCTCGCGATCGATGGCGCGCGCCCTGGCGCTGGTGGGTGCGCTCGCGTGCCTCGCGCCGTGGCAGGCGCTGGTGTCCCAGGCGCCGCTCACGGCGCAGCGCGAGTTCGTATTCCCATCGCCCGGGCTCGGCGTCGCGAACGCGATCATCGAGCTGCGCGGTGGTGGCCTCGCGGCCGTGGGGTACGCCGACCTCGGTGGACCCGGTGGAACCGATGTGCTGTTCGTCCGATTCGATGACGCCGGGGACACGCTGTGGACGCGGTCGTATGGCGGGGCGCGGGAGGACGTCGGGTGGGATGTCGTCGAGTCGCGCGACGGCGGGTTCTACGTGGTTGGGTTTACGGAGGCGCCCACAGAGGGCCGCGAAGACGTCCTGGTGCTACGTCTCGACGCGGCCGGCGAGCCACAGTGGGAGCGGACCTTCGGCGGGGCGGGGCGCGATCGTGCCTGGTCGGCCGTGCTCGCCGCGGACGGGGGCGTCGTCATCGCGGCGGAGAGCGAGGACGTCGAGCGCGGAGGTCGCGACGCCTACATCATGCACGTGGGAGACGATGGAACGGCGCGGTGGACGCGCCGGGTGGAAGCGGCGGGAGATCAACGCGTGTACCACATCGCCCGAACCAGCGACGGCGCGTTCGTCGCCACCGGCACCACGGGGCAGGACGGCGATGGCGCGCGCGACGTCTACGTGGTCCGGGTGGATACGGTCGGTGAGGTCATGTGGACACGCTCGTTCGGCGGACCACCGGACGATGTGGGGCATGGAGTGCTCGCGCTGGACGAGGGCCACGTGCTCGTGACCGGATACGGCGCCACGCGCACGAGCGGCGGTACCGACGTGTATCTCATTCGTATCGACGCATCGGGAGACCCGGTGTTTTGGCGGCACCATGGCGGAGCCGACAACGACCGCGCCATGATGAGCGCCGGCATACCGGGTGGCGGGGTGGTGAGCGTCGGGTTCTCGATCGGGCGCGCGGGATCGGACATCGTCGTTGTGGAGAGTGACTCTGCCGGCAGCGCCCGGCGCTGGACGCGGCTCGAGCGGCCTGGCGACGACCGCGGCGTCATGATCCTCGCCAGACGCGCCGGGCAGTACGTGCTCGCCGGGACGCTCGGCCGGTCCGGCTCGTCACCGGGACAGTTTGCCGTGTTGTGGTTGGCCGGCGGCCCGTGACGCGCTGTTCAATCCTCGCGTGGCGGCCTGCGGCGGCCCACCAGCGAACAAGTCGCCCGCAACTGAAGCGCAGAAGCGTTGAGCGGCAACGAGAGTTCATCGGAGCCCCCTAGTGGCCGGCCATCTCGAAGGGTCCAATGCTCAGATCAATCACTGGCTGCTTTCCGGAGATCCTTCCATCCGATGGCAGGCGCAGCGAGACCTCTTTGGGGCCAAACCAGAGACTTGGCGCCAGGAACGAAAGCGAGTGGCGACCCATGGCTGGGGGGTTCGAATCCTCGAGGAACAGGCGCCCTCGATGACGAGACCCCCGCGTCCCGCTGGACGCCGTCGCCGCGGCCCTATCCCGAACGCATCACCCCGCCTGAGTACCCCGGCCACTGCGAAGTCCGCCGTGTCTCCAGCGCGGGCACGTTTCGGCTCCACTCTGGGCAACACTTCCTGAGCCAAGCGCTCAACGCCGAATACATCGGACTCGAACAGATCGCGGATGGCCTCTGGAACATCCTCTACTACGACACGCTCCTAGGCCGCTTCGACCACCATCGCCACACCATCACCGGGGCCCCGTCCCTCAAACAAAAGTGTTAACCATGTCCCCGGACATTCTGTCAACTATCTTCCCGGCTGCTCAGCTTGCCTCAGAGATCGTCGGGCTTGAGGCCAGTCCGTTTCGCGATGCGGGCCAGCATCCGTGGGCCCACCTCTTCGTTGTCATGAAACGAGAATACGAAATCCGGCCACTCAGGGCGAGCGAGGGTCTTGTGGGAACCGGACGATCGTTTGATGATCCAGCCGATGCGAAGCAATGCTGCCAGTACCCGCCGCGCGGTCGTGGAGGGCCAAGCGCTCACGCGGCCTGGAAGGTGAGCCGCAGCAGGCTGGGGGACGCTTCACCATGCTCCAAGCGCTCGGCGATCACGCGCAGTGCCAAGGCCTGGACCCGTGCCAAGGCCTCGTCGCGGGTCTGGCCGTAGGCCATGACGCCCGCCAAGTCGGGTACCTCGGCGATCCAGCGCCCGTCCGCTTCGCGCTCTAGCTCGATCTGGAGCTTCATACACCCAATCTAGTGCTTTCCCGGTC
>Ga0224505_10002326_pt1 | contig 11251 bp, 5 predicted proteins | sample SF_Jan12_sed_USG_FD_169102 | JGI IMG/M metagenome (GOLD analysis project Ga0224505, IMG submission 169102) | Sediment microbial communities from San Francisco Bay, California, United States - SF_Jan12_sed_USGS_4_1 | ecosystem: Environmental > Aquatic > Marine > Sediment | place: USA: California...
CTGCATGAGGGTAAATTGGTTGGATATCGCAGCGAGATACGCGATGTCCTCAATGCGCCGGTGCCGTTGCTCTTCCTCGCCTATCCGAAAACCGTCGAAGAGATGCACATGCGCAAGCATGTGCGGGCGCCATCGAATGAGCCGATCTTACTCATGCGAACCGATCAGGGGCATGCATCCGAATCCACCGTCCCGACCAGCGATTATTTTGGTGGTTTACTGAAAGATCTCAGCGAGGGAGGGTGTAGTGTCGCGTTGGTCACACGACCAGGTTGGCTCGGTCCCGGCAGTACGGTCCGTTTGGAGTTCGAGCTGCCTGGATTGGGACACGTTACGAACCTCATCGGAATCGTAAAGAACTCCGACAGGCGTCATGGCAGCGAGATGATCGGCATCGAATTTTGCTTCAACGAGCTTGAGTACATCGAATATCGAGGGTGGGGCGGCTCCGTCCGAAACGCCATCGAGCAATGCGTCTTTCAGAAGGTCAGCGCCTCGTTCCTCACCCCATAGCTAGCTCTTGCTGGTCCCAGACACCGAATCATTCTTCCTGCGTGCCGGGCAAATCTTGCCGAGAGTGGAAGGGCTGGGGCACTCATACAGCCTCGAATACGCTAATTTCTCTCACCCATCCGCGATACCAGCTGGCACAAGACTTGGAAGTAGGTGCCGTGCGGTAGTTTCTATTCAAGGGTGTTGTGGGTCAGAAATGCACAGTGTGGAAAAAACGCGGCCCATTCTTTCCGATCGAGTGGAAACAGAAGCACCTGTTCAGTTCTTCACTCGCTCAAAGACGGATGCTCTCCGGTTGGTGAGAGAGGCCTCGACCCTGTTTCAAGATGCCTGGATGCCATTGGAAGTCTGTCTGTCTCTTCGTGCCCACATGGCAACCGAGTCTGAGGACCCGCTCGCGACACTTTTCCAGCGCGTGCGAGGACCCGTCGGTCGATTTCGAAATACAAGGCTGCAGCAACTACTCGCGTCTGAAACCGTGGATGGATGGGCTCTTTGTGCGGAAACTTTGGAATATCTCGCAGACAGGATAGGGCAAGATCGTCCATCTGCAATACTGGAATTCGGGAGCGGAACAAGTTCTCTCGCGCTAGCTTGGGCGATGACGTGCTTGCATGGGCACTCGTCAACACCTCGTGTATTCAGCATCGATCAGTCAATGGCCCATATTGAACAAATCCAAGGGATGCTTCGACAGCATCATCTTGCCGATGCCGTCCGCTTTCTCCATGCCGATCTACGCCTGCAAACCATCGGGTCGCGAGCGGTTCGCTGTTATGCCTTACCGTCGGAAACCCTTGATGAATTTCTCGGGGGAATACGGCCGGAGATGATCCTCATCGACGGACCTGCAGGGGAAAACGGGATTCGGTTCGGAACCGTTCCACTCGTCAACCACGTTGTGGCTCCTCACGCTGTGGTGTATCTCGATGACGGACTTCGCGACAGTGAACTTGCTACGGCCGATCTGTGGAATCGTTTAGGGTATGTCCAATGGAAAGGAATTCGTTGGGAAGGGAAAGGTCTGCTTAGTGGAACGATACGCCCGTTCATGCCGGAACCCAGGCGACGCTGGTTGGAGCAGGTCGAAGGCGAGAGCCGAGCACGGACTTGGGGTGTGCCATGGAAGGCATCCGAGACGGTGCCACCGAACGGCCACATTACGACCATGTCACCATTGCCTTCGGACACCCGATCTATAGCCGGTCATGCAGTGACGAGCGATATGTCATTTTCGTGTTCCACACGGGAACGGCCAATCTGTTTGTTTGTGAATACCTATTATCCGGCGTTTCTCGACCAACACTACAAAACCCATTCTGAACTCCGCTCGGCGCCATACGAAGCGCAGCATCGGGCCCTTCAGGCAGCCTGCTTCGGGGATAGCGATTGTTATTCTATTGGCTTGCAAGCGGCGGGATGGGCGGCCCAGGAGGTGATCGCGAACTGTTCCCCACTGCAACGCCAGTGGGCGCTCGAACAGGGGTTGGACTTGAAGGCAACGCCTCTGCAAACGACTCTCGATCAGATTGCACGGGTGCGGCCACAAGTTCTCTATGTGCAAGACCTAAGTATCGCAACAAGAGAGTTTCTCGCTGCGACTCGTCCACATGTCGACCTCATCGTCGGTCAGATCGCATCGCCTATTCCACCTCATGCGGATCTTGATGGATTCGACCTTCTCATTTCTTCGTTTCCTCATTTTGTTGAGGCATTCCGGCGGCAAGGACGGTTGGCCTACTACCAGCCGTTGGCATTCGATCCGAGAGTGCTCACGCGATTAGGTAATTCCCAACGCCATCATGCGCTGACGTTTGTCGGTGGGGTTTCCCCAGCCCACAAAGGGCGCTATGAACTTCTGACCGCCATGGCTAAGGCGGTACCCATCCATTTCTGGGGGTACGGCACACAAGCATTGCTCCAGGATGGAATTGAGGGAAGTCGCCTTCATGGTGAGGTCTGGGGCTTGGACATGTTCACGGTGCTTGCTGAGTCTAGGATCACGCTCAATCATCACATCGATGCCGCTCAGTCGAACGCGAACAACATGCGGTTGTTCGAAGCCACCGGGTGTGGTGCACTCCTTGTGACGGATTACAAGGATAATTTGAGTGATCTGTTTGAGATAGGCTCAGAGGTCGTCGCGTACCGGTCTGTGACGGAATGCGCAGATCTCATCCAGTACTACTTGGTCCATCAAGATGAGGCTATGGCCATTGCCAAACGAGGGCAGGCACGAACGCTTCGGGACCATACCTACAAAACGCGGATGCGTCACACTGCTGAGTTCTTATATCGGCACTTAGAGATGAAAAGCGGATCCTATCGCCTGCCGGATCCTGACCTGGCTTGTATCAACTATGGACATAGAGAAATTGAGCCGAGCCGGGTGACATCTGAACTCGCGCAATCCTGGCAATCGGATTCTATCCCACTGAAGCAGCGTGCGCTGGTTCAACGCGAATTGCTTGCCATGTATCGTGGAAGTCCGCCTGACGTGTTCCGGGTTTTAGCCGATGCCGTCCGTCCCTATATCAGACCAAACATCGAGTTGCTGGAGATCGGCTGTGCGAGTGGCTACTACTACGAGGCCCTAGAATATCTGCTCAACACACGGCTTGCCTATCTTGGCATTGACTTTTCAGACGCCATGATTCGTTTGGCTCGCGCGTACTATCCACAAGCTCGGTTTGAGATCGGGGATGGCAGCGCGTTGCGGTTTCAGGAACGATCCGTTCCGATTGTTGTGTCTTCCGGTGTCTTGCTCCACGTGCGTGAATATGCCTTGCACATTGCTGAGGCGGCGAGGGTGGCTTCGGAAATTGTCGTCTTTCACCGTACACCTATCGCACGCCGAGCCGCTACCAAGCACTTTGCTAAATTTGCGTACGGGGTGGAAACCTTTGAGATTAGATTCAATGAAGAGGAATTCCTTCGCCTTTGCCGGGATGTCGGCATGGAACTCATGAACGTGCACAACATTACCAGCGTACCGGAGCGGGACGAGTTCGAAATTAGCTATGTCTATCACGCACCTAAATAGCAACCCAAACCGCCTACAGGGCGCACGTGTCCTGATTACCGGAGGGCTCGGGTTTATTGGGTCGAACCTGGCCATCAGGCTTGTTCATGAAGGCGCCGATGTGACACTGGTCGACAGCATGATCCCAGAGTATGGAGGGCATCTCTGGAATATCGAACCGGTGCGAGATCAGGTCTGTATCAATGTCGCCGATGTCCGTGATGAGCACGCGATGAGATATTTACTAGGGCAATGCGATTATCTGTTCAATCTTGCCGGTCAAACAAGCCATTTGGATTCGATGGACCATCCACAACAAGATCTGGATATCAATGCGAAGGCACAGCTGTCTCTCTTAGAATGCTGCCGTCATTACAATCGCGACATCAAAATTGTCTTCGCGAGCACACGACAAATTTACGGGAAGCCTCGCCATTTGCCGGTCGATGAGCAGCATCCACTCGACCCTGTGGATGTGAATGGCATCAATAAATTGGCCGGTGAGTTGTACCATCAGCTCTACCACCGTGTGTACGGAATTCGAACCGTCGTTCTTCGGCTCACAAACACCTATGGGCCTCGGATGCGGGTGGTCGATGCGCGGCAAACATTTCTCGGTATCTGGATTCGGAATCTTCTGGAGGGGCGCCCCATCGCTATTTTCGGGAGCGGAGCACAGCTGAGGGATTTCAACTATGTCGATGACGTCGTGGATGCATTGCTCCTGGCAGCCCGCTCGGAGATGGCCGATGGCGAAGTGTATAACCTCGGAGAAGAGCATCCGCTCAGTCTCAAGGAGACCGCAGAGCTATTAATACGATGTCATGGGCGTGGGAGCTATCAGCTGGTCGCGTTCCCTCCAGAACGGAAATCCATCGATATCGGAGATTACTATGGAGACTTTCGGAAGATCAGCGGGCACCTGGGCTGGAAACCTTCCGTCTCGCTAGCCGACGGTCTGGAACGTACGGTGAACTACTATGCAAAACACGGCCATCGATATTGGCCCTCAGCCGTCGCCGCCTAGGACAATCTTGGTTGCTGATCCTGGCGCAGATGCACGGAGCGAACGGGAATTGCTTCTTGATGCCATGGATCGTGTGTTGTGCAGCGGCCACTATATTCTTGGCCCCGAAGTGCAATCCTTCGAACAGGAGTGGGCCGAGTATCTGGGCGTGTCCCACTGCGTCGGGGTGGCGAGTGGAACCGACGCGCTTGCCGTGGCTTTGAAAGCCACAGGGGTGCAGGTAGGTGAAGAAGTCATAACGGTGTCCCATACCGCCGTGGCTACCGTCGTCGCGATCGAGGCGATCGGAGCCATCCCGGTACTTGTCGATATCGACCCCAGATCTAGATGCATGGATCCTGCCCTTCTGGAGGCGGCAATCACTTCACGTACCCGCGCGATCGTTCCCGTGCATATGTATGGACAACCGGCTGCGATGAAAGAGATTCTATGTGTGGCTCGGCAATTTCGCTGTTGGGTCGTCGAAGACTGTGCTCAAGCCCACGGAGCTGCGATTGGTGAGCTGAAGGTTGGGACCTTCGGAGATGCCGCCGCCTTCAGCTTCTACCCGACAAAGAATTTGGGAGCGATCGGTGACGCGGGAGCGGTGGTCTGCCAGGATGCCACGATCAATACCCGACTCCGTGCGTTGCGCCAATATGGGTGGCACGAACGGTATGTCAGTGACCATGTTGGAACCAATTCTCGTCTCGATGAACTGCAGGCGGCGATCCTCCGCGTCAAACTCAAGCATCTGGATCACCAGAACGGTAGGAGACGCACGATTGCAGAGCGGTATCGTAATGCCCTCGCATCGAGCGGCGTCGTCGCTCCATCGGTTATTCACGACACCACTCACGCGATGCATCTCTTTGTTGTCGAAAGCACGGCGCGTGACCGGCTGGCAGAGTTTCTTTCGAAAGCTGGCATTGCCACTGCGATTCACTATCCCCTGCCGGTTCACGAGCAGCCGGCTTACGCCGGCAGGCTGAGAGGAGCGGATCGATTGCCGGTTACGGAGGCCTTGTACAGACGGTTGCTCACGATCCCGTGCCATCCGGGTTTGACTGATGATCAGATCGACACGATCTGCGAACGATTGCACGCCTGGTCAGATCCGCCATCGCCATCAAATCACTCACCACTTTTCTCACTGCAAGGAATCTCGTCATGACCCGTTACTACTGCACCTACTTTGATCGCCACTATTTGTCGAGAGGACTGGCACTCATTGAGTCCCTGCAACGAGAAGAGCAGGCCTCCTTCGTCCTGTACGTGGTGTGTATGGATGAGATGACACGAGTCGTCTTGAATCGGCTGGCGCTTCCGCAGGTCCGAGCCATTCCTCTGCATGAACTCGAATTTCATGATGATCGACTGCTTGCCGTCAAGCCGACGCGGACTCTCGTCGAATATTATTGGACCCTGACACCGACCGTGATCCTCCGGATTCTAGAACGGTATCGCGACATCGATTTCCTGACCTACGTGGATGCCGATCTCTTCTTCTTCTCATCTCCACAACCATTGTTTGATGAGTTGGGATCGGGATCCGTATTGATCCACGAGCATCGGTTTTCACCCCGGCAAGCTCATCTTGCCGACCACAACGGGCAGTACAACGTTGGCCTGTTGTCGTTCCGGCGTGATTCCAACGGACTTGCGGCTCTGCAATGGTGGCGGGATCGTTGCCTCGAATGGTGTTTCGCTCGGTACGAACAGGGAAAGATGGGAGACCAGCTCTATCTCAACGATTGGCCAAACCGATTTTCAGGCGTGGTGGTCTTGAAAAATCCCGGTGGAGGAGTCGGCCCGTGGAATCATGATCGCTACAACATTCGGCTTTCTGGAGAGGGGCGTGTTCTGATCGATGACAGGCCGATGATGTTCTACCATTTTCATTCGCTGAAGCTAGTCGTGCCGGAACTGGCCGTGCCGGTTTCCCACTCGCACTATCCGCTCACGCTCGGGAGCTTGCGCCATTGCTTTGTGCCCTATCTGCGGGCGCTTGCTGACGGGCATCGCAACGTGATGAGCATTGTTCCGACCGCGCAGTGGGGTTTAGAAGTCTCACTCAATATTCCACCGCAGCTCACATTCCTGGCACATTCGTCATTGCACGAGCGTTTGTCGAGGCAGGCGAACAGCCATCAACGCATTTCGTTGGACGGGGACTGGGACGTCTACTGTTCGAAGCAAGTCCTCGATCCCGACCCGGCGGATGGATCAGTCGGGCGGACGATTGCGCCGGCCCCAATGCAAAGAAGCGATCGAGCGGAGCCGTTGATTCACCTCGATAAGCTCAAACTCTCATTGGCGGCCGGTACTCAGCACGATCTTTTGATGTCGCTTTATGGAACGGAAGTGGCATTGCAGGTTCGTACGCTCTATGTCGGTGGTGCACATCGGTTCCAAGAACGAACACTCTTCGACCGGTTGTTCCCGAACCTGAAGCAGATCTATCTATTTGAACCGATTCCTGATCTAGCCGCTTATCTCCGGCAGTTCGAAGAGACTGACCCGCGGGTGAAAGTGTTCTCCTATGCGCTTTCAGACCGGAACGGTACGAGCGAGTTCTTCTTGACCAATAATGATGGTGAATCGAGCTCGCTCCTTCGTTTGGGCAAACATAAAGATATTTTCCCGCATGTTCAAGAAGTACGCGCCATTCCAGTCGCCTGTCGTACCCTGGACCAGGTGATCATGGATCACCACTTGGAAGAGCCAGATATGCTGTTGCTGGACGTGCAGGGGGCGGAGTATCGAATTCTCGCATCACTATCTGTGCCGCGCAGGCAACGGCTCCTTGCACTGTATGTCGAAGCGAGTCTGGAAGAAGTGTATGAAGGTGCGAAATGTTTGGATGATCTCGTCACGGTTTTGGAGTCCGACCATAGGCTTGTCTCCTTTACGCCACTGGGCCCTGCTTCTCCAACGCATGGGAATGCGCTCTTTGTGCAGCGCCAATGCCATCCTCACTCCATGGGTCAGCTTCCTGCTCCACCGCCGGCCGATCAGCCGCTGATCTCCGTTATTGTCTCCAGTTACGCAGCAGAAGCCTTCATGTGGGAATGTATGGAGGATCTGGAACGACAAACGGTCGTAGACCGAATCGAAATCATCGTCGTGGACGCGGCTTCTCCGGAACGAGAAGGTGCGATCGTGGAGGAATTCCAGGCGCGGTACAAAAACATCACCTATGTCAGAACCGCGACTCGGATCGGTGTCTATGCCGCCTGGAATCTGGCCGTCAAGCTGGCTCGCGGTCGCTATATCACTCCGTTCAGCACCAACGATCGCCTGCGTCCTGATGCGTATGAAATCCTGTCGAAAAGTTTGAATGACCACCCGGATGTGTCCTTGGTCTATGGAGATACCTATCTGACAGATCAGCCGCACCAAACATTTGAGCAACATCGCCGGACGGGGGTCTGGCACTGGCCGGAATACTCATATGAGTATCTGTTGACTCATTGCACGATCGGCCCCCACCCGATGTGGCGGCGGCAGTTGCATGAAACGGTGGGTTATTTTGATGAGAGCTACATCGCACTTGGCGACCAGGATTTTTGGATCCGCGTTGGGGCGCATCATGGCATGTTGCATATTCCTGTCGTCACCGGCCTGTATTGGCGCTCCCCTGATGGGTTATCCAATCGGGAGGAGATTGCGGGGCCTGAACAACGCCGGTTGCGAGAAACCTATCAGGGTGACCGTTGGAAGGAGGGTTCGTTTGTGGACTCCCAGGCTGGCAATGAGCCAGCGCTTGCCTATGAATGCTCCATCATTATTCCAGTGTGGAACCGTTATGAGCTGACGCGGCAATGTTTGGAAGCGCTGGCTAAGACGACCGATGACGTGTCATGGGAACTGATCGTCGTTGACAACCATTCAACGGACGAGACGGCTTCCTTCCTTTCCACCCTCGGAGGAGACGTTCAAATCATCACGAACCAAGAAAACCTGGGATTCGCGAAGGCCTGTAATCAAGGCGCGCGAGCGGCACGCGGGAAGTACCTCGTGTTTCTGAACAACGACACGATTCCTCAGCCCCATTGGCTCGCTCCGTTGGTGCGTGAGGTAGAGGAACATCCAGAGGTCGGCATCGTAGGCAGTAAGCTGCTGTTTCCTGATGGTTCCATTCAGCATGCCGGCGTGGTCTTCATGCGATCCTGTCTGACTCCTTATCACATTTATCAATCGGCTTCCGGGACTGATATGCGCGTGAATCAACGACGTGAGTATCAGGCGGTCACGGCTGCCTGCATGTTGATTCGTCGAGAACTGTTTGAGGAAATGCATGGATTCGATGAATGGTTCGTCAATGGTTTTGAAGACATCGATCTCTGCTTAAAGGTTCGAGAGAAGGGTTGCCAGATCATTTATCAACCTCGGAGCGTCGTCTGTCACCTTGAAAGCCAGACTCCAGGTCGGAAGGATCATGACGATCGCAATGGTCGGCTCCTCATGGAACGATGGGGCTGTCACTGGTGGCTTGGTAATGAGGATCTCCACTATCACCATGATGGACTCAAACTAGTTGGCGGTCCTGATGACGCTACATTCGCAACGCAATTCAGACCCATGGGCGGCATTCATGACCGCGCAGCTTGGGCTCATGTGGCGGCAACTCAAGCGGCGGCGCTAAAGAAGGATTGGGCGGCTGTCAAATGGGAGCTCCGGATGGTCAAAGACTGGCCACATGATCGATTTGTCCTGTCTTGGGCAGCGACGGTGTGTGAGCATCTGGATGAGCACGCCCTGCAGGTGAAGTTTCTAGACCGTTACCTTGAATTACAGGACGACCCGCCGATGCGCCTTCGAGTCATCCGTGCGTTTCTGGAACAGGGAGACCTTGGGGCAGCCGACCGCCACCTACAGAAATTGCTGACCAATTGCCCCGATCACGCTGAAGGTCTATTGCTTGCGGGCATCCTTAGCATGCAGCGGGAACAGTACGAGCAAGCGGAAGCTGCTTTCGATTCGGCAATGGGTGAAGGGGCTGATCGTAAGAAATGTCTGATGGGAATGGGGATGGCCGCAATGGGAAGGGCCTACACCCAAGGAGCGTGGGAGCGCTTTCTTCAGGTCCTGGCCAACTATCCCAGCGATGCCGAGGCGATTCATTGGTTGCTCCGTGCCGGGACTGCGCAAAACCGATGGCAAGAGTTGGGCAAACACCTGCACAGCTATGTCGAGAGGAATCCAGGCGACGTGGCCACGCGATTTGCATTCGCCAGCGTGTTGTTGCGTGGGGAGCAGATTGAGGCAGCTCGTCGGGAGTATGACGCCCTTCGACAGATTGTGCCGAGCTATGACGGACTCGATGAACTCGGTCGAGCCATCACAGGGAGAGAAGCGGCGCTCGCGCTCGAGGCCGCTTCTTCCTAGCCGGATGACGCAACGTGTCCTTGTGATTCAACTGGCCAGATTAGGGGATCTCGTGCAAACGATTCCTGCGATCACCGTCCTGAAGAAATCTCACCCAGATTGGGCGATTGATCTCTTGTGTCCGGCGCAGTTGGCCGAACTCGGGCGACTCCTACCAGGAGTTTCTCATGTTGTGAGCTGGGATGGTGCCGCATGGCATCGGCGAGCGGCTAGCGCTGAGGCGGAGGTACGTGCCGAACATCTTGCAGAAGCCCGTGCCGGGATTCGTGCCATCAGCGAAGACCTCTATGACCGCGCGTTCGTGCTGAACCAACATCCTCGAGCGTTCATAGCTGGAGCACTGCTCGCACGGGAGTCCGTTGGAGCCGTAAGCGGGAAGCCGCTGAGCCACAAGCTGTCTCCATGGGCGGAGTACATCAGACGCGTGGCGATATCCAACCGCAGCCACCGTGTTCACTTGGCTGACGCGTTTTGTGGGATGTGCGGCCTCTCACCACCGAATGACATCATGCCCATACAAGTTCCAACAACGGGCCTTCCCACCGATCTTGAGCCGATCGGGCAGTCGGATGGTGATTGGATTGGCCTGCTGGTTGGGGCGGGAGATCAAGAGCGATTGGTTCCGATTGAAGTCTGGGAGCGCCTGATTGCCGAATGTCTGGAGATTCGCCCTGCCAGTCGCATCGTGTTGATCGGGGATCAGCACGAACAAGAGCGGGCACAAGTTATTCAGGGAGCACTCTCTCCACTGCTTCTAGGTCGGGTGTGGGACACCACCGGAAGACTCTCGCTGATCCAATTGGCGGGTCTTCTCACTCGATGTCAGTTTGTGATCGGAACCGATACCGGTCCGCTTCATCTCGCAGCGGCAGTCGGGACCAGAGTAATCGGTTGGTATTTTGCCCGGGCTCGTGTGCATGAAACGGGGCCGTATGGTCCGAATCACTGGGTATGGCAGGCGGAGGCGAGCGAAATGGGTGGCATGGCTCTGGTAAAGCCGAGCCGATGGCCGATGAGTGAGACCATCGCACTGCTCGGTGGTGGCTCTACGGTGTCAGTCGACGACTGGTCGCTGTGGAGAAGTCATCGAGATGATTTGGGTGCCTATTACGTCGAGTCGGGGCATGAGCCGGCCGAGCCCTGTGAACGTGCGCAGGTCTGGCAGCAGCTGCAACCCACTTCGGTGTTCTAAGGAGATTCGGTGGAGTACTTCAATCAGAATATTGAGAGGCTTCGCCAGAATTGGCCGGCTCTCGTCATGGCCGTACGGGAAAGCGCTGGTGGTGTCGTCACGGTGGCCCCCTCGCGTGAAGGTTCTC
>Ga0224505_10002327_pt1 | contig 11248 bp, 8 predicted proteins | sample SF_Jan12_sed_USG_FD_169102 | JGI IMG/M metagenome (GOLD analysis project Ga0224505, IMG submission 169102) | Sediment microbial communities from San Francisco Bay, California, United States - SF_Jan12_sed_USGS_4_1 | ecosystem: Environmental > Aquatic > Marine > Sediment | place: USA: California...
CGTCCGGCGCCGCGGGATGGTCGCGGGCGTGTAGGCGGCGAGCAGCTCGACGGCTGCCGCGAACCTCTCGAGCTCGTCCTCGGAATTGAAGAAGCCGACGCTGATCCGGAGCACGTCGATGGCCGGAATGGTCCGGGTGATGGCGAAGACGCGGGCGCCGAGCTCCTCGCGGAGCTGGTCCGGGGTCCAGCCCGCGACCCGGAAGGACACCAACGTGGCCATGTGGTGCCGAGGCGTGATCACATCCACGCCCGGTATCGCTGCCAGCCGGTCCGCCATAGCGCACGCAAGCCGATGGCCTCGCTCGTAGATCCAGTCGAGCCCGACGTACATGCTCAGCCATCCGATCGAGCGGGCCATGCCGACGACGGAGGGCCGATGGAAGCCGGTCCCCTCGTACCGCCGACCGGTCGACCAGAATCGAGCGTCACCGGCCGGATCGATCTGCTCGAACGACCGGCTGCCGGCGTAGGTCGGGGCCACTCGATCGCGGGCGTGCCTGGACACGGCGACGGCGCCCGTGCCTTCGGGCCCGAGCAGCCATTTCTGGCCCGGGATCGCGTAGACGTCTGCACCCGTGGCTTCGAGGTCGATCCGGATGGCGCCCGCACTCTGCGCGCCATCGACCACCACGATCGCGCCATGCGCATGGGCGAGGTCCGCGATCGGCCGGAGGGGCATGACGGCCCCGTTCGTCCACAGGACGTGACTGATCACGACAGCCTTCGTCCGCGGATCGACGGCCGCCTCGAAAGCCGCCACGACCCGATCGTGATCGGCCCCGTCGCCGATGTCGAGGAATTCGATGTCGATGCCGCGGCGCGCGCGGATCGCGTGAAGCGCCCCGATCCCGCCGGGGTGCTCGGCGTTCGTCGCCACCGCCTTGTCGCCCGGTGCCCAGTCGATGCCGTGAAGACCGACGTTCATCCCGTCGGTCGCGCCGTGGGTCAGTCCGACATCGTCGACGTCGGCGGTTAGCAGGGCCGCGACCGCGGCGCGCGCCTCGTCCATCCGCTGCAGGGACTCAGCGAAACCTTCCGCCTGGGCGCGGCCGATGGAGAGTTCGCTCTCGGCCATCTGGGCCATCACCGCCGCTGTCTCCGATGGCAGAGGGCCACTGGTCCCGGTGTTGAGGTAGATGCCGGCGTCGAGCGCCGGCAGGACCGCTCGGACGGCGGCCAACCGGTCCGCTTCGTCCGGGTCGGAAGGGTTCACGGCCGTATCATAGCCACGATGTCTGGCCTGGCCCGCCCCGAACTCCTGGCGACCACCGAGTGGCTGGGCGAGCAGATCGGACGCTCGGGGATCCGGATCCTGGACGCTCGCTGGCGGCCAGATGGACGCGGCGCGGACGTGCATCGCGCCGGACGGATCCCGGGCTCCGTTCACGTCGATTGGCGCACGGAGCTCATCGATACCGACGAGTCCGGCGAAGCGCTGCGCCTCGCCAGCCCCGAGCGCGTGGCCGCGGCCGCGGAGCGTCTCGGGATCGGTGACGGGACGACCGTGGTCATCTACGACGACACAAGATCGCTGTTCGCAGCCCGCGTCTGGTGGACCCTGCGGGCGTACGGCATGGAGTCGGTCCGCATCCTGGACGGCGGGTTCCCGGCCTGGGAGGACGAGGGTCGCCCCGTGACGCGGAGCGTGCTGGAGCCAGGACTGCCCTCCTGGACGCTGCCGGCGAGGTTCACACCGCGCGGGCCCAATCGGCTCCTGCTCACGACCGCAGACGTCCAGGGGCTCCTGCTCTCACCCGACGTGACCCTGCTCGACGCCCGGGCGCCCGCCGAGTACCACGGACTGGAGGGCAACACCCGGCGGCTGGGCCACATCCCGGGAGCGGTCAACGTCCCGGTCGGTGGGATGCATGACGGCGGCAGCCAGCGCCTGCGCGATGGAGCCGGACTGCGCGATCGGCTGCACGCGGCCAACGTGAGCCGGGGCCGCCGGATGGTCACCTACGACGGCTCCGGTGTCTCGGCTGCCAAGCTCGCCTTCGTGCTCACGTTGCTCGGCCACGAAGACGTGGCCGTCTACGACGGGGGCTGGGCCGAATGGGGCAATCGACTGGACCTGCCGGTCGACCGCTAGGACGCAGACGCGGCCGTCGAGCGGTTTGAGGGCGTGGTCACGGGCCCGGGCCAGGGCCAGGGCCGGCCCCGGTGCTCCGGCCTCACCAGCCCGTGGGTTCGGCTTCCGGCCTGGCGGTGTCCGCGGCGACCGATTCGTCCAGCCCCGCCCACGGGTCGAGTTCCCGGTGCGGCGCCAGGATCTGCGCGAGCGCGTGATTGACCGCTACGAGGCCCGCCGTCGCTCGCGCCTCTCCGAGCGTGTCGGACCAGTACGTCGCATCGGTGACCGGCACGAACTGGCCGTGGAGCTCGGTCAGGGCCTCGCGCAGGCTGCGCTCCGGCAGGAGGTGGATCTGACCGGTGACCTTGAACGGCGGGATGGAGATGACCGCCTGCTCGATCATCTTGGGCGTGCGCAACTCCGGCAGGGGCTCGACGGCGTCATCCGAGACGACGAACAACACGGAGGCAAGATTGATCTGCGCGAACTCGGCGTGGATCGGCTGGCCGCGCGAACCGAACTCGTCGAACGAGACATCCGACAGCACGACGAACGGATCAGCGCTCTGGTTCAGGACATCCGAGACCCGGCGCTGGCGCGTCTCGATCGTCCCGTGGATCTGGAACGCATTGGTGTAGAGGGTCAGGGGGATCGTCCTCGACGTACCCGCGAGCGGATCGAACATGCCGAGAGCATAGGGGGCGCAGGCAACCGAGGGAAGGTCAGGTGGGCTTCGGCGGGACCGTTCTGGCGCTCGCGGTCACCAGCAGCTCCGCGCCATGCTGGAGCCCCTCGTAGAGCGCCGTGACGCTGGCGACCGTGTCGATCTCGTCGGGTGCCTTGTCGTGGCGAAGAGCCTTGATGCGCGGGAAGCGGAGGCTGAAACCGCTGGCGTGGCGGCGACTCCGGACGATGACGTCGAACGCGATCTCGACGACCACGATGGGCTCCACCTGACGGTACCGCCCGAACCGCGCGATCGTGTGCTCCTCGAACCACGTCGTCATCGACGCGATCTCGGCGTCTGTGAGCCCGCTGTAGGCCTTGCCGATCGTCACCAGGCTGCCCGTCTCGTCGTCGCGGACCGCAAAGGTGTAGTCACTGAGCACGCCGTGGCGCTTGCCGTGACCCGTCTCGACCCCGACGACCACGCAATCGATCGTCGCGAGCGCCTTCTTGATCTTCAGCCAGCCGAGCCCACGTCGACCCGGCGTATAGGGACTCGTCGGGTCCTTGACCATCAACCCCTCGTTGCGACGGGCGCGGGCTTCGGCGAAGGCCGCCTCGAGCGCGACGGCATCCGCAGCGACCGCGAGGTGCGATCGCAGGAACCGCCCGCCGCGGTCAACCGTCGGGAGCGGGATCCCGTCGAGGACCCTGCGGCGTGCGGCGAGGGGTTCGCGCAGCAGAGGCACGACGCGACGCTCGCCCGCGACCCCACCTCCGCCGTCGGCGCCGGCCGGATCGTGGGCCAGGACGTCGAAGGCCACGTAGATGACCGGCACCTCCGCCTGGATGCGCGCCGACGGGTCCTTGCGGCCGAGTCGCGCCTGGAGGCTGATGAACGGCAGGACCAGTTCGTCCTTCCAACCCAGGATCTCGCCATCCAGCACGCCGTCCCAGGTGATCGGCCGCACCGCATCGGCGATCTCAGGGAACTGGCCGGTGATGTCGTGGAGGTCTCTCGAGTAGAGCCGGACATCCGCACCACGCTTGTGCAGCTGGGCGCGGATCCCGTCGTACTTGTCCTCCACCCAGACCTCGGGGCCCAGGCGCCGGATCACCTCGCCGGCATCCTCGGCCGGTGAGGCGAGCATGAACTTGAGCGGGTGGAACAGGACCAGCTCGGCGGTCGACAGCCGGTCGTCACGAGCAAGGATCGCGACGCGACCGACGTCGCCGGTCAGCATCCCGGCCCACTTGACGTCCTCGAGCCGCCGGTCGAATGCCCGGGCGATCGCGGCTTCCACGAGCCCCTCGCGAAGGCCGATCCGCAGATCCCCGCCGAGGACCTTGATGATGCCGCGGGCCGTCTCCGGATCCGACCGAGCGATGAGGTCGCGAAGCAGGGAGGTCTTGGGGCCCGGGCCGGACGCCGACTCCATCGCGGCGAACACGGCAGCGACCTCCGCGAGGTCGGGGGCCTGCCCCGGATCAGGCGCGTGACCGGCCGCGCGCAGGACGTCCTCCACCGCCAGGCTGAGATCCGAATACCGGTCGTAGGCCTGGCCGAGCTCCTGTCTGGGTACGTGCGCGACGTCCGTGACGGCCGTGGAGATCGCCGACCAGCCGAGGCCGGCGGCGCGCTGGTCGGCCTCCGGGAACGGCCGGCCGGTGAGGAAGACAGCGGCGAGCGGGAGCTCGTCGGCATCCAGGCTGCCCAGGTAGGCCGCCAGCAGGGCCGTCTTCTCGGACGTCCGGGTCGTCGCCGCGACACGCTCGGTCAAGTCGCTCCAGCGGCGCATGAGCGCGATGGTATACGGTTCTACCGATGGCGCTTCGAGCGTGGTTCCCGGAGGTCCTGTGGGGGACTCGCGTCGTCCTGCGTCGCCACGTGCCGGAGAATCTTGCGGCGTTCCGCCGCTGGTATGCCGACCCGGAGATCGCGCGACTGGCCCGCTACCAGGAAGCGCCGATGCGGCCCGAGGAGATCGAGCGATTCTTCACGACCCGCGTCGTCGGCCCGGACGCGCTGGCGATGGCCATCCACGAGCGCGACGGCGACCGGCTGGTCGGCACCTGCGCCTTCAGCCAGCTCGACGGCGACAATGGCTCGGCGCTGTACCACATCACGATCGGCGAGAAGGACACGTGGGCCAGGGGCTACGGCACCGAGGCGACGACGCTGATGCTTGACCACGCATTCGGGACGCTCGGGCTGCATCGCGTCGCGCTCTTCGTGTTCGAGTTCAACGAGCGGGCGATCCGGGCCTATCGGCGGTGTGGATTCGTGACCGAGGGTCGGTCGAGGGAATCCATCTTCCGAGACGGACGCTGGTGGGATGAGCTGGCGATGAGTGTGCTCGAGTCGGACTGGCGACGGTCCCGCGCTGCGGGTGACCGCGGCGCCGAGGGCCGGCCCGCGAGCCCCGGCGAGGTCGGCCAGGAGATCCCGGCGACGGTGGCCTCGGGCCAGGAGCGCGCACCCGCCCGACCCGCTGCGGATCCAGGTCTGCTGCGGCGGACGATCCGGAGATTCTCATGAGCTCGGAGGGAGCCGGTGCCCAGGCGGCGCGCGCAGAGGTCCGCGAGTTGATCGCGGCGAAGGGTCACACCGTCGACAACGCCCGGGCGGCCGTTGCCCGGCTCAAGAGCGCGTTTGCAGACGGTTCGCTGGAGCGGACACCACAGCTGGATCTCTTCCTGGCCGACCTGGAGCGAACGCTGGACCAGGAGGCTGGCGAGAAGCTGGGGGGCAAGAGCGCGGAGGCTGCCCGCTTCATCCTGCGGGCCATCGATCGGGAGCTCGACCGCGCCTGACGGCTCCCCGACGACGCGGTATCCTGCCGCGGATGCGCTCATCCCTCGTCGTGTCGCGCTCGCGCTCGCCAGAGCCCGAACCCGATCCTGATCCTGAACCTCGGGGGCGTGTCCGGGTCAACCATCGGACCCCGGCGCCACTGCGCCTCTTGGTCGGGCTTGTCGTGCTCGCCATCGGGCTCGCCGCATGCGGATCAGCCGACCGCTCCCCGGCACCGTCGGCAACCTCCTCGCCGGCACCGGTGAGCGTGGTTGCATCGTCGAGCCCGACCCCTGCGCCCACCGCGACGCCCACGCCGGCCCCGACGGCGACGCCGGAGCCGACCCCAGTCAAGGTGCCGTCGCCACTCACCGGTCGCCTCGTCTCACCCAAGGTCGCCCGACGCCATCCGATCGCGGTGATGATCGACGACATCCGGGTAGCCAGGCCGCAGTCCGGCCTGAACTCGGCGGCCGTCGTCTGGCACGCGCCGGCGGAGGCCGGGATCCCCCGCTACATGGCGGTCTTCACGGACAAGTACCCCAAGTGGATCGGGCCGGTGCGGAGCGCGCGCGTCTACTACATCGCCTGGGCCTCCGAATGGAAGGCGGTCTACGCGCATTCCGGCGGTTCGCCGGCAGCCAAGCGACAGCTGAAGGCCAAGGGAGACGGCACCCTCGTCTACAACGCCGATGAGTTCCGCTATGGCGGCGGAGCGTTCGGCCGGATCCCGGAGCGCAGAGCCCCGCACAACGTCTATACCTCGGGGGCGCGGATGCACCGGCTGGGCATCCGGCTGGGGGCTGAAGACCAGGACTACGATCCCATCTGGACGTTCGCGCCCGATGCACCGCTGGAGGCACGGCCGTACGGCGGCACCATCCGGATTCGCTATCCGCAGAACACGGTCGTGTATCGCTACGACCGGGAGTCGAACCGCTGGATGCGCGGTGTGACCGGCGAGAAGCAGCAGATCGACGCCAACGACGACAAGCCGATCGGGCCTCGGAACGTCGTGATCATGTACGCCCAGTTCACCAACAGCGGCGACAGCAAGGGCCGGCTGGATGCCGACGTCATCGGCTCCGGCAAGGCGACGGTCTCGACCAACGGCCGGACCGTCGAGGGTGTCTGGAAGAAGGACTCCACGACGGCCCCAACGCAGTTCTTCACCGAGGCTGGCGACCCGATCCCGCTGACCGTCGGACAGACCTTCATCCAGGTCGTCGACATCGGCACGGACGTCACCATCAAGCCCGGATCGGTTACGCCGCCGGCGTCCCCGTCGGCTTCGCCGTCCGGCTGACACGCGATCGGAGGACCAGTGGCAGATCCGACGTCGAACGACCCGACCGCCCTCGACGACGCGGCCCACCGCGCCATCGCCGTGGCGTTGTTCAACCATGCCTGGACCCTGCTCGAGAAGTCGGATCGCTCGCCGGCCGAGACGGACGAGTTGATCGCTACGGCCCATGCTTCGAGATTCCACTGGAGTCGGGTGCATGACGCCGAGGCGGTCCGCCTGGCCCGCGGGGAGTGGCAGTGCTCGAGGGTCTACGCCGTCCTTGGTCGCGGCGAGCCGGCGCTCTGGCACGCGCGGCGATGCCTGGCTATCTGCGAGGAGTCCGGCGCCGGCGGCTGGGACATCGCGGCCGCCTACGAGGCGCTCGCCAGAGCCTCCGCCGTCGCAGGAGACGCCAAGGCGGCGGCCGGCTGGAAGGCCAAGGCCGTCGCATCCCTGGAGGCCATCTCGGACCCGGAGGATCGTGAGGTCATCGCGGGAGACATCGCCGACCTGCCCGTCTGAGCGCCCCCGCCTGGGCGACGTCACTCCGCGCCGCTAGAATCGGGCCCACGTCCCAGCCCGTCCGGAGCGCTTTCCCATGCCCGACCTCAAGACCGGCATCCTGCCCTGGAGCCAGGCTGCGACCTGGCCGGAGATGCTCGATGCCGCCAAGCGGATCGATCGTCTGGGCTACGACCACCTCTGGACCTGGGATCACCTCTACGCGATCTTCGGCGATCCGTATCAGCCGATCCTGGAAGGCTGGACGACCCTGGCCGCCTGGGCTTTGGCCACGGAACGATCCCGACTCGGCCTGCTGGTCGGCGCCAACCCGTTCCGCAACCCGGGCCTCACGGCCAAGACCGCGACGACGCTCGACCACATCAGCGGCGGTCGAGCCATCCTGGGCATCGGCGGTGCGTGGTTCGAGCTCGAGCACGAGGCGCATGGGATCGACTTCGGTTCCGGGTTCGGCCAGCGACTCGACTGGATGGACGAGGCGGTCGGAGCGATGCGCGCCGTCCTGGACGGCGAGGCGGCGACGTCGGAGGCCGGCGCTCACTACTCGTTCCGCGATCTGCGTCAGCAGCCGATCCCCGTCCAGCCCCGCCTGCCGATCATGATCGGCGGCAGCGGCGAGAAGAAGACCCTGCGCACGGTCGCGAAGTACGCGGACATGTGGAACGCCATGGGCCCGGTGGACGTGATGGCACGCAAGGTGGAGGTGCTGCGCGAGCACTGCGACGCCGTGGGCCGGGACATCTCGGAGATCGAGTTCACGCTCGGCGTCAAGCTCACGATCCGCGACTCGAAGGCGGAGGCAGAACGCGTCCGCTGGGCAGCCCTCGAGCACAACCGAACCCCCCGGGCCGAGGTGGCGGACGACGACACGTTCTGGGAGGGCTCGCCGGAGGAGATCGCCGACCGGTTGCGACCGTACGTGGACCTCGGCTTCTCGACGGTGATCTCGGAGCATCCGGCTCCGTACGATGTCGAGTCCCTGGAGCGCTTCATCGGCGAGGTCAAGCCCCTGGTCGATCGCGGCTAGGGAGGCGACACCAGGCGATACCCCCGCCGCATGAGGAGCTGCTCATGCCCTGCGGGCGGCCTCACCAGCGGACGCGGTCTGCCCGGCGACGCGCGGGCCGTCGGTCGTGCCGGACGGTTGGGCCTGGACCGCTGCCGGCCCCGATCCCAGGCGGGCCAGCAGTGGCTGCGCACCGAGCCGGGCCAGGGTCTCGCGGGCCGTCTCGATGGCCGCGGGCGCTTCCGCCATCTCGCGCTCGCTCGGGTCCAGCAGGGCCGCAAGGTCGATCGCGGCCATCGCCTCATCGAAAGCGAGGCCCAGCTGGCGCCAGCCGCGCAAGGCCTCGCGATAACCGGCGATAGCGTCCGCCCGGCGCCCTTCCCGCGCCGCGAGTCCCGCCCGCATCGTCACCGCATCCAGGGCGATGGCCCGGCCACGGCCGACCAACCCGTTGATCTGGTCCAGGATCGCGCCCCCGGCAGCCACATCACCGGCCCACAGCGAGGCGCGGGCTCCGAGCGGCAGGCTGATCGACGCGAAGTAGTTCGTGGTTTCCGCGCCCGATACGGCCTGGCGCCGCGCCTCGTCGAATCCTCCCTTTGTGAACGCGGCCCAGGCTCGCCCCCACGCCACGTACGACAGGTACTGCGTGTCTCCCTTGATCGCCGGGGCCAGCCGCTCTGCTTCGGCGAGGTCGGCACTGGGATCCCCCCCGCGCATCGCGGTCAGGATCGCCCGGTACACGTACATCTCGACGAAGTACTCGAACCCGCTGTCGTTGGCCAGCCACTCGTCGATCAGGGCGGCGGCCCAGTCCCATTCCCCGATCCGGATGGCGCATGAACAGGCATTGCCGACCATCAGGAAGCCATAGATCAGGGAGCCGCGACGGCTGGCGATCTCGAGCCCTTCCTTGGCCATCGTCAGGCCCGCCCTCGGGTCGGCGAACTGCTCGTAGAAGGTCAACGACGTCCGCGAATTCCGATCGACTTCCACGAGCCCGTTGGCGACAGCCATCGCATGCGTCCCGCGCAGGGTGATGAGTGCCTGACGGGGTCGGTCCATGCGATACAGGATCCCGGCCATCGTCGAGAGCGCGTGGGCCGTCTCGGGGAGGAGGTCCAGTCGCTCTGCGACGGGCAGCATCCGCTCGAGCAGGACGAGCCCCTGGGCGTCGTCGCGCCCGACATGGCTCCGGGCAAGCGCGAGCAGCAGCCGGACGCCGACGGCCGTCCCCTCGAGATCGGAGTACTCCTCCCAGGCGGGTTCGCTGATCTCGAGCAACCGATCGTTGTCGGAGCTGAACGTGCCGACCGTCTCCGCGTAGGCCGCTGTGGCCAGGGCGATGCCGACCCGATCGGCGAGCTCCCGCCTTGCCTCCAATGCGCCGAGCGCGTGGCGCTCCGCCACCTCGGCGTCGAGGCCCTCCAAGGCGGAGATACGGGCACGTTCGTGCAGCTCGGCGCGATCGGCGGCACCCGGACTGACCGCCAGGGCATGGTCGATGAACGTGATCGACTGAGCATGGGATCCGAGGGCGGCGGCGCGCTCGGCAGCCCCGCGCAGGGCGACCCGAGCCTGGGCCGCGAGCGCATCCGCCTCCGGGCCCTCGGTCGCGTACTCGTGCGCAGCGAGGTAGTGACCCGCCAGGGCGCCGGCCAGCTCGTCCGTCCCGAGCGATTCGAAGAACCGCGCGGCAGCCATGTGGCGGGTCTGGCGGTCACGCTTGGCCAGGGTGTTATAGGCGACCTCGCGGATGAGCGCCTGGACGAAGGCGTACTGGCCACGCTCGGGGCTGCGCGGGTCGGCCTCCTCGACGAGCAACTCCCGGCGGACCAGACCGCGAAGTCGGGGCTCGACGGCGTCAGGCGCGGCGCCGGCGATGGCCGCCACCCCGGCGAGGCTGAAGCTCTGGCCGAGCACCGCTGCGTCGGCCAGCAGACCCCGGTCGGAGGCGTCGAGTTCGTCGAGCCGCGCCGAGATCAGGCCGGTCAGCGTCTCCGGCACAGCCAGGTCGGACAGGTCGTCCACCGGCCGATAGACGCCGTCTTCGACGACCAGGCGCCCCTGGGCGAGCAACATCCGGACGGTCTCGACCGCGTACAACGGCACGCCATCCGCCCGCGCGACGATCGCCTCGCGGGCACCGGTCGCCAGCCCGGGAACCAGGCCCTGGAGAAGCTGATCCATCGCCTCGACCGGGAGGGGCTCCAGGTGGACGGAGGTGAAGCTGCGCTTGGCCGCGCCCCAGTCCGAGCGTCGATCCAGGAGCTCGGGTCGGGCAAGCGTGACGATGTAGAGCGGGATGTTCCGACTCCACTCCTGGAGATGGTCGACGAAGTCCAGCGTGCCGTCGTCCGCCCAGTGGAGGTCCTCGAAGACGAGGATCACCGGCGCCGTGGCCGCCAACCGCTCGAAGAACGTGCGCCACGCACCGAACAGCTGCTCAGAGGCGATCCCGGTCTCGACGCCGAGCAGGGACAGCATCGCCGGCTCGATCCAGCCTCGCTCATCCTCGTCCGGGACATGCTCGGCGAGCATGGCGGTGATCGCGGTCCGGGTCGCGGCCTGATCGTCCGTCTCGGCCAGGCCGGCGCGGCCACGGATCATCTCGCTCAGGGCCCAGAAGGTGATGCCCTCGCCATAGGCCGGTGAGCGACCGCGGTGCCACCACGCCGCACCAACGATCCCGTCGAGGTACTTCTCGAACTCCCAGGCGAGGCGGCTCTTGCCGATCCCACCGGTCCCCATGATGCTGATCAGCCGGGTCCGTCCCTCGCGCACGGTGGCGTGGTAGAGGTCCTTGATCAGGCGCAGCTCATCGTCGCGCCCCACGAACGGAGCCTCGAGGGTGTCGGTCCGGCCGCGACCCCCGCGCTCGGCCACCACCCGGGTCGCG
>Ga0224505_10002329_pt1 | contig 11245 bp, 9 predicted proteins | sample SF_Jan12_sed_USG_FD_169102 | JGI IMG/M metagenome (GOLD analysis project Ga0224505, IMG submission 169102) | Sediment microbial communities from San Francisco Bay, California, United States - SF_Jan12_sed_USGS_4_1 | ecosystem: Environmental > Aquatic > Marine > Sediment | place: USA: California...
CGACTTCTCCAGCCTGCTCGACGCGGAGCGCAGCCTGCTCGCGACCGAGACCAGCCGCGCGACCGCCCACGCCGACCGTGCGGCGGCGACCGTGCAGCTCTACAAGGCACTTGGCGGTGGCTGGGAAAACGCACCCCCCCCGCGTTCGCTTACGTCCACGTTCCCATGAAGGACCCAATGGAACCTCAGGCAGGCCCCCGTCCGGAGCGCTCGACGCTTGATGAATTCCTCGGCAGGCAACCGGCCTCGGCAGGCATGCGACCATTTCGCAAGGCGTGGCCCGTCATCACCGTGCTGCTGCTGGCAGGAATCGCCTTCCTGTATTTCACGGGACGCAGGAGCGACCAGCCGAACTACGCGACCGCGCCCGTGCTGCGCGGTGACCTGCGCGTCACGGTTTCCGCCACCGGCAACCTGCAGCCGACGAGCGAAGTCGAAGTTGGATCGGAACTGTCGGGGCTCATCACGGAAGTGAACGTCGACAACAACGACCGGGTGAAGCAGGGCCAGGTCCTGGCGCGAATCGATACCGCACGGCTGCAGGACGCCATCGCGCGAAGCCGGGCAGCGCTGCAATCGGCGCTCGCCAACGTCGCGCAGGCTGAAGCCACGGCGCAGCAGACCAAAGCGTCGCTGGCGCGACTCGAGGAAGTGCACGCCCTGTCGGGGGGCAAGGTGCCTTCGGCCGCCGAGCTCGACACGGCCAGGGCTGAGTATGCACGCGCGGTCGCCGGTGTACGCACGGCCGAGGCCGGCGTGGCACAGGCACGAGCACAGCTGTCGTCGGACCAGACGCAGTTTTCCAAGGCCCTCATCCTCTCGCCCGTCACGGGCGTCGTGCTGTCGCGCCAGATCGATCCCGGCCAGACGGTGGCGGCCTCCTTCAATGCGCCTGTGTTGTTCCTGATCGCCGAGGACCTGAGCGCGATGCGGCTCGAGGTCAAGGTGGACGAGGCCGACGTGGGACAGGTTGCCGCCGGTCAGTCGGCGACTTTCCAGGTGGATGCCTTTCCGGGTCGCACGTTTCCGGCGCGAGTCGAACGTGTGGACGTCGGTGCGAATGCCGGCTCGACCGCCTCGGGCGGTTCGTCCAGCACGGTCGTTTCTTACACCGCCGTTCTCACGGTGGACAACAAGGAGGGAACGCTGCGTCCCGGCATGACCGCCACGGCGGAGATCGTCACGAGCGAGAAGCAGGACGTGCTGCTGGTGCCCAATGCCGCATTGCGTTTCTCGCCCGACGCCAGCGCGACCAGTGGCGAGCGTACCGGCGTCACCAAGGTACTGATGCCCGTTCCGCCGCGCGGAACTGCCGGCAACAGGGCGCGCGAGGTCCAGATCGGACGGGGCAGCGCGCAACAGGTCTACATTCTCTCTGCCAAGGGTGAGCCGGAGCCCATCGCGGTCACGACGGGTGACACGAACGGCACGTTGACGGAAGTGACGGGAGACACGTTGCGCGAAGGGGCGCTGGTGATCACCGGAAAACTGGCAGCGGAAGGCACCCGTGGTCGATGACCCCGGTGTCGCGCGCGCCGGCCGGCGCGATCCCCTGATCGAACTGCGCGGCGTGACCAAGACTTTCGGCACCGGCGCCGCCAGCTTCCAGGCGCTGCGCGGCGTGGATGTCGCCGTCGCGGCCGGCGACTTCATCGCAGTCATGGGGCCGTCGGGATCGGGCAAGTCGACGATGATGAACATCCTCGGCTGCCTCGACGTGCCAACCACGGGCGAGTTCCTGTTCAAGGGCTTTCACGTCGAGAAGCTGACCCGCGACGAGCGCGCGCTGCTGCGTCGCCGCTACCTCGGCTTCGTCTTCCAGGGCTTCAACCTGCTGGCTCGCACCAATGCGCTGGAGAACGTCGAACTGCCCCTGCTCTACCGCGGCGAGAAGCCGCGCGCGCGACGCGAAGCCGCGATGAACGCGCTGGCCGAAGTGGGACTCGCCGACTGGTGGGATCACACCCCGGCCGAACTCTCGGGCGGCCAGCAACAACGCGTGGCCATCGCACGGGCGATCGTCACGTCGCCGCAGGTACTGCTCGCCGACGAGCCGACCGGCAATCTCGACACGGCACGTTCCCTCGAAATCATGGATCTCCTGACCCGCTTCAATCGGACCGGGATCACCATCCTCATGGTGACCCACGAGGCCGCGATGGCCGCTTATGCGCGCACTTTGGTACACGTTCGCGATGGACTCGTGGAACACGGCGAGGCCTCCGGACCATGAGCATGCTCGGTCCCACGCTGGTGCTCGCGCTGCGGGAAATCCGGCGTCACGCATTGCGCTCGTTCCTGACAGTGCTCGGCATCGTCATCGGCGTCGCGGCCGTCGTCACAATGGTGACGCTGGGCAACGGGGCGACGGCAGCGGTACGCGAGCAGATTTCCGGGTTGGGTGTGAACATCCTGCAGATCCGGCCCGGCCAGGGCTTTGGGCGTGGGGGCGGTGGTCCGGCGCCTCCGAACTTCGACATGGACGACGTCGCCGCCATCCGCGATCAGGTCGCCGGCGTCGTCGTCGTCGCCCCGCTCGCGCAGGCGTCAGGCAGGCCGTGCGCAATGCGGCCAACTGGTCGACGACCGTCAACGGCACGACGTCCGCCTATTTCACGGCGCAGCAATGGGAGACTGCATCCGGACGCACCTTCACTGCAGCGGAGGAACAGGCGGGCAAGGCCGTGTGCGTGATCGGATCGACGGTGCAGCGCAACCTGTTCCGCGCGGAAGACCCGCTGGGACAGCGCTTCCGCCTGGGCAACCTCTCGTGCGAGGTCATCGGCACCCTCGTCACGCGGGGCCAGGGCGGTTTCGGCAACGACCAGGACGACGTCGTGCTGATGCCGATCAAGACGGTGCAGCGGCGCATGACCGGCAACCGCAACGTCCGGCAGATAATGGTGAAGGTTGATCCGGCCTACGACATGGCGGCCGTCACCGCCTCGATTCAGTCGTTGCTGCGCGAACGCCGCAACATCCGCGGCGCGAAGCAGGACGACTTCAACATCTTCGACACCGCGCAGATCTCGCAGACGCTGCAGGGAACCACGCGCATCCTCACCTCGCTGCTGGGCGCCGTCGCAGCGGTCAGCCTGCTGGTCGGCGGCATCGGTATCATGAACATCATGCTGGTGTCAGTGACCGAGCGGACGCGCGAGATCGGCATCCGGCTCGCGATTGGCGCGGTCGGCCGCGAGGTGCTGCTGCAGTTCCTGGTGGAAGCCATCGTGCTGGCCTGCCTGGGCGGTGTCATCGGTCTGCTGCTGGCACTGCTTGCTAGCTGGGCGGTGGCGCCGATGCTGCAGGTGCCCTTCCTGTTCGACCTCCGCATCAACCTCGTCGCCTTCGCCTTTTCGGCGCTGATCGGCGTGATCTTCGGCTACTACCCGGCACGCCAGGCCGCGCAACTCAACCCGATCGACGCACTGCGGCACGAATGACCGCGGTCTCGGCGTCGGCCAGCGCCGCGTGTGACACGGCGGGCGACGTCACTCGCGCGGTCGCCATGGAGCGACGGTGCTAGCGATCGAGGAAGTCGTGCGCCAGCCGCGCGACCTCATCGGCATCCGCGTCGAGCACGTCGCCCGTGGCTGGCGAGAGTTCGGCGCGACGCGCATCGCGCAACAGCGACTCGGTGCGTCCGGTCGATTCCCAGAACTCGTCGCGCGCGCGCAGGATCATCACCGGCAGCCTGAGCAGCGGCAACCGTTCGCCGACCTGGTAACTGCCGTCCGAGGACGGCACGCCGATCAGGATCAGGCGCCTAACCCGTTCCGGCTTCGCCAGCGCGAGTTCGATGGCCGCGAGTGAACCCGCCTGGTAGCCGATCACGTCGACCTGTTTGAGGCGCAGCGATTCGATCAGGTCGATGAACGCGGCGGCCTGGTCGGCCACCATCGGTGCATGGTCAGGTGCGTCGGATTCGCCGCTGCCGGGCAGGTCAGGTGCATAGACGCTGCGGTCGCGGCCGAGGTCGCGCAGCAACGGACGGAACGCGCGGCCCGTCAGGCTGGGCGGCGCGACGCACAGCACCGGGGTCAGCTCATCGAAGCCGCCGCTCGACGGGAACGAAGTGTGCAAGTGCAACTGCCCGAAACGGCAGTCGACGTACATCTTGCGCAGGTGAATGGTCACGGGCGGAGAGCTCCTGCTCGAAAGTGCGGCGCTGCGGGCGATCGATCGTTCGGAAGTACGGGTCACTGGGCTGGTCCTCGGTGAGCAGTCGGCTGGCGTGCGGAGCATTCTCCCCGCCCACCCCTCTACTCACGTTGATTCAGCTCTCACTCCGAGGCCGATCGGCATGACTTAATGCTGCGCTCGATCGGTGGCGGGAGTCCATCCGCGAGCAAGGAAAATTATGTCGCCTCGTGCTCACACCGTATCGAGATACCACTCGTAGTCGCGATCGCTCACGAGCGCGCCGAACTTCTCTGCCTCCTGATGCTTGATCGCCAGGAAAACAGCGAGAAAACCCTCGCCCAGCGTCTCGCGCACGAAGCTGGACGCGGCTGCGGTTTCGAGCGCGGCGTGCCATTGCGTCGGCAGCGTGCGAGCCGGTGGCTGCGCATAGGCGTTGCCCGTGACGGGAGGACCCGGATCGATGCGCTGCTCGATGCCGTGCAGCATGCCCCCGAGCACGAGGGCGGCGACGAGATACGGGTTGGCATCGGCGCCGGCGACGCGGTGTTCGACGTGCCGGCTGGCCGGCGGGCCCGCGGGCACGCGCAGGCTCACGGAACGGTTGTTGACGCCCCACGCGACGGCGACGGGCGCATAGCTCATCGAGCGGAAGCGGCGGTACGAATTGGCGTTGGGCGCGTAGATCGCCATGCCGTCGGCAAGCGTCGCCTGCAGGCCGCCGATCGCATGCCGCAGCAGCTGGCTGCCCTGCGGGTCGTCGTCGGCGCAGGCGTTCGCGCCGCTGCGGTCCGCGAGGCTGGCATGCAGGTGCATGCCTGAGCCTGCGTGCCCGGCAAAGGGCTTGGCCATGAAACAGGCGACGCGCCCGTGACGCGCAGCGACTCCGCGCACTGCGCGCTTGAACAGGATGGCCTCGTCCACCGCGCGCATCGCGTCCGCGCGGTGCTCGAGCGTGATCTCGAACTGGCCGGGCGCGTATTCCGACATCAGCGTGCGCACCGGCAGCCCGAGTGCCTTGGCGGCCGCATAGAGGTCGTCGAACAACGGCGACATGTCGTCGAGCCTGCCAAGTCCGTAGGCGTCGATGCGCCCGCGCCGCTCGCCGCTCAGCTGGCCGGCCGAAGGCACCAGGCGGCCGTCCGCGTCACGCTCGAGCAGGTAGAACTCGAGCTCGACCGCGATCACCGGCGTGAGCCCCGCCTCTTTGCAGCGCGCGACGACACGAGCGAGCGCGTGGCGGGGATCGGCCTTCGCCGGGGTGCCGTCGAGCTCGTACATCGTGCCCAGCACCTGCGCCGTCGGCCGTTTGAGCCACGGCGCGCGCGTCAGCGATCCGGCCACGGGGCGGCAGCACTGGTCGGCATCGCCCACGGCCCATACCAGCCCCGTGCCCTCGACATCTTCGCCGGTGATGTCCAGGCCGAGGATCGAGCCCGCGACGTTGCGGCCCCCGGTGAACAGCGCGGCGAGTTCCTCGCGCGCGACGTTCTTGCCGCGACCGACGCCGCACGCGTCCGTGATCACGAGCTGCACGGCCTCGATGTCGGGGTTGGCGTCGAGAAAGGCCTGCGCCTGCGCGATGGTGCCGACGCCGCGCGGCGTGTCATTTTGCTTGTGCATGATGGATGGGGCCTGTCCTGGCGGACTGCGATGCATAGTGACGGATGCACTCGCGCAGTGGCAAGCTCACGACCCTTCGATGCAGCCCGGGAGGGCTCATGCCGTCTTCTGCAGCTCTTGATTCGCCCGGCATGGCGCCCGCCGGCTGATCCGCGCGATGGCTGCAGCGTACTCGATCGCCCGGGACGTGCCGCTCGCCGGACGCAACACGTTTCACCTCGACGCGCGCGCGCGCGCGCTGGCCACTGTGCATGACGCGGCGGCGCTGCCCGAACTGCTCGCGGATCCGCGGCTGCAGGGCATGGCAATGATGGTGCTGGGCGCCGGCAGCAACGTGCTCTTCGCCACCCCGGCCTTCGACGGTTGCCTGCTCCATCTGGTCGGCGATGCCGCACGCATCGTCGAGGCCGACGCGGACGGCGCGCTCGTGCACGTCGAGGCTGGATTCGCATGGGACGCGCTCGTCGACTGGACGCTCGACCAGGGGTTGCAGGGCCTGGAGAACCTCGCGCTGATTCCCGGCCAGACAGGCGCCGCGCCCATCCAGAACATCGGTGCGTACGGCGTCGAGGTCGGTACGTTCATCCATGCCGTGCATGCCTATGACCGGCTCAGCTCGCGCTTTGCGCGACTCGACCGCACGCAATGCCGGTTCGGCTATCGCGACAGCGTCTTCAAGCGCGAACCCGAACGCTGGATCGTCACCGCGCTCGAGCTGCGCTTGCCGAAGCACGGTCCAACGCAGCTAGGCTACGCGGGGCTGGCCGAAGAGCTGGTCGCCATGGGCGACCTGCCACCCACGCCACGCAACGTCGCTGCGGCAGTGCGACGCATCCGGCGCCGCAAGCTGCCCGACCCCGCCGTCGCCGGCAATGCCGGCAGTTTTTTCAAGAACCCGGTGGTGCCGCACACGGTCGCCGCCGCGCTGCAGGCACGGTTCCCGGCCCTGCCCGTGTTTCCTGCCGCGCAGGCGGATCAACGCAAGCTTTCGGCCGCATGGCTGATCGAGCAGGCCGGCTGGCGCGGCCACCGCGAGGGCGACGCCGGCATCTCGGCGCAGCATGCACTGGTGCTCGTCAACCTGGGGCATGCCACTGGCGCGGAACTCGTCGCGCTCGCGCGTCGCGTCATGACTTCGGTGCAGGAGCAGTTCGGCGTGACGCTCGAACCCGAGCCACGCATCATCGGCGCCGGCGCGCCGCTATAGCGCAAGCTCGACGCGCAGTATCACCACCAGCGCATCGTCGATCGCGGGATTCGAATCGGGGTCGACGACAAACTGCACGTCGGGTTGCAGGACCACGTGCTCGCCCACGGGCACGCGCCAGGTGAGTTCGTACACCTGTTCGCCCGAGGTGACCGGCACGCCCGCGTCATGCATGGCGTCATCGTACCCGCGGCCGTTGCGCGCGTAGGCGATCGCGAAACCGATCGAGTCGTCGCGGCCGGGCAGCAAGCCTGCAGTGTGGACAATGCCGCCGCCGGTGTAGAGACCGATGCGCGAGACTTCTGCGTTGGCCACGCCGACGCGTCCATAGGCCACGAGGTTCTCGCCGAAGCGGCGTTCGACCGACGCGTAGCCGCCGTATTGCGCACCGCGCTCTTCCGCGTACATCGAATCGCAGGTGCGCGTGTAGAGCCAGACGCCCGTCTTCACGGTGGCGGCCTGCAGCGGCCACTGATATTCCAAGGCCAACATGGGGCCGCCGGCGAATGGCGAATCGCCGTAGTCGTACTCATCCGAGGCGTCGACGTCGATCGCCGCGATGCGCAGTGCCCCGCCGCGTTCGCTCGCATGCTGCACGCGGATGCCGAACGCGGTGTTCGGGAAAATCGACGGGCCGACCGCACCGGTCTGCGAGATGTCTGGGCCGATGCCATGCGAACTGCCGAGGAACAGCGCACCCGCCCCGATCGCGTCGAACTCGCTGTTCAGGTCGTACCGGCCAAAGAGCACCGAGGTGTGACTGGTGAGCGGGATCGCCAGCCACGCCTCCAGCAGGCGCGTGCCATGCTCCGCATCGATGTTGCTGACAGTCTGCAGGTCGCCGACCTCGTTCTCCGAGAAGCCACCGCCGTAACGGTGCTGGCCGGAGAGATGCAGCGAGAGCTCGCGCTCACGCCATGCGAAGTCGTGATCGAACGAGAGTTCCACGAGGCCCATGTGGCGGCCTTCCTGCTGCAGGCCACCGCTCGCCACAGTCGCGAAGTCGCCGGTCCAGGACGCGCCGAACTCCGCCGTGGCGCCCGGCATCGGCCACCCCAGGACCAGTGCGACGAGGGCATGCAGCCATGGGTGGGCGGCGGGGCGAAACGCGGTTGCCTTCGCGGGCATGAGCGGTGGTCAGTCGTCGAGCGGTGCTCGTGGATCGACTATTCCTTCGCAGTCAACTGTGAACACGAACCATTCTCAATGCCGTGCTCGTCCAGAGCCATCCGGACAACCGCCTGTTGACCCTAGGGATAACACGCCATCGGCCGCCCCAATCTCGCGCCGCGGCGACGCGTTACCACTCGCCGGTGTTCGGCATGCTCGCCCAGGGCTCGGCCGGCGGCTTCGCCCCACCCTTCTGCAGCAGTTCCACCGAGATCCTGTCGGGCGAACGCACGAACGCCATGCGGCCATCGCGCGGCGGGCGATTGATCGTGACGCCCATGTCCTGCAGGCGCTGGCAGGTCGCGTAGATGTCGTCGACCTCGTACGCGAGGTGACCGAACGCACGGCCGATGCCGTACTGCTCCTGCGAATCCCAGTTGTGGGTGAGCTCGACCTGCGCGGATTCGTCGCCGGGCGCCGCCAGGAAGATGAGCGTGAAACGTCCCTGGGGATAATCGTTGCGCCGGACCTCGCGCAGGCCCAGGCCTTCGCAATAGAAACGCAGCGAAGCGTCGACGTCGGTGACGCGGACCATCGTGTGCAGGTACTTCATGCCGCGATCTTACCGCGCGTCCGCGCTCAGCGCAGGTACTGCGCGAGCAGGCCCGACAACGCCGCGACGGCGAGCACCGCGCCGAGCGGCCAGCGCAGCCGCCCGAGCAGCAGCCACGCTGCGGCCGCAATGGCGAGCGCGACGAAATCCGGTGCATGCCGCCAACCGTCCGGGAACAGCACGACCTGCGCGAGCAACAACGCCAGCGTGGCGATGACGCCGACGACCGCCGCCGTGATGGCGCCGAGCGCAGCATCGATTCGCGGGTGGCGCGTGAGGCGGTCGACGTGCGGCGCGCCAAGCAGGATGAAGATGAACGATGGCAGGAAAGTGGCCCAGCTCGCGAGTGCACCGGCCAACAGCGCGGAGGCGAGCGGGGTCAGCGGGCCCGGATGGTTCCAGCCCGTGATGAAACCCATGAACTGCAGCACGATCACGAGCGGACCCGGCGTCGTCTCGGCCAGCGCGAGTCCCGCGACGGACTGGTCCGCGGTCATCCAGCCGACCTTGTCCACCATGTATGTGGTGACATAGCCGAGCACGGCATACGCGCCGCCGAACGTGACGAGCGCGGCCTTGGTGAAAAACAGGTAGACCTGGCTCCACAGCGACGTCGCACCGAGCGTGAATCCCAGCGCGACCAGTGGCACGAGCCACAGCGCGATGCCGACGAGCCCCACGTTGAGCGTCTGACGGTGATGCGACGACGGCGTCCCGGGTGCGGCCGATACGTCGCCATCATCCCGGCGCACGGTGAACGCGCCAATGCATGCCGCCACCAGCAGCACGAGCGGGAACGGCACGCGCGCCAGCTCGAGTGCAAGGAAGGCGGTTGCCGCCAGCGACATCAGCAACGGCGTCTTGAGCGCCCGACGGCCGATGCGCAGCAGCGCCTGCAGTACGAGTGCGATAACGGCCGCCTGCAATCCGTAGAGCAGGCCTGCAATCCACGGCAGAGAGCCGTGCATCACGTAGACATAGGACAGAGCGAACAGCAGCACGATCGCCGGCAGGATGAAACCGAAACCCGCGACGAGGCCGCCGCGGATGCCATGCAGCTTCCACCCGAGGTAGATCGCGAGCTGCAGTGCTTCGGGCCCCGGCAGCAGCATGCAGAAGTTCAGGGCGCGCGTGAACTCGCGCTCGCCCAGCCAGCGCCGCGTATCGACGATTTCACGATGCAGGATCGCGATCTGTCCGGCGGGACCGCCAAACGAGATGAAGCCGAGTTTCGCCCAGAAGCGCGCGGCCTCCGCGAACGAAGGCGCGGCCGCGGCTGTGCTCAGAACATTTCCGACGCGCCAGGCTCGCCGCCCGAGCTCGGCGTGTTGCGCGACGGAATGAAGTCGCCAGTGATCATCTCGTCGTACGCCTGGCCGGGCCCGACCATCGGGTACACGCCGGCCTCGGTGTCGATGATCACCTCGAGGAACGCGGGACCGTCGAACTCGATGAACTCTTTCACGATGCGCGGCACGTCCGCCTTGCGGTCGAGGCGCACGGCAAAGCGATAGCCGTCGGCCTTCGCGGCCGCCACGAAATCCTTCTTGTGCAACGACTTGTCACTGGCCGAAAGCCGTCCCTTGAAGAACAGCTTCTGCCACTGCTTGACCATGCCGTCACCGAAGTTGTTGAGCACGACCACCTTGATCGGCAGGTCGTAGGTCGTCACGGTCTCGAGCTCGCCCAGGTTCATGCGGATGCTCGCGTCGCCGTCAATGTCGATCACGAGACGGTCGCGGCGGGCAAACTGCGCGCCGATCGCGGCGGGCAGCCCGAACCCCATCGTGCCCATGCTGCCGGACGTGAGCCACAGGCGCGGTTCGCGGAAATCGAAATACTGCGCGGCCCACATCTGGTGCTGGCCCACGCCGGTCGAGATGACGGCCCGGCCCTGCGTCAGGCGGTTGATCTCCTCGATCACGTAATACGGCTGGATCAGTTCGCTGTCGCGGTCGAAGTTCATCGCGTGACGGGTCTTGAGCCCCGCCACGTGCGCGTGCCAGGACGACCAGTCGCGCGCGAAGTGTGCGTTCTTGCCATGTGCGCGGAGTTTCTCGAGCGCGGGACGCAGGCGCCCGACGTGGCTCCACTGCACGCGCTTGACCTTGTTGATCTCCGACGCGTCGACGTCCATGTGCGCGATGCGCTTCGCGTTGCGCGCGAACTTGGCAGGCACGGCGGCAACGCGGTCGTCGAAGCGCGCGCCGACGCACAGCAGGAAGTCGCAATCATCGACGGCATAGTTGGCGAACGCCGTGCCGTGCATGCCCAGCATGTGCAGCGAGCGCGGCTCGGTCGTGTCGTAGGCGCCGATCCCCATCAGGGTCGTCACGACGGGAATCTGGAATTCGTCGGCGAACGCGCGCAATGCCGCGGAAGATTCACTGTGGATCACGCCACCGCCCGCGTAGATCAGCGGACGTTCGGCTTCGCCCAGCATCTGGAAGAACCGGTTCATCTGGTCGTCTTCGAGCGCGCGGCCGCGCAGGGCGAGCATGCGTGAGCGATAGCCGCGGATCGGCAGCAGGCTGTTGTCGCCGACGAACGGG
>Ga0224505_10002330_pt1 | contig 11232 bp, 8 predicted proteins | sample SF_Jan12_sed_USG_FD_169102 | JGI IMG/M metagenome (GOLD analysis project Ga0224505, IMG submission 169102) | Sediment microbial communities from San Francisco Bay, California, United States - SF_Jan12_sed_USGS_4_1 | ecosystem: Environmental > Aquatic > Marine > Sediment | place: USA: California...
TGCCCTGTTCCCTTCTGCCTTCTACTTGTTGCCTTTTGCCTTTGCCTTTGCCTTTTGCCTTTGCCTTTGCCTTTGCCTTTGCCTTTTGCCTTTTGCCTTTTGCCTTCTTCAGGCGATCCGTCCCCGCGCCGCGATCGGCAGCGGTTCGACGGTCGGTCCGTCCAGGAGCCAGGCCCGATCCACAAGGTTCGAGACCACGCACGAGTGATTGGGCAGCACCCGCACGAGGTCACCCGGCTCGAGGTCCGTCGTGCCGCTCATCACGGAGACGACGGCGTGCTCCTCGGACAGGCGCTCGATGACGAGGTCGGTGTCGGCGCGGCTCGTGCCGATCTTGTGCGTCGGCCCCGCAGTCCCGATGTCGAGGACCGGGTCTTCGGACCCAGTGCCGGCGACGCTGCCCCGCAGCACCACGCCGTAACCCTTTCCCGGCGTGAAGCCCCGCGCGCCGTCGCTGCTGAGCGTCTTGCTGCCGGCATCCAGCACCAGGCGGCTGGCGGCCGGCTTGCTCACGACGCGCGCCAGTACCGTCAGCGCGCAGTCGTCCAGCGATGCCGCGCCCAGGGCCACCTGGGTGCGGTCGAAGTAGACGTAGTTGCCGGCGCGATACTCCGTGAGCCCGTCCTGCTCCATGGAGAATCGTGCCGTCGGCGTGGCGCCGGCGCTCAGCTCGTCGATCGCCACGCCGGCCTTGCGAGCGGAGGTCGCCAGGTCGCGCAGAATCGCGGACTCGGTGGCCGCCAAGGAGCGCAGATGGTCCTCGGACGTGGCGTGGTAGGCCTGCCCGGCGTGTGAGAGCAGGCCCTTCAGCCGCAGGCCGGGCAGCGCGGCCACCTCCGCGATGAACGGTACCGCCGTCGCCGGGTCTGGATGAATGCCGCAGCGGTGGAATCCGACGTCCACTTTGACGAGCACGTCGACGACGACCCCGGCGGTTACCAGCGCGCGGGACCAGGCCCGAGCCACTCGAGCGTGGTCGATGATGAACGACAGGCGCACGCGCCGGGCCAGCGCGACCACGCGATCCGCATTGGCGGGATGCAGGGGGTAGGGAATGCGGATGTCCTCGATACCGGCATCGGCGAAGACCTCGGCCTCGCCCAGCTTCGCGCAGCAGATGCCGGCTGCGCCGCGTGCGATCTGCCAGCCGGCCACGACGGGGCTCTTGTGGGTCTTGGCGTGTGGACGAAGCCGGAGCCCGCTGGCCTCGGCCGCCGACTGCATGCGATCGATGTTGCGGAGCGCGCGGGCCTTGTCGACGAGAACGGCGGGCGTGCGGAGGTCGGCGATTGTCACGAGGGTGATTCTGACACGGGTGTCTCGTCGTGACGGAGCCGGCGCGCCGCCCCTCACCCTGCGGACAGGCCGTCTACGATTGGGGGCACGCGCCGATCCGGCGTGACCTTCGTGGTCTTCGGCGGCCCCTCAGGTGCGCAGCAGGCCCTTGAACGACCGGGCCTGCAGCCGGTATCCCGGGAACACCCGCGCCGCCGTCTCTGTTGTCGCGCCGAGGTGTCGCACGACGATCTCGGCGAACACGTCTCGGAAGTCGGTGGTGACGGCCAGGTCGCGGCCCTCGAAGCGCTGCTCGGGCCGCAGGCCCGGCCAGTCGCCGTACACGTGCGCTCCGCGGACACCGCCCCCGATGAGCAGCATGGCGTTGCCGTGACCGTGGTCCGTGCCGCGGCCGCCGTTCTCCACGACCGCCCGTCCGAACTCCGACATCGTCAGGATCACGGTGTCCGCCATGCGGTCGCCCAAATCGCGCACGAGCGCCGCGATGCCGCGCGAGAGGTCGTCCAGCCGGTTCGCCATCTGCCCCGTGGCGGCGCCTTCGTTCACGTGGTGATCCCAGTTGGTGCTCTCGGCAAACGCCACCTCGAGCCCCACGTCGGCTTTGGCCAACGAGGCGATCTCCTGCAGCGCCTGCCCGAACGGCGATCGTGGATACTCCGCGCCGCTTGCGGGTTGAGCGCGCGCGGCCGTCGTGTGGCGCGACAGCGTCCGCATGGCGTCGAAGGCCTCGGCGGCCGTGCCGTTGAGCACCTGGTCCGCCGCCGCCTGGTAGGCCGCCTCGAAGGACGCCTTCGCCGAGGTGTCGCCAAGCACGTCGAAGGTCGCAATGCTCGCCATGGCCACCGCCGGAGCTCGCCCCTGCAGCGCGCGCGGCATCTGGCGGGTCATGGCCACGCCCCGCAGCGGGTTGCGTTCGTCGTCCATGGCCTGGAGGTAGCGGTTCAGCCAGCCATCGCGCGTGCTCTTCACGCCGGGCGTGGCCGACTCCATGTAGTCCTGCGCATCGAAGTGCGAGCGCGTGGTGTCGTGCGATCCGGACGCGTGGACAATGGCGAGATGCCCCTCGTCCCAGAAGGGCTTGAGCGGCGCCATACGCGGGTGAAGGCCGAAGAATCCGTCCAGATCCAGCGCGCCACCGTCACGCCCCGGCTTCTGGATGGCAATGCCGGGTCGCGCGCGGTAGTAATCGACCTCGCCGAACGGTACCACCATGTTGAGACCGTCAACCGCGCCTCGCTGGAAAATGGCGATCAGCAGCTTCTTCCGCGTGCCGGCGGCCTCGACCGTGCGCGCGAGGAACGACGGCGCAAACCCGACCGTGACCAGGGCCATCGCCCCTGACTTCAGAAACACTCGTCGTGACTGCATGAGGTGACCTCGGGGAATCGGGGGCGGGTAGCAATCCGCGAAATCTGTGGACCCTACCCTCGGCGAGATCCCCGTCGAATCCGCGCCGTCCACCCCGTCATTGCCGCTGGAACTCCGGCGAACCGATGGCCAGCGCCACCACCTGGGCCGCCTCCGTCGCGCGTGCCAGCGTGGCGCGCGTGGTCTCCGAGACGTCGTCTGCCAACGCGGTTGCAAGGAGCTGCTCGCGCAGGGAGTCGGTCGCGGCAGTGCGCGCGCCGGGCAGCCTCACCCCGCGCAGGCGGTTGCCGCCCAGTTCGAGTGCGAAGTTCATCCGCGCCACTAGTGCGCCGGACGACACCCACGTGTCGGCCGTTTCGTCGTACCCGGTGGGGGGCTGGCAGAAGTAGAGCGGCATGCCCAGGTCGCGAAGCGACCGCGCCAGCGGCAGCGCCGTCCGCACGTCCGCACCGGTCGCGCGCAGCGCGCTCGCCACGAACTCGAGCGGTGTCTTCACCTTGGCGCGATAGGACTCCGGCGCCAGGAACTCCGGCGACGTCACGATAATGCGCGTGACCTCGCGAAGGTTCCCGCGCGTCTCGGCGAAGGCGCGCGCGGCGCGGGCAACCAGCGCCTCCGGGGGCGTATCGTCGACGAACTTCTGCGCCAGCTTGGTTGCGATGAAGCGCGCGGTGGATGGATGCGCGACCAGGATGTCGAGCACGCGCCGACCGTCCTCCTGTCCGCCGCCGGCCGCAATTGTATGACCGAGCACGGTCTTCCGACCCGAATCGTGCAACGCCGGCACGAACTGGAACGTGGCGCCCTGGCGCGGGCGGAACGTCCAGCCGGTGAACGCGCGAGCGACGTTCACGATGTCGTCCTGCGAGTAGCCGCCGTCTACGCCCAGCGTGTGCAGTTCCAGCAGCTCGCGAGCGTAGTTTTCGTTGATGCCGCGCGGGGGCCGTGGCTGTGCCGGTCCCTGCTGCGGCCGCGCCTGGCCTGGGCCCGAGGGCTGCGGGCGTCGATTGGCCCTTCCTGCCGGTCGACTGCCCAGGTTCCCCGTCCGCCCGCGCTGCGGCATCCGCGCCGCCGCGTTCGGATCCGTGTTCATCCAATTGTCCAGGTAGAACAGCATCGCCGGGCTCTTGGCGACGGCCTCCAGCATCTGGCGGAAGTCCCCGAGCACGTATGGCCGGATGGCGTCACGCTCGAACGCGGTGACATACGCGCGCGTCGGACCCTTGCCGGCAAAGACGTTGAAGTGGTTGAACCAGAAGTCCACCAGGACTTCCTCGAGCTGGCGCTCGCTGTAGACCGCGCGCAGGACCTTGGCGGCCTCCAGCTCCGTGATCATCTGCCGGTCCCTTCGCTGGGCCGCGCTCGCGGTGGCCATGCGCGGGCGACCTGGCGCTGGCTCGTTTGGGTTGGGCGAGGTCGCTTCACGGGCGGCCGTGTTCTCGCGTTGCCGCTGCCGCCGTTCGAGCTGCGCCGGCTGGTGGTACTCGCGGAACAGCGTGTCGGCATCGAGCGTCAGCGTTTCGAACGAGGCCACCCGCGTGTCCAGCAACCCGTTGTCGATGCGCTCGGGGTGGAGCTGCTGCTCGATCCAGGCCTGGATGCCGAGGCGTTGGACCCGGTCGACCTCGCCCGGGCGCGGGCCGTAACTCAGACGGTTCAACACATGGGCCGCTGAAGCGGCCGGCGTTGGGGCTGCCGATGATGCCGAAGGGGCGGACACGGGGGTGCGGACCGACCAGACGCCTCCGGGCGTGTCGGACTGTGAAGCCAGCAGGCCGTGGCCCTCGATGTCAAGGGTCATCATCAGCGCCGCCAGGCCGACAACCGATCGCGCGCGGAAGTGAAACATGGGATAACCTCTGCTGATCGATATGACCGCGACGCGGCTCACAAGGTTGAACCCCGACGGCGTGTTCAAGCATACGCCCGGTGCGTCGCGGTCGACGACGGTCTCCGAGGCCCGGTCCTTGGGAGCGTGTTCGAGCGCCAGGACTGGCCGCAGACGCTCCATGCCGGTGCGGCAGTGCCCGTGAGCGTGGTGCCCGCCGTCGGGCCCGTGCTCGAGCGTGTGCTGGACGACACGTTCCCGTTGTGGCACGACGGCCTGAACCGTGCCAGTTACGGGAAGTTCTGGGCTGCGCAGCGTCGCACGGCCTGGGGAGCGGCGCATCTGGACCGCGTGGCGCTGCAGGACGGCCCGCACGTGGTTGCCAGTGCCAAGCGGTATGACCTGGCCTTCCGCATCGACGGCCGTCATCGCCGCGTGCTCGGCCTAGGCGCCGTGTTCACGGCGCCTGCGCATCGAGGCCGCGGCGCCGCGAAGGAGCTGGTGGGACGCCTCATCGACACGGGTGAGGCCGAGGGGTACGAGTTCGCGGCGCTCTTCTCCGACATCGCCCCGACGTTCTACGAGCGGCTCGACTTCGTACCTGTCCCGCTCTCCGCATGCCGGATCGAGGTGGACCGCAAGAACGGCGGGCCGCCGGCGATTCTCGTGCGGAGTGGCGACGATCGGGACATCCCCGCTATCGCCGAGATCAGCAGCACCCGTGGCGCAGGCGCCCGACTGGCCATCGAGCGCAGCGAGGACTTCATCCGGCACGCCATTGCCAGGACGCGCCTGCTGGCTGGTCTCGGGCCACCGGGACTTCGCGAGGTGGAGTTTCTCGTCTCAGAAGAGGGGCACCAGCCGGTGGCTTACCTCGTGTGCGTTTCGCACGGCGGCGAGTGGATGATCGAAGACGCGGGCGACCGCGATCCCGGTGGCGCGCGCCTGGGAGCCATGCTGCAGGTCATGCTGGCACGCCACCCCGGCGAAGCATTGCCACACATCCGAGGCTGGCTCCCGGCCTCGCTCGCCCCGCCGCAGGTGCGCATCGCGGCAACCACACCCACGCAGGAAGTGCTGATGATCCGCCCGCTGAAAGATCGCACGCTGCCCCTGCCGCCCGTGTCGGCCGATCAGGTCGTCTACTGGCACGCGGATCACTTCTGAAGAGCGGTCACGACGCGGATGCTGCCCGATGACGCGGAGGCAGGATCCGCAGATGACGCGGAGGGCGTCGATTGACCGATCCACAGTCGTGGGACGCCGGACGCCGGACGCCGGACGACTCGGCACTCGGCACTCGGCACTTGGCACGTGGCACCCCACTCGGCACTCAGCACTGCACTCCACAGTCGCACTCCGCACTGAGCACTCTGCACCCGGAGAATCACCTTCCGCGCAACCCCAGCTTCACCGTCTTGGTCTCGCCTTCGTCGATCGTGACCGATGTTGCCAGGTCCACCACCGACGCCAGGAACTCGGGGTCCCCGGCGCGTCCGTTCTCGAGCCCTTGGACGGCAACGGCCAGGTAGTCGCCAGGGGGGAGATCGGTGACGCGGAACTTGCCCTCCTGATCCGGGCGCGCGGCCTTGATGAAGCGCGATTGGTAGGTCCAGCGGTTCTCGTCCGCCGGGAACATCACCACCGTTGCATCCAGCACCGGTAACCCGCGATCGTCCAGCACCGTGCCGATGGCGCCGCTGACCTTGTGCGTGATGATGACCTGCACGCCGCTCACCTGCTGTCCGGGCGGCACGTCGAGCGGGATATCCGTGATGTCCTCGCCGCCCGCGATCACGGACTTCAGCGTCCATCCCTGCGGAGCGTTCACGCGTACGTAGCGTGGGTCGGTCACGTTGCCGATGTCGAACGCGCCGGTATTCGACACGCGCGCCTGCGTGCCGCCGCCTCCTCCACGACCACCTCCGCCGCCAAGTGGACTGGAATCGGGGGAGGCGGGTCTGGTGACGACCTGGACCGGCTGGCCCGTCGTTGGCAGCGGCTCACCGGTATCGGTGGCCACCGTCCCCACGATCCGTCCGGCAGGCGCTGTCACCAGTGTCAGTCCTTCCACGTCCTCGGCCCCCACGGTGATGTCCATGCGGCCGAACTCGCCGCCGGCACCGCGCGGGCTCCCCGTGCGGACCTGCAGGCGGTACCGGCCCGGGGGCACGTTACCCACGCGGAACGCGCCGGTGCCGTCGATGCGGCCGCCACCGGCCGACAGGAGCGCCGAGACATCGCGCGCGCCGCCGACGCCGGTCAGCACGACCACGCCGCCCGCGGGAGGCGTGCCGGTGGAGGACACGACCTGCCCGGAGAGTTGCACCAGACGCGTGGCGACGAGGCCGAACGACACCGACGTGTTCTCCTGGGCCAGGTCGAGACGCACGCGCTGTGCCTCGATCGGGCTGGGTGTGCCGGGGAAGTAGGTGGGTGCGTACCCGGACGGGTCGTCGCCCGGATCGGTGACGTTGCCGTTCCGCAGCGTGGCGCTCACGAGATACTCGCCGGGTGGCAGGCCGAACAGGCGATAGCCGCCCTGGTCGTCGGTTGTGTCGCGCGCGCCGGCCGGTACCAGACGTCGCGCGCCCCCGGCGTAGGCGTAGCGGAGCGCCATGACGGCGGCGTTGGCCACCGGCTCGCCGTACTCGTCGGTGACGCGCCCACCGATGACGCTGCCGCGTGGCAGGCCGATGACGAGCTTGTCGAGCGTCTGGCCGTCGACCACTTCGAGCGGCGTGCCCGACTCGCCGGGCCGCCGCTGTCCGTACTGCAGCGTGACGAAGCCGCCCTTGCTGGCCGTCAGCGTGTAGCGCGCCGCCACGAGATCCCGAATCTCGAAGCGGCCCTCCGCGTCGGTGACGGCCAGCCGCGACTGCCGCACGTTCTGCGCGCTGGCGCGGACCTGCGCCCGCCGGATGGGCGTGCCGGTGTCGGCGGCCAGGATCTGACCGCGCAGCACGGCCGTGCCCTTCGCGGCGTCCAGCGGCTCGGCGAAGCGCCCGGCGCGTGGCGGTAGTTGTGCGCCGCGACCTTGCTGGCCTCCGCCGCCCGCGGGCGCTCCGGCCCCGGCCTGGGCCTCGAGGTGCGCGCTCCAGGGTCCGCCCGTCGGCGCTCCGAGGCATACCATCAACACCCCGGCCGCGATACGTCGCATCGCCACGTTCCCGAGTCTAGCAGGGTGCTGAGAGGACGTCAGCCTGAAGGCAGGAGGGGGGCGGCAAAAGGCCAAAGGCCAAAGGCAAAAGGCAAAAGGCAAAAGGCCAAAGGCCAAAGGCCAAAGGCCAAAGGCCAAAGGCAGAAGGCAGAAGGCAGAAGGCGGAAGGCGGGGCCCTTAGTACTTGTCGTAGCCCTCCGTCAGTTCGATATAGACGCCCGCCGGATCCGTGAAGAACGCGATCTTCAAGCCAATCGCCGGAACTTCCCGGTACGGCACGTCGAAGGTGACACCCTTCGCCTCCAGTTGCTTGCAGAACGCGGCCAGGTCCTTCACTTCGAAGCCGATGTGATCGATGACGCGGCCCTTGGTGCCGACCACAGGATCACGGCTCGTCTGGTAGGAGAGGTTCACGCTGCCGGCATCGGCCGTCGTCTTGATCGACCCGCGATTCCGCTTCACCAGCGAGAAAGTGTCGGCGTACCAATCGAGCAACTGGACGAACTCCGGTGTCCAGAAGTGAATGTGGTTCGGGATCGACTTCGCCGACATCGTCGTGTCTTCCTGCATCTCGATGCGAAGCCCGTCAGGTCCGAGGACGTAGGCGTTGGGGAACCCTTCGGCGCCCGTGAACTCGCGCTGCACCGTGTAGCCCGCCGCGCGGAGCGCGGTCAGCATCTCCGGCATGCTGCGCACCCTGAATCCGAAGTGGTCCATCACCGTCCCCTGTGACGGCCCCGTGGGTGCCTTCTGCGCCAGCGCGATCAGCATGTTGGGGAACTTGACCACCATCAGCGGTCCCTTCTGGACGAACACGCCCCCGAAGGTGTCGACCCAGAGCGTCTTGTGTACGTCGACGTCCGAGACGTTCAGGTGCACGTGGCCGTAGGTGATCCCCGCGGCATTCATCGGAGAAAGCTGCGCGCGCGCGGGACCGGCGACGGCCAGCAGCAGGCCGACGGCCAAGAGCAGTGTCTTCATGACGCCTCCAGGCCGATACGATAGCGCGTCCTTGGGGTCTTGCGGAAACGGCATTGCGATGTCGTGGCGGGCCCGATTCGCCCCTCGCGTTCGACGGGCCGGTTCCGAGCCTCGGGGCGCTGCGGGTGCCGTCACCGCACGACGATGGCCAGGTCGTCCGTGTAGGCACCTTTGCCGGCGTAGTTCAACGCACGCAGCCGCACGTAGTAAACGCCCGGCGGCACGTCGCTCACGACGAAGGGATTCGTCCCCGGTGTGAAGACTCCAAGGTTTCGCAAGCCCGGCGCCGAGCCCACCTCCAGCTCGTAGTGCGTGGTCCGCGGTGGAGGCTCCCATGAGAGCGCGACCTGCAGTCCGGTCACCGCAGCCTGGAACCCCTGCGGCCGCGCGGGGGCCACGGCCATGGCGAACTGAACGAAGCACAACGGCTGGCCGGCCACCTGCGCGAGATCCTTCGTCGCCAGCCGCAGACCGGTACGGGGGTCGAGCGCCACCAGCGCCGACTGCACGCACGGTCCGCCGTGATAGCTGCTCGTCATGCCGGACGCTTCGTAGGCGAACACTGCTGCCGCGTCGGGATGTGACAGCACTTCGTAGCTGAACGTGGCCTCGTATCCGGGAGGAAGCGTCCGTTCGTCCAGCCGATAGGCCGGCGCATCCGCCCGTCCCACGAGCCTCAGGGTGTCGCCGTCAAGGGCTGCGAGGCCGTCGGTCGTCACGGACAGCAGCAGGTTTCGTGCGTCGTCCAGCGCCAGCTTTGGCGTGGCGAATCGATTGCGGCGCTCCGCCTGCACCTCGCCATTCACCGCCAGCAGCGCCCCCGTTCGCACATCGAAGGCGCCGTAGCCCGCGGGACCGCCGTACCCCGCGACACTGACCACCCACAGGCGAGTGCCCGCTGCGTTGGTGGCAATCCCCTGCTTCGTGGAGAACGGCACATCGAACGCTCGTTCGCGGATGGTGCCGTCGCGGAGGTCGACCACATCGATCCATTGCGCCGACGGTGGTCCGAACACGCACGTCGCCATTCGCAGGACCATCACCTGGCTGACGGCCGGTGCGTAGGCGAACGCCCTGGGGCACGCCATGGGCACCGAGCGCACAACGCCGGCGCTGGCGCTCCAGACCACAAGGCGGAATGCCCCTCCCCCCTCGAACGCCGACAGGACGACTTCGTCGCCTTCGTCGCTCACACCCACGATGCCGATATCGACGACACTCGGCTCGAGGGCGTGGGTGGTCAAGGCGCCGGTCACGGTATCGAACACCGACAGCGTCTCGAACAGCGACCACACGAGGTAGCGGCCGGCGCCTGCCACGGTCATGCTGAGTGGGGTGGGTCCGGGCGCGCCGGGCAAGGTCCAGGCGCGACGGACCTGGCCGAGATACGCAGGGTTACTGTCCAGTTCAGCCAGCGTGGAGCCCTTGGCCGCGTAGATGCGCTGGGACTGCGCCCAGGCGCGATCGGAGACCAGCAGCGCGACAACGGCGAGGACGATGGCAGTGCGGAGACAACGGGCGCTCATCAACCGCCTCCTGTCGGGGCCGCCATTCATTCTATGTGAGCCATCACCCGTCGCGATGTTGGGAGCGCGACGACCTTCCGTGAGTTCAGGCGGTAGGGCTGCGGTTGCGGGCGTCGTTTCTCGTGGTGAAGAACAGCTCGTTCCCATTGATCGACCACTGTGGGTAGCGGCCACCGTCGGTGGACACCACCACACGGCCGCCCGGGTCTGGAAACGAGCGGACGTGGACCTCCGCGCGTCCCGACTCGAGCGACGCGTACGCCAGCGAGTGACCGTCTGGCGAGAACGCCGGATGAGAGGCGAGCAATCGTCGGGAGTCCACGCCGGCCACTGATCGGGCCGCGATGGCGTGACCGTCACTGGAGAACGTAGGCCGCGAGTGACGTCGTAGAGCCGCATGCCCCCGCCAGACACCGTGTAGGCGGTGTGGCGGCCGTCTGGGCTGAACCGCGGGCCCAGCCAGACCACGGCCTCGTCCATCAGCGGAGTGACGGTGCCCCTGGCATCCAGCCGCTCCATGGAAGAACCGGGTAGCGTTCCGCGTTGCACGCGGTCCGCGAGCGCCTCGCCCTCGACGAGCTCCATGACGAGCGCGCCGAGGCAGGCCTGGCGCGATACACCCCGCCCATGCCACCCCGCCCGAGGGAGCCAACCACTTCAGAGGGCCCGAGGCGGCAGCCAAGCGTGATCGAAGTTGGCGAATCGGCCACATTCCACCTTTCTCGCGTTCGCCTGTGAGTCACCGTATCGCTCGAGCCTTGTCCGCCGAAGTGCGACCCACGCACTAGTGCCACGGGACTGCCGCTCATCGTGTGCACCCACGCCGGCATGGAACGTCTTCGCGGACGTGGCGTCGTGGCTGCGGTGGTGCTTGACATTGCGTCGGGACGATGGCAGCGTCGTCGTCGTCGTCGTTGATGAAGCCAACAAGACCCGTCACAAGCGCGAAACCGGAGTCCGGCAGGCCGGCAGTCGTCTCTGGCAAACGGCGTCGAGCACGGGAGGGACACATGATGCTCGTGGACTACTTCAAGACGCCCTAAACGAGCCTGCCAGTCGAGCTCGTGGATGGG
>Ga0224505_10002332_pt1 | contig 11224 bp, 10 predicted proteins | sample SF_Jan12_sed_USG_FD_169102 | JGI IMG/M metagenome (GOLD analysis project Ga0224505, IMG submission 169102) | Sediment microbial communities from San Francisco Bay, California, United States - SF_Jan12_sed_USGS_4_1 | ecosystem: Environmental > Aquatic > Marine > Sediment | place: USA: California...
ATGCCCGGGTAGAGATGCCCGCCGGTCCCGCCCCCGGCAATGATGACCTTTTTCATTATATCCGCATCAGTGGGCCGCAGCCTCCTGCTGCTCCTGCTTCAGTAGCCAGAGGCGTCTTCGCGGCTCCCGCTCCATACGACGATGCTTGGAGACATTCAGCAAAATACCGACCGCCGCCAGGTTGACCACAATACCCGAGCCTCCGTAGCTGATGAACGGGAGGGCCAGCCCCTTTGTCGGCATGAGCCCCGAAACCACCGCCAGATTGAGCGCCGCCTGTAGCGAAATCATCGTGGTGATACCCACGGCAAGGTAGCGGCCGAAATCATCATCGGACTTAAGCGCCACCTGTACCCCCTGCCAGAGGAATACCAGGAAGAGGGCGATGATGGTAATGGCCCCTATGAAGCCCAGCTCTTCGCCGATGACGGCAAAAATGAAATCGGTATGGGCTTCGGGCAGGTAGAACAACTTCTGCTTCCCCTCTCCCAACCCTACACCGAGAGGGCCGCCGCTCCCCAGCGCAATGAACGACTGCACGATCTGGAAGCCGGAACCGGTAGGGTCATCCCAGGGGTTGAGGAAGGCAAGTATCCTGCGGCGACGGTAGGCGCTCCCGGTTATCAACTTGTACATTACCGGGATAGCCAGCAACCCGAGGGAGGCAATGTGATGAAGGCGTGCGCCCCCTACAAACAGAATGACAATGGTAATCATGGCCAGGATGACCGAGCTGCCGAGATCGGGCTGAAGCATGAGCAGTATGCCGAAAGCGCCCAGAATCACCATGGGCGGAGCAAAACCATAAACCAGGTCCTTGATGCGGTTCCCCTTCTTGGTGACCAGATAGGCCATGAAGATGATAAATGAAAACTTGGCCAGCTCCGATGGCTGAATATTGAAGCCGAACAGGCGGATCCAGCGGCGGGCGCCATTGACCTCAACTCCTATGATCAGCACCGCGATAAGCGACACGAATGAGACAGCGAGGAGCGGGACGGCCAGGCGGTAATATTTCCTGAAGTCAATCCTGCTGGTGATCAGCATGGCGACAAGCCCAAGCCCTACCCAGAAAAGCTGCCTTGCCCCGAAGTAGAACGAGTTGTTGTAGCGCTTCATGGCGATGATGGAGCTCGAGCTGGTGACCATCACCACGCCGATGCCTACCAGAAGCAGCACTACCGTCAGTATCGTCTTGTTGGCATTGCCGAAACGGACCACTATTGCATCTCCCCGCTATTTTAGTTTTCCGACCGCCTCGGCGAACTTCTCGCCGCGGTCTTCGAAGTTCTTGAACATGTCAAAGCTTGCGCAGGCCGGAGACAACAGCACCGTCTCCCCTGGCTCTGCCAGGCCGGCAGCCGTCTTTACCGCCTCGTCCATGCCGTCTGCATAGTGGATCGGCGTAAGGCCGTCGAAGGCAACGGCCATCTCCTTCGCCGACTTGCCGATAAGAACCAGAGCCTTTACCTTTTCCTGTATCAGCGGACGAAGCGGCGTAAAATCGGTCCCTTTCCCGAGCCCCCCCGCAATAAGCACCACCGGCGAGGTAAAGCCTTCCAGCGACTTCTCCACCGCCCCGATATTGGTTCCCTTGGAATCGTTGATGAAGTCGACTCCGCCTATTGTTCCCACCAGCTCAAGGCGATGAGGCAATCCCGCGAACTCCCTCAACACCCGGGCTACCGCGTCGATCTTCGCCCCGGCGGCAATACTTATGGCTGCGGCGGCGAGGGCATTCTCCAGGTTGTGGGCACCGATGATGCGAATATCCGAGACCAAACAGATTACCTCCCTTGAACCGGAAAGGTTGGAAACCAGCCGCCCGCTGTCCACAAATACCCCCCGCTGCACGTACCGTTTTCTGCTGAAAGGGACCACCTTGCATGCCGCCCTCTCGCGAAGCCGCCACGTCGGCTGGTCGTCGGCATTGAGGACGAGAAAGTCGTCCTTGCGCTGGTTCTCGAAAATCCGGGCCTTGGCCCAGGCATATTCGGCCATGTCCGCATACCGGTCCAGATGGTCCGGCGTAATGTTGAGAATGGCGCTCACCTTCGGCCGGAAGGACTCGATGGTCTCCAGCTGAAAACTCGATACCTCCGCCACGACAAAGTCCCTGCCGCGCAGGTCGTCCGGGTTGTCGGTCAGGGCGTTGCCGATATTGCCCCCCAGGAAAATGTTCAGGCCGGCCGCCTTCAGCATCTCCGCCACAAGGGTCGTGGTGGTCGACTTGCCGTTGGTGCCGGTAATGGCGACAAAGGGCGAATCGCTGAGCCGGCAGGCCAGCTCCAGCTCACTGATCACCGATATTCCGCGCCCCCTTGCCTTCTCCAGAAAAGGGAGCTTGTACGGGACACCGGGGCTGATGACGATCAAGCTCGTTCCGTCCAGCAGCGCGTCGGGATGACCGCCCAGGGCCAGTTCGACACCGGCCGCCGTCAGTTCGGAAAGGTCGGGCAGGGCGTCCTGCTGCCTGGAATCAGTCGCCGTTACCCGGGCGCCAAACCTCTGCAAGGTGCGGGCAGCGCCGATTCCCGAGCGGGCCATTCCGACGACGACGATTTTTTTGTCTTTGAATTCAGTATATGTCATAGAGGACCTATCGCAACTTCAACGTGCTCAACCCGATCAGCGCCAATATGATCCCCACGATCCAGAAGCGGACGATCACCTTCGGCTCGGCCCATCCCTTCAGCTCAAAGTGATGGTGTATCGGCGCCATGCTGAATATCCTCTTCCCTCGCAGCTTGAAGGATCCCACCTGCAGGATGACCGACATCGCCTCAATGACGAATATGCCGCCCACCACCACCAGGATCATCTCATGCTTGGTGATGACCGCCAGCGTCCCAAGGGCCGCCCCCAGGCTCAGGGAACCGACATCGCCCATGAAGACCTCGGCCGGGTTGGCATTATACCAGAGAAAACCCAGGCTCGCCCCTACCAGCGCGCCGCAGAATACGGTGAGTTCGCCGGTCCCGGGAATATAGAGCACCTTCAGGTATTCGGCCATCTTTGCATGTCCGCCTATATAGACCAACACTGCGTTGGCCGCGGCCGCAATCCCCACCAGGCCGATGGCAAGCCCGTCGACGCCGTCGGTGAGGTTGACCGCATTGGACGAACCGACGATAACGAGGACGGCAAAGGGTATATAGAACCAGCTCAGCTCGATAAGCCATCGCTTGAAGAACGGGATCGACAGCTTGGTGGCGTAAGGGTCGGCTGGATTATAGTAAAGGACCAGCGCAATGACCAGGCCCACGACCACCTGCCATCCAAGCTTGTAGCGGGCCTTAAGGCCTTGCGGATTCTTTCGGACCACCTTGAGATAGTCGTCGACCAGCCCGATGACCCCGTAGCCTACCGTGGCCACCAGCAACACCCAAACATACCGGTTGGAGAGGTCGGCCCAGAGAAGGACCGAACCGCACAGCGCGAAGAGGATGAGGATACCGCCCATGGTCGGTGTACCCGCTTTGCCAAGGTGGGTCTGCGGGCCGTCGCTCCGCACCGTTTGCCCCATCTTGAGTTTTCGCAGCCAGCTGATGACCATCGGCGCCAGCAGAAAGGTGATCAGCAGGGCGGTAACGGTAGCGTATGCCGTCCGGAACGTAATGTACCGGAAGACATTGAAGTAGGAGATAGTATCGCTGAGCGGGTACAACAGATGATAAAGCATAAAACCTCAATGATGGTTACAGACCTTGAACCTTGAACTTTAAACCTCGCTACAACGAGCCTCCAGCGCCTCCACGATCCTCTCCATCTTCGCCCCTCGCGATCCCTTGACAAGGATCGTTTCGCCTTCGGAGGAATGCTCAAGAAGGATATCCGCAGCCTCTTCGTGCCGCTCGCAGACGAAAATAAACCGTTCATCCATCCCGCCGGCCTTGGCTCCGTCGGCAGTCGACCCGGCATGGTCTCCCATTAACACAAGGCCGCGAAGCCCGACTGCCGCTGCGCGCCTGCCGGTCTCCCGGTGCAGTTCTGCGGCAGTATCGCCCAGCTCGAGCATGTCGCCCAGTACCGCCCATTTTCTGCCGTGAAGGGTGGCCAGGGTATCGATGGCCGCCTTCATTGAACCGGGGTTCGCATTATAGCAGTCCACAATTATCCGGCGGCCCGCCGTCTCGCGGACCTCCATCCTCATGGCGGCGCCTTCCACCGATTCCAGCCCCTGGCGTATCTCGGTTGTAGTGAATCCGGCAGCAAGGGCGGCAGCGGCGGCGGCGAGACCGTTATAGACATTATGACGTCCGGTCAGAGCCAGCTTGACGGTAACCGCCTCGTCCCGGTAGTGCAGGATAAAGGTAGGACGCCCCCGGTGATCGAGGATGATATCGGACCCGCGGACGTCACCGGTTTCACCGATGCCGAAAGTGATCCTTCTTCCCGAAAAGCCTTCCGTTGCCTTCATCAGCAGGTCGTCATCGGCATTGAGCACCGCGACACCGTCTTCCTTGAGCCCTTCCAGTATCTCGGCCTTTGCCCTCGCCACGTTGTGGATACTCCCCAGCCCCAGAAGGTGGGCGGCGCCAATGTTGGTGATGACCGCCACGTCGGGCCGGGCCAGCTTCGAGAGCAGCCGTATCTCCCCTTCCGCGCTCATGCCCATCTCCACCACTGCCCGTTCATCGTCGGGCTGCAGCTTCAGCAGCGTCAGAGGCAGGCCGATCTCATTGTTGAAGTTCCCCTGGGTCTTCAGCACCGGCCCCTTCAGGGAAAAGATCGACGCCAGCATATCCTTGGTGGTGGTCTTTCCATTGGAACCGGTAATCCCCGCCAGATAAGGGTTGACGCGCTGCCGGTGAAATCCGGCCAGGTCCTGAAGCGCCTTGAGGGTGTCATCGACTGCCGCGAGGGTAAAATCGGGACCGATATCGCCGGGGACAAACCCTTTCGGGACAACAGCGCCGCCGGCTCCCGACTCGAAGGCATTTTTCACAAAGGCAGTCCCATCAAAGTTCGGCCCCTTGAGGGCCACAAAGAGGTCTCCCGGCCGGATTGTACGGGTGTCGGTCGAAACCCCGGCAATCTCCCTGCTGCCCCGCTGAAGCAGGGTAGCCGAGGTTGCCGCGACCATATCCTCAATGGTAAAGAGTACCATCGTCTTCGCCCCTGTGCCTTTCATTTCAGCCGTTACCTTTAAGTCTTGTCCTTATCCTTACCGCCTCAGCCGCCACCTCACGATCATCAAAGTGGATCTTCCGGTCGCCCAGAATCTGGTAATCCTCATGCCCCTTGCCGGCAACAAGCAACACGTCGCCCTTTTCCATCTCACCGACAGCGGCGATGATGGCGTCATGCCTGTCCTCGATGATGATGCAGGCTGACTGATCCCTGCCCGAGGCGGTGAATGCGCCGCGCACCCCCGGCAGTATCTGCTCTATGATGTCGGCCGGTTTTTCGCTGCGAGGGTTGTCGGAGGTAACGAAGATACGGTCCGCCAGGCGGCCCGCCACCTCGCCCATGAGAGGACGCTTTCCCGGGTCCCTGTCTCCTCCGCATCCAAAGAGCACAAAGAGCCGCGCCCCCTGCGGGACAATCACCCTCACGGCCTCCAGCGCCCGCTCAAGCGCATCCGAGGTATGGGCATAGTCGACGATCACCGTAATATCACCGGTCTTCTCGACCCGCTCGAAGCGCCCCGGCACCTGCCTCATGGTTGCAAAGCCACGGGCCGCCGTATCGACGGGGACCCCCTGACTGACAGCAAAGGCAAGGGCAGCCAGGATGTTGTAGAGGTTATGCCTGCCGGTAAGCGGCGAGGTAACCTTAACGCCCCCTTTGGAGGTCATGGCGGTAAAGGAAAGCCCTGCCGCATTCATGGTTACGTCGACGGCGCTTACGTCGGCATCCCTTGTCAGACCGTAGGTCATGACCGGCGCGCCCGAATTTTTCAGTATCCGGCCGCTGTACGGGTCGTCGGCGTTGATGATGGCGATTGCCCGCTCATCAAGACGGGTAAAGAGCGACAACTTGGACTGGAAATAATCTTCCATGTTCTTGTGAAAATCGAGATGGTCCTGGGTAAGGTTGGTAAAGATCGCGGCATCGAAACGGCAACCGTCAACGCGGTTGAGGGCAAGGGCGTGGGACGACACCTCCATGACCCCGTAGCTCGCCCTCTTTTCAACCATCCGGGCAAGATACCGGGTCAGTTCGAGAGAATCGGGGGTGGTATTTGGCGCGGGCAGTATCTCACCACATATCTGATAGTTGATGGTGCCCAGAAGCCCGACCCGTTCACCAAAGGACTCCAGCACGCTCTTGAGCAGATAGGTGGTAGTCGTCTTGCCGTTGGTCCCGGTTACCCCCACCAGCTTGAGCCTGCGGGAGGGGCCGCCATAGAAGGTATCGGCGACCAGCGCCAGCGATCTCCGCGAATTGTCGACGGCGACCACGGTGATGCCTTTGTACCTCTCCTGATAATAGCTCTGCTCCTCGTCGGACAGTTCATGGTCCGTATCGATCACCAGGGCCACCGCCCCTTTTTCCGCCGCCTGTGCCAGGTAGTTATGGCCATCGCTCTGGAACCCCCTGACCGCGACGAAGACATCCCCCTGCTTCACCTGGCGGGAGTCGCAGGCAATACCGATCACGCTCCGCTCGGTTGAGCCGAGGATGGTTTTTATATCGAGGCCGGAGAGCAGCGTATCCAGTTTCATATCAGTTCGACACCAGCAGGAACCTTTCCTTATTGGCCGAAGGTACGTTAAGATAGGTCAACGCCTGGTCGGCGATGTTTCTGAACGCCGGCGCGGCGACCACTCCACCATAGATGGCCCCCTTGGGCTCGTTCACCACCACAATGATCGCCAGTCTTGGATCATCGGCCGGCACATACCCCACAAAAGAACTGACATACAGGTGGGAAGAATAGCGTTTCGACACCGGGTCGATCTTTTGTGCCGTACCGGTCTTGCCCGCCACCTCGAACTCCTGTATCCGGGCTGAAGTGGCCGTACCGCCTTCCTCGCTGACGGTCTTGAGGATCTGTGTCATCTTTTGGGCCACTTTTTCCGAGATCACCTGGCGGACAACCGTAGGCTCCGTCTTCTTGATGACGTTCCCTTCCGCATCCCTGACTTCCGACACCAGATACGGCCGCATAAGATTTCCGCCGTTGGCGATGGCCGATGTCGCCATAAGTATCTGTAGCGGCGTCACGCCGACTTCCTGCCCTATGGAGATAGCGCCGATAGAGGTGCCCGACCATCGTGAAGGCTTAAGGACCATACCGGAAGTCTCACCGGGAAGGTCGACGCCGGTCCTCTCTCCGAAACCGAAATCCCTTATATACTTGTAATATTTTTCCGGCCCCAGGCGCATTCCCACCATAATCGACCCGACATTGCTCGATTTCTGGATTACTTCAGTAAAGGTGAGCACGCCGCTCTTATGGGCGTCGTGCATCATGCTGCCGCCGACCTTGATCACCCCGGCCGAACAGTCGAACCGCTCCGAGACCCCGACCACTTTTTCCGAAAGGGCCGCCGAAGCCATGACCATTTTAAAGGTCGATCCCGGCTCGTACTGGTCGCTGATAGCCCAGTTTCGCCAATGAGAAGGGTCCTTGCCGTATCTGTCGTCGGGATTGAAATCTGGACGGGCAGCCATGGCCAGGATCTCACCCGTCCGTGGGTCCACTACGATAACCGCCGCGCTTTTGGGGTGATATTTCGAGACGACGTTGTCGAGCTCTTTTTCAGAGATATACTGGATCACCTCGTCCAGGGTGAGAACAAGTTCACCTCCGGGAGCCGGAGCCTGATAATTAAGCCCTTCGGGGAATACGCTCCTGCCCAGGGCGTCGCGCTCAACCATAAGCCATCCCGACGACCCGCTGACATATTTGTCATATGTGCGCTCCAGGCCTTCCAGTCCCTGGTTGTCCATGCCGGTAAAGCCGAGAACAAAACTGGCGAGAGTCCCTTTGGGGTAGAACCTCTTGCTTTCGGAGACAAAACCGACCCCCTTGATGTTGAGCGCCCTGATCTTGTCCGCCGTTGCCCGGTCAACCTTTCGCGCAAGCCAGGCAAAGTTCTTTCTCCCCTCCAGCTTGTCAAGGATTTCGCGCCTGCTCATCTTGAGGATGGGCGCCAGCTTTGCGGCGAAATCCCGCGCATCCTTGATATCCACGGGCACGCCGTAGACCGACTCGACATCAATACTGACCGCCAGCTCCCTGCCCTGCCGGTCATAGATCGCCCCTCGTTTGGACTCTATGGAGACTGATTTCTGGTGCTGTTTCTCCGCTCGCAGGGAGAGGCTGGAGTGGTCGACTATCTGCAGGTAAAAGAGCCTGGCAATGGCGGCAAAAAAGAGAAAACAGACCGTGCAGAAGAGGACAAAGATGCGGGCGCGCTGACTTTTTTCACGTTTCCCGGACAGATCTTCCATGGGGCACCCGATAATAGAACTACCACAACAAATATGCTGAAGGCTGAGGGATATGGACCACCCCTCAGCCTTCGGTCTTCAGACTTGAATCGGCGGAAAGAGATCAGCTTCTGTTCCCGGTGAGGATATTACTGAACCGGGCCACCATCCCTTTCACGTCACCCTGTTCTTCCGACGGTACCGAAGGAGTAACGCGCTTCACTATAACTATCTGCTCCCGATCGGGAGCCGAGAGGCCTACGCGGTGGGAAGCCAGTCGCTCAATCCTGTCCGGCGACGTAAGGCTGGAAACCTCGATAAGAAGCTCCTTGTTTTTTCTGACCAGTTCCACCTTTTCAATCTTGTATTTCTCGATCTGGTAGCCAAGCTTCACCACCTGGACACGCTGCCAGATATAAAAGAGGACTACCGCCAGAACAAGGAGTCCTATCAGCACGGGGACGTAGATCGGTGTACGGACCTGCCTCCTCTGGTACACCCGACTGGACATCTGTTCCATGAAGACTTCCGAATAATATTGATGAAGATTACGTGCCATGTCAGCCTCCCTTTCGTGCCTGTTACATCTTTTCAGCGACCCTGAGCCTTGCGCTCCTCGCCCTCGGATTCCGTCGCACTTCCTCTTCCGAAGCAAACAACGGTTTCCGTATGATCTCCTTCAGTTCCGGCCTGCCGCCGCACACACACTTGGGCAGCAACTTCGGGCATCGGCAGGCCCGTGACCGCTCCCGCATGAACCCTTTCACGATCCTGTCTTCCAGGGAATGGAAGGAGATGACCGCCAGCCTTCCACCGGGCCTTAACACCCTGAAGCCGGCCGCCAACCCTTTTTCCAGCGATTCCAGTTCGCCGTTTACCGCAATCCTGAGGGCCTGAAAGGTCCTCGTCGCCGGGTCGATCCCGTCGGCACCCTTCCTTACCACTCCCCGCACTATCTCAGCCAGCTGGCCGGTAGTGCCTATCGGAGAGAGGGACCGCGCCTCGACAATCGCCCTGGCGACCTTGCGGTGAAACCGCTCCTCGCCGAAATCCCTGATGATCCTGTCGAGCTCCGCCTCGTCCAGCGTGTTGACCAGATCAGCGGCGGTCGGCGGCGACGATGTATCCATTCTCATGTCGAGCAGGGCGTCGCTCCTGAAGGAGAACCCCCGTTCCGCCTCGTCCAGCTGAAAGGATGAAACACCGAGATCGAGGAGAACCCCGTCGACCCCGCTCACCCCCAGTTCGTTGAGCACCGCATCCATGCGGGAAAAATCGGAATGCCTGAGAACAACCCTGTCGCCAAATCGTTTCAGACGTTCGGTCACCCGCTCGATGGCCGCCGGATCCTTGTCAAGTCCTACAAGCCGGGCCGTGGGCCCCGCCGCTTCAAGGACCGCCTCCGCATGCCCACCCCCGCCGAGGGTGCCGTCCACCCATATGCCGCCGGGCGATGTCACCAGCGATGCCACTACCTCATCGAGCAAAACGGGGAGGTGCACCGCGCCAGTCCTATCGGCCTATGGCCAGTCTTCCCGTTATGGTCGCATCCCAGGCCCGGAGCACATCATCCGCACTGGGGAACGACCTGGGCATGTCAACGATGCCGGCAGACCTGATCAGCATGGTGATATACGGGCTGGGAGATACCAGGGCCACTTCGGCGTTGTACCGGTGAATACGGGAAATAGCGTCGGCAAAAACCTGCAGGGCGGTACGATTGATATGCTCCACATCGCCCAGGTCGACGATAAAGTGCCGGACACCGCTCAGCAGTGCCTCTTCCACCGTCGCCTTTATTCCGGTCATATCCCTCGCCGTCAGTTCGCCGCGGAGAGTAAACGAGAACGCCCCCGGCTCCTGGACCTTCAGATTAACCATGGAACGTGCTGCAGCAAGAAAGGCATGTGAAAACTGCATGGCCCTGTCCTCCTATATCCCCAGTTTGGCGAGTTCTTCCATCTCGCCTTCGCTCATTACGTTGTTCTTCATGTAGCGTTCCTTGTCCCAGATTTCGATCCGGGTGGAAGCCCCCACCACCACTGCCTCCCGTGAGAGACCTGCGTAGTCTCGCAACGAGGGAGGAAGAAGGATGCGCCCCTGCTTGTCCAGTTCACACTCAACAGCAGCAGAGAACACGATTCGAATATATTTTTTCGCGGCGGCGGTAGAGCCGAGTTTTTTGACCTTCTCCTCGTGCTCGCCCCATACCTCAAGGGGATAGGCCACCAGGTACCCTTCAACCGGGTCCTTGGTAAGAATCACCTTTTCTTCGTAGTTTTCGGCAAGCACCTTCCGGATTTCCGAGGGAATGCTCAGCCTTCCCTTGGCGTCCAGATTATAGTGATGCTCCCCACAAAAACCCCTCGACATCCCCACCTCCTGGGAAATTTTGGGAAAGGATTCCCCTTTTCCCCACGTTTCCCCACCTGTATCGGAACAAATACACCCGGGCTTGAGGACTGTCAAGGGGTTTTTCTATTAATTTTTCCTAAAGGTTGCAGATTTCAGGAAGAGAAAATGAGAATGAGTAACAAGTCATTGTGCAGGGAGCGACAGCCTACCACAAAATATTGTGGCACTCTTTTTTTTAACTATAATGCGTTTTTTTCTGAGAATCCATCCTCACGGGGGCCAGAAAATGGTCCATTTGGGCGCAACAGAAGGGTTGAGCAACGATCATGCACCCCCTTTTTCGAGCTCCGCAAGCACCTTGTCCCTGTTCCGCACGGCATCATCGTAGACCGGGCAGAGCTTGAGGGCGTGGTCAAAGCAGTTGAGCGCCTCTTCGAAGTTGCCGCGCATATACTCGATGCTGCCCTTGCCGTCCCAGGCGGCA
>Ga0224505_10002334_pt1 | contig 11213 bp, 11 predicted proteins | sample SF_Jan12_sed_USG_FD_169102 | JGI IMG/M metagenome (GOLD analysis project Ga0224505, IMG submission 169102) | Sediment microbial communities from San Francisco Bay, California, United States - SF_Jan12_sed_USGS_4_1 | ecosystem: Environmental > Aquatic > Marine > Sediment | place: USA: California...
GCTTGGTCAATTCAGCCGGCCACCTTGTGCCGGCGCCATTGAAGACGACGGCGACTTCGTCGCCTTTCTGCTTACATTCAGCTGCAAGGGCCAGCGCATTGAAGACTCGTCCAAGCGATTCTTCGGAACCACTCTTCGGGTCGGACAGAATGATGATTGCAGTTTTCATGGGTTCTCCTTTGATTGAATGAAATTCACGATATCCATTCATCATGGCAAGGCTGGTGCCACCCGCCGCCATATTCGGTGAAACAAGAAAACCGCCGAGGAGACAAGGAGTTGTTCAGCTATTGTGGTCACATGAAGCGGAAGGAAAGAGAGATGCCCTCACGACATGTCGTGGAACTACGATATTTCGTGGGAGCGGAACGAAAGATTCGTTGCTACGCAGGGAGACGAGATTTCTTGATGCCGAGCTTCTGCATCCGGGATCGAAGCGTGTTGGGATGGAGACCAAGCCGAGTCGCGGCGCCCTGTTTCCCTTCAATGGCCCAGTTTGTATGTTGAAGGATGCGGAGAATGTGGGTTCGTTCGACCTCTTCCAGAGAATCGGCGACCGGCAATGGTGAGGCGGAGTTCCCCTGAAGCATCACATCGTCAATCTGAAGTAGTGGCCCATTCGCGAGGATTGTGGCCCGTTCGATCACATTCTCCAACTCACGGATGTTGCCGGGCCAGGCATACTTCATCAGGCGATCCATGGTTGATTGAGACACCCCGTCGATCTTCTTGCCCAGCTTGGCTGAGAATTTGCCGACAAACCGATTGACCAAGAGTGGAATATCAGCTGCACGAGAGGGCAGAGGCGGCACCGCGATCGGAAACACGTTCAATCGATACAGAAGATCGGCCCGGAAGGAGCCGGCCTTCACCGCTGCATGGAGGTCACGATTGGTGGCCGCAATAACCCGTACGTTCACTTTGGTGGAATGGCCGCTGCCGATCCGTTCAACCTCCCTTTCTTGTAGTACCCGTAGCAGCTTGACCTGTGCGTCGAGTGGCAATTCCCCGACTTCGTCCAGGAAGATGGTTCCACCGTCAGCCAACTCAAATCGTCCCATGCGGCGTTGTAATGCCCCAGTGAAGGATCCCTTCTCATGTCCGAAGAGTTCGCTTTCAAGCAGATTCGCGGGGATCGCTCCGCAGTTCACCTTCACCAGCGAGCGAGCCCTCCGCGGGCTCAGGTTGTGAATGGCTCTTGCCATCAACTCCTTGCCGGTTCCGGTGTCTCCCCGGATGAGGACTGTCGAATCCGTCGGGGCGACCTGTTCGATCTGTCGGAGCACCGCCATGATGCTCGGACTTTCCCCGATAATCTCCTCGAAATTGTGCTGAGATTTCACCTCCTCACGGAGGTAGAGGTTCTCCGCCTCAAGTCGATGTGTGAGCTGCGCCACCTCCGTAAAGAGCTGTGCGTTCTTGATCGCAATCGCTGCTTGATTGGCAAAAATGGCCAACCGTTCGAACTCTTCCTCGCTCAGAGGCCTACGGCCGAACATCGCGATGACGCCGAGCAGTTCCCAGCGGAACTTCAGTGGGTAGCCGGCAAAGGAACAGAGGCCGTTGTCTGTCATCCACTGTTTGTTCGGCAGGCGGTCGTCGCCGAGCACATCGTTCGTTTGCATCGGCCCAAAACCTTGGGCGATCTTTCCGATCTTGAGCGCGCCCAGCGGGATACGGCGGTATTCTCCGTCGAGATTGGAATAGAGGCCAGCGCTCGCTTCGAGGTGCAGGCAGCGATTCCGATTCGTGCAGTCGGTAGCCTTATGGCAGTCAGCGCACAGATCTCCAGGGCCCAGCAGCCAAATGCGGGCAAAGGCTGCATCCAATTCCTCGACCAACCCCTGCGTGATTGTGGTAAGCACTGACGGCAGATCGAGGCTTGACGCTATTTGGAGCCCGATGCGTTCCAGGATCTGCCGGCCTTTGTGCGCAGGAGGAGAAGAGGAACAATCGTCCATCGTGTCGGCTCCCTGTCGTGATGGAGAGCAGAAGGGAGCACGATAGGAGGGAGAGTGCGGATTGTCAATTCTGCGCTAACTGTACTGATCCCAGGTATCGCACTGTTTGATCGACCAGAAGACGGCTTCCTTGAGTTTCTTGAGCACCGCATTGTCGGGATCGCGGATGGCTTGGAGCTTCTTGTCGAGATCGTAGAGGGGCTGAATCGACCGTTTGTCCGGTATTTTTCCAAGGGCCCAGGCCACTTCTGTGAGGACTATCCAGTCGGTCTTGGGATCTTGCAGTTTTGCGAGCAACGGCGGCACGACAGAGGCATCGCCCGCTATTCCCCCGATCTGCCCCAGCCCTTTTGCCGCTGCTGCCTGGACTTCCAACTGGGGCGCTGTGGTCATGATTTCGATCAGAAGAGGGATGCTCTCCTTGCCAAGATCGCCCATCGCCACGAGCGCCTGTTTAGCGAGATCGCGATCCTTCAGTGCTGCTTTGAGGTTCGGCAGTGCTTCGTCGGCCTGCATCTCTCCCAGGAGCGAGATGATTTTTATTTTCCTGGCCTGGCTTGTGTCCGCCGAGTCGAGCAGCGCGATCAGGCGCTCCAGGTGGCCCCATTCTGCCGCCAAGAGCAGGGGGAACTCATATGTATCCAGCGCCTCTCTCAACTTGAGGAGGGCATAGGCGCCGGGGTCGGCTGCCTGTGCTGCCTGGGCGGCTGCCACCGCATCCTCAAATTCCGTCCGTACCTCTTTTTGCCATTTGATCTTCATGCTGCCCAGCAGATAGGTGAGCTGGCAGGCTGGTCCTTTCCAGAGTCGGGACGGGGCGTCTGGCAGGTCCGCATCGCCGCCAGCGGCGGTGGTTCCTTCCCATGTTTTGCGTTGTTCGCATTTGATACGAAGCGCAACGTCATGGGGTTGGGCCTGATCCAGCACGACTGCATAGCCCACCTCGGCCAGGCGGCGGGAAGCGGACTCTGCGACTGATCCGGCGTCGGCTTGCCCCTTGTCTGTAAGGGCGATGGCCTCTACCAAGACCGTCTTGATTTTTTCAAGCTGGTCTTTTTGCTCCGGGGTGAAGTATTCCCGGTAGGCCCAGGCTGGTTGGGTCGCAAGCAAGAACGACGCAATGAGCATCAAGGCAATGATGGCGAAGGGTGGCGGCATTGAGCACCTCTCAACCGTCGTAACCGAGTACGAACTACAGTGACCGTTTCGTATCGGTGCGTCTTTTTCTCAAGATACCCCTATATATACCTCAGCACATCGCCATTCCAAGTATGGCGCCTTGGGATCTCACGCCTTGGGATCTCGCATTGACAGATCCAGTCGCCCAATGATAACTTTTCGTTCTCATTTTCGCGCGTTGCGCGCGAGGGTGTGTAGTTTGTCTCACGAGAGAGTGAGTGGATCAGGACAGTGATTAAGACAGCAGTTGCGCGGCGTTACGCACAGGCGCTCTTCGAGCTTCTGGATCAATCCAATGTCGAAGCGACTCGGGGGACCCTCAATGGCCTTAGCCAGGCCATGAAGGACTCGACGTCTCTCCGGCATGTCATTGCATCTCCGGCCTTCGGCATCGAAGCCAAAATCGCCGTCTTGACGGAACTGGGGGGTCGGCTTGGGTGCAACCAAACCGGAAAAGCCTTCTTGGCCCAGCTGGTCAAGAAGAATCGTGTTGGGTTTCTGCCGGAGATCGCAGAGGCGTTTGCCAAACTGGTCGATGAATCAAAGGGGACCCGGCGGGTTACCGTGTCCTCTGCCGCCGCGCTGTCCACAGCCGAACGGGATCATATCAAGACACGCCTCCGCGATACGCTGAAGCGAGAGGTCGACGTCACCTTTCAAACTGATGCGAGCTATTTGGCCGGAGTCAGGATTCAGATCGGCAGCGCGGTGGTCGATAGTACCGTCCGTGGGCGCCTGAAAGACATCCAGTCGTTGCTAACGCGTGAATAAGGATTGCACGGGCACGATTGTGCGGGATTGCCGGCGAACGGGTCACCACAGAGCCGACTAAGGAGCAGCCATGCAGATCAAAGCGGATGAAATCAGTCAGATCATCAAAGAGAAGATTCGAGACTTCGACAAACAGGTCGATGTCAGGGAAACCGGTTCTGTCATCCAGGTCGGCGACGGGATCGCCAAAGTTTACGGTCTTGACGGGGCCATGGCCGGCGAGATGCTCGAATTTCCCGGTGGGTTGTACGGGATTGCGTTGAATCTTGAAGAGGACAATGTCGGCGCGGTCTTGATGGGCGACTCGGTCGGCGTTAAAGAGGGCGACCCCGTTAAGCGGACCGGCCGCATCGCGGAAATCCCGGTTGGAGAAGCCTTGATCGGTCGAGTGGTCAACGCCATCGGTCAGCCCATCGACGGCAAGGGCGCCATCAAGTCGACGCTGTCTTCACGTATCGAGATGGTGGCCCCCGGCGTGAATACCCGCCAATCCGTGCGGGAGCCGTTGCAGACGGGTATCAAGGCCATCGATGCCATGATTCCCATCGGACGCGGACAGCGCGAGCTCATCATTGGAGACCGCCAGACCGGCAAGACGGCTATCGCCGTCGATACGATCATCAATCAAAAAGGCCTGAACGTTTTCTGCATTTACGTCGCCATCGGCCAGAAACGTTCAACGGTCGCGCGCGTCGTCAAGACCCTGGAAGAGAATCATGCGATGGAATACAGCATGGTCGTGTCTGCCAGCGCCAGCGATCCGGCTCCCATGCAGTTCTTGGCGCCCTTCGCCGGCGCAGCGATCGGCGAGTATTTCCGCGATAACGGGAAGCATGCGCTAATTGTCTATGACGATTTGTCCAAGCACGCTGTCGCCTACCGAGAATTGTCCTTGTTGCTCCGCAGACCGCCGGGCCGCGAAGCCTATCCCGGCGACGTGTTCTATCTCCATTCTCGGTTGTTGGAGCGAGCGGCAAAACTGAGCGAGAAGCTCGGTGGCGGCAGTCTGACCGCGTTGCCGATCATCGAGACACAGGCAGGCGACGTGTCGGCCTACATCCCGACCAACGTGATTTCCATCACGGACGGCCAGATCTATCTTGGCAGCGATCTGTTCTATTCGGGAATTCGGCCTGCCATCAATGTCGGTCTTTCGGTCTCCCGCGTCGGCGGATCGGCGCAGATCAAGACGATGAAGCAAGTGGCGGGCACGTTGCGTCTCGATCTCGCCCAGTACCGTGAAATGGCCGCATTTTCCCAGTTCGGCAGCGAACTCGACAAGGCGACGCAAATGCAGCTGGCGCGTGGCGTGCGCATGGTCGAATTGTTGAAGCAGGGGCAATACAAGCCCATGCCGGTTGCCGATCAAGTGCTGTCGATCTATGCGGGCGTCAACGGTTTCCTCGACGATGTGCCGGTGGACAAGGTGCAGCAGTTCGAAGCGGACTTGCTGCACTATGTTCAGCAGGACCATCCTGAACTCAAGAAAGAGATCGCCAGTATCGGCAAGATCGACGACAAGGTCGGCGGCAGGTTGAAAGAAATTCTGACGACCTTCAAAAAGAAAATGGGATACGGGGCAAAAGCGTAAGCGCAGGACTGAGTCTCGAAGACCCAGGACTGAGACGAACGGCAGGGTGCCGGGTTGCAATCTCAGTCCTCAGCACTCAGTCCACAGCCCTAAAGAAAACGATGCCTAGTCTTCAATCGCTGCGCCGCAAGATTGCGGCGTTCAAGAATACGCAGAAAATCACCAAGGCCATGAAGATGGTGGCGGCGGCGAAGCTCAAGCGCTCGCAGGACCGCATTCTGGCTGCTCGCCCCTATGCCCATAAGATGCGCGGGGTCCTGAGCAATCTGAGCCAGCGCGTCAATCGCTCGGCCCATCCTCTTCTGCAGAAACGTGAAGGGAAGAAGATTGAGGTGCTGGTGGTCACCAGCGATCGTGGTCTCTGCGGCGGGTTCAACGGCAATATCGTCAGAAGAAGCGCAGAGTTTCTCCGGCAGTGTGAATCGCGCGGTCTGGAAGTCAATGTCAGCATCGTCGGCCGGAAGGGCCGCGACTACTTCCGCCGGCGGTCCTGGCCCATCCGGCAGGAATGGACCGGGGTTTTCGATAAACTGAGCTTCGAACATGCGATCGATATCGGCGGTGATCTGACCGATAAGTTCGTAAAAGGCACATTCGACGAGCTCTATGTCGTGTACAACGAATTCAAATCGGCTATTCAGCAGCGCGTGATCGTGGAGAAGCTGTTTCCGGTGGATGCCGCAGCCGAGTTCGGTGCGGCTCCGACTGAGGGCGCCGTGTCCGGAGGCTACCTCTACGAGCCGGATGAAGCGGACTTGCTCAATGCGCTTGTGCCGAAACATTTTCAGGTTCAAACGTACCGGATTCTCTTGGAATCGGCCGCGGCCGAACACGGCGCCCGCATGGCCGCGATGGATGGCGCGACACGCAATGCCGGCCAGCTCATCAAGAAGGTCACGCTCTACTACAACAAGACCAGACAGGCGGCGATTACCAAAGAATTAATGGACATCGTCGGTGGCGCGGAAGCGCTCAAATAGGATAGTTCTGAGCGCTGGGTGGTGAGTGCCGAGAATAAATAGGAGCTGTCCTCTCAGCACCGAGCACTCAGAACTCAGCACTTGAGCAAAGGGGTGAAACAGTGAGTACAGGAAAAGTCATTCAAGTCATCGGCCCGGTCGTGGACATCGAGTTCCCACCCGGGCAATTGCCGAATATCTACAATGCCCTTAAGGTGACGCAGGACGAGAACAAAGCAGCGGGCACTCCTGCCATACGGATCACGCTCGAAGTGGCCTCGCATCTTGGTGAAAACCGCATCCGCAGCATCGCGATGTCCACGACGGACGGCCTGACCCGCGGGATGGATGTGAACGATACGGGCGCCGCCATCTCTGTGCCTGTTGGCCGTGAGACGCTCGGTCGTCTCATGAACGTGCTTGGCGAACCGGTGGACGAAAAGGGACCCATCAAGACTAAGAAGACATATCCCATTCACCGGCCTGCTCCGAAGCTGGAAGATCAAGACACCAAAACGGAGGTGCTGGAAACCGGCATCAAGGTTGTCGATTTGCTCGAACCCTACAGCAAGGGTGGCAAGGTGGGGCTCTTCGGAGGCGCCGGTGTCGGCAAAACCGTGATCATCATGGAGCTCATCAACAATATTGCGCTCCACCACGGCGGGTTTTCCGTATTTGCCGGTGTCGGTGAACGGACACGCGAAGGGAACGATCTCTGGCACGAAATGATGGAATCGAAAGTCATCGATCCGGACGACTTCACGAAGTCCAAAGCGGCGTTGGTTTACGGCCAGATGAATGAGCCACCGGGGGCGCGCCTCCGTGTCGGCCTCACGGGGTTGACCGTCGCTGAATATTTCCGGGACGAAGAGAATCAAGACGTGCTGCTCTTTGTCGACAACATCTTCCGGTTTACCCAAGCCGGTTCGGAAGTCTCCGCGTTGCTCGGTCGTATGCCGTCGGCGGTCGGATATCAGCCGAATCTTTCAACCGAGATGGGCGCTCTGCAAGAACGAATCACTTCGACCAAGCGGGGCTCGATCACGTCCGTTCAGGCCATCTATGTGCCTGCCGACGACTTAACCGACCCGGCGCCAGCCACCGCCTTCGCACACTTGGATGCGACGACCGTGTTGTCTCGGCAACTGGCGGAGTTAGGCATTTACCCAGCCGTCGATCCGTTGGACTCCACTTCGCGTATTCTCGATCCGCAGGTGATCGGCGAGGAACATTACAAGATAGCCCGCGGCGTGCAATCGGTGTTGCAGCGGTACAAAGACTTGCAAGACATCATCGCCATTCTTGGTATGGACGAGTTGTCCGAGGACGACAAGATGGCCGTGGCCCGCGCGCGGAAGATTCAGCGCTTCCTCTCACAACCCTTCCATGTGGCCGAAGCCTTTACCGGCGCGCCAGGCAAGTATGTCAAGCTGAAGGATACCGTCCGTAGCTTCAAGGAGATTTTGGAAGGTAAATACGATCACTTGCCGGAACAGGCGTTCTACATGGTCGGGCCGATCGAGGAAGTGATTGCGAAAGCGGAGAAGATGGGAGTGAAAGTATAGGTAGGCGGGCGAACCGAGCATCCTCTTTGCTCGCGCAACGCGCGGTCTCAGAAGACCCTCGTTGCATGCGCGCAGTAGAGGACGCATCGCTTGCCCGCCTGTCCGTGATGAGGGAAGGCTGAGGGAAGAATGGCGGGAAAGATTTTGCTGGAAGTTGTGACGCCGGAGAAACAGCTGCTGAGCCAGCAGGTGGATGAGGTGATCGCGCCTGGCTCGGAAGGCGAGTTCGGCGTGCTGCCGGGACATTGTCATTTTCTCTCAGCCTTGAAGGTTGGAGAACTTCGCTATCGGGTCGGCGATCAAACCAGCCATATGGTAATCCTCTGGGGCTATGCGGAGGTCACGCCGACCAAAGTCACTATCATGGCCGAAATCGCAGAGAAGGCTGAGGATATCGATGTCGATCGTGCCACGGAGAAGGTGGAAGAAGCCGAACGCCGGCTCCAGGCAGGAGGCCTGCCGTCTGAAGTCAAAGAAGCCCAGATCAGCCTCGAAAAAGCCCGTCTCCGCAAGAAGATCGCCGAACGCACCCGCAAAGCCGGCCACGCCTGACACCCAACTCCCTCTGCACGGTTGAATTCTGCTGTTCTCTCCAGTAGCGTGGGTCTCCATGATCACGGAATTTCTCATTACGGCCGGTGAGCAGCCGAAACGCCTGGATGTCTTTCTCGTCAACCGTGAACGGGATATCTCGCGGTCTGCACTCCAGCGGCTGATCGAACTGGGCCGCATCCGCATCAACGATGCCGTCGTGAAGCCCAGCCAAAAGATCAGGCCCGGTGACAAGATTACAATGGATGTGCCGAAGCCGGAACCACTCGCGCTCAAGGGCGAGGCTATTCCGCTGGAGGTTCTGTATGAAGATGACGCACTCCTCGTCCTGAACAAACCGTCCGGGATCGTGGTGCATCCGGCCCCGGGCAATTGGACCGGGACCTTGGTCAATGCGCTGCTCCATCACTTTTACACATCCGGCGGCACCGTTTCGACCATCGGCGGGAAGGAACGGCCCGGTCTCGTGCATCGATTGGACAAGGATACGTCCGGCGTGATGGTCATTGCCAAGACCGATCAGGCTCATCGCCGCCTTGCGGCACAATTTAAAGACCACACCATCACGCGGATGTACGAAGCCTTGATCTGGGGTGTTCCGAAGAAGGGTCGCGGCCTGATTGAATTGGCGATTGGGCGAGATTCAAAAGAGCGCAAGAAATTTTCGGCCCGGACCACGCGGCCCAAAGAATCCGCAACCGAGTATCACGTCGATCGCCGGTACGGCAAACAGGCTGCGCATGTCTTGCTCTATCCGCGCACTGGGCGCACGCATCAATTGCGGGTTCACCTCACCTCGCTGGGCCATCCGATTCTGGGCGATCAGACCTACGGCGGGAAAAAAGTGTGCACGGTCGGTTCGATCGAGATTCCGCGAGTAATGCTTCACGCCAGGACGTTGGGCTTTCAGCATCCCATCACCGGCGAGGCGCAAGAATTTACCAGGCCGTTCCCGGCGGATATGGAGACCGTGTCCAAGGCGCTTGAAAAATTGACGTATGGTGGACGAGACGAGGCGCCGGCCCCAACCACTTCTTAGGAAGGTCCTGTGCACACTGCTGACATACTCGATGTGATCGGAGGTATGACGTCCCAGCTCAAGGCCTATGCGGCCAAGCTGCCTCCGATCGTCCATTTGACTGCTGTGCCGGGGGGCGTCAAACCTACGCTTGAAGCGATTGAAACCTATGAGAATCTTGTCTCGCGTCTCCGCGTGCAAAGCGCAGGGACTCCGTACAAAAGTCTGAATGATTCGCTGATTGAGTCTCTCGAAGCATTCGAGGCGGGCAGGTTGTTTGGAGCCGTGCAGTCACTGTTGGGATTGCTCGATCAATTGGAACGGATGAAATGCGACGGGGAAATAGAAGTCGGGCGAATTGATGAGAAGCGCATGGCCGAATACCGAGCAGCCCTCCGCAAGATTTTGCCGGGGAACAAACCGGAGTTGGATGGCGCGGGACGAGGGATGTGATACAGGGTGAGGCGCAATCCCAGCCCCCCCGCCTTACCCCTTACCGTTCAGTGCCCCATCTTCGGACCGGTGGCGTTCGAACCCTCCGTGACCAGCTTGAATCGAGCAGCAGAACCGCAGTGGGGGCATTTCGCGCGAATCGTGCCTTCGTCCAGCAGTTCAAACTCGTCGGCTTTGAGCCACATGAGTTGGAAACATTTGGGGCAGCTACGGACTTGCGTTGACATGGTTTTCCTCGTACACTTCACCTGCGGACATTGCCGTAAGCGATCGATAATCTAGTACAAGATGCCTCCAACCCTCAAGCCCGCCATTACATTTTCAGAAAAAAAAGACCTTGATGCAGCCCAGTTGCTTCGGCTCTTCCATCAGGCCCCATGGGCGAAAGATCGAACGATCGAGGATGCCACAGTCATGCTGCGCCATACCGATGTCGCGCTCTGCGCATGGGATGGCGATCTCCTGGTGGGCTTCGGTCGAGTGCTGACGGATTTCGTGTATCGGGCGACGATCTGGGACGTGATCGTCGACAAGGCCTATCAGAAACAAGGCATTGGCGCTGCCATCGTTCAGCGCATTCTCAATCACCCTCGACTCAAGAAAATCGAATTGTTCTGGCTCTGCACCAGGCGCCCCGGCTTTTATGAAAAGCTGGGATTCAGCTCGAAGGAGCAGACAGGGATGGTCTGGAGCCGGAGCCAGCAGTCCCGCTCGGAATAAGATCGTGAACGGGTCTGCCGTTCACGGGAATGTAGTTGCGGGTTTCGAGTGTTCAGGATTGCATTTCCTGACAACGCCTAATATGAACCTCGAAACCCGCAACTCGAAACATTCCCTATGTTCCTAGAAAAACACCTTTGCTCCAAATAAGAATCCAAAGGACGACGCATTCCAGTCGTCGATGCGACCAGCGTTGGTGTGGGCGTGGCCGTCGTTACGTTTGTAGGCCATTTCTGCGTTGAGGGCGACCTGTTTCGTGAGCATGTAGTCGGCGCCCCAGCCAAGACGCCAAGCAAACGTGTTGCTGGGCCTGATGCGATTATCTGTAGACTCACCAAAGCTGTTCACATTCACGCCGAAACTCATGTTGACATAGGGAACCACCGGCCCGAATTTGATGGGCCGAAGCTCGACGGTCGGCAATACTGACACTGTGTCTTGGTG
>Ga0224505_10002335_pt1 | contig 11209 bp, 9 predicted proteins | sample SF_Jan12_sed_USG_FD_169102 | JGI IMG/M metagenome (GOLD analysis project Ga0224505, IMG submission 169102) | Sediment microbial communities from San Francisco Bay, California, United States - SF_Jan12_sed_USGS_4_1 | ecosystem: Environmental > Aquatic > Marine > Sediment | place: USA: California...
AACGCCTCAGCCGCGGTCAGCCAGCGACCACACAGCAGCACCTCGGTGGCGAGCGGGCGTGGCAGCAGGGCGGGCAGTCGCACCGACCCGACGTCGGGGATGATGCCTTTCGAGGCCTCGGGGAGCACGAACTGTGCGTGCTCGGCAGCGACGACGAGGTCGGCCGCGAGCATCATCTCGAAGCCGCCGCCGGCAGCCATTCCGTTGACCGCGAGGATCACGGGCTTGCGCAGATCGGGCAGCTCGGCGAACCCTCCGAACCCGCCGGAACCGTAGTCGGATTCGTATGCCTCTCCGCCGGCGGCCGCGCCGAGGTCCCATCCCGCACTGAAGAACCGCTCACCGGCGCCGGTCAAGATCGCGACCCGAAGCTCGGCATCGTCGCGGAACCCTTCGAAGATGCGCGACATCTCGCGACTGGTTGCCGCGTCGATCGCGTTGGCCTTGCCTCGCTCGAGCGTGACGACCAGCACCGCTCCTTCACGCTCGACGGTCAGTGACTCATCCATCACAGCACTCCCCCACCTCGGCGATCCCGGCGCGCCGTCATCCCCCGAGGGGCCGCAGCATCGCCCTGGAGATGATGTGACGTTGGATCTCGGAAGTCCCGTCCCAGATCCGCTCGACCCGAGCGTCGCGCCAGAGACGCTCGAGCGGCAGCTCGTCCATCAGACCCATGCCGCCGAGGATCTGGATCGCCTCGTCGGTCACGAACGCCAGCATCTCCGAGGCTGCGAGCTTGGCCATGGCCGCGTCGGTATCGGTCATCTGATCATGGTCGGCCTTCCATGCGGCCCGGTAGGTCAGTAACTCGGCGGCCTCGCGCTGCAGCGCCATGTCGGCCAGCTTGAAGGAGACACCCTGGAACTTGCCGATCTGCTGGCCGAACTGACGGCGTTCCGCGGCCCACCCGGTCGCGATGTCGAGCGCTCGATCGGCGCGTCCCAGACAGACCGCCGCGACCTGCAGCCGGGTCGCCCCGAGCCAGGTGTTGGCGACGTCGAAACCGGCGTGCTCCTCGCCGAGGATCTGCGAGGCAGGAACGCGGCACCCGTCGAAGTGCAAGGTCGAGTTGCGGTACCCGCGGTGAGAGACCGACACGTAGCCGGGACCCACCTCGAAACCCGGAGTCCCCATGTCGACGAGGAACGCGGTGATGCGCGCACGCGGGCCGCGCGATGTCTCCTCCTCACCGGTGACGGCGAACACGATCGCGTAGTCGGCGTGATCGGCATGGCTGATGAAGTGTTTCGTGCCGGTGATGACGTAGTCGTCGCCATCGGGCACAGCGCGGCACCGCATGCCCCGCAGATCCGATCCGGCGTCGGGCTCGCTCATCGCGAGGCACTCGACTCGTTCGCCCCCGATCGTCGGCAGCAGGAACCGCTCGATCTGGTCGCCCTCGCACGCCTGCAGGATGTTCGAGGGGCGGGCCACCAGATACTGCAGAGCGAAGCCGGTGACGCCGAGGGCCCGCTCGAACATCGCCAGTGTCAGGTTGTCCAGACCACCGCCGCCGAGCTCGGCGGGCATGTTGGCTGCGTACATGCCCGCTTCGATCGCCTTGGCCTTGATGCCGGCGGCCAGCTCCTCGGAGACGCGATCGGCGCGTTCGACCTCCTCCTCATGCGGCATCAGCTCGTGCTCGACGAAGGCACGAACCGAGTCGACGATCATCCTCTGCTCATCGGAGACGGCGAAGTCCATCAGCACCTCATCCCGGCGTCGGCAGCGACATCACGACGTCGGCGGGCGCGGGAACCCGTCCATGCGCCTCCCAGATGCGATCGAGCACCCGCCTGGGCCACTCGAGGGTCGGGCTGCTGCGGCCCTCGGCTTTGTGGACATGCACGAGCATCTGCTCGTTCGTGCTGAGCAGCTCGTCGGAGTCCGAGTGGAACATCGAATGGAAGATGTGCAGACGCTTGGCGTCGTGACCGAGCAGCTGGGTCGTGAACCGAAGCGGCTCACCGGTCGATGCCTCGCGAAAGTACCTGATGTGGCTCTCGACGGTGTAGAAGGAGCCACCCGCCGCTCGATACCCTTCGTCGATGCCGATGTAGCGGAACACCGCATCGGAGGCCCATCCGAACGCCAGCAGGTAGGCCGACTCGGTCATGTGGTCGTTGTAGTCGACCCAGTCCGGTGCAACGCGGCACCGGTAGAGCTCCAGGGGCATCGCGGGTTCCTCTCCGGGCTCCCATCGCTGGGGTGCGCCCTGGCCGAGCGATCGCGACTCGCGGAGGTTCACGATCTCGCCGGCCGCGAGCTTCGATTCGCGGAGCGCATACATCACCGCGACCAGCGCTTGATCGCGCAGCCGCTCGAGCTCCTCGATCGAACGACCGGCGGCCTGGGCCGACGTTCCCTCGACCATCGAGTCGATGAGCTCAGCGGTCAGCTCCGGTGCCGTGAGCTTGCTCCACGGCCACTCGAGCGCGGGCCCGAACTGCTCGAGCATTCGGCGCATGCCGCCTTCGCCGCCGGCGAGGTGGAACGTGAGGTTCGTCCCCATGAGCGCCCATCGCAGACCCGGCCCGTACGTGATCGCATCGTCGAGCTCGCCCGTCGTCGCGACGCCGTCGGCCACCAGATGAAGCGTCTCTCGCCACATCGCCTCCATGAGCCGATCCGACAGGAACCCATCGATCTCGTTGCGAACGCGCAGTGGATACATGTCGAGATCGCGATAGCAGGCTTCAGCCGCCTCGAGCGTGGCACCCGAGGTGTCGGCACCCCCCACCACCTCGACCAGTGGCAGCAGGTACACGGGGTTGAAGGGGTGGCCAACCACGAGTCGCTCGGGACAGCGCATGCCGGCCTGCAGGGCACTCGGCAGGAGCCCCGAGGTCGACGACGCGATCACGACCTCCGCAGGAGCGATCGCGTCGGCCGCGCCGAGCACCTGGCGCTTGACGTCGAGGATCTCGGGGACCGATTCCTGCAGGAACGCTGCCGAGGACGCCACCTCGTCCACCGAGTCGACGAACGTGATGCGCGTGGGGTCCGCCTCGGGGTAGAGGCCGAGCTTGCGCACCGACGGCCATGCGCGATCGATCGCCGAGCAGATGCGATCCGTCGCGCCGGGCTGCGGATCGAACACGACGACCTCGTACCCCCGGGCCAGCGCGCGGGTGGCCCACCCTGCGCCGATGACGCCGCCCCCGAGGATCCCGAACGGCCCCGGGATGGCGCGGTCCACGGTCAGAACCCGACCTGGTCGAGGCCCTTGAGCCCGAGGAGGTCCCTCGTCTCGTTCGCACTCAGCGGCTCGCGGGACAGTTCCTCGAGGATGCGGACGATCTTGTCCACCTGATCGGCATTGGATTCTGCGAGCTTGCCTCGGCGAAGGTAGATGGAGTCCTCGAGGCCCACACGGACGTTTCCGCCGAGGGTCGCCCCGGCGGTGATGAGATCGAACTGCGAGCGCCCCGCACCGAGGATGCCCCACTCGATGTCGTCGCCGAACAGGCGCACGGCCGCCTCCTTCATGTGGAAGACGTTCTCCACCTCGGGCCCGATGCCGCCGAGCGTGCCCATCACGAACTGCATGAAGATCGGGGCGTGCACGAGCCCCTGGTCGGCGTAGAAGGCCAGGGTGTACAGGTGCCCGATGTCGTAGGCCTCGAACTCGAAGCGGCAGCCGGTTTCATCGGCGAGGGTCGTCAACATGTACTCGATGTCGGCGAACCGGCTGACGAACGGAGTGGTCCGCGTCGACTCGAGGTAGGGCTCCTCCCAGTCGAACTTCCAGCGTCCCTCGTACTTGGGGATCATCTGGAACAGCCCGTAGTTCATCGTCCCGAGGTTGCAGGTCGCGAGCTCGGGCTTGAGCTCTTTGATGACTCGCAGCCGCTCATCGACGGTCTGATCCGACGCGCCGCCGGTGGTGATCGAGATCACGGCGTCGGAGCGTTCCTTGATGCCCGCGCAGTACTCGCGGAACAGCCCGACGTCGGCGCTCGGACGACCGTCGTTCGCATCGCGGGCGTGCAGGTGGATCACCGCCGCGCCGGCCTCGGCGGCGGCCACCGACCCCTCGACCATCTCCGAGATCGTGATCGGAAGGTCGCTGTTCATCGTCGGCGTGTGCGCACTGCCCGTCACCGCGCACGTCACGATGACCTTGCCTGGCGGTCGCATCGGTTCTCCCTCCCCGCGTCGAAGCGTCGGCCGCATCTGCCGGTGCGTCTGCTCAGCGTTCCATTAGACGGCACGCACTGTATAGTGGAACACCGTATCCCGGGAACCGGAGGAGCGTCAACGCATGGCGGAACAGGTTCGGTCGGTCGTTCGTGCGTTCGAGCTGCTCACGTTCCTCAACGAGGCCGCCGGGCCCCTCTCCCTCGCCGAGCTCGCCACCCGTGCCCAGCTCCCCAAGAGCACGACCCGGCGCCTGTTGATGACGCTCACATCGCTTCGAGCGGTGGAAACCGGCGTCGTGCCGGGGACCTACACGTCGGGCCCGGGCCTCGCGGCGATCGGCGGCTACGTCGGGGTGCAGCCGGTGATCCACTCGCTCGCGGGACCGTTCCTCGGTGACATCGTCGAGCTGACGGGCGAGGCCGCGACGCTTGCTGTGCTCGATCGAGACACGGTCGTGTTCGCGACGCAGAAGGCCGGACCTCACCCGGTCCAGGTGCCCGACGCCACCGGAACGCGGTTCCCTCCGCACACGGTGTCGCCGGGATTCGTCTTCCTGTCGGCCTGGCCGGAGTCCCGCCTCGAGGACTACCTCGGGTCCCTGCCCGACGACGACATCGACCCGAGCGACGTCTTGTCCAAGATCGACGCGGTGCGGGATCGGGGCTACGTCTGGCACATCGATGGCTGGGTCGACGGGGTGAGCGCGCTCGCCGCTCCGGTCGTCGCCAAGGACGGCAGCATCGCCGCCGCACTCGGAGCATTCGGCCCCACGTACCGGTTCCCCGGTGGCCGCGACCGCGACGAGATCGGGCGAGCGCTCGGTCAGATCAGCGCCCAGCTCAGCGCCCACCTGCCCTAGCCGGCCCCTGCCAGTGCGCGTCCGATGGCGTCCAGCGTGCCCGGGTCCTCGAGGCTCGAGAGGTCGCCCGGGTCCTCGCCGATCGCGACCGCGCGGATCGCACGCCGAACGATCTTCGCGCTCCGTGTCTTCGGCAGCCCCCCGACGAAGACGACCCTCGCCGGGGCGAACGCCTTGCCGAGGTGTGCGGCGACGACGCTTCGCGCCTCCTCGGCGAGCTCCGTCGTCGGCTCTACGTCGGGCGTGGCCACGACGAAGCACCAGATCACCTCACCCTTGACCTCGTGGGGTACGCCGACGGCCGCCGACTCGGCGACCCACGGAAGCGACGCGAGCGCGCTCTCGACCTCGGCGGGCCCGAGCCGTTTCCCCGCGATGTTCAAGGTGTCGTCGGAGCGACCGTGCAGGAACCAGAACCCGTCCTCGTCGACGCTCGCCTGATCGCCATGGACCCAGACCCCCGGGAACCGGCGCCAATAGGTTTCGAGGTATCGCTCGGGGTCGCCCCAGATCCCCCTGGTCATGGCCGGCCACGGCTGCCTGCAGACGAGCTCCCCTATCTGCCCCCGTGGCACCGGGGTCCCCTGCGGTCCCCAGACGTCGACGTCCATGCCCAGAGCTGGGCCGCGAACCGTGCAGGGCTTCAACGACGTGATCGGCAACGGCGACACGAGGCAGGCTCCGATCTCGGTGCCGCCCGAGAGGTTGATGATCGGGCACCGGCCTTCGCCGACTTCCTCGAGCAGCCATCGGTACGGCTCGGGGTTCCAGGTCTCTCCTGTGGAGGCCAGGATGCGGAGCGAGCTGAGATCGTGCGCGCGGACGGGCCCGGTCCCCGACGGGATCAGCGCGCGGATCAGCGTCGGCGAGACTCCCAGGATCGTGACCCCATGTCGCTCGACCGTGGCCCACAGCCTGTCGGGGCCGGGATAGTCGGGTGTGCCCTCGGTGAGCACCACGGTCGCCCCGAGGGAGAGCGCGCCCACGATCTCCCATGGCCCCATGATCCACCCGAGATCGGTGACCCAGTGCAGGCGGTCGCCCGGACGCACGTCCACCTGATATGCCACCTCTTCCGCGATCTTCACGAGGAAGCCGCCGTGCACGTGGAGCACGCCCTTGGGCCGGCCCGTCGTGCCGCTCGTGTAGCCGATGAACAGGGGATGCTCACTGTCCAACGCCTCGGTCTCGAAGCGGTCGGGATGGGCCGCGAGCAGGTCGTCGAGGCGAACGTCTCGCCGCGGGTCCCAGGGGATCGACACGTCCCGCGTGGTCCACACGACGACGTGCCGAACACCTCCCGCCAGGTCGGCCGCGCGATCGGCCGTCTGCTTCATCGGTACCAAGCGCCCGCGTCGCGCGGCCACGTCGGCGGTGATCACAACGCTCGCGCCGGCGTCGGCGAGCCGAGCGGCAACGGCCTCGGGTCCGAATCCGCTGAAGATCGGCACCCAGATCGCACCGATCTTCGAGCACGCCATCACCGCTGCGACCGTCTCGATCGCCATCGGCATGAAGATGCCCACCGTGTCGCGCGCCCCCACACCGAGGGAGGCCAGCCCTCGAGCGAACCGATCGGTCAGTTCACGGAGCTCGCCGTAGGTGACCGTACGAACATCGCCGGTCTCCGATTCCCACACCGCTGCGATCGCGCCGGGTGTCCGCTGCGCCCAAACGTCGACGCACTGGTGTGCCACGTTCGTCTTCCCTCCGACGAACCAGGTGGCCCACTCGATGCCGCGCGATCGGTCGAGTACCCGCTCGTAGGGCTCCATGAACTCGATGCCGAGATCCACCACGACGGCGTCCCAGAACCACTCGATGTCGGCGACCGACCGCGCGACGAGCTCTTCGTAGGTGGCGATGCCGTGCGCGCGCATGAACCGCGTGACGTTCGCCCGCTCCACCTGTTCGGGCGAGGGGGACCAGACCACGCAGGCGACGCTAGCACGACGCGACTACGAGCCGTTTGGTGCGGTGGCCGATCAGGAGAAGCGAGCCAGGTAGTACCGATTGGTTTGCCCGGTCGCGGTGGGCTTCGTGCCCGAGCACGATTGAGTCGCCGGACTCCACGATCCGCCGACCTTCTTGAACTCGCCGCCCACCCACAGACGGTTGCCCTGGACGTGGAAGGCCCAGACCCCGTTGTACTTGGGCGTGACGGGGACGATCCACGAAGGATCCCTCACCCCGGCGAAGGTCACTGCGACGAGCCTGGGGTGGAAGACGTTGTTGCCCACACATCGGAAGTGCCCCCCGACGACGTAGCGGTCACCGAACTTGGTGACGGCCTGTGCCGATCCGTTCGTATCGAGCTTCCACATCTGCGAGCCCTGGAAGCTCAGCTTCTGGATGTAGTCCGATCCTCCGGCCGCGAGCACGATCCCGTTGCTGTCGACGTACACGCTCCACCCGAAGGCTGCGCTGGTGGCCTTGATCGTCCGGTTCCAGGAGTGGTCCACCGACCCGTTGGCGTTGAGCCTCACGATCGCCTTTTCTTCGGTTGCCGAGGTCGCGCTTTCCCCAGGGTTCATCACCCAGTCGCACTTGCAGGCCGCCACCCATCCCCCTCCCGGGAACGGCTCGATGTCGGTGTACATGCGGGGGGTGTTGTGGCTTCGCAGCGCCGGATTCGTCTTCGGCGTCGTGACCACGAAGCTGTTGATCTTCGATCCGCTGCGTGTCCAGGCCTGCATCTTGGCTCCGCCGCCCAGCACCTGGGCGCCGTCGACGAGCACGGTCTTGAGGTTGGGGGCCGAGAACTTGTTGCCGAGGACCCCGTTGCTCCCACGGAACTCCACCAGGTTCTTCGAACCGTTCGAGACCACGAACTTGCCGGCGGCATACACGTCGGTGCCATCTGTCGACAGGTCCCAGACGATGGCGTTCGAGCCGGTGAGATCGGGCACGCTCACGCCGGCCGCAACCCCGCCGTTCGAGGCATCCAGGGCTGCCAGGTTGTTGAGACCGGACTGCACGACCTTGCCCTGCCGATCGATGAGGGCGGTGAACCTGCCGCCGACCCAGATCACGTTGCCCACCTGCACGATCTCGCGAACCTTGCCGTTCGTGCCCAGGGTCTGGTCCGGCGCGGTGCCTGGAAGGGCCGTCGCGGTGTCGCCGGCGAGGAACGTGAAGCTCGAGATGAGGAGGAATGCTACGAGGGCGCGGGGGACGCGATGCATCGGATCGGGGGGGGACACGTCATGCTCCTTCGGGGGGTCGACGTCAGGCTCAGTCCCGACGCTGCGGGCAGCAGCAGACGGAGTGCCGTCACCGGTCTAACGGAGGCCGGGCGATCGGTCAACCTGTTGGGCGCGATTCCCGGCCAGTCGACCTAGTCGGCCTGGACCGAAGCCCTACGACCTTCGTCGATCACGGAACATCGATGGCGTGATCGATCGAGTCGAGCACCCGGTGCAAACGGTGCTCGAGCGACGGCTCATCGTCGGCCCGCACGGTGACGTGACCAAGCTTGCGGCCCGGCCGCGGCTCCTTGCCATAGTCGTGCAGGTGAGCCCCGGCCACGGCGAGCACCGCCTCGGGGTCGGGCATCGCGCCGATCAGGTTCACCATGGCGCTCAGACCGACCGCGTCGGTCGCCCCGAGCGGCAGCCCGCAGATCGCCCGCAGGTGGTTCTCGAACTGCGATGTCTCGGCACCTTCGATGGTCCAGTGGCCCGAGTTGTGCACCCGCGGCGCCATCTCGTTGCCGAGCAGCGACTCTCCCACCTGGAACAGCTCGATCGCCAGGACCCCCACGTAGCCGAGCTCGGTCATGATCGCGTCCGCATGGGTTTCCGCGGCTCGTTGGATCTCGGGCTCGAGACCCGGGGCGGGTGCGCGAGTGAGTCGCAAGATGCCCTCGCGATGGTGGTTCTCGACCAGCGGGTAGGAACCCGTGACGCCGTCGCGCCCTCGCACGGCCACGATCGACAGTTCGCGATCGAACGCCACGAAGGCCTCGAGCAAACACGGCACCTCCCCGACCGATCGCCACGCGTCCTCGGCCAGCAGTGGGTCGTGGATCACCGCCTGGCCCTTCCCGTCGTAGCCGAGCCGCCGGGACTTCAGCACGGCCGGGGTGCCGAGTCGCTCGACCGCGTCCTCGAGCGAGGTGAGCGAGTCGATGGCCGCGTACGCGGGCACCGCAAGCCCCACGGCAGTGAACAGTCGCTTCTCCGCGAGACGATCTTGCGCCGCCTCGAGGGCGGCCGGCGGTGGGAGCACCGGGCACATGGGCTCGACGGAACGAGCCGCCGCGACCGGAACGTTCTCGAACTCGTAGGTCACCACATCGCGACCGGCGGCGAGCTCGGCCAGCCCATCGAGATCGTCGAAGGAACCAGTGACGGCGGGCGCCACCGCCGCCGCGGGCGAGTCCGCCGACGGATCGAGCGTCGTGCACTCGATGCCGAGTTCGTGGCCTGCCAGCGCGAGCATGCGACCGAGCTGGCCGCCCCCGACGATGCCGACCCGGCGCACGCGCGCGATCACGCTGACGGATCGGGGTGCTCGAGCACCGAGGCTGTCTGCTCCTCACGGAAACGCACGAGCCGAGCTCGTACGTCCTCATCGCGCACCGCGACCACGGCCGCCGCGAGCAACGCCGCGTTGACCGCACCCGAGCGTCCGATGGCGAGCGTGCCGACCGGCACCCCGGCAGGCATCTGCACGATCGAGAGCAACGAGTCCATGCCCTTCAACGCCTTCGACTCGACCGGGACCCCGAAGACCGGAAGGTGGGTCTTGGCGGCCGTCATGCCGGGAAGATGCGCCGCGCCACCTGCACCTGCCACGATGACCAGCAGACCCCGCTCGGCGGCCGTCGACGCGTAGTCGAACAACAGATCGGGGGTGCGATGCGCGCTCACCACGCGGGTCTCGGCGGGGACGCCGAGCCGCTCGAGCGTCTCGACCGTGTGACGCATCGTGTCCCAGTCGCTCCGGGAACCCATGATCACGCCTACCAGCGGCTCAGCCATCGTGCGCGCAGTCTAGGGCACGGCGCGCGCTCCATCCCCGCGATCGCCACGGTCGAGGGTGCCGGCCGACGACGTCACTCGCTCTCACGCACGGGTCTGCGACGGCGACGTCCGAGGTTGCCGATCAACACGCCCACCGCCGTGATCAGGTAGATCTGGCCGAGCAGGGCTTCCATGGCCGCCATGATCCTCGTCACGTCGGTGCGCATCGTCAGGTCGCCGAAACCGACGGTGGTGAGCGTCACCAGGCTGAAGTAGATCGTGTCCGCGTTGGTGAAACCGGCCTGCTGAACGAACAGCGGGCCGTCCTGCACGTGCCCGGCGACCGCGAACGCGGATGAGAACGTCATGCCGAAGACCAGGTAGACGCAGAGGGCGCCGAGGATCGTGTTCCACGAGATCGTGAGGTGCGTCGAGAGCCGCCGCACGATCGCGAGAAGCACCGCCAGCAGGAGCAGGGTCATGAGGACGCTGATGCCTGTGCGGACCGAAGCCGAGTCGCCGCCGCCGGCCGTCGCGAACACCGTCGCAGCGATGCACACCGGCACGGCGACGATCGCCGAGCGTTGGAGTCCCTTCGATGCCTGCGAGGTGCGCAGCGCGAACAGCAGCATCGCGCCGACCATGGCGACGGCGACGAGCCGTTCCCACCGACCGTCGACCAGTACGACGGCCGCGACGATCGTCGAGAGGATGAGGATCAAGAGCACGCCGTAACGATCGGGGCCGCCCCATCGTTCACGCCAGCTCATCTCGGTTGTGTCGCCGAGCTCCCGGCTGAGATCGACGACCTCTCGCTCGTCCTCGTTGGGCGTCGCCTGCTCCGCCATCGGGTCACTCTACGGCCGCGGCTGCGTCTACAGGCCGATCGAGCCGCGCCAGAGGCTCGGCGCGACGCCGTGCGACACGATGTCTCTCGCGCCGAGCCATGCGGCCAGCTCGCGCATCGCCCGGCCCGCCGCGGCGCCGTCACCCGCACTCGTTCCGGGCTCGGCGTGCACGGCGTTGAGATGCAGCACGCGGGTCTCGCGGTCGAAGCGCGGGTCGATGCGCCCGATCAGCCGGTCGCCGCGCAGTATCGGGAGCACGAAGTAGCCCCACCGCCGTTTCGCCTTGGGCACGTAGATCTCGAGCCGGAAGTGGAAGTCGAACAGCGCTTCGGCGTGATCGCGGTCACTGATCAGATCGTCGAACGGAGAGAGCACGACCGTGCGTGGCT